>Ga0335084_10004740_pt1 | contig 13406 bp, 12 predicted proteins | sample Lox_Sample_44_FD_206721 | JGI IMG/M metagenome (GOLD analysis project Ga0335084, IMG submission 206721) | Soil microbial communities from Loxahatchee National Wildlife Refuge, Florida, United States - Lox_Sample_4.4 | ecosystem: Environmental > Terrestrial > Soil > Wetlands | place: USA... | reverse complement strand
CGCGATGAGCAGGTTGGTGGCGTCGTACGTGAACGGCGCGTAGAGGATCGGGTCGACGTTGAACTTCTTCTTGTAGGCGTCGAGGAACTTCTTGTCCGCCGCCTGCGCCGGGATGCCGGCCTGCGAGCAGAGCAGGCCTTCCGCCGCCTCGCCGGCGAGCTTGCCCATCTCGTCGGTGCACGCGCCGTCGCCGAAAGCGAACACCGCCTTCATGCCGAGCTCGCGCCCCTGCTTCATCAGCGGCCCGCCGGTCGCGTCCATGCCGCCGTAGAACACGGCGTCGGGCTTGCGCCCGCGCAGCTTGGTGAGGATCGCCTTCCAGTCGGTGGTCTTGTCGGTGCCCTTTTCGCGCGGCAGCACCTTGATCTTCGCCGCCTTCAAGGTCTTCTCGACCTCGTTGGCGATGCCCTCGCCGTACGCCGTCGCGTCGTCGATCACCGCCACCAGCTTCGGCTTGTTGGTGCTCGCCAGGTAGCTCGCGATCGCCGGGCCCTGCTGGTCGTCGCGGCCGACGACGCGGAACTGGTTCTTGAAGCCCTGCTCGGTGAGCTTCGGGTTGGTCGCCGAGCCCGAGATCACCGGGATGCCGGCCTGGTTGTAGATCGGCGAGGCGGGAATCGAGGTGCCCGAGTTCAGATGGCCGACCACGCCGGCGACCTTGGCGTCGACCAGCTTCTGCGCGACCGTGGTGCCCACCTTCGGATCGGCCTGGTCGTCCTCGGCGACGAGCGTGAACTTGACGCTCTTGCCGTCGATCTTGATGCCGGCCGCATTGGCCTCGTCGATGGCGAGCCGCGCGCCGTTCTCGTTGTCCTTGCCGAGGTGCGCGATGCCGCCGGTCAGCGGACCGACGTGGCCGATCTTCACTTCCAGCATGTCGGCCGCGGCGGGCGCGGGGGTGCTCTCCGCCTTCGGCGCGGGCTGCTGCTTGCCGCACGCGGCCAGCGTGAACGCGGCGGCGACCAGAATGATGCTAGCGATCCTGTTCATGGTGTCTCCCGGGAAAAGGGTGTTACTTGAGCGACAGGACCCACTTCACGAGCGCGTGGATGTCGGCGTCCGGGACGTGGCTGTTCGGCGGCATCGGCACCGTGCCCCACACGCCGGTGCCGCCTTCCTTGACCTTCTTGAAGAGCTTCGCCGCGGCGTCCTTCTGCCCGCGGTACTTCGCGGCGACGTCCTTGTAGGCGGGCCCGACCAGCTTCTTGTCCACCGCGTGGCAGGCAAAGCAGCCGCTCTTCTTCGCGAGCTCCTCCTGGGCCAGGGCCGGCGTCGCGGCGATCGCGCCGGCGAAGCCGAGCAATACGGCGTATTTCATCGCGTCTCCTTGGAAAGTGGAGCGTAGTTTACTCAATTGCGCGCCGGCCGCGTGAAGGGAAAGATCTTCGTATAGCCGAGGATGTCGGTGAGCAGCAGCACCAGGAACACGACCAGCGCGACGCCCAGCACGTCGATGCCGCCGGAGGGCAGCTCGTCGATCCGCGCGGCGAGCTCGGCCGCCTCGGCGTCGCTGAGCGCGGCCACCCGGGCTCGCGCCTGCTCGCGGCTCACCCCCCGTGCGGCGAGCTGGGCGCGCACCTCTTCGCGCTCCAGCACCGCGGCGATGCGCTCGCGATCGGCGGCGGCGCCGGCCGCCAGCATGGCGGCCCGTACCGGCGCGGCGCCGAGGCTGGTGGCGGCCATGAGCAGGACGGCGACGACGCGTCTGAACGGGGTCATGCGGGGGCCTCCAGAAAAAGTCGCGCCGAGCTTAGCATTGGCCCTGCATGGCAGACCACCGCGCCGACGAGGTCCTGCGCTTCTGGTTCGATCCCGCGCTGGAGGCGAAGCAGCGTTCCGCACGCTGGTTCACCAAGGACGCGGCCTTCGACGCCGAGATCCGCCGCCGCTTTCTGCCGCTCCACGAGGAGGCGGCCGCCGGAAAGCTGGACGCCTGGCGGGCGGATCTGCGCGAAGGCCTGGCCCTCGTCGTGGTGCTCGACCAGTTCCCGCGCAACATGTTCCGCGGCGAGCCGCGGGCGTTCGCGACCGATGCGCTCGCGCGCGCCGCCGCGCGGGCGCTGCTGCCGCGCGCGGGCGAGCTATCCGCCGACGAGCGGCTCTTCGCCTACCTGCCCTTCGAGCACAGCGAATCGCTCGACGACCAGAACCTGGCGTGCGAGCTGATGAAGGATTTCGATGCGGACCTGCTGCGCTACGCGCTGCGCCACCGCGAGATCATCGCGCGCTTCGGGCGCTTCCCGCACCGCAACGCGATCCTCGGCAGGACCAGCACGCCCGAGGAGACGGCTTTCCTCAGGGAACCCGGATCCGGTTTCTAGCGAGCTGCGACTGAGAGCGCACCTCGGTCACGCGATTCACCGTCAGCACCGACGCGAGCGCGGCGCTCTTCGGATCGCCGAGCTGCACGCCGACGTAGTCGCCCACGGCGGCTTCCAGCTGCGGCGGCACCTGGACGAGGATGCGCCGCTGGTCGGCGAGCTCCACATCCACCCAGCGCACCGCGCCCGGCTTGTGCAGCATGCTCGCGTCGACCAGCACGCCGCGGGCCGATTCGAAGTAGACCGCGCGCACGAGGCCGGAGGCGTCTTCCGCGTGCGCGGCGGGAAGGGCGAGGAGGGCGAGCAGGCAGGCGGCGAGGGTTCTCATGCCGCGCACTGTGCACGCCCAGTGTGATGGGCGAGCCGTCGCGCCGCCGGGCGGGCAGGGTCCTTCCGGAGCGTCGTCAGCCGGCGTCGGTGATCGCGCCCTGCGAAGCGCTCGAGACGAGCTTCATGTATTTCGCGAGCAGCCCCTTCGTGTAGCGCGGCTTCGGCGCCTTCCACTTCTTGCGCCGCGCGGCGAGCTCCTTCGCCCCCACGTTGAGCTGGATCAGGCGCTTCTTCGCGTCGATGGTGATCGAGTCGCCCTCCTTCACGAGCGCGATGGTGCCGCCGACGTAGGCTTCGGGCGCGACGTGGCCGACGACCATGCCCCACGTGCCGCCGGAGAAGCGGCCGTCGGTCAGCAGGCCGACCGAGTCGCCGAGGCCCTGGCCGATCAGCGCCGAGGTCGGCGCGAGCATCTCCTGCATCCCCGGGCCGCCCTTGGGCCCTTCGTAGCGGATCACCAGCACGTCGCCCGGCTTGATGCGCTTGGCCATGATGGCCTTCATGCAGCCGTTCTCCGAATCGAACACGCGTGCCGGCCCGGTGATCGAGGTCTTCTTCAGGCCGGTGATCTTCGCCACGCAGCCCTCGGTCGCAAGGTTGCCGCGCAGGATCGCCAGGTGGCCTTCCTCGTACATCGGCTTCGACCAGGGGCGGATCACGTCCTGGTCCTGGCGCGGCTCGGCGGGCACGTCCTTCAGCATCTCGGCCATCGTTTTGCCGTGGATGGTCATGCACTCGCCATGCAGCGCGCCGTTCTCGAGCAGGATCTTCAGCACCTGCGGCACGCCGCCCGCGCGGTGGAAGTCGACCGCGACGTAGCGGCCCGAGGGCTTGAGGTCGCACAGCACTGGCACCTTGCGGCGCACGCGCTCGAAGTCGTCGAGGGTCCACTTCACGCCGGCCGCCGCGGCGATGGCGAGATAGTGCAGCACCGCGTTGGTCGAGCCGCCGGTCGCCATCACCAGCGCGATCGCGTTCTCGATCGACTTGCGGGTGATGATGTCGCGCGGGCACAGATTGCTTTTTATTGCCTGAACCAAGACCCTGGCCGATTCCGCCGCCGAATCCGCCTTTTCCGCATCGGGCGAGGCCATCTGCGAGGAGCCGAGCAGGCTCATGCCGAGCGCCTCGAAGGACGAGCTCATGGTGTTGGCGGTGTACATGCCGCCGCAGGCGCCGACGCTCGGGCAGGCGTTCTTCTCGATGCCGGTGAAGTCCTCCTCGCTCATCTTGCCGGCGCTGAAGGAGCCGACCGCCTCGAACGCCGAGACGATGGTGAGGTCCTTGCCTTTCCACTTGCCCGGCTTGATGGTGCCGCCGTAGACGTAGATCGCCGGCACGTTCATGCGCGCGATGGCCATCATGCCGCCGGGCATGTTCTTGTCGCAGCCGCCGATCACCAGCGCGCCGTCCATCGCCTGGCCGTTGACGCTGGTTTCGATCGCATCGGCGATCACTTCGCGCGAGACCAGCGAATACTTCATCGCCTCGGTGCCCATGCCGATGCCGTCGGTCACCGTCGGCACGCCGAACACCTGCGGCTTGGCGCCGGCGCTCTCCAGCGCGGCCATGGCGCGATCGACGAGGGGCTGGATGCCGGCGTTGCAGGGGTTCATGGTCGAGTGGCCGTTGGCCACGCCGACGATCGGCTTTTCGAAATCGCCGTCGCCGAAGCCGACCGCGCGCAGCATGGCGCGGTTGGGGGAACGGGCGACGCCCGCGGTGATCAGCTTCGACCTGCGGTTGAGCGGTTCAGCCATGGCGGTTCTCCCAGTGTCGCGAAGCGCGAGGATACGACCGGAGGGCAATACTGATCCAATACAATAACAGCGCTTATTGATACCTATATGGACTTACCGGATACGAGACAGCTGCGCTACTTCGTCGCCCTCGCCGAGCGGCTGCACTTCGGCCGCGCCGCGGCGGCGCTGCACATCTCGCAGCCGCCGCTGTCGCGCGCGATCCGCGGGCTCGAGGGCCAGCTCGGCGCCCGCCTGCTCGCGCGCAGCCGCCGCAAGGTCGAGCTTACGCATGAAGGCGCGCGCTTCTACGAGGAAGCCAAGCGCATCCTCGCGCAGCTCGAAAGCGCCGCGCTCGAGGTCGGCGCGATGGCGGCGGGGCAAAGCGGCCGGCTGCGGCTGGGATTTGTCTCGCTGGCCGACTTCGGCGTGCTGCCGGAGCTGCTGAAGAGCTTCAAGGCCGCGCGGCCGGGCGTCGCGCTCGCGCTTCGCGAGATGCTCTCGCCGGAGCAGGCGGTGGCGCTTGCCGCCGGCGAGCTCGACTTCGGGCTGCTGCTGCCTCCGGTCGCCGGCGACCTGGAGCACCTGGTCGTGCAGAGCGAGCGCTTCGTCGCCGCGCTGCCCGCGCGCCACCCGGCGGCGCGCCGCGCGGGGAAGGTCGCGATGCGCAGCCTCGCCGCCGAGCACTTCGTCATGGTGCCGCGCGAGATCGCGCCCGGGCTCTACGATATAGTCGCCGGGCTCGCCGCCCGCGCAGGCTTTCTGCCGCGGGTGGCGCAGGAGGCGATTCAGATGCAGACCGTAGTGAGCCTGGTGTCGAGCGGCCTCGGCGTGGCGATCGTGCCGGCGTCGGTGGCGAACCTCGGCCGGCGCGGCGTGGTGTACCGCGAGATCGCCGATCCGCATCCGCGGCTCGACCTGTGGCTCGCGTCGCGCCGCGGCGGCCTGGGCGCCCTCGCACGCGACTTCCTCGCTCACGCACGGCGGTTGCGCTAAGGACCCCATGCTCGTTCACCCCGATATCAATCCGATCGCCTTTTCCATCGGCCCCTTGGCGGTGCGCTGGTACGGCCTCATGTACCTCGCCGGCTTCGCGATCGGCTGGTGGCTCGGCGTGCGGCGCATCGACCGCGGCGCGGCGCCGGTGACGCGCGCGCAGTTCGACGACATGATCTTCTACACGCTGATCGGCGTGATCCTCGGCGGGCGCCTGGGCTATGTGCTCTTCTACAAGCCGGACTATTACTTTCAGCATCCGGGGGAGATCATCGCCATCTGGCAGGGCGGCATGTCGTTCCACGGCGGCCTGATCGGCGTGATGACGGCGATGGCGCTGATCGCCTGGAAGCATCGCATCGACTACCTGCGCCTGATGGATTTCGTGGCGCCGCTGGTGCCGCCGGGCCTCGCCGCCGGGCGCCTGGGCAACTTCATCAACGGCGAGCTGCCCGGCCGCGTCACCGACGTGCCGTGGGGCATGCTGTTCCGCGGCGCGGGCGACGCGCCGCGCCACCCGTCGCAGATCTACGAGTTTCTCCTCGAAGGCGTGGCGCTCTTCGCGCTGCTCTGGTGGTTCTCCTCCAAGCCGCGGCCGCGCGGCCAGGTGAGCGGCCTGTTCCTGCTCGGCTACGGCGTGTTCCGCTTCCTCGGCGAATTCACCCGCGAGCCCGATTCGTTCCTCGGCTTCCTCGCGCTCGGCATGACGATGGGGCAGTGGCTGTGCGTGCCGATGATCCTGGCCGGCGTCGCGCTGATGGTCTGGAGCGCTCGCCGCCGCGCGGGCTAGAGCGCGCGCTCCAGCACCCGCGCGACGTGCAGCGCAGCGCGGCCCGCGCCGTCGGCGATCTGGTGGCGGCAGCTGGTGCCGTCGGCGACCAGCAGGGTTTCTCTGGAAGCGCTTCTTATTTGCGGAAGCAAGGCCAGCTCCGCCATCTTCATCGAAACTTCGTAGTGCTCGGCCTCGTAGCCGAAGCTGCCGGCCATGCCGCAGCAGCTCGTTTCGATGGTCCTTAGTTTCAGGTTCGGCACCAGCCCGAGCACCTTCTGCACCGCCGGCATCGCGTCGAACGCTTTTTGATGGCAGTGGCCGTGCAGCAGCACCTCGGCGCCGAGCTCCCTCAGCTTGAGCCGGCCCGGCTCGCGTGCGATGAATTCCTCGAACAGCAGCGCGCCCTTCGCCAGCTTGGCGAAGCCCATGGCCGGAAATTCGTCGCGCAGCGAGTAGAGGCAGGAGGGCTCCAGTCCGACGATCGGCACGCCGCGCTCGGCGTACGGCGCGAGCGCTTCCTGCATCCTGACCGCTTCGCGCTTCGCCTCGTCCACCATGCCGGCCGACAGGAAGGTCCGGCCGCAGCACAGGCCACGCGGCGCGTGCACGCGATAGCCGGCCGCCTCGAGCACCTTCAGCGCGGCGCGCGCGTTCTCCGGCTCGAAGTAGCGGTTGAACGTATCGACGAACAGCACGACGTCCGCATCAGGGCTCGTCACCTCCGCGAATGCGTCGGTGCGCCACTTGGGAAGATCGCGTTTCGCGGAAAAACCAAGAAACGTCTTGAAGCCGTCGGAAAGCAAGTTTGACAGCGGGGCAAGCGCAGCGGCCCAAGGTGCGTAGCGCGGCAGGTATCCGATCGCCCGATCCCGCAGCGTGTGGCCGTGCTTCGCCTTGTAGTGCGCGAGGTACTCGATCTTCATGCGCGCCATGTCGACACCGGTCGGACACTCGCGCTTGCAGCCTTTGCAGGAGACGCACAGATCGAGCGCTTCCTTGGCGTCGTCGAAGGCGAGCTGGTTGGAGAGCGCGAGGCGCAGCGTGTTGGCGCGGCCGCGCGTGAGGTGCTCTTCGTCGCGCGTGGCGCGGTACGACGGGCACATCGTGCCGGCGTCGAACTTGCGGCAATGGCCGTTGTTGTTGCACATCTCGACGGCCTTGTCGTAGCCGCCCCATTCGCTCCAGTCCAGCTTTTCTTCCAGCGGAACGGTTTCGTAGCCGGGGCGATACCGGAACAGCGATTTGTCGTCCATCCGCGAGGGCGCGACGATCTTGCCGGGATTCATCAGCCCGCGCGGATCGAGCCAGGACTTGATCTCGCCGAGCGCGGCGGTGAGGCGCGGCCCGAAGAAGGGCGCGATCCACTCCGAGCGCACCAGGCCGTCGCCGTGCTCGCCGGAATAGGCGCCCTTGTACTGCTTGACCATCGCGCAGGCTTCCTCGGCGATCGCGCGCATCTTCTCGGCGCCGCCGCGGCGCATGTCGAGCACCGGCCTCACGTGCAGCGTGCCGACCGAAGCGTGCGCGTACCAGGTGCCGCGCGTGCCGTGCTTTTCGAACACGCGCGTCAGGCGATCGGTGTACTCCGCGAGGTGCTCGAGCGGCACCGCGCAATCCTCGATGAAGGACACCGGCTTGCCGTCCCCCTTCATCGACATCATGATGTTGAGGCCCGCCTTGCGCACTTCCCACAGGTCGCGCTGCGCTCTTGCATCGGTCAGCTCGATCACGCTGCCAGGCAGGCCGAGGTCGGCCATCAGCTGCGACAGCTCCTTCAGCCTGTGCGCCTGGCTCTGCTCGCCGGAGAACTCGACCAGCAGCACCGCGTCCGGATCGCCCTTGATGCACGCGTCGACGGTGGCGCGGAACGCCGCGATGTCGCGCGCGAGGCCGATCATCGTGCGATCGACGAGCTCCACCGCCGAGGGGCCGAGCTTGACGATGTGCTGCGTGAGGTCCATCGCCGTGTAGAACTTCGGGAAGTGGCACACGCCGAGCGCGCGCTGCGGCGGCACGCGCGAGAGCTTGAGGTGCAGGCGCTCGGACCAGGCGAGCGTGCCTTCGGAGCCGACGAGCAGATGTGCGGCGTTCGCGTGCGGCGGTCCCAGATGATCCAGGTTGTAGCCGGCCACCTTGCGCAGCACCTTCGGAAATCTCGCCTCGATTTCCGCCTTTTCTCTCTCGTAGAGATTTCTCAACTTGGAGAGAAAGGCTGAATAGTCCGCAGGGCCGGAAGAGTCGGCCAGCGGGCCGAAGCGCCACCTTGCGCCGGTAGCAGTAACCGCTTCGATCGCCAGAACGTTGTGGACCATGTTGCCGTAGGCGATCGAGCGCGAGCCGCAGGAGTTGTTGCCCGCCATTCCGCCGAGCGTGGCCTGCGCGCTGGTCGACACGTCGACCGGAAACCAGAGATTCTTTGCTCTTAGAAAAGAATTCAGCTGGTCGAGAACAACGCCGGGCTGCACCACGGCTCGCAGGCCTTGCTCGTCCACTTCAAGTACCTTGTTCAGGTACTTGGTGTGGTCGATGACGAGCGCCGCGCCGACCGCCTGCCCGCACTGCGAGCTGCCCGCGCCGCGCGGCAGGATCGGGATGCCTTCCGCGGCCGCGATCGCGATGGCCGCGCGCGCCGCCTCTTCGCTGCGGGGCAGCACGATGCCGACGGGCTCGACCTGGTAGATGGAAGCGTCGGTGGAATAGCGACCCCGGCTGCCGGAATCGAACAGCACTTCGCCGTCGACCTCCCTGCGCAGCCGCGCGGCGAGCGACGAAGCGTCCGCGCGCGCGAACTTGACAGGAATCAAGGGGGCATTCATGAAGGCGGCAGTTAGAATACCCCAATGAGTCGCACTGCCGGCCGGCACTTCCTGCAGATCCCGGGACCGACCAACGTCCCGGACCGCGTGTTGCGCGCGATCGATTTGCCGACGATGGACCACCGCAGCCCCGACTTCGCGGCGCTCGGCAAGGGGTGCCTCGCCGGGATGAAGCGCGTGTTCAAGTCGACGCAGGGGGAGGTGGTGATCTATCCCGCGTCGGGAACCGGCGCCTGGGAAGCGGCGCTGGTGAATACGCTCTCCGCCGGCGACCGCGTATTGATGGCCGAGACCGGCCACTTCGCCACACTGTGGCAGAAGCTCGCCGCTCGCCTGGGTCTCGACGTCGAATTCCTGCCGGGCGACTGGCGCCACGGCGCCGATCCGGAGGCGATCGAGAAGCGCCTGCGCGCCGACAAGGAAAAGCGCATCAAGGCCGTGTGCGTCGTCCACAACGAGACCTCCACCGGGGTTGTTTCTCGTATCTCAGAAATTAGAAAAGCAATCGACGCGGCGGGGCACCCGGCGCTCTTCATGGTCGACACGATCTCGTCGCTCGCTTCGCTCGACTATCGCCACGACGAATGGGGCGTCGATGTCACCGTCGCCGGCTCGCAGAAGGGCCTGATGCTGCCGCCCGGCCTGTCCTTCAATTGCATCTCGCCCAAGGCGCTCACAGCCTCGAAGGGCGCGAAGCTGCCGCGCAGCTACTGGGCGTGGGACGAGATGCTGTCGAACGGCAAGAGCGGCTACTTTCCGTACACGCCCGCCACTAATCTGCTCTACGGCTTGCGCGAGGCGCTGAAGATGCTGCTCGACGAAGAGGGCCTCGACGCCGTCTTCGCGCGCCATCAGCGCCACGGCGAAGCGACGCGGCGCGCGGTGCGCGCGTGGGGCCTCGAAGTGCTCGCGCTCGAACCGCGCGAGTATTCCGGCTCCCTGACCGCGGTGCTGCTGCCCGCCGGCCACGACGCCGACCGCGTACGCAAGGTGATCCTGGAAGCCTTCGACATGTCGCTCGGCACCGGCCTGGGCAAGCTCGCCGGCAAGGTGTTCCGCATCGGCCATCTGGGCGATTTCAACGATCTGACTTTGATGGGCACGCTAGCGGGGGTGGAGATGGGCCTCGGGCTCGCCGGCGTGCCGGTGAGGAAGGAAGGCGTGCAGGCGGCGATGGCCTACCTGGCCGAGAGCCACGCGCAACCAAAGCGCGCTGCAGCCTAGAAGTCCAACAGAGAAGGAGGAGGAACATGAAGCTGCATCTCACGGTGGTCGCACTGTTCGCCGCGCTTTTCGCGGGCGCCGCTCATTCGCAGACCGAGCTCAAGCTAGGACACGTCGGCGAGCCCGGCTCGCTGATCGGCGCCGCCTCCGATGAGTTCGCCAGGCGGGCCAACGCCAGGCTGGGCGGAAAGTACAAGGTCGTCCCCTACGGCTCGAGCCAGCTCGGCGGCGACAAGGAGATGCTGCAGAAGCTGAAGCTCGGCACCATCGACCTGGTCCAGCCCTCGACGGTGATGTCCTCCGAAGCCGACCTCTTCGGCGTGTTCGAGATGCCCTACCTGGTGAAGAGCCGCGAGCACATGAAGAAGATCGAGAAGGAGCTGTTCTGGTCGAAGATCGAGCCGGCGGCGGAGAAGAAGGGCATCAAGGTCCTCGCGGTGTGGGAGAACGGCTTCCGGCACATCACCAACAACAAGCACCCGATCAATACGCCCGCCGACCTGAAAGGCATCAAGCTGCGCGTGCCCGAGGGCAAGTGGCGCGTGAAGATGTTCCAGGCTTATGGCGCGAACCCGAGCCCGATGAAATTCTCCGAGGTCTTCACCGCCCTGCAGACCGGCGTGATGGACGGGCAGGAGAATCCTTTCGCGCAGATCGCGAGCGCGAAATTCTACGAGGTGCAGAAATACCTCTCGCTGACGGGCCACGTCTACACGCCGTCGTACCTGGTGGTCAGCACCAAGAAGTGGCAAAGCCTGCCGGCCGACGTGCGCAACACCCTCGAGTCGACGGCAAAGGAGACCCAGGCGTGGGTCTACGAGAAGGCCGCCAAGGACGACGATGAGCTGCTCGCCAAGATGAAGGCGGGCGGCATCCAGGTGAACGTCCCCAACAAGGACGCCTTCATCGCCGCCTCGAAACCGGTGTACGACGAGTTCGCCAAGGAAGTGCCCGGCGCGAAGGAAATCATCGACCGCGCCATCGCGCTCGGCAAGTAGGTCCGTGAGCCTCGACCTGATCCGCAGGCGCTACGAGCGCCTGCTGGAATGGCTGATCATCGTCCTCATGACGGCGCTCGCGGTCGAAGTCACCGTCGGGGTGGTCTACCGCACGCTCGGCGCCTCGCTGGTGTGGTACGACGAGGTGGCCTCGATCCTGCTGGCGTGGATCACGTTTTACGGCTCGGCGCTCGCCTCGGTGAAGCGCGCACACATCGGCTGTCCGGAGGTGATGATGTTCCTGCCGCCGGCGGCGCGGCTGGGCTTTCGCGTGCTCGCCGAGATTCTCACCATCGGGTTCTTCCTGCTGCTCGGCTGGATGGGATACGCGGTGCTGGGCGCGCTCGCTACCGACACCCTGGTCAGCCTGCCCTCGGTGCCGGTCAGCTGGGTCCAGTCGGTGATGCCGATCAGCGCGGTCCTCATCGTCGCCGCCGAGCTGATCACCCTGCCGGGGGTGCTGTCGAAGGCCCTGCAGCCGCCGTCGATCACCGGCGGGGCGTCGCACTGATGGAAACGCTCCTCCTCTTCGCCTGCGTGCTGGTGCTGGTGATCATCGACGTGCCGATCGCCGTTTCGCTCGGCATCGTCGCGGTGGCCGCCATGCTCTACACCCAGGGCACCGGCTCGCTGCCGAATCTGCCGCTGGTGCTCTACAACGGCGCCACCAACTTCCCGCTCATCACCATTCCGCTGTTCATCCTCGCCGGAGCGCTGATGAATGCCTCCGGCATCTCGCAGCGCCTCATCAACTTCGTCTCGGCGCTGCTCGGCTTCGTGCGCGGCGGCCTGGCGATGGTGGGCATCGGCGCCTCGATGTTCTTCGCCGAGATCTCGGGCTCGGCGGTGGCCGGCGTCTCCGCGCTGGGCTCGATCCTCATCCCGGCGATGAAGCAGCAGGGTTATCCGGCCCCGCTCGCCGCCGCGGTGATGTCCTCGGCGGCGACGCTCGCCATCATCATCCCGCCGTCGATCCCGATGATCCTCTATGCGGTGATGGCCGAGACCTCGATCGTGAAGATGTTCGTCGCCGGCGTGGTGCCGGGGATCCTCGGCGGGTTCGGGCTGATGGCGATGGCGTACTGGTTCGCGCGGCGCTACAACCTGCCGATCGACGAGCGCTTCCGCTGGTCGCGGGTGTGGACGACTTTCCGCGAGGCGGCCTGGGCGCTCACGCTGCCGCTCATCATTCTGGGCGCCATCTTCGGCGGCGTGGTGACGGCGACCGAAGGGGCGGCGCTCGCCGTGGTGGCGGCTCTGTTCATCGGCATCGTCATCTATCGCGAGCTCGACCTGCGCCATCTAAAGGAGGCGATGATCGAGGGCGGCGTGCAGACGGCGGTCGTCATGCTGCTGGTCGCCACTTCGGCGCTCCTCGGCTCCTACCTCACCGAGACCCAATTGCCGCAGAAGCTCGCGCAGGCCGTGTCCGAGTTCACCAACAACAAATGGGTGGTGCTCGCGCTGATGAACGTCCTGTTCCTGTTCCTCGGCTGCTTCCTGCATTCGGCCGCCGCGATCATCCTCGTGGTGCCGGTCGTGATGCCGCTGGTCCACGCGGTCGGCATCGACCCGGTGCACTTCGGCCTCATCGTCACGGTCAACCTCGGCATCGGCCAGCAGACGCCGCCGGTGGCGAGCGTGCTGATGGTCGCCTGCTCGATCTCCAAGGCGAGCGTCTGGGAAGTAACGCGCGTCAACATCTGGTTCATTGGCGTGCTGTTCGCGGTGCTCATGCTGGTGACCTACGTTCCCGTCACCGGGCTCGGCCTGGTGCAATTGCTCTACCGGTGAGCGGCGAAGTCCTGCTCTCGCGCGACGGCGACGTCGCCACCGTCACGCTGAGCCACCCGGAGCGCCTCAACGCGCTCTCGCTCGAGATGTGGGAGCGGCTCGGCTTGCACATGAAGGCGCTCGACGAAGACGCGACGCTGCGTTGCATCGTGCTGCGCGGCGCTGGCGACAAGGCTTTCGCGGCCGGCGCGGACATCGCGGCGTTCGCGCACGAGCGCGCCAACTCGCGGCAGGCGAGAAAATACGGCGCGCGCATCGCGCGCAGCCTGCGCGCCCTCGCGAGGTGCCGCCATCCGGTGGTCGCGCTGATTCAGGGCGCCTGCGTCGGCGGCGGGCTGCTGGTCGCCGCGCAGGCCGATATCCGCCTCTGCGGCGAATCGTCGCGCTTCGGCGTGCCGGTGAAGAACCTGGGTCTC
>Ga0335084_10004739_pt1 | contig 13407 bp, 19 predicted proteins | sample Lox_Sample_44_FD_206721 | JGI IMG/M metagenome (GOLD analysis project Ga0335084, IMG submission 206721) | Soil microbial communities from Loxahatchee National Wildlife Refuge, Florida, United States - Lox_Sample_4.4 | ecosystem: Environmental > Terrestrial > Soil > Wetlands | place: USA... | reverse complement strand
GACGTCGCAAATCCTTGCGCGAATCCACCGGGCACGGTCTCTGGGTTGCCGAACATGACGCCGACCTTATGGCGGATCTGATTCGTGAACCAGACCGTCGGACGACGACCATCGCGCTTGCCGATCGTGTTGATCCCGGACACGAGCTTACGGAACATCACGCCCAGCAAACGAGCCTGGGTTCCGACCGTCGGATCTGCGGCCGACCGTTCAAGCTCAGCCACCGGAGTCATAAAAGCCACCGAGTCGATCACGATGATGTCGACAGCTCCAGAGCGCAGGAGAGAATCGGCGATGTCACACGCCTGCTCGCCGGTGTCGGGATCGCTGAATACAACACGAGACTCGTCCAGGAATCTGGCTGACCATCCTTTATCCCAGACACCTTCGACATCCAGCCAGGCGGCATTCACCTTGCGATATTCGCCGCACTTGCACTTCGGTTTTAGGCCAGACGTATCGACGCGCCAGATCGGAAACGCAGGCGTCCAGCAGTTAGAACACATGCGTTGCGCACGGCCAAGTGCTCGCAGGAAACAAGTCGTCTTTGACGACGACTTGGGGCCATAAAACATCGAGATTCTTCCCACGGGAAGTCCGCCGCCGAGACTCACGTCCAGTGGCAGAATTCCGGTGGTAATTCGCGAAATGTTCTCGTGACCGTGATCGATCGCGAATTGAATGGCACCCTTGCCGTAATTCTTCTCGGCCTGCTTGAAGTAAGCAGCGAGTTGCTCGTCGCGGTCGTCGACGCCAGGCTTGGAAACCTTCTTCTCCTCCTTTGGCTGTTCCTCCTGCTCGGCTTCCTCGACTTCTTCTTCGCTCTTCTTCTTCCTGGCCATAAAATCTCCTAGAGAGGCGCCTGGCTACGATTGACGACCTGATCCCTCTCCTTGGAGAGGCGCTCTTCGGCCCATGCCTGCGCGAATTCGTAGGCCTTGTCGATCTCCTCCGTGTAGCAGGGGACCGTGACAGAGACGCCGATCTTCGCCGACTCGAAGTTGCCGAGGTTCATCGTCAACGCGTAGTCGACCGTCACCTTGGCCGGCTCGGTCTCGAACTTGTGGATCGCGATTACGTCCTCGGCCTCGCTGCTGGTCTTAGGACCGCGATTAGAGCCGATGGTTCGCGTAACAAATACAGTTGAATTCTCAGACTTCATTCATCCTCCACAATGACGCCGAGGGCTTCCCAGCCGTCTCTGATTTCCTGATAGAAGGCCGTATCCGCTGTGGCAACCGTTGTGCCGCGCGTACTCAACACGCTCCGCACGACGCCGATCATGTCAGCCGAATACAAGCGCTCCTGTTTGTTCTTCCCGCTCAGTAAATACGGGGTCCGAGGCAACAAGCCGATGCGCTCCCACTGATGGATCGTCGGCACGCTACGACCGATGGCCCTGGCGAATGCGCCGACATGGACCATCGACAGTTCCTGGGCTTTCCCGTTCAGTACAACTTTCAGCGATACCGGCTTGCGATGCTTGGGCGTCCTGACCTTCGTCTTCTGTTGCGAAGGTTTCTCCTTGGCCTTCTTCGCCCGGTAGTCCTTGTTCTGCTCAAGAACCTTCTCGCGATAATCCTTGTCGGAGCGATACCGCTCCTTGCGTTTCTTCGAAAGCGCTTCCTTGTTCTTCTCGTACCAGCCGCGATACGTCCACGTCTTGTCGTCAGATGGAGCTTCAGCTTTTCCGTTTTGGCCGTTTACGTTGTTGTTCTCGATCATCATTGACTCCATCTGATCATGCGCAAATTACCTAATAGATCCTCCACTGTCAATCATCGGCTATGTGCTATCGGTGCCAAATGATTGACGATATACATCGTCACGAATCTTCGCGTAATCGCGGCAGATAGGGATCTCGTCGCACCGCATGTCCACAATAACAGGGGGCTTTTTCCCTGGATCCTTGATCTGGCAAAGCTTTGCGTACGGCAGCGGGTTTTGTACCGGGGTCGCAAGGACGATCGTGTCCAGGGTTGGGATCTCTGGCAGCGATTTCAGATACGAGTAAGTTGTCAAGATGACGTCGCATTCTGACGACTTCCCGACCTCGTCCGGGTCCATCCCTTCGATGGCGTAGTCGATGATCTTGATCTCGCCAGCCCACTCGGCTTCGATTTGAAGCTTCAAAGTCTTCAGGTGCGGCACACGCTCGCTGAAGATCATGATCTTACGGCCCGCCTTCATGGCCTGGATGACCTGTTCCACGAGCTGCCCGTTGTAAAGGGTGCTCGTGATCATGTGCGAAAGCAGCGACTCCTTCGAGACGAATTGCGGGTTGACCTTCGCCCACGAACTGATCTTCCACGTCGACCACACCCGTCGCACCCTCGGCATCTCCCAATCGGGGTCCGAACAGAACACCGGATCGCCAAGGTGATACTTGTAGATGCGGTTCATGCCCGAATCGAACTTGGCGCTCGAATCGGCAATGCCGAGACGTTTCGCCGCCGAGAAAAACGACACCGCCCTCGACCATGCAATCGGATCGATCTTGTGGATCTGGTTGGTGACGATGAACCCGAATTCATCGGGCTTCACTTCCTTGCGCGTGATGAAATCGTAGACGTCATCGACAGTGCTAATCGTGATGTGAGCATCCGGTTGCTCGCGTTCACCACGACGCATGACGCAAATCTTGGCGTCTGGCAGATAGCGGCCGGCTACCGTTCGCCACATCGACAACGAAGCGCCTGCAGGCGTAATCACCAGCGTGCGCATCTTGAACGACTTGATGACCGATAAGCAGACCTTGGCGGCCGACTGCTCAGACGCAAAGACCGCAATCCCATCGCCGCTGCGTTGATCACACAGCGAATCAAGGATCATTCCGATGCCCGTTTTCTGATCCTTAGAGAAGAAGTCCGCTGACTTTTCCCCGGTTACCGAATCGACGAGCGTCAACTCATCTTGCGTTCCTTCTTGAGCATGAGCCCAAGGAGCGTCTTCTGGAGCTGGAACACGATCCGGCCACGAAAGTCCCTGCGAGCACCGGAACGACAGTTGGTGGTCCTTGGTGACCGACGATTTGAAGAAGGATCTTGGAATCGCCAAGAGTCCTCCATCTTCTAGGTAGATCCTGTTGACCACTGCCGAACGCCGCACCACATCAACAAGCGTGAGCTTGCGCTTCAGCGCTTGGGCGTTTGCTTCACCTAGATCTTCTAGCTTTAGCCACGACCATCCATCGATGTGGATCTGCATAGGTCCATCCCGTAAAACGCAATGGGGCGAGGAGCCGCCAATGTGCCCCTCGCCTACCATTCCGTCAGTCGATCAAAACGGAACTTCGTCGTCGGCGGTGCTGCTCTTGTCACCGCTCGACGAGCTGCCCTTGTTGCTGTTGAACGGCTTGGCGTCCGCCACAGCAGCCCTGAATGGCCCGAACTCCAGGGGCGCCATCAGAACGGGATAGTTGAACTGCGGGATCTTCATCGGGATCGGACCGCTCTCCGGGATCTGGAAGTGATGCGCCAGGTACTTGCGCGTCTTCTCAGCATCGGAGCCGTCCCCGTTGGCCTTCTCGATCATCTCCTTCAGGCTCTTGCCCTTGTAGGTGACGACACTGAGAAGACCATCCATCGACTTCAGCTCGCGGACGTGATCGAGGTCATCGCCCGTGTTCGGCGCGTTCTCGTCGGCACGAGCGATCGTCCACAGCTGACCCAGAAGGGAACCCCTGTTCTCCTTCTTGAACTTGAACTTGTTGATGACCTTCGTCTTCGCCGGTAGGAGAACAAGTCGGTTCTTGTTCTCGACGCCCTTCTTGGTCGTGTATCCGGTGATGTCGACGATCGTGTAATGACCGATGTAGTCCGGTCGGGTCACGCCAGGCTGACCGCAACCACCGCATCCGTTGTCGAAGATCTTCGCGCCACACGTGCCGTGGTGCCAGTTTCCTTCGCTGTCACACCACGCATGCTCGTTGATGCAGAACGGATCGTCACCGATGAAGACGATCTCCTTCTTCGAAGCGGCCTTCAGCCAGAAGCGATCTGGTGGGTAACCGAGCGCGCGTCGCTCCTGCTCCTTCTCTGCCCCATCGTAACCGGTCTCGTACCAAGATTTCGCCATGTTAGATCTCCTCGATTGGTCCTGTTCGGAACCTGAAAGTCGACCAGTTCGGTCAACTGTCCAGCAGTACCAAGAGGGTCTGACATAGTCAAGAAAGGAACCGGGACTTCAGATCTTCAACCTCGCTATCTGTCATCTGATTTGGGTCTCTTCCGTCGGCGATCCGATACGAAGTCGTTTGGATCCTTTTCATCAATCGGCCCTCGATTCGAGCCGCTGCATCGATGCCAGCCTGATCTCCATCCATCAAGATAACGACGAAGTCGAACCACTTCAGTATCTTGTCGACCTGCGTATCGTTGATGTGAGATCCGTTAATGCCGGCAACGTTCGGAATGCCGCACTGATCCATGTAGATCACATCGAAAGCACCCTCGACCAGAAACAGCGTGCCCTTACCTTCGCCGTCGGTCTTCAGCCAGTCTTCACCGAACAGATATAGCTCGCGGTCAAAACCATGCGAGTGCATCCACTTTGGAACCTTGTGCTCGCGCTCGGAGAGTGGAACCTCTTCTGGCCAGTACGGCACATAGCGCCCAGAAAGATTCACGAGGCGACCGATGCGGTCGTATTGCGGAACAGACACCCGTCGTTGTTGCGGGTGCCAGCCGATTTTCCATTTCTCGATCGTCTGCTGGGTGAATCGACGATCTGGACCCGTCAGATATGCCCACGCTTCGTCGTCGATCCAGGTGCGCATCTTCTCCATGATCTCGACCGCTGATTCAGGCAGCGGCGGTTTCATGTCTGCGCGTAGCAGCGGATCTGAATAATCCTTGCCGCCCTCGACGTGGCCAGGACCGTCTGAATTCGACGATGGCATCGCGTAGTGCCCTGCCCGAGCGTCGATTTTACTCATCCGCTTTTCGAGGCTGGTCTCGTTGTGTTCGGCGACGAACATCAACAAGGCGCTCATGTCTCGACCGGACAGCTTCTGGTACTTGTAAAGTAGCTCCGTTAGGTTGCCGCGAAAGCCGCAACGACCGGACATGCAGTTCGCGCCGCTGCTGTCGTCGTTGGAGATGAATACGGCCAACGATGGATGCTCATCCTTGCCGCCGCCGTGCTTCCACGGAGCCAGCGGGCAAGTGCATCGAATTTTGTTCCCCGCAGTTCGGATCTTGGTGCATCCAAGCGAGGACAAAAGCCTTTCAATGTGCTCTGCCTTCATCGTGAAACAGCCGCGAGGCTATTTCGGCGGAGGGTAGACAACACCTGGCTTATCGTCAAATTTTTCCTTCTCGCCTGGCTTCGATGGAGCCTTCTCGCGAGCAGCAGCCTCTGCAGAATTTTTCGGCGGATCAGCCTTCTCGCCGCTGGGCCCGTCAAGTTCCCAAACGCGATTCGCGATCAGCTTCCAGAGTTGGGCGAATGCGCGATCTTTCTGCGCGCCAGATTGCCCTTCAGCAACATGCTTGCGGTTCTGGAGCCAGCCCTTCGACGTGAGCTTGATGTCTTCGAGCACGGCCTTCTTCTCACCGGCATACAGGTATCCCTGCTTGGCGAGGGTGTCACGCGAGATACGCAGCGCCTTGATGAAGCCATCGGCACCGCCGCCGGTCGACTTGTTGTAGATCGCCAACGTCGAGTGGCGAACCAACGCAGGAACATCCTGCCACTTCATGTGGTCAGGATAGCACGATCAGCGCTTGCGCTTCTTCTCGAAGTACTTGTCCCGATCGTAGACGATGCCAACCATATCCAAGGCATCGAAAAATTGCGTCGACCAATGGGAGACCTTCTTGGTCTTCAGGTCGATCGTCATCCCAGACCCAACCCCTAGCTTGCCACCACTGGCAAGCGTGAACATCGCGCACTTGGCGAGCGCCGTAGTCGCCTTGTACAGCTCTTGGTACTCGGCCTCGGTCCGCGTCTTCTTGACAGCCTTCTTCTTGGCCGGCATTACGCGGTCTTCTTCACTTTGACCGGCTTGAGGTCGAACCAGATGCCGCCCTCCTTGGCCGCATTGTCACGGGCCAAGAGAATCTCCTCGCGCGGCAAGTCGCTGTGGAACTTGCAAACCATCCCGTGGCGCGGCGCTGCGATGCGCGGCTCACCCGTCTCGGGGTCTTTGCAACCCGGAATCGGGCAGGGCCGAAGGACAGAGTAGCCCTTCGTCGACCGCCTGCGCTTCGCAGCCGGCGGCGCCGCCGGAGCAGATGCTTGCACGGCCACATTTGGGCCGAATGCGTCGCGAAGACGATTCTGGATGGTCTCGACCGCTTCCTGCTCGCAGACGACCATCAGCTCTTCGACGAACCGATCGATGACTTCCTGAATCCTCTTTGACGCCATGGCTACACCTCTGAACTGATGATGCTTATAGTAGCACCGATTGCAGTCCAAAACTATGTGTTAAAGGACGCATTGTCAACCTCTACATGCCGTCCAAAAACGAGGTATCGCAGTCCAGCGTAAGTCCAAGCCTTCTTAGTAGTTTCCCTACATAACCAGAAACTTCCGACCCGCACTGTCTGTCCCCGGTCAGATGCATCATGACACCGTGGGATGGCGTATTTTTGGTCGAAATTACATCGTAAAGCAGCTTACCACCGTCTGGCCACAGCAACATCGCGTACGCGGATTTGCTCGTGACGAGCTTACCGCACCGAGGACATCGACGGGGCTCCAGATCAGAATGGGACATCGTCGAAATCGTCCTCTTCGACGGCGTACGAAGCATCTCCGCCTCCACCACTCGGGACGCCGCCTGGTGTTCCTCCAGCTGGTGGCGGACTTGCCGACGTATTACTGTCGCCAATTTCCGAGAAATCCATCGCTTGATGGTTCCAGTGGATCTTGAATTCATCGGGCATACCCTCTCGAACCTTCAACCCCTTCAACCCCATCACCCACTTGGCTCTCATGTCGTCGTCCTGCATGAGGCCGTAAGCTGCGTCGGCGTTCCAGCCAGCGACGTCGGTGATACCGATGTTGTCTGCTGCGATCGTCTGCGTTTGTCCAGTTTTGGCCGAACGGTTGAACTGAAGGTTCGTGATGGTCGCGTGCTGGTGGCGCTTTCCGAGCTTCTTGAAATCATCGAACGTGTTCGAGACGCGCTCGTGACGATCTTTGCCGGAATTCTTGATCAGGTACGGACCATCCAGGGCCATCACGTCCGGCTTTAGATCGCCGATAACGGCCGAGATGTTGTCGATCGAGTAGTCGAAGTCACCGGCGACGATGTTGATACCCTCATCGCCCATTATCTCTTCGATGCCCTTGAAGAACTTGCTCTCAACGAATTCGCCGAGTCGACCACGGCGGATCTCGTCGTAGGGCATCTTCAGATGCAAAGCAAAGAAGCGCCTGGCCATCTGCTTCTTGTTCATCTCCGTCGAGACGACTAAGACCTTCCTGCCGTACTTCCAGGCTGTATGCGCGCAAATAACCAACGACCACGTCTTGCCGACGCCGAGACGGCCAACGAACAAAATCAGGTCTTCCGGTTGCCAGCCCAGCGTCTGAGCATCCATCGACGGCCATGGCGTGGGGATTCCGCGCTTGCCGGCCTTTGCGTCCTTGTAGTCCTGGATTAGATCCTTGCCGAGAGCCAGCAAAGACTCGACCTTACGTACCGTAAGCGCTTCTTCCTGAATTTTTCGGTGGATCTCCGCCCAGACCTCGGCGGCGCCGGTCGGGTCTTTCGCTTCAAGCTTCTCGCTGACGGCCTTCGTTCCATGGCGTTGTAGCTGCCAGAGCCGACGCTTGAAGATCTCGTCGAGAAAGAATGCATACGGCTCGGTCATCGACCCGCTCAGGTCGATTCCAAGATTGCCTTCGATGGCCTCTATCGATGGCACCACATCATGCGTCGCATAGAACTCGCGAACGAACTGCCAGGCCTTCTTACCGTCGCCGACGAGATAGGAACCCTTCTCGTTCCCGATTTCGATCTCGCGGTCGATATTGCGGTCGACGGCAGCCAGCACGGCTGCCTTTCCGCCACGGACTACAGCGCGGACGAATTCCTTGTCGATATCCATTACGTCAGCTCCCTCTGGGAAATTACTTCGCGCGCTTCGACCACATACGGAACGACATCGCAGTCACGGCTGGCGTAGGTCTCAGCCACGCACTTCGCGTGGAACACGGCGAAGACAACTTCGTCATCGTCTTCTTGCCTGAGCCCTCCTCCAAGGCCATCGCTTGTACACATTTCAGCTGCAACCCGGATAGTGCGATCTCCGAAATTGATTAGATCGCCGCACAGCTCGCACCTGAAATTGAGATCCTGCGACATCAGATTCTTCCTTTGACCCGATCGTCCTTCTCCTTGCGGATCTCGTCGCGCATGTTTTTGCCTTCGATCAGAACTGGCACCATGCAGTACGTTACGGCCTCGTACAGGGTGCGGTTCTTTTGGTGCCGCAGCGTCTCAGCACTTCGAGTCGTCATAATCGTCGTGAGCCGCTGTGACGCCCGGCGCATGAGCAGCTCCTCCAGCTGAATAGCCCCGTACTCTTTGTCGCCGAAGTCGTTGAACCCATCGAGCACAACCAATTCAGCGGTCTCGATGTACCGTTTCACGGTAATACCGTCGGCGCCGCTTCCGTACAGGGACGGGAACCTCTCAGAGCTAAGCTCCTTGATCTCCGTATGGGTCACGAAGTAGCAGTTGAAGTTCGCCGCCATGGCCTCCTTGAGCAGGCAGACTGCGGCGCTCGTCTTCCCGACGCCCTCTTCGCCGGTGAACAACACGCCGCTGCTGGTAGCCAGCATGTTGACGATCTCACGCCGGTAGCGAAACACGAGATCTCGGACCTTGCCCTCCTGGACCTTGTTGGTTTTTACGCGCCAAAATGCCTCTGGAATATTCGCCCGCTGTAGGTCTGCGTCCTGCAACTTGCGTCGTTCCGTGCTGAGAGCTGGTTCATCTGTCATCGAATTCACCTTGCGCAAGCGCTTGCGCGGTTCACCACTTGCCGATCTTCGAACCGACCTTTGGCCCAGCATCGTCCTTCTTCTTGGACGGGAAGATCGACATGAGCTGTTTCCTGTAGCCCATGAACATCGCCACCGTAGGGAAGCTGCCCTTGATTTTCAAGGTCGAGCTGACTTCGTCCCAATTATCGCAGACGTTTTCCCATAGCTCCCTGATCAGATCCAGATCGTCTCTGTATGCGTCGAGCATGTGTTTGATCTGGGCCAGCTCCTTCGCGGTGACGTCTTCCTTCATGTTCTCAGGAACATCCTGGAAGCGGTCGCCAAGCTTTTCGCACATCCATTCATAGAAACTCCTGGCCGTCACACGCTCTTGCTTGGCCGCCTCCCTGGCTGCTCGATTGGCTTCGGTAGTCCCGTCACGATCGCGTTGCTCGCGGCGATCTGCGCGCTTCACGGACTGGACCCTCGAACGGTCTGAGGCGTTCTGCAAGGCGCCCTCGCCAACCCGCCTTGCCAGATCCAAACGGTCGTCGGCTTCGTCGCGAGGTGTCTCTCCGGAACTATTCTGACTACGGGAAACGACGGTAGTCTGGTCCCCTCTGGGGTCTCCATCTTCAGACCCAGACGTGTGAGCGGAGCGAACACCATCTACTTGAAAGTGATTTACGTTATCTTGATTTACTTTGGAGGACAGATTTGTCCTGTCTGAGAGGACATTTTTGTCCTGAATGGGAGGACATTTTTGTCCTGAATGGACACCACTTTCCTCAATGGTTTCGGATGAGGACAAATCTGTCCTCAATGGATGTTCAGCCGCACTGTCAAGGCCACGAAGCCGGTTGAGCAGCTCCTCGTTGCGCTCAGTGCCAAGGAGCTGCTTGCGGTTCATCGTCAGGATGTCAGCGGCGAATCGATCGGACATCGACGCGATGGTCTTCTTCGAAGAATTGCCGTAACCGCGAGACTCACAAGTCACGTAGCCGCTCTTCTTGAGACCGGCCATCGTGCGCCCAACGGTACGAGGAGTCGTGCCAAGATCTTCGGCGAGCTTCTCGTATGAGACGTGATTGTTTCGGCCGCCGCCGGCTCTCAGTCTCAAGAGAGCGAGCAATCGAAATTCCGCATCGCTCAGCCTCGTGTCTAAGATCTCAACGCCGAGGACATACGTTCGAACAACATCGAACTGCCAGTCTGCGTTTACTACTTCGGAAGAGACGAGCAGATCTTCATCGTTCGACATAGGGCGCGGACGCTATCGACCGACCCGTTCAATGTCAATAAAACGAAGAGAAGCCGGCACATGGCCGGCTCGCGTCTAGTGTCCGCTAGTAGATCTACACACTAGGGAATGAAGTCAGATCCAAGATCTCGGATTACAGACCTCACCAGCAGCGGATGCGGGTTGACGCACGGCCGACTGATCTGCATGTGGCGAAGCGCCTGGCCCCAGCCCATATGTTCATAGATCATCAAGTAGGTCAGCATCGCCGTGCTGCTCCTGCTCACGCCGGCCGCGCAGTGAACAAGGATGCCCTTGCCGTCGCTCCTGGCGTTGTGGATGACCTCGGCCGCCTTCTTGAAGACGCCGACGTTGGTGAGACGACCATCTTCAATGCCGATCTTCACGAGCTGCGTCTTGGGCTGCTTCAGCGTGTAGTCGCACTCGATGGCCATGTTGAGCACGACATCGATCTCGTTGTTCATCAATCGGTCATCGACAACCGACGAGTAACTTCCAATCCAGGCCCCGGGGTGAACCTCATCGGCCTGCTCCATCTCGATTTGCGGCCTATTCAGGTTCTCTTCCAGTTTCGCTTGCCAGGATACCTCGTGTTGACGAATGACCTGCTTCATCAAGGCAGGGAGAGACCTGAAGGTCTGCTGCTTCCATTCGGTAAAGCTGTCGGTGTAGTCGCGAAAACGCGAAGGAAACATGAGAAGCGCGCCCATCGATTTCACCTTCTCAAAACCATCAAACGGGGACAACCCAGACAGGTTGCTCACATTTGTCGCAAGTAAGGATATTGTAGCGAACACCCCCTCGGTATTCTGACTCAACTACCTTGATTTGCTTCACGGTTCCGTCTTTACACTGAGGGCATGGTGCAGGGTCACTCGGCTCAAACGTGTCAATAACGAGGAGCTTTTTCTTGGTATACGGATGCCGTACATGCTCCTGCTTGATTTGCTTGCGAACAGTCATCGAACCACCTGACAAGTGCATTGTCAACACCGTCTATTTCTCGTTGGACAACCTGGCCAAAACGTCGACAACGTTTTTGACCCATTCACGGTGAGCAACGCCATCGCGTTTCGCGCAAGCAATGACCTCGCTGATGGCGGTATCGATCGTTTTCTTATCGACCGACAACGAACGCTTCTTGACCTCATTCAGTGCGAAGTAGGCGTCTGCGCTGGGCTGCCAGAAGCGCTCTCCTGCAGCCGCGAGCCTGAGCATCTCCTCAACTGCCAGCCTAGAGCGCATGGTTAAGTGATTAACGACGCCGCGCAGCAGCGCCACACGTTCAGGCGTGATTTGCCACAGCCCGGACCTGTCGTTAAGCATCACTGCCGTAACAGCGAGCGATGCGTTGGGCTTCGCCTGGTTCACGCACGTCGGAAGGTACCACCTGCTCCGACGTAGGTTCAAGGATACCGACGCTATGAGGTCACGGGCCGCTTCTTGGTCGCGAGATACTTCTGGTAGTCGACGACGCTCTTGAGCCGCCAGACCTTCACGTAGCCCATCCCAGGATGCCCCATGCCCTTGCTGACGGCTGGGCTCATGTCGATGACGCCGCGCCAGCGGCCTTTGCATCCGCCATCGGGGCATAGCTCGTCTGGTGGAGGATCTCCTTGATGAACCATGACGTACCAAGCCGGCGATCCACCGTTCATGACCATCTTGCCGTCTGCCGCGAAAACGTTTGCGCCGTACGGGCCGCGATCGGTTACCTCGCACCAGCTACGTTGACCGTTGTACTCGATGATGAGGAGCGTGCCGCACGGATACCAGCGATGCGCGCAAGCGTGCATCTTGTCGTCGACCTTGTCGTGCGGTGCGCAAGCCATTCGTCCGCCGGTCCATTGATCACCGGCATCGCCGAACCTCGAACCTACACCAGTCTCATCTGTACTGGATGGCAGTGGAACAGATGAGCCCGAAGAAACGATGCTCGCATATTCGACCGTTTCTGCAGGAACGATCTGTGGAGCATCTGCTTCTACGCGGCTACCAACCATCAGAGCAAAAATCACCGCAGCCCAGTGGAAACCTGGGAACAACCATCTACGCATCGCTGCCTCCGAGTTATGGACGCCGGAGCGTCTTTCGTTCTCCAAGCGCCCATTCAAGGGCGATCTTGACGCCAAGCTCGAAATCGCCAGACCCATCAGACAGTCGCGTTACCTCGTAACGAATTTCCGATGTCGATGGTCGAATGACCCTGCCGGATGATTCTCTGACGACCTTTCTCACTTGCGCATCCACCGCCTTGTTGGTCTTGGGCGGCCCTTGTACATCATCCTGTTCGGATTTGCTCGCCGTCTTCGTCAGGGTCTTGACCTTATCCCTCTGCTCTTTATCTGGAAGCGTCGCAATATCACGGGCGAAACCGTATGAAATTTCGCCGGCTTTGACAGCTTCTTGTAGCTGAGGAACAGCCTGCTTCTTGAACTGCATTGCATTCGAGACCCAGGTCTGTGATTTGCCAATCTTGTCGGCGACTTCCTTTTGTTTGTACCCCAAGTTCATGAGAATCTCGACGCTCCTACAGATCTCCATTGGAGTCAGCTCGGAGCGCTGGATATTCTCGGTGATGTTGAGGACTTGTGCCTCGGCCAAAGAGCCCTTGAACTTCTTGACCTCGACATGGCGAAACGCACGCGGGTCGCCGGACCGGATTTGACGGATGGCCTCGTGCCGGCGGAAGCCGACGACCAAGAAGACCTGCTTCTTGTCATCTTCGTAGATCGTCAGGGGAACTTGAAGGCCGACAGATTTCAACGAGGAGATGAGATCCGGGATGTCCTTTAGTTCTTCACGTGGATTCCTGATCTCAGGATGAAACTGAATTGAATCGAATGGGATCGAGACCGTCGACATTCCTACTCCTCGTAGCCGCTCTGCTCGCGCATGACGCGTTTGATCAAAGTGCAGTCATCATAGTACTTGCACTCCGAACAAAACGACACACCGCGAAGCTCGCGACACTTGATCACTTGGAGTTGGCGACAGCGTTTGTCAAACTTGTCTGTGCCCGGTGCGTAACCCTCAAGTTCGGCCATCTTCTTGATGCCGCCGATGATGCTGTTGTCCTCGTCATCGGCCATTGGACGCCCTCAGCTGGTCAAATACGTCGTCTGGGGATTCGACGGCCCCGACGAAGCATTTGAGGTGCATGACACCCCAGAGTTTCTCAGCCTTGAACTTCTCGGCCTTCG
>Ga0335084_10004736_pt1 | contig 13411 bp, 9 predicted proteins | sample Lox_Sample_44_FD_206721 | JGI IMG/M metagenome (GOLD analysis project Ga0335084, IMG submission 206721) | Soil microbial communities from Loxahatchee National Wildlife Refuge, Florida, United States - Lox_Sample_4.4 | ecosystem: Environmental > Terrestrial > Soil > Wetlands | place: USA: Florida... | reverse complement strand
ATTCCGCTCGAAGATCGGCAGGAAGTAACCGTCACCATCTCCGACGAAGGCCACATCCCTCGCGATCATCCGCTTCTGGCATCTCCGGTCGAATGGGCTAGCGCAGCCGACGATGACATTAGCCTGGATGAAGTCCGGGAAGCATTGTCTACGATTCGCGGCTCATTTTCTGAAACCATCATTGACGAGCGACGAGATCGATAGCGACGGATATGCTCTCGACACGACGCGGCTTCCTTGGTTTAGGTCAGGCAATCCACGGGAGTTCTGCTGCGACAACGACGTCAGGATTTGGCGGTTTGGGTGACGTAGTGTCCTCGTCCCAGATTTTCCCACACGCCCGGCAGGCGACCTTGGGGAAATATTTGGTAACCAAATCCGGACTGTCGCTGCAGAGCCCTCCCATGCGTCAAGCATCATGAGCCCTCCTTTCGGGATGTAGTCATTACCGCCGCACGCCGCTCGACACGCGAACATCCCCCTGCACCACCACCGACCCCGGCGGCGGTGGCGGTCCCGCCAGTACCGTAATACTCAACGCTTGCGTGGCGACATTTGAAAGCTGATCCGTAGCCTGCAGCGTGAACACGCACGTCTGTGGGCTGGCCGGAGTGCCGGAGATGGTCCCGCTGGCCGAATCCAGCGACAGCCCCGTGCACAACGACCCCGAGCTGACCGCCCACGTAACGGGCGCCGCGCAGTTGGACGTCGTCGCCTGCTGCGAGAACGCCTGATTGATCATGCCCACCGGAAAGATCGTCGTGGTGATCGAACAAATCAGCGGCCCCTGCGATATCCTCACGTCGCCGGCCGTGTTTTCAAAGTACAGCGTGTTGTCGTTGTCCACCACCGTGAACGGTGAGCCGGTCGCGGGCACGCCGCTGACCGCTACGTTGTAGCGCCCCGCCGCCACCCCGGCGATCAGATACTGCGCCGTTCCGGAATGCGTCGTCGTGAATGACGCAGACGTTTGCAGTACGCCGTTGCGGCCGAACATCACGACCTTGTCGAGCGTTTGAACACCGGTCCAGTTCGCGTCCGGATTCAGAGCTGTAGCGGTCAGTGTGGAATTGGCTACGTAATCCCGCGTGATCTTATGGACCTCGATTACATCCAGCATTCCCCCCGTGCTGGCCGTCGTCGCACGATACGCATGCGCCGGCGAAATCGGTGAGGTGTAGGTCGTGCCGTCCCAGGTGACCGTGATCGTTCCCGGACTGAACCACTGCGTGATCACGCCCGTCTTCCGCGCGGGACCGTGCGCATCAGCTGCCGCCCCGTTCCCATGCGTCAGCACCACGCGAGTGCTGTCCAGACTGGCGCAACCACCGGCGCCCGGGCACGTGGCGTCGCCCTCGTCGTAAGTGGGATGATCGCCGCTCGGGTTCGGAACGTTGTCGCCGGGCTCTCCGTTCTGGGTGAAGAACGTCCCGACCGAAATCGCAGGCGACCCGTAGTTAGTCGCATCGATATCCCACCGGCTGATGACAACATCCTCCGTGCCCGGCTTCTTAAGGTGACATAAGTAACGATGGATGCGGTTGTAAGTCGGCGAGTAAGCCTCGGTCATGTCCGCCATCGCGCAGGCGTACCGGTTCTGCGTGTCGCCATAGACCGGATCGCCGCCCGACCAGCGAGCCAGGCGGGAACGAAGCCAATCCGTCACGGATTCATATTGTCGCAGCGTGCTCAGCGGAAACGCGCCGATCAGCGGGACGTCCGAAAACTGCGTTGCGCCTTGGCCGGCATAGCTGTTGACCGTGCTGTTTCCGGGCGGCATTCCCGTATCGTCGTAGATCATGTTGCCTACGGCGTAGATGGAGAGCGCCGCGGGCTGCGGCCGGTCGTAGCCCAGCTTGCCCGAGCGCGCCAGGAACATCACCTGTGTGGCGGTACGATCCGCCCAGCTCGTTTTGCTGATAAAGCCGTCGCCGCGAAAGGCGCCGCATCCCCAATCGGAGTTCCACCCGGTAAGCCGGATGCAGTCCGCAATCTGGGTAGCATTCGGCGCGATTTTTACCTGCAGCGGCTGAGTTTTATAATCCGTCGGCTTGACCGTCGTGTTGTGGAACGGAAACATGTTGATCAAAGTCGAACCGCCGGCTACAACGGCTTTGGTATCCATCCACGAGCGCAGGTACTTAGAGAAGGGCGACGAAGGCTGAAACATCCAGCCGGAATCCTGCAGAAAATCGAAGCCCTTGTTTTGCGCGAGGGTTCCGTATCCGCCGCTCGACGCGCCGAAGACGTTAAACGCGTCCTGCCCGTTGGCCGCATCGGGATAGGCGAGATACACCTTCAACAACTGCGGATTATAAAAATAGCTCGAATCGCTGGCCGGAGCAGGCAGCGCCGGCGCGAGCGCGTACAGCACGGTATCCGCGATCGCCTGGCCGACCACCTCGTTGCCGAAGCCGTAATGCGTACCATTGGCGTTGAAGCCGCGCAGCCCCAGGCCGGTGCGAAAATTGGAATCCCAATAGATGTTCTGCCCCAGTTCGGCATAGCGTATGGCGCGGGGGTCGTCATCGGCAAAGGCTCCGCCCACCATCATTAAATACGCGTGGATCAGGCCGGCTGTGTTCTCGTAGGGAGTCGGCCAGTTGTGCCAGGTCGGCTCGGCTGTGTTCACGCCACCCGAGTTGCCATATTGCGCCGGCTGGACGCCCAGCCACGCGGATTCGTACTCAAGAAGGTGGGTATAGCCGCAGTCTCCCGTAGCCCACTTCTTGATGATCATGAACGCAGTCGCCGAGGCACTCAGGCTCGGGTCTCCGCCGGAGATCACCTGAACGTGCGTGTCGTCCGTCACCGCAGTGACGTAATACGCGCGGGGTGAAGTATAAGCGGCCAGGTTCCACGTACCGCCTCCAAATATGGCGTCGCCCACCGACAGGTCGGTCGTGAAGTGGGTCCCCGTACCGGTCACCGTGTTGCCGCTGACGACTGCCGTTCCGATTCCCAACACCGGCGCGGGGCGATTGCATTGGGCGACAGGATTCCAAATATCGTTCAGAATTTTGCCGATTGCGGTAGTTTTGTCCGACGCCGTCAGATGTCCCAGCGTCCGCGCCACCGTATACGGATTAGCGATTCCCATCGCCACACGCTCGCCGTATTGAATCACGATCGAATCCGGAGGAACAGCGAAATTGACAGCGGTCCAGCGTTCGAAGTGCTGGATGATGTACACCAGCGCGTTCAGCATGGTTTGATTGCTGCGGTCCACCCAGAAACGGATCGCCGCGGCCTGGTAAGCCAATGCCAGGCTTGTGTCGAAACCACCCTGGGTTCCGCCATCGAAGGTGTGTTTATAAGCGGCTGCCGAGGTCCAGCTATTGGTCGTGTTCTGGATGTAGACCCAATTCGGATTCGTACTTACAGCCCATAGCGACACTACGACACAGTTATCCGTTCCGCCGATCGCGTGCGGATCGCCGCTCGAAGGCCCGCAGGTGTTCTTGCTGGTGTAATTCCCGCTGCCGGAGTTCGTTGCGAACTGGTAAGTATTGGCCGTGACGGCGGTGATGGCATGCTCGCCGTTCAGGTTGCCGCCGGCGGTGGTGTTCCAGACCGTTACCTTGTCGCCTACAACGGCGCCGTGCGGATAAGACAGCGTTACAGTAGCCGTTCCGCCGGAAACCACCAGGCTGGTCAGACCATTCGCCGTGCTGGTTCCGATCTTCCGCGTGTTCGTTCCGTTCAACCCGTCGAAACTCCCGCGCAGGCCGGCGGCGAGCGGGGTCGGAGTCACCCGGCCGGCGTAAGTCGCGCCGGTTCCCATACCGTACGTCCCTGTCAGCGCTGTGTCGTTGGGATCGATGTAATTTCCGTTCAGATCCTTGATCGTGTACGCTGTCGCATCGACTACGTCCGCGACCATGAATTTGCCATTTAGATTCGACGCGTGGAAATGCGTGTTGCCGGCGTCCGCGCTGGCGAAGCCGGATTGAGAAACGTAATCTCCGGATACCAGGTTGTGCGGCTCGTACGTCCTCACTACAGCGTGACCGCCCGTGTTTGTGGTGAACGTGCGTAACCACGTCGACGCCGGCCCGCCGGTGCGGAGATATGCCATCGTCCCAGTCGGAACCGTCACGGTCAGCGTCGCCGTGACGCCGCCATCGATCGTGAGAGTGTAACTCGTAGTCACTGTCGGACTGACTGTGACCGATCCTGCAACCACGGCGCTCTGCGCTCCAACGCCGTTGTCGATCAAAACCGTGGAGGCGTTCCTGGTTACCCACTGCAGCAGTGTCGGCTTGCCCGGTTCTACCATCGAGTAAGTGGCGGTGAAGGATTCAATCGTCGGCGCGGCGCCGCTGGTCTGCTGGGCGCCGGTTCGGAAGAACAACTCCGGGTGCGACTGGTTCGCGTACTGCGTTGCGATCCAGGCCGCGTTGCGTCCCGTATTCTCCAGCTTGATGTGCGCGAGCTTGGCCCGCGTCTGATTGCTCGCGTCGCCGCAGATGTTCAATCCGCCCATGAAACCGTCGATCGTGGCGGCGTTTACCGTTCCGCTCTGCCCGCCGTCGGTGTAAGCGGTGGCCTTCGTACCGTCCCAGGACATCGCGGCGAAATACCAGCGATGCAACGTGGGCGAAAGGTTCGAAAACCCGCCCCACATCGGATTGCTGCCGCCGTTCCAGTTGAAGTACATAGACTGCGCCCACTGCGAATAGCCGTCCCAGGAGAACCCGAACACGTTCGCATTCCCGACCAGCGGAATGATCAACGCTTTTGCGGTCGCCCGCATGTCAGCGCGGAACCAAAAGCTCAGCGTCATCTGCGTCGTGATCGGCGCAGTCGCTGTCGTCAGCCGGTCGGCGATTCCCGAACAGGAGAAACCTGGCCCCACCGGGCTGTCGCTGGTCGGAGCCGGAGCGCCGCCCGCCACGGTGGCGTTGATGCCGTTCGAAGTCGAATCGGTCAGCACGCCGCCGGTGAAATTCAAAACCATCTTGGTGTTCGAATCCCAAACGCCGGCCCGGTTGCTCTGGTCCGTCGCCGCCGGATTGCCGTAGTAAACCAGCAGCGCCGTGTCGTTGGTTGACGAAAGCGACGGCACGCGAGCAAAGACGTGCACCGTCCCCTTTGCCGCATCGCATGCCACGACCTCGTGCGACAATTTGGTTCCGTCGGCGAGCGTCACCAGAAAATCCTGGCATCCGGATTTCAGATGTCCTGCCAGCTCGCTGTCGTTATCGAGCGCGATATAAATCGGGAAATTGGTCAACGTGGCCAGTACGCGCCGGTGATCCACCACCTTCACCTTGCGGAATTGCCAGTTGGCGTTGTACCAGGTCTGGCCGAACAGGCTCCCGCCGGCCAGGAGAAAAATGGCTAACTTTTTCATGAAAAGCCTCACTGAGCGATCACAACGTAAGGTGGATTATTGAAGCTGGTAACTGCGCTGGGCGTGGTGCACGACGATGGAAGAGTGGTGCTCGATCCGTTGTAGGTCACGGTATTGCTGCATTTTACCCTGCGTGGCGTAGTAAGGTGGCCCGGAACGCCGCCGGCATATCCCGAACCCCATGTTGGTTCCGATTTCCACGCTCCGGACGCGTTCGACGAACTCCAGCACATCCAGTAAACCCCCGCGAAGAGGAACGGGTGCGTGCTGCCCCACGGCACTTCCGTATACTGCACCGCTGTGTTCCCGACAATCGCGACGTCCGAGTTCGACACCTTGCTCGCAACCGTGTTGCTGCCGGAATCCTGATATACGGCGAACGCCAGAACGTCATTCGCGGTTCCGTTGCCGCCGGAAACGGTGAACAGATCGCCCAATTTGATTCCGAACGGCGCGACCCACTGGTAGCACTCGATCGATCCGCTCACGCCCGAAGACGAGAACGTGTCATTCGGACCGTAGGGAGGAATACTCGTCGTCCCGCTGAACGGCGAGTATACTCCCGCTCCGCTCATCGAGAATCCGCCGCCGCCACCGCCTCCCGTGCCGCAGGCGCCGTAGGTTCCATCGCCCAACAGGCACTTCGTAGGATCGCCGGGCAGTTTGGGGAGGAATCCGTGTTTCGCCGTGGTGGCATTGTTCGTAGTGACATCGCTCAAGCTCAAACCTCCATCGACCACCGGCGCGGTTTGCGGCACTCCGTCGGCGTCGATATAGGTCACATACTGCTGCGGTGTACCCGAGGAGGCCGTCAACACGGCGGCGCGCACCGCTCCGTTGGCGTCCTTGCACTTCAGCGCGCCGCCGCCGCCCGACAGCGTGTCGAACCAGCAGTTCAACCCTGAAGACGGCGTCGCGGGCGCGTTGCGCGTAGGACCGCTGATCAGCGTAGCGGCGTCGGTGGTGGCGCAGTCCGTGGCGTTGGCGAGCGATCCGTTATAAACGGCCGAGACGATCGTCGACACGCCCGGAGCCTGGCTGATCGCGCACACATGCGTCACGTTCGCCGGCCACGGAAACGCCCGGCCGCCAGTGGCGTCCTGCGTAATGATGAATGTCAGTTCCTGCCCGGCCTGCGCGTTGATAAGCGTAGACCCCGTAACGGTCGTCGCGCCGAGTGTCAGCGCGAAGACGCCGCAGGTTGACGCGTCAAAAACCGGCGTGGCCGTCAGTGTCACGTTGCACAGCCCGGCCGCTGACCCGCCGCCTCCGCCGCCCGTGGTCAGCGTCTGCCACGTTCCCGGACTGCCGGAGACTGCACAGTAGCTCAGTACACCCGTATCGGTCGCGAGCCAAGCCTGACCCACCACACAATTAACCGGACGCTTCGCGGCCGGTCCTCCCAATTTCGTTTGATCTCCGGCGCTCTTTGTGGGCTGGCATTCGCCGCGCCAGGCGCAGGCCAGCAGAATCGTCGCTATGAACCACCGCGTCTTCATTGCTTCTCCCAAGAAAGAAAAGCGCGCCGGAATGGCGCGCCCATCGAGCAGGTTTTCCTGCTACGGCTCCACATCACCACGAGGTCGGAAGGCGCAATTTGCGCCCTGAAGCGGCCTGCACCAGCTCTATAATTAGAGTTAATAAGGACTCTATACGCGTCCTAGGACCAACGTTCCCGCGATGGCTGGAATTGCAAAAGTCTATCCTTTATTTTCAACAGCTTGGATGGTCCTGCTACAAAGAGTTAACATTGCCATGTTGCCATATGGCAGTATTGCCGCCCTGTCGTTAAAACCCCTATTCTGCCATTGTCCAGTTTGAATTTCAGTGACACTTTCGGGGTCTCGATCACTGATTTATAGATTGGAAAAAAGGCTGACGAAAATGAAGGATTTGAATCTGGTTTTGATGTTCCGGCTCTCCGGCGATGGCCAAATGCGAGTGAAGGGTGCGTCCCGAATCAAACTGGACGGGCGCGGCGGCCTGATGGTTTACGATTCGGAGAACGGCGTGGCCGAGACGTACGACTTGCAAAAGGTGCAGTCATTTTCGATCCAGCCGCTCAAAGCGAGCTACTTACCCGCGGCGTAGTTTAGGCTTCGCTTTCCTCCGCAACATCCACCCAAACGCCACTAATCCGCCGCCCAACAGGGCAAACGACCCCGGCTCCGGATTGTCTGCAATACCGAACGGAGAACCAGGCGCCTCTACCACTCCGGTATTCCCCCCGCCCACAAAGCTCGTGTCCGCATTGTAGATGTCCACCGCAAAGAAATGGTTCGCAGCGGTTCCCTGGAAACTGGACGTGGACACGCCACTGCCGCTCAAGGTAAAGCTGATGGGACCCGGCTGAGCGTGCGATGCGCCATTCTGATTGCTGCAACAACTCACGCCGTAATCGAAGTAATCCGTGCCGGTCATGTGCAGACTCCCGGCGGTGGGGCTTAACAGGGACCAATCCGCGGGCAAACCATCGACAACGATGGTGGGATCGCCAGAGAGGCTCCAGGCGAACGTCACGGGAAAGCCGGTGTGGATGAACTGGTAAGGAGAATTCAACGAGACATTCACCTCAACCGTGTTCGCAACCGTATCCGTGAGAGTGATGGTTCCGAATATCGTGTTGGTTGGGCCGCAGCTACCCGTGCATTGATCGACGGTCAGGTTGTATTGGACAGTACTTGCACGGGCCGGGACGAGCGCGAGCGCAAGGATCGCAGGCAGTGAGACCAGCAACGGCTTCCGCATGAGTTTTTGTGAATTTGCGTGCTACTTCGACAGTGGCCCGTCCCTGTTCACGCAATTTGGAGTCCGATTAGAAGAGATTTGAATTTCAAGAACTTGTCCGTGCACCGGGCGCCTGCGATGCAAAGCTCTGGAGTCCGGAACGAATTAATAGGATTTTGCCGATGCGGCAACGGGCTCGGCCGGATGCCGCGGTTATAAGTACGTGTGCTCACAGATTGCGGGCTCACATACAATGAAGCCATGGCGCTGCTGACTGGTCTGACGATCGACGATTTCGAGCAGCTTCCGGATGCCGTCGCGAAGAACCACGATCTCGTGAAAGGGGAGCTGGTTGACGTGTCAGGAAACGTTTTCAACCACAATCGATTACGCGATGGACTTGTGCGGAAAGTGGGAGACTACATAGACCAGCACAGGCTTGGATACGTGGTCTCTGAGCAAGAGTTTGAATTCGGAGAGGATGCTTATGCCCCGGACGTCAGCTTCTTCGGCCCGGAGAAAGCAAGGTTGATAGACGGCCAATTGCGTGTCCAACGCTTCGTACCAGACTTGGTAATCGAGATTGCCTCCAAAACCGACAAGTTCGAGACCCTAATGGAGAAGGCGCTGCATTACCAACGCCACGGTGTGAAAGAAGTCTACCTCTTCTCGATCCAGCTACGTCAGGTCTTTCGATACGCGGATCAGCCGACACCCACCGTTCTTAGCGATACTCAGGATTTCCGCCCCGAGCAGATCCCCGGCTTCTCTATCCGCATCGCCGACCTCCTCGCGATGATCTGAACGCATGCAGACGGTCGCCATTCCGCTGCCCGAAGCACAAACCCAAAGCTGGCCCCGCGTTCTCGCGCGATTGCTGCGCATTCATCAGTGGTCGAAAAATCTGCTGGTCTTCGCACCGGTAGTCACGTCTCACCGCGTGTTCTCCGCTCCCGTGCTGCAAGCGTCTGCGCTCATCTTCGCGGCCTTCTGCTGCGCGGCATCCGCTACCTACATCCTGAACGACATCTTCGATCTGGATTCCGATCGCCGGCATCAGACCAAACGCCATCGCCCGCTCGCCGCAGGTCGCATCTCGACTCGCGCAGCCCTGGTCATCGCCGCTGTTCTCCTGGCCGCCGCCGCGGGCCTCGCAGTCCTGCTTCCCACGCCCGCCGCGCTGGTGCTCGCGCTTTACTGCGTGTCGGCGCTGCTCTACTCGGCAGCGCTCAAGCGGCTGGTTCTGCTCGACGTGGTGATTCTGGCGGGGCTCTATGCTCTGCGCGTGCTCGCCGGCGGCGCCGCTACCGGCATCGTCCTCTCCGCCTGGACCATCGCTTTCTTCCTGTTTCTCTTCCTTAGCCTGGCCCTGCTGAAACGCTACGCCGAACTCGCCAATGCGCCTCCCGAAACGGACTGGACTCCCGGCCGAGATTACTGCCGGGCCGATATGCCCTTCATCTCGCAGTGCGGTGTCGCGAGCGGACTCATTTCCGTTCTTGTGCTCGCGCTCTACATCCACAGCCCGGAGGTGCATCCGCTTTACAAGCGCCCCGAAATGCTATGGCTGCTCGGACCGCTGCTGGCTTACGGAATCCTGAAGCTCTGGCTGGCCGGACATCGCGGCCTGATGCATGACGACCCCATCGTGTTTGTCGTCCAAAGCCGCTGGACCTACGGGCTCGCCGCCATCATCGCGGCCGTGTTGATCGCGGCGTCGGTCTAAACACCGCGATAAAACCGCCCAATCACCTCGCACACGTACTCGATATCTTCAGGCGCAAGCTCGGAATGAATCGGCAGTGCGAGCGCTTCTCCGGCCAGGCGTTCACTTACGGGAAAATCGCCAATTGTCCGCCCCAAAAACCCGTAACACGGCTGTAAATGCAGCGGCAGAGGATAGTAAACTTCCGTCCCAACTCCCTGCTGTTTCAAGTAACTCTGCAATTCATCGCGCCGCGGCGCGCGGATTACAAACTGGTTATAAATATGCCGCGTCTGATACTCCGCCGGCTCGGGCGCAATCACCGGCGCGCCCACCCGCGCCAGTCCGGCGCGATATAGTGCCGCATTCCGCGCCCGCCCGTCCGACCAGTTGTCCAAATACCGCAGCTTCACGCGCAGCACCGCCGCCTGAATCGCGTCCATGTGCGAATTCACGCCGATCCACGGATGGATGTACTTCGTTGTGCTGCCGTGCGACCGCAAGGCCGCTACCTTCGCCGCCAGCTCCACATCGTTGGTCGTCACCAGCCCGCCATCGCCGTATCCGCCCAAATTCTTCGTCGGATAAAAACTGAAACAGCCGATACGGCCCATCCCGCCAGCGCGCCGTCCCTTGTATTCCGCCCCGATGGATTGCGCCGCGTCTTCGATCACCGGAATGCCGCGTTCGGCCGCCGTTTGAAGAATCGGGTCCGTGTCTGCGCACCCGCCGAACAGATGCACCACGATCACCGCACGGATTTTGGGATGCGCCTCCAGAGCTTCGGCCGCCCGCTGCACATCGAGGTTGAACGTGCCTTCTTCAATGTCGGCGAAAATCGGGACCGCACCCACCTGCGAGATGGATCCCGCGGTCGCGAAGAACGTATACGGCACGGTTAGAACTTCGTCGCCCGGCCCGATGCCCAGCGACATCAGCGTCAGCAGCAGCGCGTCCGATCCCGATGCACATCCCACTGCGCGGCCGGAGCCGCAGTAGGGCGCCAGCTCCGCTTCCAGTTTTTCGACTTCCTCCCCGAGGATGAACTTCTGCGAGTCCAGCACGCGCCCGATCGCCGCCAGTATCTCCTCGCGTATGTGCTGGTATTGCGCCGGTAAATCGAGCAGCGGAACCTGTCTATGTCGACTTGTAACCATCTCGCTTTTCAGCCCCTTCTCGCTGGTTTAGTTACTCAACGTACGATCCCGAGTGTTCCCCCTACCGCTGAGTATTTGTCCTAACAAGTCGGCCACGGATTAGGTCTCGTGGCAAACCCAAAAAACTTGACCTGGAACGAAAATCCGGTATTCTAACCGTTGTCTGGGATCGGTATACAACTTCGAAAGGAGAGCCGCAGCCTGGTTTTAGCTCCCGTTTCGAACCTGTTCTAATCCTCGCGCCACAATCACAGCTGTTTCAGCCCGGCGCTTCTCGCACGCTGGGATCATTGGCCGAACACAGAGCAAACGTCTATTTTCGCGTACATGGACATCCAACTGGTTTCGCAAGACTCCACGCTGGGCCACCTGCGCCCGGCGCCCAGCGGCGACTGTGGCTTGCTGCCGGGTTGTCCGATTCCGCCCGCAGCCGAACACCGGCGGCGCGCAATCCTCGAGCCGAACGGCTATCGGGTGGACGCCGGCGATTCCGGACCGCCCATTGCGGAAGACAATTTGCATCGCATTTTCGAGGAAATCGGAGCGCACTGAAACTGGATGCAGAACCTGAAAAACAGCCGGACGATCCTGGTAGGGGAAGATGAAGTAGAAGTCCGCAGCTATCTCGAGATGGCCTTGAGGTACCTGGGCTATTCCGTTGAGCTTGCGGCGGACGGCGACGAAGTGATCTCGCGACTGGAATCCTCGGGGCCGGAGATCGCCGCGGTTGTGCTGGACATTTTGATGCCCAACCGCGACGGCCTTTCTACGCTGGCCGCAATCCGCGCCTTCAATCCGAAGCTGCCCGTGATCATTGTCTCCGGAGCGCCCTCCACTCTGAACGTAGTTACCGCCATGAAACACGGCGCCAGTGATTTTCTGTCCAAACCGGTGGCGCACGAAGATCTGCGCAAAGCGTTGAGCCGCGCCCTGGACGGCGAAGGTTCCACTTCGGGTTCCCGCAAGTCCGCCACGCCGGGCAAGGTTTTCATGGGCTCCAACCCACGCATGAAACAAATACAGGCGCTCATCACCCAAATCGGCTGGTCGGAAGCGCCAGTCCTGATTCATGGCGAGACCGGCAGCGGAAAGGAAGTGATCGCGCGCGAGTTGCACGCGCATTCGCCTCGCGCCGAAAAGCCGTTTCTGAAACTCAACTGCGCCGCACTTCCTTCCGAGCTGGTGGAAAGCGAGCTGTTCGGCTTTGAGCGCGGCGCCTTCACTGGCGCTTTCCAGAAAAAAGCCGGCATGTTCGAGCTGGCTGACGGCGGAACCATCCTGCTGGATGAAATCGGCGACATGGATATCCGGCTCCAGGCCAAGCTCCTGCAAGTTTTGCAGGACCAGGAATTTCACCGCATCGGCGGCAGCGAGCTGGTCAGCGTGGATGTTCGTGTGATGGCCGCCACACACCGCGACCTGGAACACGCCATCGTGGAAAAAACTTTTCGCGAGGACCTCTTCTACCGCTTGAACGTCATCACGCTCGCAATTCCACCGCTGCGGGAGCGCCCGGAAGACATCCTTCCGCTGGCTGAATTTCTACTCAAGAAACACGCCGTTAAAGGCGTGAAAACCGGCGCCCCCGACTGAACCGGCCGCCCCCGCTCCCATCCTGGAACAGGTCACCAAAGCCAAACAACAGGCTGAGATTGAGGCGATTCTGGCTGCTTTGAATGCCACTCGCTGGAATCGCAAAGAGGCCGCCGCGCTGTTAAAGATCGACTATAAGGCGTTACTCTATAAGATGAAAAAGCTGGGGGTCGAGGTCAAACCTGCTACGTTTGCCGCCGGCGTCGCGGCTTTCGGTGATTAACCTAGTGGAACAGACCATCGTTTTCTGTGGTCTGTTATTTCCGGAGCTCCATGTCAGACCCCATCGCGGCCACGGCCGCCGCACATACTGATTTACTCCGTCAAAAAATCTCTGCCCGCACTGCCCGGGTCGGCGTTGTGGGGCTGGGCTATGTCGGACTGCCACTGGCTGTGGAGTTCGCCAAAGCGGGATTCAGTGTAACAGGCGTCGACCTGCTGGAATCCAAAGTCGCCCGCATTAACGCCGGCGATTCCTACGTTCAGGATGTCCCGCCGCAGGATGTTTTCTCCCTGGTGGAACAAGGCCGACTGCGCGCTACCACCGATTTCAGCGCCATCGCCGAGCTGGACACGATCAACATCTGCGTACCCACGCCGCTGCGCAAAACCAAGGATCCCGACATGAGCCACATCGTGTCGGCCTGCCAGCAAATCGCTCAATATTTCCACCCCGGAATGCTCAGTATTCTGGAATCCACTACCTACCCCGGCACTACCGAAGAGCTGGTATTGCCCATGCTCTCGAAATCCGGGATGCGCGTCGGCGTGGATTTCTTCCTGTGCTTCTCGCCCGAGCGCGTCGACCCCGGCAACGCCAGCTTTCAGACCCGCAATATTCCCAAGGTGGTAGGCGGCGTGACTCCCGCGTGC
>Ga0335084_10004735_pt1 | contig 13413 bp, 7 predicted proteins | sample Lox_Sample_44_FD_206721 | JGI IMG/M metagenome (GOLD analysis project Ga0335084, IMG submission 206721) | Soil microbial communities from Loxahatchee National Wildlife Refuge, Florida, United States - Lox_Sample_4.4 | ecosystem: Environmental > Terrestrial > Soil > Wetlands | place: USA: Florida... | reverse complement strand
TCGAGACCGAGCGCGAGAAGCTGCTCCACCTCGACGCCGAGCTGCACAAGCGCGTGATCGGCCAGGACGAGGCCGTGCAGAGCGTGGCCGACGCGATCCTGCGCAGCCGCGCCGGCGTGCAGGACCCCCGCCGCCCGATCGGCTCGTTCATCTTCCTCGGCCCCACGGGCGTCGGCAAGACCGAGCTCGCCAAGGCGCTCGCCGCGGCGCTGTTCGACTCCGAAGAGAACATGGTGCGCATCGACATGTCCGAGTACATGGAGAAGCACGCCGTCTCGCGGCTCATCGGCGCGCCACCGGGCTACGTCGGCTACGACGAGGGCGGCCAGCTCACCGAGGCCGTGCGCCGCCGCCCGTTCTCGGTCGTCTTGTTCGACGAGATCGAGAAGGCGCACCACGACGTCTTCAACGTGCTGCTCCAGATCCTGGACGACGGCCGCCTGACCGACTCGCACGGCCGCACCGTGAACTTCCGGAACGTCGTCATCATCATGACCAGCAACATCGGCTCGCCGCTGCTGCTCGAGGGCGTGAACGCCAAGGGCGAGATCGAGCCGGTGGTGCGCGAGTCCGTGTTCAAGGAGCTGCGCGCGCACTTCCGCCCGGAGTTCCTGAACCGCGTGGACGACACCATCCTGTTCAAGCCGCTGCAGCCCGCCGAGATCAAGCAGATCGTTGGGCTCCTGTTCCAGAACCTGCGCGAGCGGCTGGCCGAGCGGAAGATCGCGCTCGAGCTCGAGCCCGCGGCGCTCGATCTGATTGCGCGCGAGGGCTTCGACCCGGTCTTCGGCGCGCGCCCGCTCCGCCGCTTCATCCAGCGCGAGGTCGAGACCCGGCTCGCCCGGGCCCTGATCTCGGGCAGCGCGGCCGAGGGCGCGACCGCGCGGGTGACCGCGCAGGGTGACGGGCTCGAGGTCGAGATCGCCTAGCGAGTGCTAAGCTGCCCCGGGATGAGGGGGCTCGGCATCGCCGCGGCGGCACTTCTGGGTGTAGCCCTGCTGGCCTACGCGTTCGGGCTCGGCGTGTACGCCGTCGCGTCGACGCGGCCGGCGGTGCCGACCCAGCCGCGCCTGCCCGAGGAGGCCGACGCGGTGCTCGGCCGGCTCGGGCTGCGCGACGACTATCCGTTCCGACACCGCTTCCTGCTCACGCCGCACGGCCGCATGCACTTCGTGGACGAGGGCCGCGGCCCGGTCATCCTGTGCCTGCACGGGAACGCGAGCTGGTCGCTCGAGTGCGCGCAGATCCTGCAGAAGCGCTCGGTGGCGGAGCGCGTGATCGCCCCCGACCTGATCGGCTTCGGCCTCTCCGAGAAGCCCGAGAGCCTGCCTAGCGACCCGATCGAGGCGCACGCGCAGGACCTGGCCGTGCTGCTCGAAATCCTCGGCGTGCGCGACGTGCAGCTGATGGTCGCGGGCACGAGCGCGCCGATCGGCGTCGCGCTGGTTCGGCTCGCGCCCGACCGCGTGCGCACGAGCGTGCTCGAAGACCACTCGCTCGACCAGAGCGGCCTCGCGCCGAAGCTGGCGCGCGCGCCCCTCGTCGGCGAGCTCGTCGTGCAGGGCCTCGGCGCGCTCTCGCCCGGCGGCCCGCGCGGCGCGCTCGGCCGCCTGCAGGGCAGCTGGGACGAGCGCGCGAGCTCGCTCGCGCTGGCGCGGGCGCAAGCGACGCCGGGCAATTAGCCGGCGCGATTCGACGCGCTGGCTCGCTGCGCTTCGCGATCTCCAACGCGCTGGAGCCCGAAGAAGTCCGCTAGAAGGCCGAGCCTGCTAGCCGTAGACCAGCCGCGCGAGCACGCCGAAGATCGGCGAGATCAGGCGGCCGAAGCCGAACCAGACCACCAGCATGCCGGCCATCGCGAAGCCCGGCTGGCGCATCGCGTCGGAGAGGCGCCGCGCCATCGACTCGGGAAAGAGCAGCGTGATCACGCTCGCGCCGTCGAGCGGCGGCAGCGGGATCAGGTTCAGGAGACACAGGACGGTGTTCAGGTAGAGCATCATCGAGACGAAGCGGCCCATGCCGTCGATCCAGGCGACGTCGCCCGCCACCAGCCGTGCCACGTCGATCGAGCCGGGCACGAAGAACAAGCCCGTCGCCAGCCCCACTTTCAGGAACACGAGCGCGGCGAGCGCAACCAGCAGGTTCGCGCCGGGCCCGGCGGCGGCCATCCACGCCGCGCGGCGCGGGTGGCGGTCGGCCCAGACCGGGTCGTAGGGCGTGCTCGCCCAGCCGATCGGCCAGCCGTTGGTGAACACGCTGACGAGCGGGATCAGCACCATGCCGAACGGCTCGCGCTGCATGTGCGGGAGCGGGTTCAGGCTGACCTGGCCGCCCTGGTACGCGGTCTCGTCGCCGCCGAGGTACGCGGCCCACGCGTGCGCGGCTTCGTGCGCGGTCACCGAGACCACGAACACGATCAGCCAGACGAGCGGCTCGAGCGGGCTCACTTGAACCAGCCCTCGCGCTGCGCGAGACCCTCCTCGAGCAAGAGCGCGATCTCGTCCTTCACGCGCTCGACCTGCCGGCCGATCGCCTCGTCGTCGTCGTTCGCGTCGCCCTCGAGCCGGATCGGATCGCCGAAGTGGATCCGGTACTTCACGGGCAGCGGCAGGAAGCCGATCAGGCCGAGCCACGGGAAGAACCAGGTGACGGGGAACGACGGCGCGCCGATCAGCCTGGCGAGGCGCTTCGAGTCGAGCAGTCCCGGGCTCTGCTCCTCGGAGCCGACGATCCCCACGGGAACGATCGGCGTCCCGGTCTGTAGCGCCAGCCGCGCGAAGCCGGTGCCGAAGCGCTGCAGCTTGTAGCGCTGGCTGAACGGCTTGATGAACCCGCGCGAGCCCTCGGGGAAGACCATGATCGCCTCCTCGCGCTCGAGCAGGCGCACGCAGTTCTCGGGCGTGCCGACCACCGCGCCGCCGCGGTGGATCGCCTCGCTCCACCACGGGATGCGCGGCAGGTAGAACTCGGCCATCGCGCGCGCGAAGCGCGGCGGCTCCGCGTCGAGCAGCAGCGCGGCCGACAGCATCGCGCCGTCCATCGGCAGCGTGTTGCCCGCGTGGTTGGCGATCAGGAGCACGCGCCCCTCCGGCACCTTCTCGATCCCGCGCGTCTCCACGCGGAAGTAGTGCCGGTAGAGGAACGCGGTGACCATCCCGACGCGCCGAGCGAACGAGAGGCTCGCCCCGAACGGGTCGAAGCCGTACTCGTTGAGCGGCGTGGGAATTCGCGCGAGCCTCTCGTCGACCTCGTCGGAGAGCGCGCGCAGCGCGAGCGGCAGCGGCAGATCCATGAACCCCTATAATCGTCGCTCCGCGCCCGTAGCTCAATGGATAGAGCACCTGACTTCGGATCAGGGGGTTGGGGGTTCGAGTCCCTCCGGGCGCGCGAGGCGACTGAGTTTGGCGGCGCTCTGGCCGCGGGCCGAACAACGGGCTCGCCTCCCACATCCAAGTGCGCGAAATTCGGAACGCCATCGGCAAAGGGGAAGACGTTTGAGAGCGCGAGTCCTGTTGGCTGCGGCGCTATTGGCGCTCGCGGCGTGCGACCGGTCCGAGAAGCCCAAGGCGGTGAACGCGCCGCCGGCGGGGGGGCTCTCCGCGCCGGCCGCGACGGCGCCGGCGGGCGACCTGGTGGTCGAGGTGCGGGACGGGCGCGTCACCATCGTGTGTCGGGAGTCGCCGCGCGGGCTGGTGCTGGAGCGGCTCGCGCGCGAGGCGGGCTTCGAGCTCGTCGGCGACCTCGACTCGTCGCCCCTCTCGCTCGAGCTCGAGGGTGTGCCGATGGAGCAGGCGTTGCCGCCGCTGCTGGCCGGCAGTGGCTACCGCGCGCAGTGGCGCTGGGAGGCGGAGCCGCAGCGCTCGGTGCTCGCGAAGCTCGAGATCGGCGAGCTCGCGGCGACCGTCGTCGCCAACACGCCGCCGAAGAACCGGCTCGGCGAGGCGCTGCGCGAGCGGATCCGCGCGCTGCGCGACAAGAAGCCGGACGAGAAGGCCAAGGCCGACGCGGCGCACCGGCGCGAGGAGCACGCGCGCTCCCAGGCCGACGCGCTCGAGGAGCTGCGCAGCTCGAACCCCGAGATGCGCATGGAGGCCGCCGCCGACATCGAGCCCGAGGGCCCGGCCCTGCCGCCGCTGCTCGACGCGCTCGCGAACGACCCCGACCCGCGCGTGCGCGCGAAGATCGCCGAGCAGCTCGGCGACGCGGAGGGCTGCACCACTGCGCTCGCGCTCGCCAAGGCCACCGAGGATCCCGACGCGAACGTGCGCCGCACCACCTGGGCCGGGCTCGAGATGCTCTGCGACGAGTCGATGCTGACCCAGCTCCAGGCCCGCTGCGCGCACGAGACCGACCCGAGCGTGCAGGAGGCTTGCCGCAGCACGTTGGAGATCTGCGAGTAATCTTCCAGCGATGCGCTGGGAGTTCTGGGTCGATCGCGGCGGGACCTTCACGGACTGCATCGGTCGCGATCCGGCGACCGGCGCGCTGCGGGTCGCGAAGGTGCTCTCGTCGCACCGTTCGCCACTCGTCGCGATCCGCCAGATCCTCCGCCTCGGGGAGCGCGCGCCGATCCCGCCCTGCGACGTGCGGATGGGCACGACGCTCGCGACCAACGCGCTGCTCGAGCGGAAGGGCGCGCCGTTCGCGCTGGCGATCACGCGCGGCTTCCGCGACCTGCTCGCGATCGGGACGCAGGCGCGGCCGAAACTGTTCGACCTGGAGATCCGCAAGCCCGAGCTCCTGTACCGCGAGGTGCTCGAGGTCGACGCGCGCGCCGACGCACAGGGCCGGGTGCTCGCGCGGCCCGACCCCGACCGCCTGCGCGCCGAGCTCGGGCGTCTTCACGACCGCGGGCTCGACAGCCTGGCCGTGGTGGTGCTGCACAGCTACCGCGGCGGCGAGCTCGAGCGCGAGATCGGCGCGCTCGCGCGCGAGGTGGGCTTCGCGCACGTGGCGCTCTCGCACGAGGTCGCCCCCGAGATGGGCATGCTCGCGCGCGGCGACACGGCCTGCGTCGACGCGTACCTGACGCCGCTCCTGCGCGACTACGTGGCCGAGCTCCGGCGCGAGCTGCCCGGCAGCACGCTGCGCATCATGCAGTCGAGCGGCGGCCTCACCGACGCCGACTGGTTTCGCGGCCCGCACGCCATCCTGTCCGGGCCCGCGGGCGGCGTCGTCGCCTACGCGCACGTCGCCGCCGAGCTCGGCTGTCGCCGTGCGATCGGCTTCGACATGGGCGGCACCTCGACCGACGTGTCGCGGGTCGACGCGGGCGATGGCGCCGCCTTCGAGTTCGAGCGCGTGTACGAGACCGAGACCGCGGGGGTGCGGATCTTCGCGCCGATGCTCGCCGTGCACACCGTCGCGGCGGGTGGTGGCTCGCTGTGCCGCTTCGACGGCTACCGCTTCAAGGTGGGGCCCGAGAGCGCGGGCGCGGCGCCCGGGCCGCTCTGCTACGGCCACCCCGCGGCACACGAGCTCACCGTCACCGACGTGAACCTCGCGCTCGGGCGGCTGGTCGGCGACCGCTTTCCGTTCCCGCTCCAGCTCGAGCGCGTGCTGACTGCCCTGCACCAGCTCGGAGCGGAGCTGCGCGCGCGCGGCAGCGCGCTCTCGCGCGAGGAGATCGCGAGCGGCTTCCTCGAGATCGCGAACGCCAATATGGCCGAGGCGATCCGCCAGGTCTCGGTCGCCCGCGGCTACGACGTGCGCGAGTACGCGCTGGTCGTGTTCGGCGGCGCCGGTGGCCAGCACGCCTGTGCGCTCGCGCGCCGGCTCGGGATCCACCAGGTGCTCGTGCATCCGCTCGCGGGCGTGCTGTCGGCGTACGGGATGGGCCTGGCCGACGTGGCGTGGCACGGCGAGGCGGACATCGGCCGGCCGCCGCTCGCCCCGGGGCTCGAGCGCGCGCTCGAGAAGAGCTTTGCCGAGCTCGAGGCGCGTGGCCGCGCGGTGCTGGCGGGCGAGGGCTTCGAGCCGGCGCGGATCGAGCTCGTGCGGCGGCTGGACCTGCGGCACGTCGGAACGGAGACCGCGCTGACGCTCGCGCTCGACGGCCCGGGCTCGCTGCGCGAGCGCTTCGACGCAGCTCACGCGCGCGCCTTCGGCTACGCGCGGCCGGAGCAGCCGGTCGAGGCGACCGTGGCGCGCGTGGAGGTGCTGGGTCGACACCGTACCGTGTCGCCGGTCCGCGGCCCCGCCGCCGGCCGGAGCGCGCCCGCCGCGCCCAAGCCCCGCCGCCGCGCGCGCGTGTTCTGCGAGGGGGCCTTCCGAGACGACGTCCCGGTCTACGAGCGCGAGGCGCTCGAGCCGGGCACGCGGCTCTCGGGCCCGGCGCTGGTGCTCGAGGCGACCAGCACGCTGGTGGTCGACCCGGGCTTCGAGCTCGCGCTCGACGCCGAGGGCCGGATCGTCCTGACCGACCGCGCCGGCGAGGCCGCGCGGCCGCGCGCCGCTCGCGCCGTCGACCCGGTTCGCCTCGAGATCATGAACAACCTGTTCATGTCGATCGCCGAGCAGATGGGCACCGTGCTGCGGCGCACCGCGATCTCGACCAACATCCGCGAGCGGCTCGACTTCTCCTGCGCGGTGTTCGATCCGGACGCGGGGCTGGTGGCCAACGCGCCGCACATCCCCGTGCACCTGGGTGCGATGGGGGAGTCGGTGCGCGCCGTCCACGCCGCGCACCCGGACGCGCGGCCCGGCGACGTGTTCGTGACCAACGACCCCGCCGCCGGCGGCTCGCACCTGCCCGACATCACCGTCGTCACGCCGGTCCACGACGCGAGCGGCGCGCTGCGCTTCTTCACGGCGAGCCGCGGCCACCACGCCGACGTCGGCGGGATCACGCCGGGCTCGATGCCGTCGTTCTCGCACACCCTCGACGAGGAGGGCGTGGTGCTGCGCGCGCTGCGCGTGGTGAGTGCGGGCCGGCTCGACGAGAAGCTCGTGCTCGACACGCTCGCCGGCGCGCGCTTCCCCGCGCGCAACCCGCGCGAGAACCTGGCCGACCTCGAAGCGATGATCGCGGCGAACCGGGCCGGCGCGCGGCTCTTGCTCGAGATGGTGGAGCGCTACGGGCTCGAGACGGTGCGCGCCTACATGCGGCACGTGCAGGACAACGCCGCCGCCAAGGTCGGCGACGAGATCGCGAAGCTCGGCGACGGCGAGCACGTGTTCGAGGACGCGCTCGACGACGGCACGCCGATTCGCGTGGCGCTGCGCGTCGCCGGCCGCCGGCTCGAGATCGACTTCTCCGGCAGCGGCGCGCAGGTCGACGGGAACCTGAACGCGCCGCGCGCGGTCAGCGTCGCGGCTGCGATCTACGTGATGCGCGCGCTGGTCGGCGAGGAGATCCCGCTCAATGCGGGCTGCCTGCGCCCGGTCGAGCTGCGCATCCCCGCGCACTCGGTGCTCGCGCCCGATCCCGAGCGCGCCGTTTGCGGCGGCAACGTCGAGACCAGCCAGCGCGTGGTCGACGTGCTGCTCGGCGCGCTCGGCCGGCTCGCCGCCTGCCAGGGCACGATGAACAACCTGACCTTCGGCAACGCGCGCTTCGGCTACTACGAGACGATCGCCGGCGGCGCGGGCGCGGGGCCGGGCTTCGCCGGGGCGTCGGGCGTGCACACGCACATGACCAACACCCGCATCACCGACCCCGAGGTGCTGGAGAGCCGCTACCCGGTGCGGCTGCTCGAGTTCGCGTTGCGCCGCGGCTCGGGCGGGGCGGGGCGCTGGCCCGGCGGCGACGGCGTGGTGCGCGAGATCGAGTTCCTCGAGCCGATGCAGGTGTCGATCCTGTCCGAGCGGCGCACGCGCGCGCCGTTCGGGCTGGCCGGCGGCGCGCCCGGCAAGCGCGGCCGCAACACCCACGAGGGCCGCGACGTCGGCGGCAAGGCCTCGTTCGAGGTCGCCGCGGGCGAGCGCGTGCGCATCGCGACACCGGGCGGTGGCGGCTACGGGCCTCCCGAGTAGCTAGCCTGGGAGCCATGGGCCGGCCGGGCTTCATCGTGCACCCGACGTACCGCCTGCGCGGCGGCCGCGCGGTCGTGCAGCTGTTCGGGCGGCTCGCCTCGGGCGAGGCGTTCCTGGTCGAGGACACCCGCTTCCGGCCGTACTTCTTCACGCATCCGGAGTCCACGCGCCTGCTCGCCGACGAGCGCGACGTCGAGATCGAGCCGAGCGAGCTCGTCGACCTGGCCGGCGCGCCGCTCGTGCGGGTGGTCGCGCCGGTGCCGCCGGCGGTGCCGCGCCTGCGCGAGAAGCTGATCGCGGGCGGCGGGAAGGCGCTCGAGGCGGACCTGCGCTTCCCGTACCGCTACCTCGTCGACAAGGGGCTGCGCGCCGCGGTGGAGATCGTCGGCGAGCCGGACGCGTCGGATCCCAGGCTGCTGCGCTTCCGCGATCCCGAGCTCGTCCCGGGCAGCGCCCACCCGGAGCTGCGCGTGCTGTCGCTCGATCTCGAGACCCTGCCCGACGCGAGCCGCATCCTGTCGGTGGCGCTCGTCGGCACGGGCGCCGACGAGGTGCACGTTCTGTCCGAGCGGCCGATCGCCGGCGCGATCGTCCATCCGGACGAGCCGTCGCTCGTGCGCGCGCTCGTCGCGCGCGTGCGCGAGCTCGACCCCGACGTGCTCACCGGCTGGAACGTGGTCGACTTCGATTTCGAGGTGCTGATCGCGCGCGCCCGCTCGCTCGCGATCCCGCTCGAGCTGGGGCGCGCGCCGGGGCCGGTCGCGATCGCGCAGGACGCCTCGTTCACGCGCCAGCGCCGCGCGGAGATCCCGGGGCGGATCGTGCTCGACGGCATCGGCCTCGCGCGCGACGCGTTCATCCAGCTCGACGACTTCTCGCTCGAGACCGCGGCGCAGACCCTGCTCGGGCGCGGCAAGCGGATCGCCCGGTCGAACCGCGACCGCATCGCCGAGATCCTGCGCCTGTACCGCGAGGATCCGCCGGCGTTCGTCGCCTACAACCGCGAGGACGCGGTGCTCGTGCTCGACATCCTCGCGAAGGAGTCGCTGCTCGAGCTGGCGATCGAACGCAGCCTCCTGTGCGGCATGCAGCTCGACCGGGTCGGCGCGAGCATCGCCTCGTTCGACCTGCTCTACCTGCCCGAGCTGCGCCGGCGCGGTCGCGTGGCGCCGTCGGTGGACCGCGAGCGCGAGGCGAGCGGCCGCGTGTCGGGCGGCGCGGTGATGGAGTCGCACCCGGGCGTGTTCCGGAACGTCGCGGTGTTCGACTTCAAGAGCCTGTACCCGAGCCTGATGCGCACCTTCAACCTCGACCCGCTCGCGCACGCCGTCGCGGCCGGCGACGCGTCGGCCCTGGTCGCGCCGAACGGCGCGCGCTTCTCGCGCAAGGAGGCGATCCTGCCCGAGGTGCTCGCGCGCTTCGGCGAGCGCCGCGAGCACGCCAAGCGGCGCGGCGACAAGCACGCGGACCTCGCGATCAAGATCATGATGAACGCGATGATCGGCGTGCTCGGCGCGCCGTCGGGCCGCTTCTTCGATCCCGAGGTCGCCAACGCCGTCACCGGCTTCGGCCGGCTGATGCTCGAGCGCACCCGCCGCGCGTTCGAGTCGGCCGGCGCGCGCGTCCTGTACGGCGACACCGACTCGGTGTTCGTGCAGGTCGGCGAGGAGCTCGCGGTCGAGGCGGCCTACACCGAAGCGGAGCGGCTGCGCGCGCGCGTGCAGGGCGAGCTCTCCGCGCAGATCCGCGCCGAGTGGCAGGTGGAGCCGCGGCTCGAGCTCGAGCTGGAGCACGTCTTCGAGCGCTTCTTCCAGCCGAGCGTGCGCGGCGGCACGCAGGGCAGCAAGAAGCGCTACGCCGGGACGGTGAACGGCGCCCTGCACGTCGTCGGGCTCGAGGCGGTGCGCCGCGACTGGCCGGAGCTCGGCAAGCGGCTGCAGCGCGGCATGCTCGAGCGGGTCTTCCGCGACGAGCCGGTCGCACCGTTCGTGCGCGAGGTCGTCGCAGATCTGCTGGCGGGCCGGCTCGACCGGGAGCTCGTGATCCGCAAGGCGCTGCGCAAGGGCGCAGTCGAGCGCTACACCGCGGCGACGCCGCCGCACGTCGAGGCCGCGCGCAAGGCGGGCCCCGGCGTCGGCCGGGTCGTGCACTACGTGCAGACGCGCGGTGGTCCCGAGCCGGTGGAGCCGGACGCCGAGCTACCGGGCGAGCCCGACCGCGCGCACTACGTGGAGAAGGTGGTGCGGCCGATCGCCGAGGCGATCCTCGCGCAGCTCGGCCAGAGCTTCGACGAGGTGATCGGCGCGCCGCGCCAGCTCAGTCTCTTGTGAGGTGCCGCGCGTCGATGATCGCGATGCCCTGGTCGGTCTCGATCTTGCCGATTAGATCGTGGTCGCCCGCCGTGAGCGGCACGTCGAGCTCGGCCTGGCTCTTGCCGTCGAAGGAGGCGAGCGCCTTCTTCTGGCCGTCGAGGGCGATCCAGCCGTCGCGCAGCCCGCCGTCGCTGGAGCGCGCGGTCAGCGCGACCGCGTCCTTGCGCTCGTCGAGCACGACCTCGGGCAGCGTGTAGCGCGCGCTCTTCTCGGGCAGCGGCACGTCGACCCGCCGCTGCGCCCACGGCCCGGTCTGCGCGACCACGATCGTCTTCGGCTGCGCGGGGAGCGGCAGGTCGAGCGTCTGTGTCGCGCCGGCCGCGAGCTCGTCCAGCGAGCGCGTCGCGCCGGGCACGGCGACGGTCAGGTCGTTCGCGCGGTGGCTGCTCTTGTTGGTGAGCGTGACGCGCGCCAGGTCGGCGCTCACGCGCTCGACGCCGATCTCGAGCTCGGCGGGCCGCGACGCGACCTCGAGCACGATCTTCTGCTTGCCCAGCGGCCGGTCGCCGCTCGCGGCCAGCACCTCGACGGGGTGGTGCGCCACCGAGATCCCGTCGGGCGGCGTCAGCTCGACCTGGCCGCTCTTCGTCTCGCCCGCGCCGAGCGCGCCGAGCGGGATCACCTTGTTCTCCAGGTAGTCGGCGGGCGCGCCGAGCGCGAGCCACACGTCGGGAATCGGCGCGTCGTTCGGGTTGCGCACCGACACCCGCAGCACGCCGGGCTCGCCCGCGCGGTACGGAACGGTGTCGGCCTTGATCTCGAGCGGCTTGGCCAGCGGCGTGTCCGGGCTCGAGCGCCGCTCGGACCAGCTCACGCCGAGCTTGGCGAGCTCGGGCGCGATGCCCGCGTACGCGCGGCGCTTGATCTCGGCGAGCGCCTCGGGGCGCGGCTTTCCGAGCAGCACCGCCGCGACCTCGACGGGGAACTTGTCGTCCTCGCCCGGCGCGCGCAGGTACGGGATCGCTCCCTCGGGCACCTCGGCGAGCGCGCCGAGCGCGCCCTTGCCCACCGGGAACAGCGGGACGTCGGGCGCGAGCCCCTTCTCGTTGATCGCGCGGTCGCCCGACAGGATGTACTCGGCGACCGTCAGCTTCAGCAGGTTCTCGTCGGCGAGCGGGAGCACCTGCTGCACGAGGCCCTTGCCGAAGGTCTTCTGGCCCACCAGCGTGACGTCGCCGCGCGACTGCAGCGCGCCCGAAATGATCTCGGCCGCCGACGCCGTCATCGGGTCGACCAGGATCACGGTCGGGAACTTGTACAGCACCTGCGGATGCGCGTACGACGACGAGCGCGGGTCGGTCGGCAGGTCGGGGCGCATCACGGTGCGCACGATCAGCTGCGAGTCGAGGAAGAGGTCGGCGACCTGCACGGCCGCGACCATGCTGCCGCCGGTGTTCGAGCGCATGTCGATCACCAGGCCGTCGAGCGGGCCGAGCTCGGCCACGCGGTCGCGGAACTCCTGCGCGGTCTCGCGGCTCACCTGGTAGACCTGCACGTAGCCGAGCTTCGGCGAGCCCTCGACCTTGCGCGACTCGACGCTCGGGATCAGCACCTCGCCGCGGGTGATCCGGACGTCGAGGTGCTGCTTCGGGTCGTCGCCGCGCTCGACCCCGAGCGCGACCACCGTCTCGGCCTGGCCGCGGATCCGGTCCACCGCCTCCTCGACCGAGAGCGGTCGGGTCGGGTCGCCGTCGATGGTGAGGATCGCGTCGCCGTCCTTGAGCCCACCCTTCGCCGCGGGGCTGCCGGGGAACACGCGCACCGCGATCAGGTCGCCGTCGCGCCGGCCGAGCCGGGCGCCGATCCCCGACAGGCGGCCCTCGAAGCGGATGCGGAAGTCTTCGCTGCCGCGCCCGGAGAAGATCGTGCTGAAGCGGTCGAGCGAGCCGAGCGCGCCGCGCAGCGCGATGTGCTCGAGGTCGTCGTCGGGCTCGAGCGGCTCGTCGAGGTGGTCGGCGGTGAACTGCAGCGCGCGCGCGAGGATCTCGCGGTACTCCGCGGCGTCGAACTTCGGGTCGAGCGGCACCCGTGCCGACGCGCCGTTCACCTCGAGGACGCCCTCGTCGCCGTTCACCTCGAAGCGCACGCGATCGAAGTGCTGCTCGAGCGCGTCGAGCGCGCCGATCAGCATCCGCTGGTCGAGCCGATCCGGCCACAGGTAGAGCTGGCCGGTCTGCTGCAGGGCGTCGCGCGTGATGGAGAGCTTGGCTTCCTGCTGCGGAAGGGCGGGTACGGTGGCGCACCCGGCCAGGAACAAGAGGATGGGCAGCGGGAGCGCGCGTCGGCGGTTCGGCATCGGGCGGCGAGTCTAGCGCGCGCCTCGCCGCCCGCCGGTCTCCTGGCGACGACGTCTCGACGGGGGCCGGTCTGCGGCTATCATGCGCCCGGGCGCGTAGCTCAGTTGGTAGAGCAAGGGACTCTTAATCCCTCGGTCGACGGTTCGATCCCGTCCGCGCTCACGAGCCCCACACCACCCCTTCGCCGCGGGCCCCGACGGCCCGGTCCGGCGGCGCACCGCAGCAGCGAGTGCCGCGGCCTGACGGCCCGCTCGACGTTCGAGCCGCGAGTTCGCGCGCGTGTCCCTCGGGGCGGAAGCTCCGCCTGCAGTGAAGCTCGGGTGAGCTGCGGGTGAGTCGACAGCCGGCGTCGCGCCGGCTCACCCACGATGATCACGCCGCATCGTCGAAGCGGACGACACTCACTCGACGGTTGCTCCTGCCGAGGCGATGCCGACGATCCGGGGCGCTCAATCCGACTCGGAGCGATGCCGATTGGAGCCAGATGCGGACACCCGTACTCCTCCTGGCCTTCGCACTCCTCACCCCGCGCCTCGCCGCGGCGCAGGACTACCAGTGGACCGACGAGCGCGGGAGCGTGCATTTCGCTTCCGATCCCAGCGAGGTGCCCGCGCGTTTCCGGGAGAACGCGGTGCGCGACGCTCTGAAGCGCGAGCAGAGCAAGCCCGCCGCGCCCGCCGCCGCGGCACCCGAGTCCGGCTCTGAGATTCCGGCCGCGCCGCGTATCGAGACCCGCGGCAGATCAGCCCCGAGCAGATGCAGCGCAAGAT
>Ga0335084_10004732_pt1 | contig 13419 bp, 10 predicted proteins | sample Lox_Sample_44_FD_206721 | JGI IMG/M metagenome (GOLD analysis project Ga0335084, IMG submission 206721) | Soil microbial communities from Loxahatchee National Wildlife Refuge, Florida, United States - Lox_Sample_4.4 | ecosystem: Environmental > Terrestrial > Soil > Wetlands | place: USA... | reverse complement strand
TCAACACTCCCGGCGGGGTGATCGGATCTCCCTTGCGCTGGCGCAACCAATGAGGCGCGGCGAAGCCCGCCGCGATTCTGCGAATCTTCAGTGGGGTGGCCGGCGCTGCGCCCAGGGTCGCGCGACCTCGAGTTGCGCGGCCAGGCGAAGCAGCGTCGCTTCGTCGCCAAAGCCTGCGGCGAACTGGACTCCGAGCGGCAACCCGTTCTTCGGCCAGCCGAGCGGCAGCGATAGCGCAGGATTGCCGGCAAAGTTGAACGGCGACGTGAACGACACGGAAGCGAACAGCGCTGCGAAGTACGGCTCGGTGTTGCCATTGCGCATGTCGAGCACGCCGAGCGGATGCGGTGGCGCACACATCGTCGGCGTGATCAGCACGTCGTGATCGGCGAAAAATCGCGCCATCGCTCGTCCTGTCTGATGCGCGATTCCGATCGAGCGCGCGTAATCCGCCGCGGTATAGGTCTGCCCGTCGACCGCGTGCCCCCAGGTGACCTGCTCCACATCATCGGCGCTCGGCGTGCGGCCGAGCACCTGCGCGCGGGTCTCGAGCGCCACGCGGGTGTTTGCGCCGATGATGATGCGGACCGCGAGTCCGAGTGCCGAGGCATCGAACTGCGGTCCTGCTTCATCGACGCGGTGTCCGAGTTCCTCGCAAAGTTTCGCGGCGTCGCGCGCTGCGGCAGCGCATTCGGGCGCGACGGGATGCCCGTTCCAGGGCGTCGTGAGGAGCGCCACGCGCAGCTTGCCCGGATCTGCTCCAACCTCGCCAAGGAACGGCCGCGCAGCCGGCGGCGCCCAGTATGGATCGCCCGGAGCGGGTCCCGCTGTTGCATCGAGCAGGGCCGCGCTGTCGCGAACGGTGCGGGTCACCGCATGCGACACCGCCGCGCCACCCCAACCCTCGCCCTGGTCCGGGCCGAACGGATTGCGGGCGCGGGTCGGCTTCAGTCCGACGAGCCCGCAGCACGAGGCCGGAATCCGTATCGAGCCGCCGCCATCGCTTGCGTGCGCCATCGGCAGCATCCCGGCGGCTACGGCCGCTCCTGCACCACCGCTCGAGCCGCCCGCGCTGTGTGAAAGACTCCACGGGTTGCGCGTGGGACCGAACAGTCTCGGCTCCGTCGATGGACTGAGCCCGAGCTCCGGCGTGTTGGTCTTGCCGAATATCACCAGGCCCGCGCGCTTCAGGCGCGCGGTCATCTCGCTGTCGTGGTCGGCGCGGTTGTCCGCGAAGAAGCGGCTGCCGGAACTCGTTATGGCACCGGCATAGAGCGCGCCGAGGTCCTTGAGCAGATAAGGCACGCCGGCGAACGGGCCTGCCGGCAGCCCGGCGCGAATCGCGGCGCGCGCCTCGTCATAGAGGCGCGACACGACGGCGTTGATCTGCGGATTGCGCGCCTCGACACGCGCGATCGCCGTCTCGAGAAGATCTTCCGCACTGACTTCGCGCCGGCGCACCAGCTCGGCAAGGCCCATTCCGTCGTATTGCTCGTACTCGGCGAACTCGCTCACGCATCGCTCCGCTCGTCTGCAATGGTCCGGATCATACGGAGCATGCGGGCCGGGTCGGTGCCGCCGTCTTCTCGCGCGCGTTTCCGATCTCGCGCTGATTACAAGAAGGCCGGACGCCGCACGTGCGACGCTGCAGCGTGACAACTCGTTCGATTTGTGAAAGAACCTGCGATGCAACGACACGGAGACGAACGCATGAACGAGAAGGAACTGCGCAGGCAACTGCGACTGGTCCGCAGCGGCAGGCTGTCGCGCCGCCGGTTCGTCGAGAACCTGGCCCTTGTCGGTCTGAGCGCACCGCTCGCGAGCGCGTTGCTCGTCGCCTCGGGGATCGCAGCGGAGTCTGCAGTCGCGCCGTACAAGCCGACCCAGCGCGGCGGCGGCGGTCTCTTGCGGCTGCTGTGGTGGCAGGCTCCGACGCTTCTGAATCCGCACTTCGCGGTCGGCCAGAAGGACCTCGACGCGTCGCGCATCTTCTACGAGCCGCTCGCCGGCCTGGATCCCGTTGGGAACCTGCATCCCATTCTCGCTGCTGAACTGCCGAGCCTGCAGAACGGCGGGGTCGCACGCGACGGCAGTTCGGTGACATGGCGCCTGAAGCGCGACGTGACCTGGCACGACGGCAAGCCGTTCACGGCCGACGATTTGGTCTTCAACTGGGAATTCGCAGTCGATCCTGCCACCGCATCGATCACGAGCGGCACGTTCAAGGAGGTGAAGAGCGTCGAGAAACTCGATGCGCACACGGTCCGCGTCGTGTTCAACGAGCCGGTGCCGTACTGGGCGCGTCCGTTCGTCGGCATATTCGGGCTGGTCGTGCCCAAGCATCTGTTCGAGCCCTATCGCGGCGACAGATCGCGCGAAGCGCCGGCCAATTTGAAACCGGTGGGCACGGGTCCCTACAAGTTCGTCGACTTCAAGCCCGGCGACACCGTGCGTGGTGAGATCAATCGCAACTACCACGAGCCGAATCGCCCGCATTTCGATGCCATCGAGATGAAAGGGGGCGGCGATGCCGTGTCCGCCGCGCGCGCGGTGCTGCAGACCGGCGAATTCGACTATGCGTGGAACATGCAGGTCGAAGACGAGATCCTCAAGCGCATGGAACAGGGCGGCAAGGGCCGCGTGGTGCTCGCAATGGGCAGCGCCGTCGAGCACGTCATCCTCAATTTCTCGGACCCGTGGACCGAAGTGGACGGCGAGCGCTCCAATGGAAAGACGCGCCATCCGACGTTGACCGACCCGGCAGTGCGAGATGCACTCAACCTGCTTGCCGACCGCGGCGCGATCGAGCATCACGTGTATGGCCGCGCTGGAGTCGCGACGCGCAACTATCTCAACGGGCCCGAACGGTTCCGTTCGCCGAACACGAAATGGGAATTCAGCATCGACGAGGCGAACCAGTTGCTCGAAGCGGCGGGCTGGAAGCGCGGCGCCGACGGAATCCGCGCCAAGGATGGCAAGAAGCTGAAGTTGGTCTACCAGACCTCGACCAACGCGCCACGGCAGAAGACGCAGCAGATCATCAAGCAGGCGTGCCAGAAGGCAGGCATCGACGTGGAGTTGAAGTCGATCCCTGCCTCGGTCTTCTTTTCATCCGATGTTTCCAATCCCGACACGAGCGGCCATTTCTATGCGGATCTCGAGATGCTCACGCTCGGCGGCGGGCCTGATCCGTGGGTATTCATGAACCCGTTCTGCTCATGGGAGATCGCGTCGAAGACGAACAAATGGCAGGGCCGGAACCTTGGCCGCTGGCGCAACGTCGAATACGACGAGATCTATCGCGCCGCGTCGCGCGAGCTCGATCCGGTCAAGCGCGCGGCGCTCTTCATTCGCATGAACGAGCTCATCGTCGAAAACCGCGCCGTGATCCCGCTCGTCAACCGGCCCGAGATAGGCGCGGCCTCGCACCGCCTGCAGATGACGCTGAGCGGCTGGGACACCCATCTCTGGCTGCTGCAGGACTGGTATCGCGAGGGCGCCCCAGGCTGAGGACGACCGCGCGCCTGCTCAGCGCGGATGCAGCCACTTCGGCAGCAGCGAGTACGGATCGAACTTGTTGTCGGCGTGGTGGGCGATGCCGTTGGCATGCAGCAATTCCTGCAGGCGTCCCTGCTTGAACGCGTCGAACGTATCGGTGCAACCGCCGATGTGCACGCCACCGACGAAGATCTGCGGAATGGTCGCGACGTTCACACGCTCGCGCAGCGCGACGCGGATCGCGCCGCCCCAGTCGTCGCGCTGGTACTCGACGGAATCGAGATCGATCGAGCGATACGGCAGGCCGATCTTCTTGAAGAACTTGCGCACCGACCAGCAGAACTCGCACCACTCGAGGGCGAACATCACGACCGGTTGCTCGCGCGACGAAACGACCGAATCGACGAAGTCGGCCGCCGCAGCGGTCGCCGTCGGCTGTGGCGCCTCGGCCTTCACTGCGGGCGCCGGCGCGGGCGCCGCAACGCCGAAGCGATAGCCCGGCGTCGAAGCGGCGATCGCCAGTTCTTCCTCCGACATGTCGCCGCTGATCTCTTCGAACAGAGGGGTGCTCAGATAGCGCTCGCCGGTATCAGGCAGCATGCACAGGACGTTCGATCCCGGTTCGGCGCGGCGACTCACGGCGAGAGCCCCTGCAAGCGTCGCTCCGCTCGAAATGCCGCAGAAGATGCCTTCCATGCGCGCGAGGTCGCGCGCGAGTCGCAGCGACTCTGCGCCGTTCACGCCGACGACTTCGTCGAGCAGTCCGCCCTCGAGCACGTCGCTGGCGATCCTCGAAATGAAATCCGGCGACCAGCCCTGCATCAGGTGCGGGCGAAATGCCGGGTGGCTTGCGGCGGGATTGCCAGCGCGGTCGAACGCCTGCGCGATGCCGCTCGCGAGCAGAGGCGAGTTGTCCGGCTCGGTGGCGACGATGCGCGTGCGCGGCGAGTGTTCGCGCAGTACGCGCGCAACGCCTTTCAACGTGCCGCCGGTGCCGAAGCCGGTGACGAAATAATCCAGCGTGCCGTTCGGAAAAGCGGCCAGGATCTCCTGCGCCGTGGTGGCCGAATGGATGTCGGCATTGGCTTCGTTGCTGAACTGGCGGCACAGGAACCAGCCATGCTTTTCCGCCAGCTCGATCGCCTTGTTGAGCATGCCGGATCCCTTTTCGGCGGCGGGCGTGAGAATGACCTTCGCACCGAGGTAGCGCATCAGGCGGCGCCGTTCGACGCTGAAGTTCTCCGCCATCACGACGACCAGCGGGTAGCCCTTCTGCGCACACACCATCGCCAGGCCGATGCCCGTGTTGCCACTGGTGGCCTCGACGACGGTCTGGCCGGGGCGGAGCGATCCGTCGCGCTCGGCTGCCTCGATGATTCCGAGCGCCAGCCGGTCCTTGACGGAACCGAGCGGATTGAATGCTTCGATCTTCGCAAACAGGTTGACACCTGCCGGCGCCAGCTTGTCGAGACGAACGACCGGCGTGTTGCCGATCGTCGTCAGGATGTTCGGGTGAATGGCACGTATCGATGCGCTCGGTCGCGCCGGGTGCATATCCATCGGTTCTCCAGGTGAAATTGAGGGCGATCGCAAAAGCCGATCGCTGCGACTCGGCACAAGCGCGCATGCGTTTCGCCGGTGTACAGCGCGGGACGCGCTCACTCACGGTTGCGTCCGCCGCCGGGCAGGCGACGGGATGCCGGAGTGCTCGCTCCGCCCTTGTCCCAACATCGCAAAGTCGCGGCGAAACCCGACAGGACTATTGCGCCTTGCACCTTCCGATGCGCCGGATGCGGACCGACGCTGCCGACCGCAAGATGCGAGCTCCAGCGTGTCACAGGGAGCGGTCATGACGCAGATCTCATCGACGACTCCGCCGGCGGTTGGTGGACTCACCACGACGACTTCACCGCCTGCGCCCGAAACGATCACATCGGCAGACACCCTCGCCGCAGCGCTTCCGGCAGTGGATCCGCTGGCGCAGTTCGGCGCGACCCACGGCCTGCATCCGAGTGCGCAGCAGTTCGCGTACGCCGACAAGAACGGTGCCGGTGGCAGCCAATCGAATGCGACCGCCGGTGCGACGCAGGCGCAAGGCGCGCCGGTGCACGCGAGGACGACAGAGGAGTTGAAACAACTCGCGCGGGATCCCGCTTCAGCGCACCAGGCCTGGAAGTCGTTGAACGCGACCGAGCGCGGCACCGTGCTGAAGGAGATGGAGCAGCGCTACGGCAAGGACTTCGCCGAGAAGTTCGCCGGTGCGGCAAAGAGCGGCAAGACCGATTTTTCCGTCAGCACCTGGCAGCCCGGCACCGGGCCGAGCAGGGAAAAACTTCTCGAGCAAGGCTACCGCCTCGCCGGCAAGGAGCATACGGGCAACGCGGCGTGGGACATCGATGTCTGGGTGCATCCTTCCGGCAAGACCGTTCGCATGGATGTCTCGCCCTACAAGTTCAAGCCATCGGAGGACAGGCCGACCGAGACCCCGACCGGAACACCGACACCCCCGGCCAAGGAGGGACCGGCGGCCAAGATGCCTCCATTCATCGATCCGTATGGCGACCGCACCAAGCTGTTCGGCGATGTGATCGCGATCAAGGAAGACGTCGACGCCGCCTTCGGCAAGGGCGACATGGTGATGTACAAAAATGGCACCCTCGAACTCTTCCTCGAGGATCAGGGCGGCAAGTCGTACGTCTTCGTTCCGATCAAGGACCGGCCCGGCCAGTACGCCGTCTACGGTCCCGACGGCCATCGCCTGAACGACAAGGCGTGGCAGATTCCGCCGTCCGACATTCCCGATCCGAACGTCGACGGCGTCGATTGACCGGTTTCTCGCCGCTCAGGCCTCGAGCATCCTGATCGCTTGAACCAGGCTGCGCCGCATCCGCGACAGCGACTCGGCGAGCCTGCCGATTTCGTCGCGGCTGCGCGCGACGAAATCGGGCGCTTCGACTTCGCCGAGACTGATCCGGTCGGCCAGCGCGGAGATCCGCGTCACGGGGCGGATGAACATCCACCACAGCAAGAGGTTCAGCGTCAGCGCGATCACGATCAGCACGCTTATGAACGACGCCATGAAGACGCGAAACGTCGCTTCGGCACGCGCCAGCGCGACGGCCTTGGGCACCTGGATGATCTGCGCCGCGACGATCTCGTCGACCTTCCAGCCGAAACCGCCGGCCGAGCCGTATTTCGCGATCATCGTGGGCGGCGCCTGCTCGGCCGTGTTGTGGCAGCGCAGGCAGGTCTGTCCTGCCTTCAGCGCCTTGGCGACGAATAGCATGCGCCCGTTGGGCGTGTCGCGCTCCCCCGACAGCAGCGGCTTGATCGTGCCGTTGCGGAACGCGTTGACGATGTCGCTCTCCCAATCGACCGCTTTGTTCGCGGGGTTGGTCGGATTCAGGGTCGCCTCGCGGTAGATGAACTGCTTGTATTCGGGGTTCGCCTCGCGCAGGTTCCTCAGCACCTCGTTTGCCGAGTACGCCGCGACCATCTCGGGCCTGAAGTCGTACCTGATCTGCGTCTCGAGCAGATGCGCGATATTCCGGTTGGTGTATTCGCGCACGGCGAGAGCGCTGTCGATCAGCAGCTTCGCGTTCTCGTAGACCTCCTCGCGCGCGTTGCGCTCGAGCAGGTCGCGCGTGAGATAGGCGGTCACGCCGATCCCGATCGCGAACAGGATCAACAGGACGAGGTTGAACTTGAAGATGAGCTTCATGCTTGGCTTCCTTGGCTTTTGATGGCGGCACGCGCAGGTACGGCGCCTCAAAAGGGAAGAACGTATTGGCGGTCGCCAAAATGACATCGGTGCCCTCATGGCGAACGCGGATATGCGCGACCGTAGCCGGTTCCGCTGTCCGATGAGCCATTGCAATATCGCAGTGGCTGCGCTGGAATGCATCGGGATTACCTCCCTAGAACAGTCGGCGCGATGGGAGAGCGGCTCACGGTTCTTTTGGCAAGAGTGCAAGGCGGAGACCGCGCGGCGCGCGACGCGCTGTTTGCTGCCGCCTACCAGGACCTGCGGCGCCTGGCGCGCTCGCGCCTGCACGACGGCGGGCGCAACACCGTGCTCGACACGACCGCGCTGGTGCACGAGTCGTACCTGCGCCTCGTGCAAACCGGGGAATTGGAGATTGCAGATCGGCGCGCTTTCTTCGGCTATGCCTCACGGGTGATGCGATCGGTCATCGTCGACAGCGCGCGGGCCCGGCTGGCGGAACGGCGGGGCGGCGATGCGCAGAAGCTCACGCTATCGACCGACCTGGCGCAGGATCTCGGCAAGGACGAGGAGGGGATCGTTCGCGTGGATGAGGCGCTGCAGGAGCTGGAAACCGCCGACGCGCGCGCCGCGCAGATGGTCGAGATGCGCTTCTTCGGCGGATACAGCGACACGGAGATTGCCGAGACGCTGGACGTTACCGTGCGCACCGTTCAACGCGACTGGGAAAAGGCCAAGATGCTCTTGCGGGTGATCTTGAAGCCTCTCTGAGAGGCGCATCGGTCATGGGCCTGTCGAGACAACAGTTGGCACGCATGTGGCGGCTGCTCGACGAGGTCGTCGACTTCGACGACGCGGGAAAGCGCAAGTGGCTGCAAGAGCTTCCTGCGGAGCAACGCGACCTCGAGCCGACCCTGCGTCATGCGCTCTTTCCGCCGGCAGACGAGGTTGCCGTGGGCGACGCAGTGGCTTCGCTGCTCGGTCAAACCGCGGACGGAAGCGGGTTGCAAGGCGGCGAACTGGTCGGGCCGTACCTGTTGCTGCGGCGGCTCGGAGCCGGCGGCATGGCCGAGGTCTGGTTGGCCGAGCGCGCCGACGGTGCGTTCAAGCGCCAGGTCGCGCTGAAGATTCCGGTGCGCCAGGAGCGGCGCCAGGACCTCGCGCGGCGCTTCCTGATCGAACGCGACATCCTGGCAGCGCTCGAGCATCCGCACATCGCCCGCTTTTATGACGCGGGCGTGGGCGAGGGCGGCAGGCCGTACCTGGCGCTCGAGTACGTCGCGGGAGAGAACCTGGTCCATTGGGCCGATGCTCAGAGACTCGGACTGCGCGAGCGCATCCAGCTCTTCCTGCAAGTGCTCGACGCAGTTCAGTATGCCCACGACAAAGGCGTGCTGCACCGGGACATCAAGCCCGGCAACCTGCTGGTGACCGATGCGGGACAGGTGAGCCTTCTCGACTTCGGCGTCGCGAAGCTGATGGAGCCGACCGCGGACGCGCAGTTGACGCGCCTGTACGGGCGTGCGCTCACGCCCGAGTACGCGAGCCCCGAGCAGGTCAAGGGCGAGAGCATCGATGCGGCGAGCGATGTGTATTCGCTGGGCGTGGTGCTCTACGAGTTGCTGTCCGGGCGCCGCCCGCACGAAGTCGGCGACGGCGCCACCGAGCCACCAAGCGTGCGCGTGGATGCGGACGCGGCGCAGGTGCGCGGCGGCACCCCGTCGCGCATCGGGCGTGCGCTCAGGGGAGATCTCGACGCGATCGTCCTGAAAGCGCTCTCGCGATCTTCGTCCGACAGGTACCGGAGCGCAGCGGCGCTCGCGCAAGACCTGCGCCGGTACCTCGCTGGAGAGCCGGTGCAGGCGGTGCCGCACTCGCTGTTCTACAGGGCGGGCAAGTTCGTCGGGAGAAACCGCGTCGGCGCCGCGCTCGCGGCAGTGCTTGCGCTCGTGGTGACCGGGCTCGGCTACGCGCTGGTGCGCGGCCAGGGTGCCAGCCTACCGACCGAGGTGGCGACCCGGGCGTCGCCCGAGCCCTCATCGTCTGAGAGCAAATCCATTGCAGTGTTGCCATTCATCGATCTGAGCGAGAAGCACGACCAGGAATACTTCTCGGACGGCTTGACCGAGGAACTGATCGATCGATTGACCCGAAGTCCGAATCTGCGCGTGATCGCCCGCACCTCGGCATTCGCGTTCAAGGGCAGGAACGAGGACGTCCGCTCGATTGCGGCGAAGCTCGGCGTGGCGTACGTGCTCGAAGGCAGCGTGCGCAAGAGCGAGGAGATGCTGCGCATCACCGCGCAGCTCGTGCGTGCGTCCGATGGCAGCTATCTCTGGTCGCAGACCTACGATCGCAATCTCATCGAGGTTTTCAGGGTCCAGGACGAGATCGCCCGCACCGTCGCGCACGCGCTGGAAACCGCGCTGATCGATCCGACGGCGGAGCCGCGGATCAGGAAACCTAATGTCGAGGCATACAACCTCGTGCTGCAAGGGCACGTCTACACGAATGGTCCGTTCAGGCGGGACGCGGAGCGCGCCGAGGTTCTGTTCAAGCAGGCGATCGCGCTCGATCCGGAATATGCGTTGCCGTGGGTGAAGCTCGGCCAGCTGTACATGCGCGAGGCGTCGCTGGCGTGGATGCCAAAGGACGAAGGAAACGCGCGGGCGCGCAGCGCGATCGAGACGGCGCTGCAGATCGACCCGCATTCGATGGCAGCGCATGCGGCACGCTTCCGGTATGCGGTGCGCGTCGACTATCGCTGGGGCGACGCGCGCGCCGAACTCGATCGCATGCGCGAGATCGATGCCGCAGATGCGTTGCTGCTGCCCTACTGCGAGGCGTATTTCGCCAGCATCGTTGGCGACCTCGACGAAGCGATCAAGATCCAGTCGCAGATCGTCGATCGCGACCCGCTGAACTCGGACGCGATCGGAACCCTGGCGTCGTATCTGTTCGAGGCCGATCGCTTCAAGGAATCGCTCGCGCTGTTCCGCCAGGAACTCGAGATGAATCCGCACGCGATCGGAAACCACAGCCTCAGCGGCGTGGCGCTCGCGCTGCTGGGCAGGGGCGAGGACGCGCTGACTGAGATCGCCCAGGAGCGTCACGAGGGATACCGGATGTGGGCAGCTTCCATCGCGTATTCGACGCTGCATCGCAAGGACCAGGCCGATCATGCCCTGGAAGAGCTCAAGCGCTTCGGCAGCGCGAACGCGTACTACATCGCGCAGGTCTACGCGTTCCGCGGCGACCGCAACGCGACGTTCGAGTGGCTGAACCGGGCCTGCGTGGAGCGGCAAAGCGGCTGCGAAGCGGTCAGGACGGATCGATTCCTGCGCGACTTGCGCGACGATCCCCGCTACCGGGCACTGCTGGCGTCGCTGAAGCTCGACGGTTATCCCTCCGCTTCGGCGCGCTGAGCATCGCAAGCGTCATTTGACGCCGCCCATGACCAGATCGGGAAAGCCGGTCGCGATTCCCGGGAAGACGCTAAGCAGGAAGATCGCGGCGAACATCAGCACGACGAACGGCATGACGCCCCAGATCACCTCCCTGAGCGGGATATCGGGCGCGATGTTCTTGATGACGAAGAGGTTGAGCCGACTGGAGGATGGATCAGCCCCATCTCCATCACGATCGTCATCACGACGCCGAACCAGATCAGGTCGAAGCCCGCGGCGCGCAGCGGTGGCAGGATGATCGGCGCGGTCATGAGGATGATCGAAACCGATTCGTCTCCTGTGGACTGTTGTGGCTGGCAGTGTGGGCCGCCGCCGATGTGGCCCGATCATGGCCCGCTCGGAGGGGCGTGTCGTCAGCCTCCGCGCTGTAGCATCACGGACACCACCCCTCTTTCACGACAAGCGCTTCGACATGGCAGCCATACCTCCCGCACCGCAACCACCGGAGTCGTCTGCGATGCGGGAATTCGATGCAGTGCCGCGCGCCGCCGATGCAACGTCGGCGTCTTGGGCAACGATCGAGGCATACAGGACCTTTGCGGCGCTTGCGCGGACCGAGATGCGGACCGCGCTGGCGCACAACGTGCTCTTTCAGTTGGTGCACGTCGGGCTCTTTGCCGCGCTTGCATGGTTTCTTGCAGACGTTCGCAACACGCTCCTCGATTGCGATCCGCACGATCTCGTCGCGGATGTGTTTTCCACGTATGCGCTCGCACTGCTCGGCTTGTGCCTGGTCGGCCTGCTGAGCGGCGTGAGCTGGCTCTTGATGATCTGGCGCAGCGGCCGCATCGTCGACTCGATACTGATCCGGCTGCAGGCGATCGAGACGCAACTCTACGGCGCCGCCAGTCCCTTGCTCGCATACGCGCAATGGCGGCGCGATCTCGCACAGTCGGAGGAGAGAACCGCGCGCTTCGGGCGTTTGCGCCTGTCGCAGATCTGGGCGGGACTCGCGGTCGCGTTCATCGCGATCTGGCTTGCAGCGGTCGTGCTCGTGGCGAACGAGCAGCCGATGCTGAGCGCTGCATGCGTACCGTCGTCGAACAACCCGGCCGATTCCGCGAGTGCCGCTTCGCACCTGGCGCGCGCGCCAGCGGTTGTGCTCGCTATGACTCCGTGATCCAGACCTGCATCCGGTTCGGTCGTCGATCGGCCCACGCGTAGTAGGGCACCGCGACGAGGTTGGTGCGCTTCGTTGGAAACTTGAACTGGACCGGCTGCTCCGTCTCGACCGTCAAGGCAACCGCGCCCGACCAAGGATAGTCGGTTGCTGGCGAATGGTTTTCCTTCAACAATCCGCCAGGCCGCAGATCAGGTCGAGAATGCGTGCGTTCCATCGCACGACCAGGGAGGCACGCCATGCCGGAGGACATTGCCCAGATCGAAGCGGCCGTGAAGACGTACCTCGACGGCCTTTACGAAGGCGACGCCGAAAAGCTCGCGAGCGTCTTTCATCCGACCAGTCGCCTCACCTACGAGGAAGCAGGCAAGCTCATGGTGCTGCCGCGTGAGCAATGGCTCGAACTCGTGCGCGGCCGGCCCTCGCCCAAGTCGCGCGGCCTCGCGCGCCATGACGAGATCCTGCAGATCGACCGGGCCTCGCCCACGATGGCTTTCGTGAAGCTCAAGTGCGCGATACCGCCGCGGTTCTTCACCGACTACCTGAGCCTGCTGAAGATCGACGGCAAGTGGCAGGTCGCGCAGAAGGTGTACGCGACCGAGACGCGCTAGCAGTACCCCCTCCCCGCAGGGCGGGGGAGGGGTTGGGGTGGGGGCGGAAGGGCGCGATGCGATTGAAGCGCCTCGCGTCTTCCGCCTTTTCACCAATGCACTTCGCTTGCGATGGTGCCGCGCTTCCCCCCACCCTGACCCCCCCGCAGGCGGGGGAGGGGAAACGTTCAGGAGAGGAATTGTTCGTCACTGCGCGCGCGCAGAGCGCGCGTGCGCCTCTTCGGCCGCCTTCATCCCGCTCTCGATGAAGCCCTTGGCGTGGCGCGCGAGATCGGCGCCGTCCTCCCACAGGTTGCGCCAGATGCCGAGGATGCCCGAGAGCTGCTCGTTGACCACGGCCGACGAGAACGACTCGAACGTGATCGGACCCTTGTATCGCGCCTTGACGAGCCCGCGGAAAACACGGTCGAAGTCGATGTTGCCGGCGCCGAGGTAGCCGCGTCCCGATTCACCGATGTGGAAGTAGCCGAGCATGTCGCCGCAATCGATCACGGCCGCTTCGATGTCGGCTTCCTCGATGTTCATGTGGTACGTGTCCAGATGGATCTTGACGTTCGGCAGCGCGACGCGCCGCGCGAACGCCGCCGCTTGCGCCGCCGTGTTCAGCACGTTGGTCTCGTAGCGATTGACCACCTCGAGGCCGATCGTGATGCCGTGGCGCGCGGCATGCTCGCCCACCCGCCGCAGCACCTCGACCGAGCCCGCGATGCCATTCTCGGTCGGCGGCTTGAAGTATTTCTGGAACGCGGAATAAAGGATTCCGCACACGTGGGTTGCCCCGATCTCGCGCGCAACCCCAAGCACCTGCATCAGCCGCGCCTCGCCGCGTGCCATCTTCCCGGGATCGCCGCTGGAGATGTCGGTCGAAGCGTCGAGACCGAGCGACATGGTCGTTCCGATCTTGTATCGATCGAGCATCTTGCGCGTGAACGCACCGTCGATCGACGACGGATCGAGCGCCGCGATCTCGATGAGGTCGAATCCGATCTCTGCCGATTG
>Ga0335084_10004731_pt1 | contig 13420 bp, 14 predicted proteins | sample Lox_Sample_44_FD_206721 | JGI IMG/M metagenome (GOLD analysis project Ga0335084, IMG submission 206721) | Soil microbial communities from Loxahatchee National Wildlife Refuge, Florida, United States - Lox_Sample_4.4 | ecosystem: Environmental > Terrestrial > Soil > Wetlands | place: USA... | reverse complement strand
CAAGCGCATGTGGCTCCGGCCGTCCCTCCAGGGCAGGGGACTCGGCCGTCGGCTCATGGACGCCTGCCTCGACGCGGCGCGCGGGCTGGGCTGCCGCTCGCTACGTCTGGACACGCAAGCCAGGCTCGAGGCGGCCGTCCGCCTCTACCGCGCGTACGGCTTCAGGGAGATCCCGAGATACAACGACAACCGCCGCGCCGACATCTGGATGGAGCGGTCCTTACCCCGCCCATAAAAGACAAAAGGGGGAGCCCCAGGCTCCCCCTTTTGTCACTGCAGGCTGCATCACCCGCCGATCTTGCGATCTTGTGACGTTAACGAGCCTTCGTCAGGAAGTTGTCGCGCCGGTTCCGGGCCCAGCAGGCCTCGGTCTTCTCAGTGCACACCGGCCGCTCCCTGCCGTAGGAGATGGTCGTCATGCGGTTGGCCGGCACGCCCTGCGCCACCAGGTAGGTCATGGCCGCCTTGGCGCGTTTCTCGCCGAGGACCAGGTTGTATTCGTTCGTGCCCCGCTCGTCGCAGTGGCCTTCGATCAGCACAAGGACGCTGGCGTTGGCCTTGAGCCAGGTGGCGTTGGCGTCGAGCGTCTTGGCGTCGTCCGGCCGGATGTTGAACTTGTCGAAGTCGAAGTGGATCGTCTTGAGATTCGGCATCGGAGAAAAGTCGCCGGGCTTCACCGTCGGGGCCGCCGGAGCCGCCTGCGCCCCTGACCCTGAGGGCGCCGTGGCCATGGCACCCGGGCCCGTGGGCCGCTTCGGGCAGCCCACGAGGAAAAGGGTCAGAACGAGAAGAGGCACCACCAAGTACGCGTGAGCCCGTGGCTTCGCCATAGCGTCACATCCTCCTTGTCGAGGTTTCGTTAATCCCGCATTCTCCGCAGCTGGCCCCTCAAGGGGGGTATGGGCCAAGAACTCGCTCCCGGAGATTCTAGTGAATCTCGACCGTGAAGAGAAGGGCTATTTTCAAGCCCATTGCCGATCCTCGGGGCCCAACCTGCGCGGCCGTGCCGCTTTCGCCGCCTTCCACGTGCCCCAGCGGCCGTTCTCGACGGCGGCGAGGAACTCGGCGATGTGGAGGTTGAAGAGCCCCGGCTCCTCGATGTTGGCGGTGTGCCCCGTCATCGGCAGCATCACGAGCCCCGCGTGCGGCATGTGGCGCTTCATGAAAAGCCCGGGCTCGAGGCAGGGCTCGTCCTGGTCGCCCACAAGGATGAGAGACGGGACTTCGAGTCGCTGCAGCTCGGGCTCGAGCTCGAAGATCGTCTTCCGCTTCGCCTGGACGCCGCGCAGCATGTGCGCCGAACCCTTCGCCGAGTGGCCGCGCACCTGGCGCAGGAACTCGGCCCAGCCGCGCGGGTCCTTTTCGGCGAAGCCGCGCCGCGATGCGAGCCCGGCGAAGCTCTGCACCTTGGCCTCGATCCCCTCCGTGAGGAACTGCTGGGCCCGCTTCTCGCCGTCGGCGAGGAAGGCCTCGCGCCCGACGGTGCCGCTGCCGCAGCCGCAGATGCTGAGGCTCTCGGACATCTCCGGGTGGGCGATGCCGAAGTTGAGCGTGATGTTGCCGCCCATGCTCAAGCCGCCGATATGCGCCCGCCCGATGCCGAGATGCCGCATGAGCCCGGCCAGATCCTCCACGAGGATCTCGTTGCGGTAGGCGGCGGGGTCTTCCGGCACCTCGGAGGGCGGGTAGCCGCGGTAGTTCCAGGTGATGACGCGGTAACGGCGCGAGAAGTAGCGCACCTGCGGCTCCCACGAGCGGTAGTCGCCGCCGAACTCGTGGCACCAGATGAGCGGGAATCCGCTGCCGGTCTCTTCGTAGTAGAGCATGACGCCGTTGACGCGCGCCGCGGGCATGCCGTCCTCTCTTCGCCGGAAGGTGGCCGTGCTATCCTTGCCCGGCTTCTACCATGCGCGAGGTAGCGTACGCAAGGAGGCGGGCGTGGAGGCGGGCCGGCAGGTGACGATGGCGGCGAACGGCATGGTGTCGTCGCCGCACGCGCTGGCTTCGGAGGCCGGAGTCGAGATCCTCAAGGCCGGCGGCTCCGCCGTGGACGCCGCCATCGCCGGCAGCGCAGTGCTGTCCGTCATCTATCCCCACATGACGAGCGTCGGCGGCGACCAGTTCTGGCTCATCTGGGATGCCGAGCGCGCGGCCGTCCGCTTCCTGAACGCGGGCGGGCGCGCCGCAGCCGAGGGCACGCTCGACTGGTTCAGCCGCCGTGGGCTCGCCGAGATCCCGTTTCGCGGTGCCGTCCCAGCCACGCTGACGACGCCAGGAGCCGTGGCAGGCTGGTGCGAGGCGCACGCGGCGCTCGGTCGGCTCCCGCTTGCGCATGATCTCGCGCCGGCCATCGGCTACGCACGAGACGGCTTCGTTGTCACCCCACGGCTGGCCGCGTGGACCGCGACGACGGCCGCCGTCCTTGCCGGGAGCCCTGAGGCCGCGGCAATCTTCCTCCCGGCAGGCGCCCCGCCGCACGCGGGACAGCGCCTTCGCAATCCCGATCTCGCGCTGACACTCGAACGGATCGGCGCGCTCGGCCGCGCGGGCTTCTACGAGGGCGAAACCGCGCGGGAGCTGGCGCGCTTCTCCCGCGAGCACGGAGGCCTCTTCACCGAGCGCGACCTGGCGGAGCAGCGCGCGCGCTGGGGCGAGCCCGCCTCGACGACCTATCGCGGCGTCACCGTCTACGAGACGCCGCCGCCGACCCAGGGGCTCTCGGTGCTCCAGATGCTCAACCTCCTCGAGCCCTACGACCTCCCGCGGCTCGACCCCCAGGGGCCCGACGCCGTCCATCTTCTCGTCCAGGCCAAGCAGATCGCCTTCCACGACCGCGACAGGGTGATCGCCGACCCCGAGTTCGTCAAGGTGCCCGTCGCCCGGCTCGTGTCGAAAGCGTACGCCGATGACCGCCGCGCGCTCATGGACCCGACGCGGGCGCTCCCGTGGGACCGGGTGCCCTCTTCCGGCAGCCTCGCCGGCGACACGGTCTACGTCTGCGCGGTGGACGCCCAGGGCAGCGCCGCCTCGTTCATCCAGAGCCTCTACGGTGTCTATGGCTCGGGGATGGTGGCGGGGCGCACAGGCGTGGTGCTCCAGAACCGGAGCGCGTACTTCTCGCTCGACCCGGCGCATCCGAACCGGCTCGAGCCGGGCAAGATCCCGCTCCACACCCTGATCGCCTCGCTGGCCTTCAAGGACGGCGCGCTGTGGCAAGTCTTCGGTTGCATGGGGGCCGACGGCCAGCCCCAGATCCACCTGCAGGCCTACACGGCGATGATCGACTTCGGCCTCGACATTCAGCGGGCTGTGGCAGCCCCGCGCTGGCTGGCCGGGCGCTTTGTCCTCGGTGAACCGCGGGATCTCTTGAACATGGAGGGCCGCTTCCCGGTGGCAACGATGGCCGAGCTCGAGCGCCGCGGCCACCGGGTCAATCGCTGGCCGCCGTGGGAGGAGCTGGCGGGCCACGCCCACGGCATCACCATCGATCCGGTGACCCGTGGGAAGCTCGGCGGCTCCGACCCTCGAAGCGACGGCGCCGCCATCGGCTACTGACGGCGGGCTAGAGGCGCGTGAGGGTTTTGCGGCGCTCGCGGTAGATCTCGACTGCGATAGGAACGCACGAGAGCACGATGATGACGATCACGAGCACGTGCATGTGCCTGGAGATGTTTGGCACGGTCTGGCCCAGGAGATAGCCCGCCCAGGTCATCGACATGACCCAGCCGATCCCGCCCGCCACGTTGTAGGCGAGGAAGCGCCGGTAGCGCATCTGGCCCACGCCGGCGAGCACGGGCGCGAAGGTGCGGATGATCGGCACGAAGCGGGCGATGACGATGGTCTTGGCCCCGTACCTCTCGTAGAAGTGCTGGGTTCGCACCACGTGCTTCGGATTGAACAGCACCGACCTTTCCCGGGTGAAGATGCGCGGGCCCAGGCGCGCGCCGATGGCGTAGCCGGTGCTGTCACCCACGATGGCGGCGGCCATCAGCAGCAGGTTGATCCACCAGATGTTGAGGTGCCCCGCCGAGGCCAACAGCCCCGCCGTGATCAAGAGCGAGTCACCGGGCAGGAAGCAGCCGACGAGCAGGCCCGTCTCCGTGAAGACGATGCCGACCAAGAGGACATAGCCGCCCCACTGGATGAGCGCGTCGAGGGAATAGTGGCCCGTGAGGATGGAGACGAGGAAGTCCACGCTGGCGCACCTTAGCGGATCGTTGCGCGGGTGTCAACGGCGGCTTGTGCCGAAAGCGCCTTCCGTGATAGCAATAAGGCCCACGTGATCATGTCCGTCATCGACGTCAAGGCGCTCTCCAAGCGATACGCTGCACGCACCGGGTCCGTATCGGCGCTCGAGGACATCTCCTTCTCCGTCGGCGAAGGCGAGTTTGTAGCCGTCGTCGGGCCCTCCGGCTGCGGCAAGTCGACGCTGCTCAAGATCCTGTCGGGCATCCTGCCGGCGTCCGCAGGGGAGGCGCACTTGCGCGGCACGACCATCGCCGGACCGCGGAAGGACATCGGCGTGGTCTTCCAGGCGCCCGTGCTCTTCCCGTGGCGCAGCGTGCTCGACAACGTGCTTCTTCCCATCGACGTCCAGGGGCTGGGGCGCGACGCCCACCGCCAGGACGCGATGGAGCTCCTGGCCCTCGTCGGGCTCCAGGGCTTCGAGCAACGCTACCCGTGGGAGCTCTCCGGCGGCATGCAGCAGCGCGTGGCGATCACGCGGGCTCTCGTCCACGACCCGGCGCTCCTCCTCATGGACGAGCCCTTCGGGGCGCTCGACGCCATGACCCGCGAGCTGATGAACGTCGAGCTCCAGCGGATCTGGATGGAGAAGAAGAAGACCGTGCTCTTCATCACCCACTCGATCCCGGAGGCCGTCTTCCTGGCGGACCGCGTCCTCGTGATGACGCCGCGTCCCGGGCGGATCCTCGAGGACGTGCGGGTGTCGAGCGCGCGCCCGCGGACCCTCGACATCATGAACACGCCCGAGTTTGGCGAGCACGTGCGGCGCATTCGCGCCCACTTCAACGTCAAAGGAGGGATCGACGCGTGAGCCGCGTGCGCAGCATCGGACTCTCGGTGGTCCTCTTCGTGGCGCTGATCCTTGCGTGGGAGTCGATCGTGCGGGTCCTGGCCATCCCGCAGTTCATCCTGCCGGCGCCCTCGAAGGTGGCGGAGGCCCTCTACCGGGGGCTCATGAGCGGCGTGTACTTCGAGCACCTGTACTACACGCTGGTCTCCACGGTGCTGGGGTTCATCCTGGGCTCCGCCCTCGGCTTCTCGCTCGGCACGGCCGTGGCGCTCTCGCGCACGTTCGAGTTCTTCCTCTACCCGTACATCGTGATGTTTCAGTCGCTGCCGAAGATCGCGCTGGCCCCGCTCATCGTCATCTGGTTCGGCCTGGGCCTCTCCTCAAAGGTCGTCAACGCGGCGCTGGTCGCCTTCTTCCCGCTCCTCGTCAACACCATCGTCGGCCTGCGGTCGGCGGACGAGGACCGCGTCAGCCTGATGCGCTCGCTCGCAGCCAGCGAGCGGCAGATCTTCTGGATGCTCAGGCTGCCGAACGCGCTGCCGTTCGTCATGGCGGGGCTCGACGTCGCGATGATCTTCGCGCTCATCGGCGCCATCGTGGGCGAGTTCGTGGGCGCCAAGCACGGTCTCGGCATGCTGATCCAGAGCATGAACTTCACCATGGACGTCTCCGGGCAGTTCTCCGTCCTGCTGATCCTGTCGATCGTCGGGCTCCTGTTGAACCGCTGCATTTCGCTCATCAGAAAGCGGGTTCTCTTCTGGGACCCCTCCGAGAAAGAGAGAGTCGGGCCATGAAAACGAACGTCGCCGCCGTCACGCTGTGTGCGATCCTTGTCTCGGGCGCCGGGCCCGCCGCCGCGCAGACCACCAAGGTCACCGTGGGCTGGTGCTCCCGCACCATCTCGGGCGCCTCCACGCCCTTCGCCATCGCCGCCCGGATGGGCTGGTTCAAGGCGGACGGGGTCGAGGTCGAGCTCGTGCCGCTTCCCGGCTCGGGTGACTGCGTGAAGAACGTCGCCACCCGAGAGATCATGATGGCGCTGCCGAGCGTCGAGCCGCTGGCGGTCGGCCGGCCGCAGGGCATCAAGGCGAAGATCTTCTACACGGCCTACCAGGGCAACATCTACGGCATCGCCGTGCCCGTGGATAGCCCCGTTCAGAAATTCACCGACCTCCGGGGCAAGAACATCGGCGTCATCGCCATGGGCTCGGCCGGCGTGCTGATCGCGCGGGCGCTTGCAGCCACCAACGGGATGAACCCGGACAAGGACATCAGCATCGTGGTCGCGGGCGAGGGCGCCCAGACCGCGGCGCTTGTCCGAGGCAAGCAGGTGGACGCGCTCTCGCAATACGACACCCAGTACGCGCTGGTCGAGAACGCGGGTGTCAGGTTGCGCATGCTGGACACGAAGGACATCGACCGCTACCCCTCGAACGGCTTCCTGGCGCTCGAGGAGACGATCAAGAACAAGCGCCGTGAGATGGTCGCCGTCGCGAAGGGTTACGCCATGGGCACCGTGTTCGCGATCGCGAACCCCGAGGCGGCGGTGCGCATCCTGTACGAGGTCTACCCGGCGACCAGGCCGACGGGCAAGGACGAGGCGACGGCGATCCGCGACGACGTCAAGGTCCTCCAGGCCCGCATCGCCAACTGGAAGCTCGAGAAGGCCGGCGTCAAGCGCTGGGGCGAGAACTCGGAGGCGAACTACGCGGCCTACGCCGACTTCATGCTCAAGTGGGGCATCATCAAGGAGAAGATCGACTCGCGCGACCTCATCACGAACGAGCTGATCGACGACATCAACAAGTTCGACGCCGCCAGGATCGCGGCCGAGGCGAAGGGCTACAAGGTCAAGTAGGGCTAGGCGAGCTCGCGGCGGACGAGGGCCGAGCCGGCGGCGAGCGCGCGGAGCTTGGCGCGCGCGAGGTCGCGGTCGAGCGGCACCATGCCGCAATTGGTGCAGGGGAAGATCTGCGAGGCCTTCACGTGTTTCATGGCCTCGCGGATGACGGCGGCCACCTCCGCCGGCGTCTCCGCGCGGTCGCTCGCCACGTCGATCACCCCCACCAGCACGTCCTTGGCGCCGAGCAGGCCGATCAGCGACATCGGCACGCGCGAGTTCGCGCACTCGAGCGAGACGGCGCCGATGCGGCTTCGTGCCAGCAGCGGGAAGGTCTGCTCGTACTGGCGCCACTCGCCGCCGAGCGTTTTCTTCCAGTCCGTGTTGGCCTTGATGCCGTAGCCGTAGCAGATGTGCACCGCCGTCTTGCACGCGAGGCCCTCGGCGGCGCGGTCGAGAGCCGCGATGCCCCAGTCGCGCACCTCGTCCGTGTAGACGTTGAAGGCCGGCTCGTCGAGCTGGATCATGTCCACGCCGAGCGCAGCGAGCTCGCGCGCCTCCTCGTTGATCAGGGCGGCCAGGGCCATGCCGAGCTTGGCGCGGCTCCCGTAGTGGGCGTCGTGGATGGTGTCGGCTATGGTCATGGGCCCGGGAATCGTGAATTTGACCGGGCGTCGCGTCTCGCGGCGCAGGAATCGGATCTCTTCGCTGTGGATCGGCCCACGCCGGCGGAGCGGTGCCGTCACGGTCGGCACGTCGGCCTTGTACCGGTCGGCGCGGATGCCGATCGTGACCATCTTCGAGAAATCCACGCCGTCCAGCTGCTCGACGAAGCCCCAGACGAAGTGGCGCCGCGTCTGCTCACCGTCGGTGACGATATCGATGCCGGCCTCCTCCTGGTCGCGGAGGGCGAGACGGACGGCGTCACGCTTGCCCTCGTCCAGCGCCGCGCCCTCGAGGCGCCACGGCGCCCAGAGCGTCTTCGGCGCGGCGAGCCACGCGGGCTTGGGCAGGCTGCCGGCTATCGTGGTGTCGAGCATTCCGCCGGCATGGTATCATGCCGGGCATGAGACGTCTGATCCACCTCGTCCCCGTCGCAGCCCTCGCCCTCGTCGCGTGCTCGTCATCGGCGGATTCGGACCGGCAGTGGTACAAGCCCAACGCGGACTACACAGCCGCGGATTTCGAGCGCGACCGATTGGCGTGCACCGACAAGAAGAAGGTGCTCGACCCGGACTGCATGAAGCAGCGCGGCTGGGCTGCGTTGGGCGCCGACATCGGACCGGCCGTCAAGGCCCCGGAGTCCCCGAAGGGTCCCGGCGCCGCCAAGGGCAAGTACTAGGCTGCGCGGCGTCATCTTCGACTTCGGCGGTGTTCTCTGGGACATGCGCTGGGAGGTGGCTCGCGAGCTCGACCAGGCGCACGGCCTGCCGCGCTTGTCCGTCTTCGAGACGCTCTACCGCACGGAGGCGTGGGAGGCCATCGAGCGTGGCAGCGGCGACCGGAAGGCATGGCTCGCGGCCGCGCATCGGATGCTCGAGGAGCGCGCGGGCAGGCCGCTGCCGCCGCTGCACGAGGAGTGGCGGGCCTCCCAGCGCGCCATCGAGCCTAACCTCAGCCTCGTCCGGGAGCTCCGCGCCACTCACAAGCTCGCCATCCTGAGCAACGCCGACATCTCGCTCCGCGAGCGCCTCGAGGGAGACATCCGCATCCACCACCTCTTCGACGACATCGTCTGCTCGGCCGAGGTGGGCATGGCCAAGCCCGAGCCAGCGATCTATGTCCTGGCAGCGGAGAGGCTCGGCCTCGAGCCGCGCGAGTGCGTCTTCATCGATGACCTCGACACCAACGTCGACGCCGCGCGGCGGGTGGGGATGCAGGCCGTGCACTTCCGTGGGGACAAGGGCGACGACCTCCGCGCCCAGCTGGCCGCCCTCGGCATTTCGCCGGGGCGCTGAGCGCGATGCCGCGCACCGCGATCTTCCTCTCCCCCGGCGCCGATCTCGCCGCGGCCGTGGACCTCGCCCGGCGGGCCGACGGGGCGGGCTACGAGAGCGTCTGGGTCACCCACGGCCTCGGGCGCGACGGGCTTCACGTATTGGCCGCGTACGCGCACGCCGCGCCCCGCGTCGGCCTTGGCACGGGCGTCCTCCCGATCTATCCGCGTCACCCGGTCGTGCTGGCGCAGGAGGCCCTGACGCTTCAGGAGGTCTCGGGCGGCAGGCTGCGCCTCGGCATCGGCGTGAGCCACCGGCCGATGATGGAAGGCGCCCTCGGGCTCGACATGGGCCGGCCGCTCGCGGTTGTCCGCGAATACGCCGCGGTGCTGCGCCAGGCGCTCGCCGGCCGCGTCGAGCACGCGGGGCCGCGCTATCGCGTGGCGTGGCAGAGCGGGATGCCGCGGCTGCCGGCGCCGCCGCCGATCTATCTGGCTGGGCTGGGAACCGCGATGCTCGAGCTCGCCGGCGAGCTCGCCGACGGTGCCGTGCTCTGGCTCTGCGCCCCCGACTACATCCGCGACCACGCGCTGCCCGCGATCCGTCGCGGGCGCCAGCGGGCCGGCAAGACGCTCGACGGCTTTGAGGTCGTGGCCTCGGTACCGGCGGCGGTGACCGTGGACCGCGTCGCGGCTGCGGCAGCCTTCAAGGGCGAGCTCGCGCGCTACCTGGCGCTGCCTTTCTACCGCGCCATGCTGGAGAAGTCCGGCTTCGGCGCCGAGGTCGCCGCGTGGAGCGCCGCGTCGGGCCCCGCTGCCGTGGCCGACCGCCTCGCGCGCAGCCTGGGCGCTGTCGGCGACGCCGGGGCGCTCCGGGACTTGATGGCCGCCTATCGCGAGGCCGGCGTCACGCTGCCGGCCGTCCGCCCCATCGGTTTTCCGGACGCCTCCCACTACCTGCCGACGCTCGAGGCCGGTGCGGCTTTCTGACCCGCTGGACGACGGTGGCAGCATCGGTTGGGCGCCTGCCGCTCGGGCGGTGCGCCGACCTCACTGGCCCAGGTGCTTCGTGAGGTAGGCGAGGATCCGCTCCTTGTCGCCCGGCCCGACCGGCATGCCGTGGCTGATCATCCGATCCACGATGGCCGCCCATTCGTCGCGGGTCTCGTGCTGCTGGGCGATCATCTCGAGGCTGTGGCAGATGATGCAGCGTCCGCTCACCATCTGCTGATTGCGGTCTGCGGGCAAGGGATTGGCAGCCTGCGCCGAGAGGCTGGGCAGGCCTGCGCCCGCGCCCGTTCGCTCGCTCCAGCTCCAGGACCAGCCAAGGGTACGTCCGGGGATCAGCGCCGACAGCGCTTGCGGGAAACGGCTACGCCACATCGACCCGGACGGCGTGGATCACGTGCCACCGGTAGCCCTGCGGGTCGGGCGCCTTGGCGGCCGGCTGCACGCGGCCGAGCGAATCCGTCGCCCGCGCCACGATGGTGTGCGCGCCGGCGGCCGCCGTCCACGGCAGCTCCCACCGGCGCCAGGCGTGCCGGTGAGCCGGGCCGCTCAGCCCGGCCGGCGCCCACGTCTCGCCGCCGTCGAGCGAGACATCCACGCCGGTCACGGAGCCTTCTCCCGCCCACGCGTGCCCCTGGATCGTCTGTGCGCCGGTCGCCACCTTCGCGCCGTCGAGCGGGCTCATGATCAGGGACTTGCATTCAAGAGACTGGAGTGAATAGGACTGTGCGGGATCCTCGACCCGCGGGGAGCGGTAGCTCCGTTGCATGAAGGGGCCGTTCCACTCCTTGCCCGCCAGCGTGAGCCGCACCAGCCACTTGAGCGACGCCGAGCCGATCCAGCCGGGCACGATCAGGCGCGCGGGGCCGCCGTGGATGTGGGGCAGCGGCCGGCCGTTCATCTCGAGGGCGATCATCGTGTGCGGCTCCATCGCCTTCCAGACCGGGTGGCTGCGGATGAAGTCCGGCGCCTGAGGCGTCGGAGGCGCGTCATTGCCGTCCGGCACGACGTGGGAGGCGGCGGCACGCGCGCGCGCCCGGCGCAGCACGTCGGACAACCGCGCCCCCTTCCACTCGGCGGTGCCCACGGCGCCGTTTTCCCACTGAAGGCCGGCGGCCCTGGGAGCGTAGAAGCTGCGCCTATTGCCCGCGCATTCGAGCGTGATGGTCTGGGTGATCTGCTCCATCCGCTTGAGATCGTCCAGTCGGAGAGTCAGCGGGCTGTCCACTTCTCCGTCCACCTTCAGCACGTACTGGCCAGCGTCCATCTCCGGGCCGTCGTAGTTGTTGCGGACGAAGAAGAGATCGGTCGGGGTGATGTCGGCGCCCAACTCCTTGAGAGGAGTCTCGAGGTTGATGGGACGGGGGCTCCGCACGATCAGCTTGTCCTTGCCGGCTACCGGCGCCGGCGAGGGCTGGGATGCTGCCGGGACGACCCGCCCCAAGAGCTCGGCTGCGGCGCCTGCGGGGGTCACGAACGCGCGACGCGTGAGGCTCCGGTCCACGGTGTCCTCCCTGAGTGGTGAGGCCTTGCAATCCAGCATTTCAGCGCCGCAAAGCAAGGCCTGGCCCTCGCAGGAGCGCGAATATTCCTCCAGCAGCAAACACGGCGAGCGGCAGGCCGAGCCAGAAGCGCTGGCGCTCGCGCGCGCGGCTCCGCAGCGTCTTCAGCACGAAGCGGTCGCCGCCCGCGATCTCCCCGCGGGAGGCGAGGAACTGGCGCAACCGCTCCTGCTGCTCCAGGGTGAGAGTCGCCCGCCCCCACCGGACGTCGGCCTCCAGGGTCTTGAGCCGCCGGAGCTCGGCCATCCCGCGTTCGAGCGCCTCTCGGCTATCGCGCCAGGCCTGACGCTCCCCGGGCGTGAGAAAGACCAGCTCGACCGCGGGCGCCGCATTCTCGATCCAATCGAGCCAGTGATGGTCCATGCGTGGAAGAGCCGCGAGCAGGACACCCGCGAGCGCGACGGCCGCGCTCGCCGCGACGGCGGCGCCGCGCAGCGCTTCCCAGCCGCGCGCTCTCAGGTCCCGCGCGAGCGCCCGCAAGCCGAGCGCGCACGCGACGGCGGCCATGAGAGCGCCGAAGGCCACCACCACGGCGGCGCCCGTCGGCAGGTCCCAGGCGAAGGATGCCCAGAGCCCGAGCGTGCTGACGAGCGCGCCGGCGGCCCACCCGATGGTGAGGCGGCCCGCGACCGAGCCCGAGAGCAGGGCGCCCACGGCGGCGGGAACGATCAGGTAGGAGAAGACGAGCAGCACACCCGCCACGCGCACCGAGCTCGTCACCACCACGCCGAAGGTGACGTAGAAGGCGAAGTCCCACCACCGCACGGCGCGCCCCCGCGCCGCGGCGCCGTCGGGATCGAACGACATCTCGAGGAGGGGCCGGCGAACCGCGACGTGGAGGGCGCCGACAAGCGAGTAGAGAAGCGCCAACCGCCCGACGTCGCCGGGCGTGACGGTCAGGATGCTCCCCACGAGGAGCTGCTTGATGTGCTCCGCGCCCTGTGGCGCGCGGTCCACGACCAGGACGGCGAGCGCCGCCGAGACCGCGTAGACGATGCCGATCAGGGCCTCTTGCGGGATGATGGCGGCAGCGCGGCGGCTGCGGGTCAGCGAGAAGAGCGCGGCGCCGCCGGCCGTGAAGGCGAGCGCGTACCAGTAGGCGGCGTCGCTCTGGATCGGATGCCCCGCGAGGAAGGCAATCGTGATGCCGAGCGCGGCGACCTGCGCCAGCGCCAGGTCCACGAAGATGACGCCGCGGGCGAGCACGTGGAGGCCGAGGTAGACGTGGATGCCCGTCAGCACGAGGCACGCGAGGAAGGGCAGCCAGAGGAAGTCGAGCATCGGCGCTTCAGCGGAGCGTGTCGACCAGGCGCGCGATGTCGAAGTCGAAGAGGGCGAGGTAGTCGCCGGCTTCGGGCGCGCCGCCGACCGAGGCCACGAGCGTCACTGGGCGCGCGCCGGAGAGCGAGGCGACGCGGGCGACGAGCCCGGCGCCCGAGTAGGGCTCGGCGATCAGCAGGCGCACGTTCGCGTCCTTCATCTGTCTGGTGAGCGTGGCGAGGTAGGCGGGCGAGGGAGGCACGCCGGGCGTGGGCTCGACGGCCGCCACGATCTGGAGGCCGAATCGCTTCGCGAAGTACGGCCAGCTCTCGTGGACCACGACGATCTTCGTGCCGCGATACGGGCCCATCGCGCCGGTCCAGCGCTTGAGCCCGGCGTCGAGGCGCGTGAGAAAGGCCGCGCGACGCGACTCGAAGTACGCTCGATCGCTCGGAGCGAGGCGCGCGAGGGCGTCCAGGATGCCCGCGGTGATCGGCCGCGCGTTCTCGGGATCGAGCCAATAGTGGGTATTGCCGAACCCGTGGACATGGTCGCCCCTCTCCGGCTTGACCCGCGCCGTGTCGGCCTGGAGAAGGTCGATGCCCTTCGAGCAGTCGAGGACGCTCGCGCCGCCCGGCGTGAAGCGCGGGTCGTTGACGGCGCGGAGGAGCCCCGCGAGCCACGGCTCATGGTCGAGGCCGACGCGCACCAGGAGCGCCGCGCCGCGGAGCGCGGCGATCTGTCCGGGCTTGATCTCGACCGCGTGCGGGTCCGCGAGA
>Ga0335084_10004729_pt1 | contig 13424 bp, 10 predicted proteins | sample Lox_Sample_44_FD_206721 | JGI IMG/M metagenome (GOLD analysis project Ga0335084, IMG submission 206721) | Soil microbial communities from Loxahatchee National Wildlife Refuge, Florida, United States - Lox_Sample_4.4 | ecosystem: Environmental > Terrestrial > Soil > Wetlands | place: USA... | reverse complement strand
CCGATGCCGGGCAGTGGCGCAAGCCACAGGTCCGCGGCCAGCGCGTCGAAGGGCTCGGCGAAGCGGTGGCGAAAGGCGAAGCGTCCGTCGGAGATGGCCGCCGGAGGCGGCGCGTCCGACGCGCGAAAGGAGACCTCCGCCACCTCGTCGAGCCCGCTCTCGTCGAGCGCGCGCCGCTCGAGCCAGCGTGCGAGCGCGGCGCGGTCGAGCACGAGGCCCTGGCGCGCGGATTCCCGGCCGAGCTGCACGCTGCGGACGAGCAGCAGATGCTCCTCGCCGGCGGCGCGCCCCTGCATCGGGTCGACCGCGACGCGGATCTTGCGCGCGGGAGTGGGAGCGGGCTTCTGCGGCGGCGGCGGCGCTTGCGACGGGGCGTCCGCCCGCTTCTTCGGCGCCACCGGGGCCATCATCTCCGGCGCCTCCATGGCGGGCTCTCGCAGCGCGTACCCCTCCTTCGCTTCCGACGTGACGGAGCCGAGCGCGCCGGACTTCTCCAGCGATGCGCGAGGCGACGCCGGCGACGGGAAAGCGGACGGGGACGGTGAAGCGATCTCGAACGAACCCCGAGGCAGCGACTCCTCCTCGACCTTCTGCTTGCGCTCGCCGCGCTCGCGCGCCGCGCGGTTGAAGCGCTGGAGCACGTCGTAGGCGGTGCCTTCGTCGCGCGGGGGCGCCGCGCCCGCCTGCGGAGTCAGCGCTTCGGGCAATGCCGGCGAGACCGGCTGCGTCGTGCCGGGCGGCGGCGCGACCGACTTCAGCGTCGCGGACTCCGGCGTCGCGGTCGCCAGCTTCGCCGACGCGTCGTCGCGCAGGGCGAGGTCCGCTTCCGGATAGCCCGCCTCCACCGCCGCGACGACGCGAGCGATCGCGCGCTGCGTCTCCGGCGCCGGCGGCCAGTCGCCGCGCGCGCGCGCCGCGGGGACGTCGTCCGGCTCGAGCGGCGTGTGGATCGCGCCGTCGGCCTCGATCTCGAAGCCGCCCACCACGAAGGGCTCGGCCGGCGCGCTCGCGAGGGGCGAGCGCTCCCCGTTGGCCAGATAGAAGCGGTAGTGCGCGGCGGGTCGCGCCTCCTCGCGCGCCAGGAACTCGGAGAGTGCGCGCTCCATCTCCTCGAACACGCGCTCCGCCACCGCCTGGTGACGCGCCGCGCGCTCGTAGGCGAGTCCGTCGAGCGCGCGCCAGGTCAGAACGCCGATCGGCAGCAGCAGCGCCACGAAGAGCAGCAGCAGCGCGACGCGGATGCGCCTCATCCGGAGAAGCGATAGCCCTCGCCGCGCACCGTCTCGATCCGCACGGGCGCATTGGCGAGCTTCTTGCGGAGCTTCGCGATGTGCATGTCGACGGTGCGGGTCTCGATGCGGTCGGGCTGCGAGAAGCCCCACAGCTCGCGCAGCAGGCGGCGGCGTCCGAGGATGCGGCCCTTCTCCGCCGCGAAGAGCGCGCACAGCTCGAGCTCGCGCGGCGTGAGCGCCACCTCCGCTCCGTCGCAGCGCGCCAGCCGCTCGGCGGGATCCACCTGCCAGCTCCCGAAGGAGAAGGGCGACGCGGGCGCGGCGACGCGGGCGCCGACGCGCCGCAGCAGCGCCTCGACGCGCGCGACGAGCTCGGCGACCGAGAAGGGCTTCGTCACGTAGTCGTCGGCGCCGCAGCGGAAGCCCTCGAGCACGTCGGGCTCGGCGCCGCGCGCCGTCAGCATGAGGATCGGAAGACCCGGGAGTCCCGCGCGCAGCTCGCGGCAGATCTCGAAGCCGCTGCGGCCCGGCAGCATCACGTCGAGGATCGCCAGCGCGTGCTGGTTCGTGAGGCCGCGGCGAAGCCCGTCGTCGCCTCGCTCGACTCCCTCGGGCGCGAAGCCGTGATAGGCGAGCACGTCGCAGAGGCCGCGGCGGATCGCCTCCTCGTCCTCGACTACGAGGATCGCGAGCTTCGACTGGGACATGGCGGGAGTCTAGATCGGCGAAACGCCGAGCCCCGTAAATCGCGTGTAACCGAGGCGCTCGGGAGTTGACCGAGCTTTGACGGCGCGCGCGCGCCGGGCGGCGGACTCTCCTTCCAGCCGGCGGGTCCGGCCCGGGAGACACCATGACGCTTCAGGCTTCGACGTCCGCGCGCCGCGCTCGCCTCGTGCTGCTCTGCGCGCTCCTCTTCAGCACGCTCGTCGCGGGCGTGGCGGCGCGCGTGCTCGCGAGCCGGCCGACCCCTGCCGGCACGGGGCCCGGCCCGGCGGTCTCGGGGGCGGGCGACGCGGTGTCGCTGCGGGCCGCGCTCGACCGCGGCGCAGTGCTCCGCGGTGGCGACGGCCTCGTCCGCGCCGAGCTCGTGCTCGAGGGCCGTTCGCGCGCGGACGTCTCCGCCTCGCTGCCGACCGACTTCGTGATCGTGCTCGACCGCTCGGGCTCGATGGAGGGCGAGGCGCTGCGCTTCGCGAAGGCGGCCGTGCGCGAGCTCTACCGGGGCCTGCGCCCGCAGGACCGCTTCGCGCTGGTCGGGTACGCGAGCGACGCGGCCATCGAGATCCCGCTCGCGTCGGCCGGGGAGGCCTCGACGACGAGCGTGATGCGCGCGCTCGAAGAAGTCGTCGCGAGCGGCGGCACGAACATGGCCGCGGGACTCGACCTCGCGCACGAGATCGTGGCGGGCGCGCGCGCGCCCGGGCGCGCGCCGCGCGTGCTCCGCCTCGCGGACGGCCACGCGAATCAGGGCGACTTCTCCGCCGACGGGCTTCGCGCGCGCGCGGCCCGTGCGGTGCCTTCCGAGTACGTGCTGTCCACGGTCGGCGTCGGCCCGGGCTTCGACGAGACGCTGATGAGCGGGCTCGCCGACGCGGGCACCGGCAACTTCTACTACCTGCCCGACGTGCAAGAGCTCGCCGGCATCTTCGCGGGTGAGTTCGCGGCGGCGCGCGAGACCGTCGCGCGCGGCCTCGTGGTGGAGCTCGCGCCCGGCTCCGGCATCGAGCTCGTCGACGCCGCGGGCTATCCGCTCGAGCGCACCGGCTCGCGCGTCCTCTTCCGGCCGGGTGACCTCTACGCGGGTCAGGTGCGGCGCGTGTTCCTCACGCTGCGCGCGCCGACCGATCGCGAGGGCGCGCTCGAGACCGGAGCGCTCGCGCTGCGCTGGCAGGACCCCGACGGCGGGCGCCGCGAGCTGCCGCCGCTCGCGCTGCCGTCTCTGGCCTGTGTCGCCGGGGAAGACGCCTACTACGCCTCCTTCGACGACGCGCTCTATCTCCGCTCGAGCCAGGAGGCGATCGGCGCGCTCCAGGAGAAGCTCGCCGCGAGCCTGAGCGAGGGGCGGCGGGACGAGGCGATCAGCGAGCTCGACGTCTTCCGGTCGACCTACGAGCGCGAACAGAAGGGCGCCCTCGGCGCAGTCGCGCCCGAGGCTGCGCGCGCGCTCACGCTGCTGCGCGACGCCGCCGCCGCGCCCGCTGCGGCGGCGGCGGAGGTGCAGCAGCAGCTCGGCAAGCAGTGGCTCGAGGAAGGCCGCGACGCGCGCCGCGCCGGCGCAAAGCAGCAAGCGCCGTGAGGCGCGCGCAGCGAGGCGAAGCCAAGCGAAGTTCAGAGAAGTGTCCGTGTCCGCAAACAAGGAGTTCTCCATGAGATTCTTCCATCGATTCGCAACCCTGGTCCGCGCCGACGCGCACGGCGTCCTCGACCAGCTCGAGGAGCGGACGCTGCTTGCGAGGCAGCACCTGCGCGACGCCGAGCTCGAGCTCGCGCGCAAGCGCGCGCGCCTCGAGACGCTCACCGACGAGGCGCGCCGCGGCGAGGAGGAGCTGCGCCGGCTCGGCGCGGACATGGCCTCGCTCGACACCGACGTGTCGCTCGCGCTCGGCGGCGGCAAGGAGGAGCTCGCGCGCTTCTGCCTGCGGAAGCTTCTGCCGAAGCGGCGCGCGGCCGAGGCGCTGCGGCGTCGCCGCGGCGAGATCGACGACGAGAGCGCGCGGCTCGCCGCGAAGCTCGCCGAGCAGGAGGCGGCGCTCGAGGAGCTGCGCCGTCGCGTGCGCGCGCGCATCGCGGAGTCGCAGGCCGTAGAGAGCAGGCAAACGCTCGTCGTCGAGCTGCCGGCCGCGGACGAAGAGATCGAGCTCGAGCTGCTGCGACGGCGCGGCGGCGAGGCGACGTCGTGAGCCGCTCGCCCTTCGCGCGCTCGCTCGCCTTCGCGCTCGGGGCCGCGGGCGCGCTGCTCGTCGGCGCGCCGCTCCTCGCGCCCGCCTTCGGTGAGCGCGCCGCTGTGCGCTTGCTGCTCGTCGCCGCGGTCGTCGTCTGGGCGGCGCTGCTGGCGCCGACGCGCTCGCGCAGCGCGCGCGCCGCTGCGAGCGCCGCGGCATTCAGCGCGCTGCTGCTCGCGCTGCCGCTCGGCGTCGGCGCGACCGCGCTCGCGGCCGCGGCACTCCTCGGTGTCTGCCGCAGCGCGATCCTGTTCCGCGCACGACCGGCCCGCGCGGCGCTGCTCGAGAGCCTGCTCCTCGGGGGAGGCCTCGCGCTCGCCGCCTTCCTGGCCGGCCCCTGGCTCGCCCGACTGGCGCTCGCGGCCTGGGGCTTCTGGCTCGTGCAGAGCGCCTTCTTCGCGGTCGGCGGCATCGGCCCGAGACCGGAGTTCCGCAACGACGACCCCTTCGAGCGCGCCCGCGCACAGGTTCTCGCGCTGCTCGATTAGCCTTTCGAACCGGGAAATTCCTCGCCGCGGCCTTGCGGAACCGTAAGTTTCGTGTTCTCTTTCGATCCGGCGGAGGTTTCGGCGAACACGGGGCTCATGCACGAGGCCCGCACCCCGAACGGGCCACGTCCCCCTGATCGTCGCCGAGCCCGGCAAGGTTCCGGGCGCAGAAGCGGCAATCGCGTAGCCGCTCGAGCGCGGGCAACCGAGCCGTCGCCAGAATTGCGACGAGGGACCCGCGGGTCGACGCGCGGGGCGACCTCGAGGTGCGGCCGGCGTGCCTCGAGGCCGGAGGACACTTGCAGGAACCCGGCGAATCGGTGCGGGCGACGAGTCCCTCGGGGACGAAGCCACACCCATGATCATTCTGCACGGCGCGCTGCTAGACGGTCGCCTCTTCGTGTGGGGCGAGGCGCCTCCGCGTCCGCGCCGCGGTGCGCGCCGTAAGAACGGCGTGGCGCCGTACCCCTACGACGCCGGCTTCGCCGCACTCTCCGGGGCGCTGGGGAGCCTGGGCCTCGAGCCGCCGCCCGACGCCCATCGCGAGGAGAGCGCGACCGCCTGGCTGCCGACGGTCAGCGAGCAGCCCTTTCCCTCGAGCGCGCTGATCGGAGATTCCCCGGACGCGGAGGGCGAGACCCTGATCACGCCCTGGCGCGTCTCCGGACTGCGGCTCGACGCCTCCGAGTCGCTCGACCTGCTGGCCACCCACGCCGGACGCTCGCAGCACGGCGTCGTCGCCGGGCGCGATCTGCGCTTCTGGATCCTGGCGCTGCGCGAGGCCGGGTCGCTGGTCACGCGCCAGCGCTTCCTGCCGGGCATGGTCGAGCAGGAGGGCCACTGGCACGCGCGCTGGCAGCCGGTGTGGCTCGGCGAGGACGCCGAGCTGCTCGAGGAGCTCGCGCGCGACATGCCGGCGGCCGCGCGCGCGCTGACGCGCGACGCCGACGCGGGACCTCCCGACACACCGCCGCGTCGCGCGGTCGAGGCCTTCGTCGGCGCGGCCGTCGACCAGCTCGTGCGCTCGCACGCCAACGACGGCCTGCCGGTGGTCGCCAACGGCGCGACCGGCGCCAACGTGGTCGAGCGCTGGCTCGGCGCGCTGCGCGCGCCCGAGAGCGAGGTGACGGGCGAACCCGAGGCGCTGGCGCAGCTCGCCGACGTCGTGCGCGACTGGCGGCGACCGGTCGAGACCGTCGCGGCGGCTCCCTTCCGGCTGTGCTTCCGCCTCGAGGAGCCCGCGCCGGCGAAGGAAGAGGCGATGCCGCGGCGCGGGCGCCGCCACGGTCGCAATCGCCCGGGCCGCGAGGCGCCGCGACCGGGCCAAAGGCGCTGGTACGTGCGCTTCCTCTTGCAGTCGGCCGACGACCCGAATCTGCTGGTGCCGACCGCCGACGCCTGGATCATCCGCGGCCGCAAGGCCGCTGCGCTCGCGCGCAGCGGCACCGATCTCCACGCTGCGCTGCTCGCCTCGATGGTGCAGGCGGCCGGCGTCGCGCCGCGCATCGAGGAGAGCCTGCGCTCGCGCAAGCCGTCCGGCTTCTCGCTCGACGCGCGGGGCGCCCACGAGTTCCTGACGCGCACGGCGCCGGCGCTCCAGCAGGCCGGCTTCGGCGTGATCCTGCCGACCTGGTGGACCGAGTCCGGGAGCGCCTACCACCTCGGCGTGCGCGCGCGCGTCCATACGCCCGAGCGCCGCGATCTCGACTACGAGCCGTCGCTCGACGAGAGCATCGCCTTCGACTGGGAGGTCGTCGTCGGAGGGCGCCCGCTCTCGGGGCGGGACCTCGAAGAGCTCTCGCGCCTGAAGGAGCCGCTGCTCGCGGTGCGGGGACACTGGATCGAGACGCACGTCGAGGAGATCCACGCGGCGCAGATGTTCTGGAAGAACCGGCGCGCGGGAGAGGTCACGGCGCGCGAGCTCGTGCGCATGGGGCTCGGCTCGGCCGACACGTCGGCCGGCATCCGCTTCGAGGGCGTCGACGCGTCGGGCTGGCTGGGCGAGCTGCTGCGCAACCTCACGGACAAGGCCTCGATCGCGGCGCTGCGGGCGCCCGAGGGCTTCACCGGCCTGCTGCGCCCGTATCAGGAGAAGGGCTACGCCTGGCTCGAAACGCTCGGCCGTTACGGCCTCGGCGCCTGCCTCGCCGACGACATGGGTCTCGGCAAGACCATCCAGACGCTCGCGCTGATCGAGCGCCACCGCGCCGCCGGCGAGGATCGGCCCGTGCTGCTCGTGTGCCCGACCTCGGTGCTCACCAACTGGCAGCGCGAAGCCGCGCGCTTCACGCCGTCGCTGCCGGTGACGGTCCACCACGGAACGGGCCGCGCCCGCGGCTACGAGCTCCAGCAGCGCGCCTACGCCCACGCGATCGTGCTGACGAGCTATGCGCTCCTCCACCGCGACATCGACGACCTCGGCACGATGCAGTGGGCCGGCGTCGTGCTCGACGAGGCGCAGAACATCAAGAACCCCTCCACCAAGCAGAGTCAGGCGGTCCGCACGCTCCAGGCCGACTACCGCATCGCGCTGACCGGCACGCCGGTCGAGAACCACGTCGGCGACCTCTGGTCGATCATGGACTTCCTGAACCCCGGCTTCCTGGGCACGCGCCAGGAGTTCAAGCGCAGCTACTTCGTCCCGATCCAGGCCTTCCGCGACCGCGAGGCCTCCGAGCGGCTGCACCGCATCGCCGGGCCCTTCATCCTGCGGCGACTCAAGACCGATCGCAGCGTCATCTCGGATCTGCCCGAGAAGAACGAGATGAAGGTCTTCTGCACCTTGACGGCCGAGCAGGGTCGCCTCTACACGCAGGTGGTCGAGGAAGCGGAGAAGCGCATCCGCGACGCCGAGGGCATCGAGCGCCGCGGCGTGATCCTGGCCGCGCTGACGAAGTTGAAGCAGGTCTGCAACCACCCAGCGCACTACCTCGGCGACGACTCCGAGATCGCCGGCCGCTCCGGCAAGCTGACGCGCCTCACCGAGATGCTCGACGAGGTGATCGACGCCGGCGATCGCAGCCTCGTGTTCACGCAGTTCGTGGAGATGGGCACCTTGCTCCAGCGTCACCTCCAGGAGGAGCTCGGGCGCGAGGTGCTGTTCCTGCACGGCGGCGTGCCGAAGCGGCGGCGCGACGCGCTGATCGAGGCCTTCCAGAGCGAGGACGCCGACTCGCCGCCGATCTTCGTGCTCTCGCTGAAGGCCGGCGGCACCGGCTTGAACCTCACGGCCGCGAATCACGTCTTCCACTTCGACCGCTGGTGGAATCCGGCCGTCGAGAACCAGGCCACCGACCGCGCCTTCCGCATCGGCCAGACGCGCAACGTGCAGGTCCACAAGTATGTGTGCGCCGGCACGCTGGAGGAGCGCATCGACGAGATGATCGAGCGCAAGCGCAGCGTGGCGGAGGACATCGTCGGCGGCGGCGAGACCTGGATCACGGAGCTCTCGAACGAGGAGCTCCACGACATGTTCGCGCTGCGCAAGGACGCGGTACGGGAATGACGAGGTCGCCTCGTGAGTGACGAGCCGCAGGGACCGCAAGGGCCGCCGCCGGGAGACTCCGGCCCGCCGGGACCGCAAGGCCCGCGCCGGCGCCGGCGCCGCTCGCGCCGCCGGCAGGGCGGGCGCTTCGGATCGAATCGCGACGGCGGGGCGCAGGGCGAGAGCTCCGGCGGCGCGCAGGACGCGCACGGCCAGGGTCCGCGTCCGCACGAGGAGCGCGGGCCGCGCCCGCACGCCCACCACCCCGGCTCGCAGCCGTCGCGTCACGGGCAGGGCGGTCGCGGAGCGGGCCCGGGCCGGCCGCGCCAGCGCGGTCGCGGACGTCCGCACCGCGGGCGACGGCCGTGGCAGCGCCGCGGCCGCGGCGCCGACCAGTGGTGGGCACGGCGCTGGACCGACGTGCTCGAGAGCTTCGAGGTCGGGCGCCGGCTCGGGCGCGGACGCCTCTACGCACGTCAGGGTCAGGTGCTCGAGCTCGACATCGGCCAGGGCTTCGTGACCGCGCAGGTGCAGGGATCGCGCGACGCGCCGTACCTCGTGCGCATGCGCTTCTCGATGCTCTCGAGCACCGACTGGAAGAAGGTCACGAAAGAGCTCGCCGCCGATCCCGTGCTCGGGCCCGCGCTGGCCTCGGGCCAGATGCCGGAGGGCGTCGAGGAGGTGTTCGAGCGGCTCGGCCTCTCGCTCTTCCCGCGCGCCAACGGCGATCTCAAGACCGCCTGCTCGTGCCCGGACCCGGCCAACCCGTGCAAGCACGTGGCGGCGGTCTACTACCTGCTCGGTGAGGAGATCGCGCGCGATCCCTATCTGCTGTTCCGGCTGCGCGGGCTCGACCGCAACGAGCTGGTGAACGCGCTCGGCGGACCGCTGCGCGGGACGCCGATGCCGCCGCCTCCTCCGCGCCCGGCGCCCGCCGAGCGCGCGGAGGCCCGCGAGGCGGAGCCCGCGGAGGACCTCGACGACGCGGGGCGCGACGAGGACGACGACGAGTACACCGACGATGCGGACGAGGGCGAAGGCGAGCGCGACTACGGTCAGGCGCCTGCGTGGGCCGAGGATCCGCTGGAGCCCGAGCCGCAGCCGCTCCCGCTTCCCGCCGATCCGCACGGCTTCTGGGCAGGCGGCAACTTCACGGCAAAGGACGTGCGCGAGTCGCGCATCCCGGTCGTGCCGGCGGCGCTGACCAAACGGCTCGGCGCGCTGCCCTTCGCGCGCGGCGAGGACGCCTCGCAGCTGCTCGAGCGCATCTACCGCAACGCGTCGCATGGGGGACTCGAGGTGTTTCTCGGCGAGCGCGCGGAGGAGAGCGAAGGCTAGGGACCGAGCTCGACGGTTCGGACGGGCGGTCCGATAGGATGAAGCCATGCCGGCCCGACGCCCGGATCCGCTCGAATGGCTGGCGCGCCTGCCGATCCCCGGCCTCGCGCGCTGCCGCATCCCGGCAGACCTCGAGGCCGTGACCGACGTCGGCTGGGAGGATCCCGGCGGCTCGGACGTCCCGCGCGAGCGCATCGAGCGCGTGTGGGAGGGCGTAGTCGCGCTCTACCGGACGGGCGTGCACCCGGCGCTCCAGATCTGTGTCCGACGCGACGGCTGCGTGGTGCTGCACCGCTCGATCGGGCACGCGCGCGGCAACGCGCCGCAGGATCCGCCCGACGCGCCGCGCGTCCCGCTCACCACCGCGAATCCCTTCGACATCTTCTCCGCGTCGAAGGCGATCACCGCGATGGTGATCCACAAGCTCGACGAGGAGCACGTGCTCCACCTCGAGGATCGCGTCTGCGACTTCATTCCCGAGTTCGGCCGCCACGGCAAGGACCGCATCAGCCTGCGCCACATCCTGTCGCACAAGGCGGGCATCCCGAACCTGCCGCGCGAGGCGATCGACCTCGATCTGCTGCCGCACCCGGAGCGCATCGTCTCGATCCTGTGTGACGCGCGGCTGCGCACGCGGCCGGGACGCGTACTCGCCTACCACGCCGTCTCCGGCGGTTTCCTGCTCGCGGAGGTGGTGCGACGCGCGACGGGCGAGAACATCCGCAGCGTGCTCGAGAAGCGCATCGCCGCGCCGCTCGGCTTCCGCTGGATGCGCTTCGGCGTCGCGCCGACCGACCTGCCGCAGGTCGTCGAGGACGCGATGACGGGACCGCCGGTGCCGCCGCCGATGTCGATCGTGCTGCGCAACGCGCTCGGCGTCTCGCTACCCGAGGTGGTGGAGCTCGCGAACGACCCGCGCTTCCTCACCGGAATCATTCCGGCCGCCAACGTGGTCACCACCGCCGCCGAGCTCTCGGCCTTCTATCAGTGCCTGCTGGAAGGCGGCAGCCTCGGCGGCGTGCGCGTCTTCGCGCCGCGCACGGTGCAGCACGCGACCGCCGAGGTGAGCTACCTCGAGGTCGATCTGACGCTCGGCTTCCCGATCCGCTATGGGCTCGGCTTCATGCTCGGCGGCAAGGCGCCGAATCTCTTCGGCTACGACAACCCGCTGGCCTTCGGGCACCTCGGGCTCACGAACGTCTTCTCCTGGGCCGACCCCGAACGCCGCCTCGCCGTGGCGCTGCTCGCAAGCGGCAAGGCGGTGGTGTCGGCACACGCGATCCGGCTCGTGCAGCTCCTGGCCGAGATCACGCGCGCCTTCCCGAAGATCGCGCCGCTCCCGACTCCGCGGAGCTAGCATCCGCGCGTCTCAGGGACGGGAGAGACAACGTGAAGTGGTTCTTAGGACTGCTGCTCGCGGGAGCGCTCGGGCTCGCGGGCTGGATCTTCCTGACGCTCCACTGGAGCTACTCGACGGGCGAGCGCGCGGGCTACGTGCAGAAGCTCTCCAAGAAGGGCTGGATCTGCAAGACGTGGGAAGGCGAGCTGGCGCTGATCACGATGCCGGGCACCGTCGCGGAGAAGTTCTACTTCACCGTGCGCGACGACGCGATCGCCGCCGAGATCAACGCGAGCCTCGGCAACCGCGTGTCACTCACCTACGAGCAGCACATCGGCTTGCCGACGAGCTGCTGGGGCGAGACGCAGTACTTCATCAAGAAGGTGGAGAAGGTCGGGGACGTTCCCGTCCTCCACTGACCGATTACTTCCCCAGGGTCGACTGCGCCTTCTGGAACTGGTCCTCGAGCTGCGACTCGAGCAGCCGGCTGCCGATCGAGCGCTTGGCGCTGCCGCCCCAGCCCTCGACCTGATCCGTCGAGGTGCGGTTGCCGTAGACCACGGCCGTGCCGCCCTGCACCGGCATGAACGCGGCGAGCGCCTGCTCGCAGTTGAAGGTCGCGCTCACGTAGAACATGCGCTGCAGCAGCACGTAGGAGTTGCCGTCGGGCACGAAGGCGACGTGCGTCAGGGTCAGCGCGGGCGTCCCGTGCGCGTCGATCTGCGACCAGCGGAAGGTCTCCTCGGTGCCGGCCGGCTTCGAGTTCGGGTACGAGAGCAGGTACTGATACGCGGCCGGGACGTACTTCTGGAGCGCCTTCGACGCCTGCGCCATCGTGCGGAGCTCGTCGTTGCACGAGCGGGTGCCGCTCTCGCGCGCGTATGGCGCGATGCCCGCGAGGCCCTGCTGCTGGTACGCCTTGAGGCGCGCGAGCAGCTGATTCTTGACCGCCCCCGTGACGGTGGCCGCGTCGCTGCCGGCGAGCCCGTCGAAGGTCGCGATCTCCTGCGTCGAGAGGTTGAGCGTCTCGCCGGGTGACGCGCTGGTGTAGACCTTGGCGCGGTCAGCGCTCAGCGAGAGCTTCGCCAGATCGTTCACGCTGCCGCCGCCGCTGAACTGACCGGTGAGCTGGATGGTCGGGTCGGTCTTCGCCCCGGCGCCCGACTTTAGCTGGCTCACGAGCTGCGCGGGCGGAGTCTTCACCTCGAAGGCCATCGCCGCGACGAGCTCGCGCGGGCTCGCGGCCTGGATCGCGCCGCGCACGATCTGACCGGACGTGATCTGCTGGATCTGGTCCTGCGAGAGCCCGAGGGCGGAGAGCAGGGTCGGGGCGTCGGGGATCTGCGCCGACGCCGGGGCGGCGAGAGCCATGACCAGCAGCAGCGCGCCAAGTCGAGTTCGCGATGTTGTCACGAGATCTTCCTCTCTTGCAGGGGTTCCTGCGGAGACACCGCGCGCGCACTCGCGAGCGAGAGCAGCTCCGCCGCGAGGCGCGGGCCGACGCCCGCGTCCTCGTGCTTGAAGAACACATAGACGTCGCGCACGGGCAGCGAGCGCAAGCGCGCCACCCACTCCGCGAGATCTCCGGCCGCATAGCCTTCCCGACGCAGTCGCACGTAGGCGAAGGGCGCCGTCGCGATCACCTCGGGCGCGGGCGCGCCGTCGACGTCCGCGATGCAGACCGCCACGCCGCGCGCGCGCAGCAGCGCGACGACGGCCGGGTCGGACCACGCGGGATGCCGGAACTCGAATGCAGCCGGCACGCGCCCGGCGAGCAGGTCGAGGAAGCGCTCGAGGCGCGCGAGATCGAGCTTCAGATTCGGCGGAAGCTGGAAGAGCACGGCGCCGAGCCGCGAGCCGAGCGCGCCGAGCACGTCGAGCAGGTAGCTCGTCTCCTCCTCGACCGCTGCGAGCCGCTTGATGTGCGTGATTCGCCGCGGCGCCTTGATGGCGAAGCGGAAGTCCTCCGGCACCTGCTCGGCCCAGCCCGAGAGCACCGACGCCTTCGGCATCCGGTAAAAGGTGTTGTTGATCTCGACCGCGGGCAGGCGCTCCGCGTAGTAGGCGAGCCAACGCTTCGTCGGGAGCTCCTCCGGGTAGAAGCTCCCGCGCCAGGGCTCGTAGCTGAAGCCGCTCGTGCCTGAGCGCAACATGGACGTGCGAGCATGCCACAGCCCCGCGCGCCCCCGCCCGACCGCCGAGGGCTAGGCTGCGAATTCGTGAGCAAGGCCTTCACGGACGAAGAGACCGCCGAGCCGCCGCGCATCGTTCCGGCGCGCGCCCCGCTGCCGCCCGGTGTGCCCAACTACGTCACCGCGCGGGGCCTGGGGCGGCTCCACGCCGAGCTCGCCGCGCTGCGCGCCGAGCGCGCCGAGCAGGGCGCGGGGGCGCGAAGCCCCGAGCAGGCCGAGCGGCTCGCGGCGCTGGCGCGCCGGCGCGCGGAGCTCGAGCGGCGGATCGCGAGCGCCGAGCGAGTCGGCACGCCCGACGGTCTCTGCGACGCGGTGCGCTTCGGGGCGAGCGTCTCGGTCTCGGGCGCGTCCGGCGTGCGGCGCTACCGCATCGTCGGAGTCGACGAGGCGGACGCCGCGCGCGGCGACA
>Ga0335084_10004728_pt1 | contig 13425 bp, 13 predicted proteins | sample Lox_Sample_44_FD_206721 | JGI IMG/M metagenome (GOLD analysis project Ga0335084, IMG submission 206721) | Soil microbial communities from Loxahatchee National Wildlife Refuge, Florida, United States - Lox_Sample_4.4 | ecosystem: Environmental > Terrestrial > Soil > Wetlands | place: USA... | reverse complement strand
GAGCGATGAACACCGCCGACGTCCTGCCGCCGGACGCGAAGCTGCGCGCGCCCAAGCGCGCTCTGCCGCGCGGCGCGGTGGATTGCCATGCGCACATCTTCGACCGCTTCGAGCGCTACCCGCTTGCCGGCGAGCGCAGGTACTCCCCGCCCCTTTGCTCGCGCGAGGCCTGGCTTGCGCTGCACGCGTCCCTCGGCGTAGAGCGCGGCGTGCAGGTGCACGGCACGCCGTACGGCTTCGACAACTCGATCACGCTCGATTTTCTCGCTGAACATCGCGGGCGCTTCGTCGGCGTTGCCGCGATCCACCCCGACATCCCGGAGAGCGAACTGCGCAAGCTGGATGCCGGCGGCTTTCGGGCCGCGCGCCTGATGGACCAGTTCCCCAGCGGCGCAACCACGGCAACGCTGGAGGGCATCGCGCGCCGCGTCGCGCCGCTGGGCTGGCACATCGAGATCAACATCGCGAAGAGCGCCGATTGGGTGGCGCTCGAGCCGCGGCTGCGGCGCTGCCCGGTGCCGCTCGTCTTTGACCATCTCGGGCGCCCGCGCGGCGGCGAAGGCATCGACGCGCCGGGCTTTCGCGTCATCCGGCGGCTGCTCGCGGAGCGCGACGATTGCTGGACCAAGGTTTCGAGCTTCTACCGGCTCTCGGATGTCGGGCCGCCGCACTACGAGGACATGCGGCCCCTCGTGCAGGCAGTTCTCGCCGACCGGCCCGATCGCTGCGTGTGGGGCACCAATTGGCCGCATCCGGGCCTCACGAAGTTCATGCCGAACGACGCGGACCTGCTCGACTTGCTGGAGAGCTGGCTGCCGGGAGACGCGGTGCGCGAGCCGCTCTTCGCCGGCAACGCCGCGCAGCTTTATCGCTTCTAGGCCTGTTCAGCCACGCTGAGGCACGGCGAGCGCAGCCGGGTTGACGACGTTGATCGGCTTGCCGGCGGCGTAGGCAACGATCTGGTCGAAGATGTCGGTGAACTGCAGCTCGTACTCCTCGCGCGTCACGTAGCCGATGTGCGGCGTGGCGATCACGTTGTCCATCGCGAGCAGCGGATCCTTCGGGTCCGTGAGCGGCTCCACCTCGAAGACGTCCACCGCCGCGCGTCCGGGACGCCCCGCCTCGAGCGCCGCGACGAGGGCCCCCGGCGCGATCAGGCCTGCGCGGCTGGTGTTGACGATGAGCGAGTCCGGCTTCATGCGCGCAAGGTCGGCGGCCGCGACAATGCCGCGCGTCGCCTCGAGCAGGCGCATGTGCAGCGAGATCACGTCGCAGGCTGCGAAGAACGCTTCCTTGCTCGCCGCCGCCTGGTAGCCATCGGCACGCGCCTTGGCGAGCGAATCCGGCCGCGCCCACACGAGCACTTTCATGCCGAAGGCCTTGCCGTAACCCGCTACTGCGCTGCCGATGCGGCCGTAGCCATAGATGCCAAGCGTCCTGCCGCGCAGGCTGTTGCCGACGCCGGTCTGCCAGCGCCCCGCCTTGAGCGCAGCTACCTGCTGCGGGATTTGGCGCTCGGCGGCGAGCACGAGGCCCCAGGTCAGCTCGGCGGCGGCGTAGGAAGGCGTGCCCGGGTGCTGGCTCGAGCACACCACGACGCCCTTGCGCGTGCAGGCGTCGATGTCGATGTGCGGATAGACGCTCCTTTGGCTGATGAGGCGCAGCTTCGGCAGCCGCTCGATGAGCGGCGCGCGGATCTGCGTGCGCTCGCGGATGAGCACCAGCGCTTCGGTATCGCGCAGGCGCGCCGCGAGCGCTTCGGTATCCTGCAGGTGGTCGTTCCACACCGCGACCTCGTGGCCCGCGAGCTTCGCGAAGCACGCGAGCGTGCGCACGGTGTCGAAGTAATCGTCGAGGACCGTTACCTTCACGCGCGCAGCCCGAGGAAGCGCCGCGCGTTGTCCACGAGCAGCTTGCGGCGCGCATCCGCCGGCAGCCCTTCCATGTCGCGAATCAGCTTGCCTACGCGCTGCTCGCCCAGGGGAAACGGGTAGTCCGAGCCGAGCATCACGCGGTCTTCACCCATCACCTCGACGAGGAGCCTGAGCGCGCGCGGATCGAACACCGCGCTGTCCACGTAGAAGCGGTCCGTGTAGGCGCTAGGCGGCAGCGCGGATTTCCCGCGCGCGACGTCGCGGTTGCGCCAGGCATTCTCCAGCCGGCCGAGAAGGAAAGCGAAGCTGCCGCCGCCGTGCGCGAAGCACAGGCGCAGGTTCTTCGGCAGCCGGTCGAAGGCGCCGCCGAGGATCAGCGCCACGATCGAGAGCTGCGTCTCCGCGGGCATGGACACCGTCCAGCCCATCATCCAGCGCGCGGTACGCGCCCCGCCCATCATGTCCCAGGGATGCACCAGCACGGCCGCGCCTTCTGCCGCGCAGTGCTGGAGAAACGTGACGATGCCCTCGTCGTCGAGGTCGCGCTCGCCTACGTGGTTGCCGATCTGCACGCCGAGGTGGCCGGCCTTCACGGCCCGCGTCAATTCCTTGCAGGCCACGTCCGTGTCCTGCAGCGGCACCTGGCACAGCGTCTTCAGGCGCCCCTGGCCGGTGGCGGCGAGCTCCAGCCCCGCGTCGTTGAAAAGCTGCGCGCAATAAAGCGCCTGCGCCGCGGGCCGCGCGTAGGCGAACAGCACCGGGGTCGCGCACATCACCTGCAGGTCCACGCCGTCGCGATCCATCTCCTCGAGGCGCTGCGCTGCGTCCCAGCAGGCGGAATAGACGGGCCGGAACTCCTTATCGCCCATCATCACCACGGCCTTGCCGCCGCCCAGGTGCTTCATCCACGGCCACTCGCCGCCGAAGCGCTTGCCGAGGTCCTCCCACTCGCGCGGGAAGAAATGCGAGTGCATGTCGATCGCGCGCAGGTTCACGCCTTGCCCGGATGCACCTGCCCGCACTTGGGGCACTTGCGCTCGCCGCGGTAGAACGCGTCAAAGAGCGGCGGCAGGTCGGCGACGATGTTCTGCACGTTGACTTCCACGCGATGCACGAGCGCCGAGCACTTCGGGCAATACCATTCGAAGCCGTCGTTCACGCCCCGCGGCCGCACCTTCTCCACCACCAGGCCGACCGAGCCGGGCTCGGGCCGTTGCGGCGAATGCCGCACGTGCCCCGGGAGCAGCAGGATTTCGCCCTCGCGGATCGGCACCTCGCGCGGCCGTCCGTCCTCGATCACCTTGAGGACCATGTTGCCGCGCAGCTGGTAGAAGAATTCCTCGTAGGGATCGTCGTGGTAGTCGGTGCGCGCGTTCGGCCCGCCCACCACCATGACGATCAGGTCGCCCGCCTCCTTGAATACCTGCTGGTTGCCGACCGGCGGCTTGAGCAGATGCGCATGCGCGTCGATCCAGCTCGAGAAATTGAAGGCGGCAAGCGACATGCGCCCGATTCTAGTTCACTGCGCCGCGATGAGGCTCGCCAGGAACTCCGGGTCCGCGCGCAGGCGCTCGGAGGCGCCGTCGTAGACGATGCGGCCCTTGTCCATCACCACCGTGCGCTCGGAGAAATCGAGCGCCACGCGGCTGTTCTGCTCCACCAGCACGATCGACAGCCCGCCCGCCGCGCGCAGCTTCGCCAGTACCTTCGCCAGCGCCTGCACGATCACGGGAGCGAGCCCCTCGGTGGGCTCGTCCATCAGCAGCACGGAAGGATTGGTGAGCAGCGCGCGCGCGATCGCCAGCATCTGCTGCTCGCCGCCGGAGAGCTGCATGCCGCCGTGCCCCAGGCGATCGCGCAGGTTGGGAAACAGCTCGAAGACCCGCTCCTCGGTCCAGTGCCCGGGGCGCGCGCCGATGCCGAGGTTCTCGCGCACCGAGAGCGAGGGGAAGATCTCGCGCTCCTGCGGCACGTAGCCCAGCCCGGCGCGCGAGCGCCGGAAAGGCGGCACCTTCTCGATGCGCGCACCGCCCACCTCGATCGTGCCGCCGTGCAGCGTCGTGTGGCCCATCACCGTGGACAGCAGCGTGGACTTGCCCACGCCGTTCCTGCCGATGATGGAGAGGCTCTCGCCTTCGGCGAGGGCAAGCTCGACGTCCTGCAGCACGTGCGTCTCGCCGTAGCCGGCGCGCACGCCGCAGAGCCGCAGGGCCTCAGGCATCGATCGCGCTCCCCAGGTAGACAGCGCGCACCTCGTGATTGGCGGCGATCTCGGCCGGCGTGCCCTCGGCGAATACGGCGCCGCTCACCAGTACCGTGATGCGCTGCGCGAAGCGGAACACCAGGTCCATGTCGTGCTCGATGATCAGCACCGCGATCTCGGGAGGCAGCCCGGCGATGGCATCCAGCAGGATGTGGCTCTCGGCGCTCGGGATGCCCGCTGCCGGCTCATCGAGCAGCAGCACGCGCGGCGCGAGCCCCAGCGCGATCGCGATCTCCACCAGGCGCTGGCGGCCATACGGCAGCTCGGCGACGCGGCGCCCCGCATCGGCGGAGAGCCGGAGCATCTCGAGCAGCCGCGACGCCTCGTCGGTCACCTCCGTGCGAAGGCCGGCCGGGCGCAGCATGCCGCCGCCTGCGCGCATGCGCTCGGCTACCGCGATGCAGACGTTCTCCAGCACCGTCAGGCCGCGGAACAACTGGTTGATCTGGAAGGTGCGCGCGATGCCGCGCTTCACGCGCTTCGCCTGCGGCAGGCGCGTGACGTCCTCGCCGTCGAGCAGCACCTGGCCGCTCGAGGGCGCGAGCACGCCAGTGAGCAGGTTGACGAAGGTGGTCTTGCCGGCCCCGTTCGGCCCGATGAGGGCGTGGCGCGCGCCGGCCTCCAGCCTGAAGCCGATGTTGTTCGCCACCTGCAGCGCGCCGAAGCTCTTGCACAGCCGCCGCGTCTCGAGTAGCGCTCCCGTGGCGCGCGCCTGCGACGCGCGCGCGCTGCGCTCGCCGGCCCCGCTCATGGCGTGCTCCAGCGGCGCCGCAGCGCGTCAATGAGGCCCAGGATGCCGTTGCGCGCATAGAGCGCGACCAGCATCAGCCCGAGGCCTAGGCCGAGCTGCCACGCCGTCGGATAGGCTTTGGAGAGCGTGTGCTCGAGCACCATGTAGACGACGGCGCCGACGAAGGCGCCGTACAGCCGCCCGTAGCCGCCGAGAATCAGGATGATCAGCACGCCGGCCGCGCGGTCCAGGCCCAGCACCGCGAGATTCACGTAGCCCGTGGCGTGCACGAACACGGCGCCGGCAACGCCCGCGATCGCCGCGGAAATTGCGTACGCGAAAACCTGGCGCGCGCGCACCGGCGCGCCCACGGCGTGCATGCGCAGCAGGTTTTCGCGAATGCCGGTGAGGCTGCGGCCGAACGGCGAATACACGAGCATGCGCACCACCACGAAGCACGCGAACAGCACTGCGAGCGCGTAGAGGTACTGCGAGCGGAAGTAGAGCACGTCGAACTCGAACAGCCCCAGGATCGGCTGGAACGAGAGCCCCGGCATGCCGTCGAAGCCGCCGGTGAAGCCCGAGAACATGTTCGCCGCCTGCTCGAGGAGCGCCATGGTGCACAGCGTCAGCATCAGCAGCGTCAGCCCCTGCGTGCGCAGCACCACCCAGCCGCTCACCAAACCCACGGCCCCCGCTACGAGCGCCGCGGCGACGAGACCCGAGAGCGGCTCGGTCCAGTTCCAGTGCGCCGCAAGGATGCCCACGGTGTAGGCGCCCGCGCCGAAGAATGCGGCGTGCCCCAGCGTGACGATGCCGGCGTAGCCGAGGACGAGGTCGAGCGACAGCGCGAACAGGATCGTCACCAGCACCAGCGTGCCGAACGAGAGGTAGTTCGGGAACAGGAAGAACGCGGCGATGCCCGCGATCCACGGCAGCGCCTCCCACCAGCGCAGCCGGTGGCGCGCGGCGAGCTCCTGCACTGCGGGCAGTCCGCTCATGCGCCCTTCCTGCCGAAAATCCCCTGCGGACGCGCCAGCAGGAAGACGAGCGTCAGGGCGTAGATGAACATCGTGCCGCCCTTTGGGAATTCGATCTTCAGCACGAAGTCGAGCACGCCGATGAGCAGCGCCGCAAAGAACACTCCCGTGACGCGCCCCATGCCGCCTACCGCCACCACGATGAGGAAGTAGGCGAGGTAGCGCAGCGGGTATTGCGGATCGAGGCCGAGGATCTCGGCGCCCAGGCCGCCGCCCACCGCGGCAAGACCGCTGCCCAGCGCGAAAGTGAGCGTGAAAAGACGCCCCACGTCCACGCCGACCGACTCGGCCATGCGGCGGTTGTCCACCGCAGCACGGATCTTCGCGCCGATGCGCGTGCGCTCGAACCCGAGCCACAGCGCGAGCATGAGCAAGCTCCCGGCGAGGATCAGCGCGAGGCTGTAGGTACGGTACTTGATGAAGCCCAGGTCGGTCTGGCCATCGAGCCAGTGCGGCAGCACGACGCGCTGCGACTCCGGCCCTACGCCGAGGGTCACCAGCGCGATCATCACGAACACCAGGCCGATCGTGAACAGCACCTGGTCGAGCTCGGAGGCGCGGTACAGGCGCGCATACAGCGTGCGCTCGAGCACCACCGCGAGGAGCGCCACTGCCACGAAGCCGAGCGCGAGCGCGGCTGCAAACGGCAGGCCCCAGTGGCGCATGCTGTAGACGACGACGTAGCCGCCGAGCATGGCGAAGGCGCCGTGCGCGAGGTTGACGAAGCCCATCAGGCCCATCGTCACCGACAGGCCCACGGAGACGATGAACAGCACCATGCCGGAGGCGAGGCCGCCGAGCAGCGTGCTGATCAGGTCCATGAAAAAAAGCCGCCGCCCTGGGCGGGCGGCGGCGCGGGTCTCCGAGGGAAGGGAACCGGTGCTACTGGGCGCACTTCCCTTCCTTGAGCTCCTTGCACATGTCCTTCACTGCGTTGAGGATGCCGATGTTCTTCTGCACCAGGCGGCCGTTCACCTTCACCAGCTCGCTCAGGTACTCGTTCATCACGATGTCGCGCGTCTGCGGGTCGATCATGATCGGCCCGCGCGGGCTGTCGGCGTACTTCCAGCCCTTGAGCGCTTCCTGCGCCTTGTCGGGGTCGATCTTGCCCTTCAGAGTCGTCACCACGTGCGCGATCGCCGCCATGCCGTCGTAGCCCTGCACGGCCATGAAGTCGGGGCTGGCGTTGGCGCCGTACGCCTGACGCCAGGCCGCCACCAGGCGCTTGTTGGCCGGGTTGTCGAGGTCGGCGTTATAGTGGTGCGCGGTGATCAAGCCCACCGCGTCGTCGCCCATCTCCTGCAGCTTGTGGTCGGGCGTGAGGTCGCCGGGACCGATGAGCTTGATGCCGGCCTGGCGCATGCCGAGCGCGGCGTAGGCCTTGGTCACCGCCACCGCGTGGTCGCCCGAGGGCACGAAGACGTAGAAGACGTCCGGCTTCTTGTCCTTCGCGCGCTGGAAGAACGGCGTGAAGTCGGGCACCTGCCCGGGGCCGCCCATAGGGATCGCGTCGATGACCTTGCCGCCGTTCGTCTCGAAGCCGCGCTTGAATGCGTCCAGGCTGTCCTTGCCCGGCGGGAAGTCGGTGTAGCCGACCACCGCGGTCTTCGCCTTGAGGAGCTTCGCGGACGCCTCGCCCATCGCGTAGCCGGAATGCCACATCGAAAACGATACGCGCGAGATCATCGGCGACAGGTTGGTGATCCAGGCGGTGCCCGCGTTCATCACCACCATCGGCTTCTTCGCCGCGCTCACCAGCGGCGCGGAGGCGATCGCATCAGGCGAGTAGACGAAACCGGTGACAATGTCCACTTTCTCCTGCGCGATCAGCTCCTGCACCGCGGTCTTCGCTTCGGCGCCGCTCGGGTTCTTCGAGTCGCGCTTCACGAACTCCACTTTGTAGGGTCCGAAGGCGTCGGGGTTGAGCTTCATGAACATCTGGATGCCGCGGTCGACCTGCTGGCCGAACTCCGCGCCGACGCCGGTAAGCGGCAGCACCACGCCGACGCGCACGGTCTGCGCGCCCGCGCTCGCCGCGGCGAGCGATGCGGCGGCGAACGCCAGCGCCAGCAATCTTTTCGCTTTCATCTTTGCTCCTCCTCGATGCAGAAACGCGGCAATGCGCGCCGCGGGTGCGGTATGTTGGACAAAAGAGCCGCGGCTGGCAAGCGCCGCTGCGCGTCCGGGACGCCCGGGAGGCGCCCTAGTAGCGCCGGGCCCCGCCGTAGCCCTCGTCGAACAGCGCGAACGGCGGGGTACGCCCCACCAGGCTCTCGATCAGCGTCAGCTCGAGGTCGGTGTGGTTGATGAAGGGCGCGGGCTGGATGCGCCGCGCGGCGCCCGCCTTGAGCACGTAGCGCGGCGCGTCGTGGTGCTTGGACACGATGCGTTCCGCGACATTGGCATCGTCCGCCGCCGCGATGTCGGTTTCGCCGTAGCAGGTGCAGACGTAGGCGCGCTCGGGCTGCGACTCCACGTACATGCCCGTGCCGCGTATGCCGATGGTCGAAGTCGGCACGATCATGCGCTTGGCCGTTCCCTTGCCGAACACCGACAACAGCGCGCCACTGGCCAGGCGCATCGTGTTCACCACGAAGTTCGAGCCGCCGAGCTCCAGGCGGCTGTTCTCGCGCATGATGAAGGCATCCATGCCCACCACGAAAATGAGCTGCGCGCCCTTGCCGGTCTCGATCTTGTCGCCGGCGGCGATGCGCGTCGCCGCGGTCGCCGGCTGGCCATTCACCGTCACTGCGCCGCTCGCCTCGTACACTGACTGGCCCTCGGGCATCTTGTCCGGGCGGCGGCCGAAAAGTTGCGCCGTAGCGCGCGAGATGCCCCCTGCGCCAAGCAGCCCGGCCACCAGCGCCTTCAGCAGGAAGGCACGCCGGGGGTCTTCGGCATCCTGGTACCGCTTGCTCATGGGTGCGTCCCTATCGCTCGGCCGGAGGCTAACCTATTATCACGCCCACACTTCCATGGGGGAAGCCGCATGAAGCGCCAGACCGCCTTCGCCGCAGCCCTGCTGCTGGCAGCGCCGCTCGCCCTTGCCGAGCCCGTGCGCTTCGGCCTCGATGCGGAGTACACCTACGACGACAACGTGAGCCGCGGCCTGTACGACGCCGACCGCAAGGCCGACAACATCCTCGCGGCGGAGGGATCGCTCACGGGCAGCACGCCCCTCGGATCGCGCGGCGGCTTCGTGTACCGCGTTGCGGCGCGCTACAACTACTTAAGCACGTTCCAGGACCTGAGCAACATCGCGCTCTCGGGCCGGGCCGCCTATCGCATCCAGCCTGGCACGTCATACAGCTCCCCCTTCTTCGAGGCGGCCGCCAATGTCGTCTGGCTCTCGCATAGCGACAGCACACTGCGTGACGGCACGATCACGACCCTCGAAGTGAGCATCGGCAGCCATCTCACCGACCGCTTGCGGCTGAGCGGCGGCATGGGGGTGGACGAGCGCAATGGCGGCGACCCGGGACGCCCGGGCGAGGTTGCGATCTACGACATGACCAACACGCGCCTGTGGGCGACGCTGGACTATCGCTTCGGCGTCAGGAACAACGTGTACGCGCGCTTCATGCAGATCAACGGCGACCAGGTCTTCAACTCCGTCACCGTGAGCGGCATCTCCGGCTCGTGGGCCACGGACCCGGCCCTCGCCAAGGAGCTGGGCGGCACGGTCAACGCCTACCGCGTCGACGCGAGTACGTTCGTGTTCGACCTCGGCGTCAACATTCCGCTCGGCGGCAGCCGCGCGATCGACTTTCTCGCCACGAGCTACGGCTCGAAGGTGAACGAAGGGCCCTACATGGGACAAAAGTACAACGGCTTGCTGCTGCGCGCGGCATATCTCTACCGCTTCCAGTAGAGCGGCTTTCCGCGCTGCGTGCAGGCGACCTTCCACAAGGCCGCCAGGGGGTGCGGGGGGACGAGTGGCGTCGAAGTCCCCCCTGCGTCTCTAGGTGCCGGCGATATAGCGCTGGAAGAAGAGCGTCACGCCAAAGCCGGCGAGCGCGAGCGCCGCGAGCGCGAGCGATCCGGTGCCCGCGATCAGCAGCGCATCCAAGAGCGATATTCCGGCGATCAGGCTCACCACGGCGCGCGGGATGTCGCCTTTTGCGCGCCGGCGCAGGAACCAGAGCGCCACCAGCATCCACCCGGTGAACAGGAGCCAGAAGAGCCCCACGGCCGGATGCGACAGCGCGAGCGAGGCGCCGTAGACGACCGGCGCGGCGAGAAACAGCAGCGGCCAGAGGTTTTCCACCTTCCCCAGGTTTTCCTGCTTCGCGACGTAGGTGAGGCCGATCAGGTAGCAGAGCATCAGCGCGGCGCCGATCCAGAGCGCATCCGGCGCCGCGAGCGTGATGCAAAGGCCGGCTGCCACGTACACCAGCACGCGGCAAAGGCCCATCACCACCGGGCTGAACACGTTGCCCTTGTGATACCAGTTGTAGTACGTGATCGTCGCCGCGAGCGCCAGGCCGGCCAGCGCGGGCCACAGGCCGGTGCGCGCGCCAAGGCCAAGGCCCACCACGGCAAGCAGCGCGGTCCCCGCCGCCATCATGCCGTAGCCCCAGCCGTAGACCTCGCGGCCGCTCGCCGCGCCCGACGGAATCGGCCGTTCGGGCCGCTGTGCGGCGTCGAACTCGGCGTCGAAGGCGTCGTTCAGGAACATGCCGCCGGTATAGAAGAGCGAGAACGCCACCAGCATCACGGCGAATTCCGCGCCAAAACCGGCAGCGCCCGCGAGCACCGCGCCAGCGAGCGTGTTGGTCCACACCGTCGGCAGGTTGGAGACGCGGCCGAGCCTGAGCGCGGTACGCAGCTTCATGCGAGGCCGGCCGCCGATGGCGGCGTCACGCGAGCAACTTCGCCTTCACCCAGTCGAGCTCGCGCGCGATCGCCGAACTCAGCTCCGCCGTGCGGTAGGCCTTCGGCAGCACGTCCCAGGTGTAGGTCTCGACTTCGAGGTGCCCGCTGATCGGCTGCGCGCGATGCTGCGCGAGGATCTCCGCGAGAAAGGCCTGCGTGGTGCCGAAGTGCTCCATCTGCTCGAGGAACAGCGGCACGTGAAAATGCACGCGCAGCTCGGCGCCCTCCGCAGCGCCGCCCGGCGCGAGCGCCTGCGGCAGGTCCACGAAGCGCCGCAGCGAGCCGTTGGATTTCTGCACCGCCTGGTGCAGATAGACGGGCTCGGCGAAGGCGGCGAGCTGCCGCGCGCTCTCGCGGTCGAGCGCCGGCACGCGCAGCGCCGAGCTCAACTGCAGCTTGCCGATGTGGATGCCTTCGGCGCGCAGCCGCGCGATGCTCGCCTTCGGGTCCTCGAATTCCACCGCGGCGTGGCACACGTCGTAGCACACGCCGATGTGCCGGCGCATCGCCGCCTCGGCGCCTGCGCCGGCAAGCCCGGTCAGCGCCGCGAGCCGCGCGATGCCGTCGCGCGCAAACAGCCGCTCCTTGAAGAACGCGGCCGTTTCCTCGATCGTCTCCAGGTAGCAATAGGGTTCCGGCTCGAGCGCGAGCGCGATCGTCTGCCCGGTGCGCGCGGCGATGCCGACCAGGTGTGCGACGTGCCGCACGAGGTTCTCGGTGATCGCCTCGAGCCGCCCCGGCGCCCAGGGCTTGAACGTGCACGGCACGGTGCTCACGCTGCCTTCCTGTCCCGCGGGCAGCAGCTCGCTCAGGATGTCGGCCAGCAGGTCGGTATAGGCAAGGCGCGCCGGATCGCTCCAGTCGGGCCTGTAGGCCTCCTCCTTCACCGCGCGCCCGTGGAACGCGCCGTAGGGAAAGCCGTTGATCGTGAAGACGTAATGGCCGCCCTCGGCCAGGAAGCGCTTGAGCCGCGCCATCGCGGCGCGATCGCGCAGGCTGCCCGCTGCCGCGTTGCCGAGCCGCAGGCCCACGCCGAACGGCCGCGCGCCTGCGACCTGCGCCTTGATCGCCGGCAGGTGCCGCGCGAGGCTCGCCATCACCTCCTCCAGCGGCTCGCCGGCGTGGATATTGGTGCAGTAGGTGAGATGCCCGAGGTCGGGCCCCGACCCTGGCGCTGCGGCGAGGTGCATCAGGCGCTCGCGCGGCCTTGCATCAGGTGCTCGCCCGGTCCTTCAGCCAGGCCATGGCCTCGCGCATGCGCTCGCGGTCGATCTCGTGCACTTCGACGCCCGTACCGATGCCGCCGAGCAGCGTCACCGTGAGCTCGCCGCCCAGGTGCTCCTGGAAATCGCGCAGGCCCTCGAGGATCACCCACTCGCCGTTGGTGCCGCTCTTGGCGAGCGCGGGGTGCCACAGGTTGAAACCGAGGTACTCGAGCAGCGCGCAGATGCGCTCTTCCTCGCCCGGCGCGAGCAGGCCGGCGAGCACCGAGTAGCGCGCGTCGAGCGCCATGCCGATCGCCACCGCCTCGCCGTGGCGCAGGTGGTGGCGCGTGAGGCTCTCCAGCTTGTGCGCGGACCAGTGCCCGTAGTCCAGCGGCCGCGCGCTGCCGGTCTCGAAGGGATCGCCGCCCTGGCCGATCTGGCGCATGTGCAGCTCGGCGCAGCGCCGGATCATGGTCGCCATGGCCGAGCGCTCGAAAGTGGCGAGGTCGTCCATGTGGCGCTCGATCCAGGCGAAGAACTCGGCGTCCCGGATCAGCGCCACCTTCACCGCCTCGGCCATGCCGGCGATCTTGTCGCGCTCCGGCAGGGTGAGGATGAACTCCAGGTCGTTCAGCACCGCGAAGGGCGGCGCGAAGGTGCCGACGAAATTCTTCACCCCCTGCAGGTTGACGCCGTTCTTCACGCCGACGCCGGAATCGTTCTGCGCCAGCACCGTGGTGGGGATGCGGATGTGGCGCACCCCGCGGTGCGTGGTGGCGGCCACCAGGCCGATGGCATCCAGGACCGCGCCGCCGCCGACGGCGACGACGAAGGAATGCCTGTCGATGTGCAGGTCGAAGAGCGTCTGCTGCACGCTCTCGACGAAATGCAGCTCGGACTTGATCTTCTCGCCGCCGGGCACCGCCTGCGGCGGGCAGGCAAGCTCGATGACATCGGCGTGCCGCTGCGCATACTTCGCGATCGCCTCGCTGACCGGCGCGCGCCCGGGGTTCAGGCCGTCGTCGACAAAGAACACCACCCGGTGGCGCTTGCCCGGCTCGATGCGGCACAGCACGTCGCGCAGCGCCGGGTTCTCCGGGTCGAACACGCCTTCGGTGAACACCACGGGGAATTCGTAGGGCACCGCGAAGCGCTGCCAGTGCGTGGCCGTGCGCGCCTGCGCCGACCGGGCGTCTGTCGCCATGGGTCGCCTCAGGGGGAGAAATCGTCGCTCTTGATGTAGGCGACGACGCCTCTGCGCTGCACGTCCGTAAACACGTCCTTCCAGGACGGCATCTTGCCGAAGCCGAAGGTCACGCGGCTGTAGATGAAGTCCGGCTCGAGCTGCCCCGGGTTGAGCTTGGGCGCCTTGCCCGGATAGGCGGCCCTGCCGTGGCAGTGCCGGCACTGGTGCTCCCAGACGTCCCTGCCGATCTCG
>Ga0335084_10004727_pt1 | contig 13427 bp, 14 predicted proteins | sample Lox_Sample_44_FD_206721 | JGI IMG/M metagenome (GOLD analysis project Ga0335084, IMG submission 206721) | Soil microbial communities from Loxahatchee National Wildlife Refuge, Florida, United States - Lox_Sample_4.4 | ecosystem: Environmental > Terrestrial > Soil > Wetlands | place: USA... | reverse complement strand
GCGCGCACGCCGGCGATGGCGGCGATGACCGCGACGACGCTCGATCAGCTCTCCGGCGGCCGCTTCCTGATGGGCATCGGCGCCTCCGGGCCGCAGGTGGTCGAGGGGTGGCACGGGGTGGCCTACGGCAACGCGCTGCGCCGCACGCGCGAGTACATCGAGATCGTGCGCGCGATCTGGGCCCGCGAGCAGCCGCTGCAGCACCACGGGCCCCACTATCAGATTCCGTACCGCGGTGCGGATGCGAGCGGCCTCGGCAAGCCGCTGAAGAGCATCCTGCACGGACGGCAGATCCCCATCTACGTCGCCGCGATCGGCCCGCAGAGCGTGCGGCAGGCGGCGGAGATCGCCGACGGCTGGCTGCCGATCTTCTGGTCGCCGTTGCGCGCGCCGAAGGTATTCAAGGAATCGCTCGACGCCGGCTTCAAGAAGGCCGGCGCCGGCAAGGGACTGCACAACTTCGACATCGCTGCCGGCCCGACCGTCATCATCAACGACGACGTCAGCGCCTGCCTCGGGTTCATCAAACCGGTGCTGGCGCTGTACATCGGCGGCATGGGCGCGCGCGGCAAGAACTTCTACAACGACCTCGCGTGTCGATACGGCTTCGAGGGCGAGGCGCGAAAGATCCAGGACCTCTACCTGGCCGGCAAGAAGGACGAGGCCGCCGCCGCCGTCCCCGACCAGCTCGCCGACGAGATCTCGCTGGTCGGCCCGTCTGCCCGCATCCGTGACCGTCTCGCCGCCTGGCGCGAGAGCGGCGTGACGACGCTGATCTGCGCGACCATGCAGGTCGAGGCCGTGCGACTGCTGGCGGAGTGCCAGTGAGTCGCCGGCGGACGTATTGATCCCGCCCGATGCGGCGGATAAACCGACGGGCACAACCCACAGGAGGAATCAGATGGCCATCAAAGTTGGCGATACGCTGCCGTTCGGCGTCAAGCTGAAGGAAATGGGGGACAAGGGACCGCAGGACGTGTCGGTGGGCGACATTTTCAAGGGCAAGAAGGTGGTCCTGTTCGCCGTTCCCGGGGCGTTCACGCCGACCTGCTCGATGAAGCACCTGCCGGGCTTCGTCGAGAAGGCCGCGCAGATCAAGGCCAAGGGCGTGGACGAGATCGTCTGCATGGCGGTCAACGACGCCTTCGTCATGGGGGCGTGGGGCGACAACCAGAAGGCGCACGGCAAGGTGCGCATGGTGGCGGACGGCAACGGGGAGCTCACCAAGGCGCTCGGGCTGGAGCTCGACGCGAGCGGCTTCGGGATGGGCCTGCGCTCCAAGCGGTTTGCGGTGATCGCCAAGGACGGCAAGGTCGAACATCTGCTGATCGACCCCTCGGGGCTGGATCAATCGAGCGCCGAGACGGTGCTCTCCAAGTTGTAGATCGCCGCCGCCGGGGCACGACCGGTCGTGCCCCGGCCAGGCCATGCCTCCTCGCCGGCATCCCTGGCGCAACACGCTCGTCACTCTCGGCGTGCTGCTGCCCGTGATCGGCTACGTCGTCTACTCGAGCCTTCACGTCGGCGACGTCGAGTGCGAGGTGTGCATCACCTTCGAGGGCCGCGACGCGTGCCGCACCGTTGCCGGCAAGACGCAGGAGGACAGCCTGCGCGGCGCCATCACCAACACCTGCGCGCAGCTCGTCTCCGGCGTCACCGACACGTTGCGCTGCGAGCGCACCGCGCCGCGCAAGGCCGACTGCCGCCGCGCGGACGGCGGATGAGCCGCGTGCCTCGCCGCGCCCACCTCGCGGCGCTGCTCGCCGTGGCGCCGCTCGCTGCGTGTGCCGCCAGCCAGAGCCACGGCCACGCCACCGCCGCCGGCATGCCGTGCAGCGAGGCGGCTCGGGTCGCGCAGGGCGCGCTGCTGCGGCTGGGATACCAGACCGACACCGTCGACGCGCCCAAGCCCGGTGCGCCGGGTCGGGCGGTGGGGGTGAAGAACACGGGCTGGAGCATGGCGACCCCCGAGCCCGGCAGCCAATACACCGCCACCGTGACGATGACGTGCTCGAACCAAGGCGCGGAGTTCGACGCGGTGACCGACGAGCCGCTGCCCGCGTCGCTCACGTTCAAGAGCGATTTTGCCACGGTGATCGCGCAGGTGGCGTCACGCCGCGTGACCCGCCCGCACCTGGCCGAGCGGCCGGAAACCGGTCTGGTCATCGACGTCGAGCCGCTGCGCGGCAGCGCCGCGGCCGCGGAGTTCGGCGCCGACCTGAGCGCGGCCGGCGTCACGCCGGTGCGGCTGAAGATCGACAACCGCACCGACCGCACGTACGTGTTCGACGGTGAGCGGGTTCAACTGGTGACCCAGGAGGGCGAGCGCGCCGCGCCCTTGGCGCTCGACCGCGTCGGAACGCTCACCGGCCCCGCGCAGGCCGCGGCGCGCGAGAAGCGCATCGCCGAGGGCGAGATCGCACCGGGCGTCGTCCGCAGCGGGTTCCTGTACTTCCCCGCCTCCACCTATCGCCGCGCGACGCTGGTGCTGATCGACCGGGAGACGGAAGAGGAAGAGGGCTTCAGTGTCGAGTTCTGATCGATGCCGTCGCGGCGCCGCGCCGCTCCTGCTGCTCCTGCTCGCCGCGTGCAGTCCGCCGATCAAGCAGTTCGAGCTCCGCGATCAGCCGCTGAGCTGCGACGAGGCGAATCGGCTGACCTACCGGACGCTCGAGGCGATGCGCTTCAAGGTCAGCGAGTTCCAACCCGGCGCCGCCGACCAGCGCGGGGTGATCAAGGCGACGCGGACGGTGAGCGGCAAGAGCGGCGAGACCCAGAGCGTGACCGTCACCATCGAGTGCACGGCCGCCGGAGCCACCATCGACGCCAGCGAGGACGGGCATTGCTTCGATCAAGTGGATTTCAAGCGCGCATTCCACCACGCCTTCACCAACGTCGTGTCCATGAGCAGCGCGCAGGAGGAGCTCGACCGCGAGAACCTCGCCGGCACCGCACCCGCCTCGCAGCAGCGCCGCGATCTCAAGGTCGTCGTCGCGCCGCGCCACGGGCAGGCCGGCAAGCTCGACTTCCCCTTCGATCTCGACGCCGCCGGCGTCCTGCCGGTGCAGGTCGATATCTCCAACCTGACCTCGCGCACCTACACGCTCGACGTCTCGGCCATCCGCCTGGTGCGCGCCGATGGCGAGCGGGTCGCGGCGCTGACCCCGGCCGCGGCCGCCGCGCACATCGCGGCCGCCGTGCAGGGGAGCCCCCCGCAACCGGTGACGACGCTGTCGCGCGATGCCATCGCCGACGTGCTCTCGGTGCACCAGTTCGCGGCGACCGAGATTCCACCCGGCAGCGAACGCGAAGGGTTCCTCTACTTCCCGCTCGCCGACTACCGGAGCGCGCGCGTGGTGCTCACCGACCAGGACAGCGGCGAAGACGAGGGGTTGCGGGTCGAGTTCTGAGCACGGCCCGCGGCGAGGGGCCGTGCGCGCCGACCCCGCGATCGCTTGATCCCTGCCACCCTTCGGCGTACGAGCGCCCGTATGACACTGGCGGGCAAGGTCGCCCTGGTGACCGGTGGCGGCCGCGGCATCGGGCGCGGCATCGCGCTGGCGCTGGCGCAGGCCGGAGCCGACGTCGCCGTCGCCGAGGTCGACCGGGTCGCCAGTGCCGCACAACAGTACCGCGACGCGTCGCTGAGCGGGTTTGCCGGCGCCGAGGAAGTGGTCGCCGAGATCCGGGCGCTCGGCCGCCGTGCGCTCGCCATCCGCGCCGACGTCACCAAGTGGCCCGAGGTACGCGCCATGGTCGACACCGTACTGGCGCAACTCGGCGGCCTCGACGTCCTGGTCTGCAATGCCGGCGTGGTGCACGTCGCGCCGGTCGAGAAGCTCACCGAGGAAGCCTTCGATCTGACCATGGCCGTGAACGTGCGCGGTGTCTTCCTCTCCTGCAAGGCGGCGATCCCGGCGCTCAAGCAGCGACCCGGCGCATCGATCATCAACGTCGCGTCGGTGGCGGGCAAGAACGGCGCGCCCGGCATGGCGCACTACTGCGCCTCCAAGTTCGCCGTCGTCGGCTTCACCAACTCGCTCGCCAAGGAGCTGGCTCGGCACGGTGTCCGTGCCAACGCCATCTGCCCCGGCATCCTGCGCACGCAGATGTGGGAGTACCTCACCGACGAGTTCCGCGCCCCCGACGAAGATCGCGAAGCGGCCTGGGAGCGCTACGTGCGGACCTTGATCCCGCTCGGCCGCCCGCAAACCCCGGCCGATATCGGGCAGCTGGCGGTCTATCTGGCCTCCGCCCCGAACGTCACCGGCCAGGCCATCAACGTCGACGGCGGCATGGAGCTGCACTGATCGGGGTGGCCGCGCTCGTCGGGGCCGCGCCTGGGGCCGTGAGCGGGCAGCGGCGCGCCACGGCGCGCCCCTCGGGCGGCCGTGCGCAGCGAACCGTCCTTGACCGTCGCGTTCGGTGCAGCGATACTCGCAACCTGGAAGTCATTCGACATGAGTGAAAAACGCTCTACCAAACCCCCAGTCGTGACGGGCTTCGACAAGCCGCGCTGGCGGCAGAACGTCGAGTCGATCGGTCTCGCCCTGCTGATCGCGCTCGCCGTGCGCTCGTCGGTCGTGCAAGCCTTTTGGGTCCCCTCGGGCTCGATGTTGCCGACCATCCAGATCGGCGACCACATCTTCGTCAACAAGCTCGCGTACTCGGTGCGCCTGCCGTTGATCGGGACCGAGCTGATCAAGATCGGCGACCTGCACCGGGGCGACGTGGTGGTGTTCATCTCGCCGATCGATCCGTCGACCGACCTGATCAAGCGCGTGATCGCCGTGCCGGGCGACACGGTCGAGATTCGCGACAAGCAGCTCTTCGTCAACGGCGAGAAGATCCCCGACCCGCACGCGTTCTTCAGCGACACGTCGGTGCTGCCGACCGGGCACCGCGACAACATGCCGCCGACGCAAGTGCCGGAGGGCAAGTTCTTCGTCATGGGCGACAACCGCGACCGCAGCTACGACAGCCGCTTCTGGGGCTTCGCCAACATCTCCGACATCAAGGGCAAGGCGACGTTCGTGTACTGGTCGCGGGACGCGTCGAAGGGCTGGCTGGCCATGCCGCGCTTCGATCGTTTTGGGCATTTCATTGAGTAGCGGGCCGCCGGTCCGGCCAACAGATTGCTGCGTCGCGTCTGCTCCGGCGTGAATTGCGGCCCCGAACCTGCTCTGGTACGGTCCAGTATCCGCACGAGGACCGGAAAGGAGTCGTGTGATGGCTGGTGGCAAGACCTTCAAGCGTGACCAGAAGCGCCGCAAGGAAATGGCCCGCAAGCTGAAGCAGGAAGAGAAGATGCGCAAGCGGCTTGCGCGCAAGGACGAGAAGAAGACGATCGACGAGTTGGTCGAAGAGCCGGTGGCGGGCGAGCCGGTCGACTGACACCCCTCACGCAGGCTCCAACCCGGCGAACTTGAGCAGGAGCTTCTTCGCCCCGACCGAGCGGAACAACACCGTCACCTTCTGCTGCTCGCCGGCACCTTCGACGCGTTTGATGGTGCCGACCCCGAAGGTCCCGTGTCGGACGCGGCTGCCGATGCGCAGCCCGTCCTCGTCGTAGACCACGCGCACGCGCTCGCCGTCCTCACCGGCCGCCACCTCGATGCGCTCGGGGGTGTCGGCGAGAAAGGCGGGCCGGCGCGTCGCGAAACGCCAGCCGGCCCCGGCGGGCCGCGGCACTTCGCCCGCCGGCACGACCAGCTCGGCAGGAATCTCGTCGATGAAGCGGCTGCGCGGGTTGGCTTGGAAATCGCCGTAGACGCGCCGGCGCAGCGCGTGCGTCAGATAGAGACGCTTCATCGCCCGCGTCATGCCGACGTAGCAGAGGCGGCGCTCCTCCTCGATGTCGCTGTCGGACACGCGCGCGTGGGGGAACAGCCCTTCCTCCATCCCGGCGATGAAGGCGACCGGGAACTCGAGCCCCTTGGCCGCGTGCAGAGTCATCAGGGTCACCCGGTCGGCGGTGCCGTCGTACGCATCGACGTCGGTGACCAACGCCACCTGCTCCAGGTAGTCCTGCAGCGTCTGCTCGGAGCCGGCGTGCTCCTCCATGCCCTTCAGGAGCTCGTCGAGGTTCTGCAGCCGCTCGCGCGCCTCGGCGCTGCCGTCCTCGCGGAGCATCGGCCCGTAGCCGCTCTCCTCGATCAGCCGGGCGGTGAGCTGTGGGTACGCCACGTGGTCGAGGCGGGCCGCGAAGGCGTCGATCAGCGAGGTGAAGCCGCGGACCTTCTCGGCTTGCAGCGGCTTGAGCAGCTCGCGCTCGAGTGCCAGGCGGCAGGCGGCGAGGAAACCGCCCGCGTCCTCTTCGAGCGCTGCGATCCGCTCGACCGTCGCCGCGCCGATGCCGCGTGAGGGCACGTTGATCACACGCTTCACCGACAGCGAGTCGGCCGGGTTGATGAGGATGCGCAGGTAGGCGAGGACATCCTTCACCTCGGCGCGGGAGAAGAACTTCACGCCCCCGACCATCACATAGGGGATGCGGTGGCGGACGAGCGCCTCCTCCAGGGAGCGGGACTGCGCGTTGGTGCGGTAGAACACCGCGATCTCGCGGCGGGCCCACGGGCCGCCCAGCAGGCGTTCGATCTCGCGGGCCACGAAGCGGGCTTCCTCGAGGTCGTCCGGCAGCGCCGCCACCGAGACCTTGTCGCCGCGTGGGTTCTCCGTCCACAGCGTCTTGCCGGTGCGTCGCGCGTTGCGCGCCACCACCGCACCGGCGGCGTCGAGGATGTTGCCGGTCGAGCGGTAGTTCTGCTCCAGGCGGATCACCACCGCGTCGGGGTAGTCGCGCTCGAAGTCGAGGATGTTGCCGATCTCGGCGCCGCGCCAGCGGTAGATCGACTGGTCGTCGTCGCCGACCACGCACAGGTTGCGGCTGCCCGACGCGAGGGCGTTGGTGAGCCGATACTGCACGGCGTTGGTGTCCTGGTACTCGTCGACCAGCACGTGCCGGAAGCGGCCGCGGTACCGATCCAGCACGTCGGGCCGCTCGTCGAACAGGCGCAATGTCGTCAGGAGGAGGTCGCCGAAGTCGAGCGCGTTGGCGCGCGCGAGCAGGTCCTGATAGCGCGCGTACACCGCCGCGAGGCCGTCATGGGGCTCGTCGCCGCGCGCGTACGCCTGGGGCGTGAGGCCCTTGTTCTTGGCCGCGTCGATCAGCGCCCCGGCGAGGCGCGGGGTCAGCGTCTGCTCCGGGATGCGCAACACGGCGAGGCAGTCCTTGAGCAGCCGCTCGCTGTCGCGGTCGTCGTAGATCACGAAGTTCGGCGTGAATCCGAGCGCGGCGATCTCGCGCCGCAGGATGCGGACGCAGGCGGCGTGGAAGGTCGACACCCAGGGCAGCGCATCGGACCCGAGCAGTCGCTCGATGCGCTCGCGCATCTCGGCCGCCGCCTTGTTGGTGAAGGTGACGGCGAGGATGCGCCACGGCTCCACGCTTCGCTCGCCGATCAGATGCGCGACCCGGTGGGTCAGCGTCCGCGTCTTGCCGGATCCCGCTCCGGCGAGGATGAGCAGCGGCCCGTCACCGTGCAGCACCGCCTCCTGCTGCATCGGGTTGAGAGCCGAGAGAAGGTCCGCCATCCGCCGCCCATCCACGAGGAGCGTCGGGTGTAGCACGCGTGAGGCGATGGGCGAAACCATATCGACCCCCGTAGCGGCAGCCCTCCGCGGCTGCCGGGCGCGCGGAGCGTGCCGGAGGGGCCGGTGGCGTTGCTCAGACCTGGGGCGCTCGGCTAGGTCTGACGCGTGGCTCCGCACGGACATCACCAGCACGACGCCAGCGCCGTCGCCTGCGGCGTGATCACCGTCAGCGATACGCGCAGCGAGGCGGACGACACCAGCGGGCAGCGCATTCGCGCCCTGCTCGAGGCGGAGGGCCACCGGGTCGACTACTATCGCATCGTCAAAGACGACCCGGAGCAGATCATCGGGCTGGTGCGCGACGCCCCGGCGTCGATCGAGGTGATCATCTGCAACGGTGGCACCGGCCTGGCGCGCCGTGACACGACCTACGAAGCGATCGCGCGGCTGCTCGACAAGGAGATCACCGGGTTCGGCGAGCTGTTCCGCGTGCTCAGCTACGAGCAGATCGGGGCCGCCGCGATGCTCAGCCGCGCCACCGCCGGGGTGGCCGGCCAGCGCGTGGTCTTCTCGCTTCCGGGGTCGACCAAGGCCGTCGAGCTGGCGATGACGAAGCTGATCCTGCCGCAGCTCGGGCACGTGGCGGGGTTGGTGCGCGGGACATGACCGTGCGGCTGCGGTTCTTCGCCTCGCTGCGCGAGCGCCTCAAGACCAGCGCGGCGGAGCGGACCTTGCCGGACGGGTCGACCGTCGCCGACCTGTGGGCGGTGCTGTGCCGCGAGCGCACGGACCTGCAGCCGCTGAGCGCCTCGATCTCCTTCGCCGTCAACCGCGAGTACGTCGAGCGCACCCACGTGCTGGCGGACGGCGACGAGGTGGCGCTGATCCCGCCGGTGAGCGGCGGCTGCGGCGGGCCACGCGCGGCCGAGGGGTGAGATGTTCGAGATCGTGGACCGGCCCATCGATGTCGGAGCGGTTGCCGCCGCCGTGGCCGATCGCGCCGCCGGCGCCACGGTGACCTTCGTCGGGACGACGCGCGACCATCACGAGGGGCGGCAGGTGACGCAGCTCGAGTACGAGGCCTACCCTGAGATGGCGCTCGCCGAGATGCGCAAGATCGGCGAGCAGGCGGGTCGGCGCTGGCCGATCACCAAGCTGGCGATCGTCCACCGGATCGGCGTCGTGCCGATCGGCGAGGCCAGCGTGGTCATCGCCGTCTCCGCCGCGCATCGCGCGGCGGCCTTCGAGGCGTGTCGCTTCGCGATCGACCGCCTCAAGGAGGTCGTGCCGATCTGGAAGAAAGAGCACTTCGAAGGGGGCACGGTGTGGATCGGCTCCCAGACCGGGCACCCGTTCGCACCCGGCACCAAGGGACCGGCGACAACGTAGAGTCCCCGCCGTTCGTCGCCGGGGCGGGGGAAACGGACAACAGCCAGCGGACAACAGACAACGGGAAACGGACAACGAGGCCCCCATGCGAGCCATGATCGTCGAGGACTGGTGCGAGCCCAAGGATATGCGGCTGGTCGAGCTGCCAGACCCCGAGCCGGGGAAGGGCCAGGTGGCGATCGACGTGAAGGCGGTCGGCTGCAACTTCTTCGACATCCTGATCGCGCAGGGGAAATACCAGGTGCGACCGCCGCGGCCGTTCTCGCCCGGCGGCGAGGTGGCGGGCATCGTCCGCGCGGTCGGGCCGGACGTGACCGGGGTGCGGGTCGGCGACCGGGTCTTTGCCATGCTCGGGTGGGGCGGCTACGCCAGCGTGGCGCTGGCGCCCGCCGCGACCGTCGTGCGGATGCCCGACGCGATGTCGTTCGAGCACGGGGCGGCGTTCGGCGTGGTGTACCAGACGTCGTACTTCGGGCTGGTGTATCGCGCCGCCCTGCAGGCCGGCGAGACGCTGCTCGTGCACGCGGCGGCCGGCGGTGTGGGTCTGGCGGCCGTGCAGATCGGCAAGGCGCTCGGCGCGCGGGTGCTCGCCACCGCCGGGTCGGCGGCCAAGCTCGCCATCGCCCGCCAGCACGGCGCCGACGACGCGTTCGACTACTCGACGCCGGAGTGGGTCGAGGCGGTGAAGGGCGCGACCGGCGGGCGCGGGGCAGACGTGATCTACGATCCGGTCGGCGGCGAGATCTTCGATCTCTCCACCAAGTGCGTCGCCTTCGGGGGCCGCCTGCTGGTCGTCGGCTTCGCCTCCGGTGTCATCCCGACCATCCAGGTCAACCGCGTGCTGCTCAAGAACATCTCGATCGTCGGCCTGCACTGGGGCGCGTATCGCCAGCACGACCCCGACAAGATCCCGCAGGCGATGCAGGCGCTGTTCGACCTCTATGCCCGCGGCGCGGTCACGCCGGTCGTCTCATCCACGTATCCGCTCGCCGACGCCGCCCTAGCGCTGGACGAGATCGCCTCGCGTCGCAGCGTCGGGAAGGTCGTGCTCGTCCCGTGATGGGGACGTTGTCCGTTTTCCGTTGTCCGTTCCCCGTTGACGGACAACGGATAACGGGCAACGAGCCATCACCGCGGGCAGGGCACGACGGCGCCGGCCGCGTTGGTGCAGGTCGCCGTGTGCGTCAGGCCGCTCCCCTGCTCGTAGCTGGTGTCGCCGTGGTAGGTCGCCCCTGAGTTGGCCGTGGCCGTGGTCGTGCGCGCGCCGTTCACCGAGCCGTCGGCGCTGCGGGTCACCGATCCGGAGCTCGTTACGCCGCCGCGCCGCCCGTTCACCGCGAAGGCGCCCTGGTGCTGGGCGCTGCCGTCCGCCGAGCGCGTCCACTTGCCGGCGCGCGCGGCGGTCGCGCCCCCGGGCCCTCGGACCGCCTGCGCGCTGCCGCCGGCCGCATTGCCCTGACCGTCGGTGGCGAACCCGTGAGCGCCGACCGCCGCGCCGCCGTTCGGGCCGCTGGCGGCGTGCACCGCGCTGCCCGTGACCCCGCCCGCCTGGTTGGGGTGGACGACCGTGCGGCCGACGACGCCCTGCGCGAACAGCTGCGCCGCGCCGAGCACCACCGCCCCCGCGATGATCACGCCGTCCATCACTTGCCTGCGCATGTGACGCTCCTCCTCGGTACGAAGATTTCGCTGCTCTGATTCGCGCGCTCGGAGAGGCAAGGAGCGTTCCACGCGCGTTCGAGCATGACGGCAAGGGCTTCGTACCGCGCGTGTTGCGCAGGGCGCGCCAGCGCTCCGCGCGAGCGTCAAGTTCGGTGTGGTGCGGCAAGGCGTCGCCGCAGCGGTTGCCTGGGGACTTCGGGCCGCCGTGACTCGTCGTCGAAGCGCCCCATGGCGTCCGCCGTGTCCGACACTCCACCGTGGTGGATCCCGCCCATCTTTGGCGGGGTGCCGGACGTCGAGCCTCGGCTGATCTCGCTGCTCGGGCTGCGTGACGCACGATCTGCTCAGGCCCGAGCGGCAGGCGCCGCTCGAGGTCAAGCGGGTGCTCGGGCTCGCCGCGCTCGACGTGATGGAACGATACCTGGCGAGCCGCGCCGACTTCGTCGGCGAGCGCTACTCGATGGCAGACATCGCGCTCTACGCATACACGCACGTCGCCGACGAAGGCGGCTTCGACCTCGGCCCTTGTCCCGCTGTGCGCGCCTGGTGCGTGCGCGCGCAGTCGAGCCACATACCGATCGCACAGGGGTAGGACCTACGCGGCGCGCTCGCGCCGCGTGGCCGCGACGGCGAGCTCGGCACGATTGCGGACGTCGAGCTTGCCGTAGATGTGGATCAGGTGCGTCTTGACCGTCGCCAGGCTGACGAAGAGCTTGGCGGCGATCTCCTTGTTCGGCAGGCCGCCGGCGACCAGCTCGACGACGCGCCGTTCGCTCGGTGTCAGGCTGTCCCATCCCTGCGCAGGTCGGCCGCGTTCGCCGCGGCCGCGCTGCGCGTACTCCACCGCCTCGGCGAGCGACAGCCGTGCCCCTTCGGCGAGGTGCCCGGCGTCGAGGGTGTCGCGCAGTGCGCCGAGCGTGCGCCGCTGATAGGCGTCGCGCCAGCGAAAACCGGTGCGTTGACGGAAGGCGTCGGCGGCGCCGAGGAGGCGCGCGGCGCCAGCGGTATCCCCGACATCGGCGGCGAGGACGGCGAGCATCTCGAGCGCTTCGGTGATGACCAGGCTGAGCTCGTTCGACCAGGCGACAGCGAGTGCCGCATGGGCCGCGGCCTCCGCCGCGCCGGAATCGCCACGCTCGCGCCGCAACGCCGCACGCAGCAGGCCGGACTGCGTGATGATCACGTACAGCGCCGTGCCCGGCGTCTGCGATTCGATCTCGAGGGCGTGCGCCTCGGAAGCGTCGAGATTGCCGACGCCGAGCTCGATCTGGGCAAGATGGTAGGTCGCAATCAAGCGGCCGTTGATGGGTCCGCCGAGCAGGCGTCCCCGTTCGAGATGTTGGCGGGCGGCGTCGAGATCGCCGCCCAGCATGCAGGCCATGGCGCGCGACAAGCAGGTGAACACGTCGAAGAGTCCGTTGTCGGGCAGTCGTGCGAGGATCTGGAGGGCGCGTTCGGCAAGGGGCATGTCCTCCGTCCAGAAGGCGATGAGCGCGGTGAGAACGATGGGCGCGGGATCGCGTCCCTCCTCCAGACGGGCGCGCGCCATGCGCAGACCGGTGGCGAAGTCGCCATCGTAGGTGGCGGCGAGACCCTGCGAGGCGTCGAGCAGGAAACTCAGACGCGCGTTCCGCGGAACGTGGTGGTCGAGCCAGGCAAGGTAGGGACGCGCGCCGGCGCGATCGCCGATCTGCGTCAACAGGATAGCCAACTGGCCGACCACGCCGATCTCGAGGGCGCGGTTGCCGACCACGCGCGCATCATCCAGGGAACGTCGCAGCCCGGCGAAACCCTCCGGCCGGCCGCCGAATCCGAGCGGGATCGACAGCGCGTGCTCGAGCGCGCTGCGTGTTTCGGGCGCGAACGCATCGCGGCGCGCGTCGAGGGCCGCGCGTGCCGCTGGCATCCAACCGATCTCGGTGGCGAAGACGAGCGGAACCGCCATCGGTGCCAGCGCCTGCATCCAGGCCAACGAGCCCTCCTCGATCCCGGCAAGCACGCGCCCGGCGAGCGCGCGCAACTCTTCGTTTGCGTGCCGCGACTCCAACGCCGCCGTGATCGGGAACAGCAGCCCGACGGCCAGGGTCCGGCCGGGGCTCTGCGACCACTCGAGCGCGGAGAGCAGATCCGACGCTTCGGCGGCCGCCTGTAGCAGGACGTCCTCGGTGAGGACTTCGCGATCGAGCCGCCACGCCGCGGCGCGGTGTCGCATCCACGCCAGGTGGCGGTCGCGCAGGAACTCCAGCTCATCGGCGTCGTGGGCGCGCCCGAGCGCGTACTGGCGCAGCGTCTCCAGCATTCGGTAACGGTCGCCGGCGTGGACGATCAGGCTCTTGTCGACCAGGTGCGTCAGCACGTCGAGGACGGCGAACTGGTCGAGCGCATCATCGGCGGCCACGGCCTCCGCCGCCTCGAGGCTGAACGGCGCGGCGAAGACGGCGAGGCGGCGGAAGAGGAGCCGCTCGACGTCGTCGAGCAGGTCGTGGCTCCACTCGACCGAGGCGAGCAGCGTGCGCTGGCGCGCCATAGCGGTGCGTGCGCCGCCGGTGAGGAGGCGAAAGCGATCGTCGAGGCCGTCGGCGACGCGTTCGACCGACAGCGCGCGCACGCGTGCCGCGGCCAGCTCGAGGGCGAGCGGAATGCCGTCGAGACGCTGGCAGATTCGCGTCACCGCCGCGCCGGTGTCCGGTGTCAGGGCGAAGTCGGGACGCGCGGCGCGTGCTCGTTCGACGAACAGGCGCGCGGCGTCGTAAGCGAGCAGGCGCTCGGGATCCGCTTCACCG
>Ga0335084_10004726_pt1 | contig 13427 bp, 10 predicted proteins | sample Lox_Sample_44_FD_206721 | JGI IMG/M metagenome (GOLD analysis project Ga0335084, IMG submission 206721) | Soil microbial communities from Loxahatchee National Wildlife Refuge, Florida, United States - Lox_Sample_4.4 | ecosystem: Environmental > Terrestrial > Soil > Wetlands | place: USA... | reverse complement strand
CAAGATCAATGTTGCTGATCACATCGACGTTGTGCAGGATGAACGGTTCGTCTTTACCACTTGATCCTGCTGACGGAGCGGGATCCTCCAGAAAGAACCACGCGGCTTTTTTCAGCCCGCCACCGGTATCGAGCAGCACCTCTTCTCGCGAGATCTCAATCCGCATCTCGAAGTTCTTGTTCTTCTTCAGATACTCGACCACCATGTCGGCGAAGTGATGAACGTTGACGATCACTTCGCGAACGCCAAACTCTCTTAAACGGGCCAGCGTGATCTCGAGCAGCGTTCGCCCTCCGACCACGACCAGCGCCTTGGGACGGTCGTTGGTCAGCGGACGCAGGCGAGTGCCGAGTCCAGCGGCCAGGATCATCGCCTTCATGTGCTGAGCCTTTCCGCCTCGACCGTGTCCGGATTCGCCGTCTTCACTTCGAGCCGATCCAATTCCCGATGATGCACTTCCACCTCAACCCCGCTTCTTCCACGCAGGTGCTGCGCCAGCCGCTCGGCGAGATAAACCGAGCGATGCTGGCCGCCAGTGCATCCGAACGACACCATCAGGCTCTGGAACCCGCGCTGCTGGTAGTTGCTGATGCTCGCATCGGCGAGCGCCGCAGCGTTTTCGAAGAATTGATGCACGCTTTCCTCTTGATTGAGATAATCCGCCACCGGCGCGTCTTTGCCGGTGAGCGCTTTGAATCGCTCTTCGCGTCCGGGGTTGGGCAGGCTGCGGCCATCGAAGACAAATCCGCCGCCGTTTCCGCTATCGTCATTCGGTAGTCCTCGGTGAAACGAAAAGCTGAAAATCCGCACTCGGAGCCGTCCGCCGCCAGAAGCCACTCCCTGGAGCTTCTCTGATCCCAGCATGCTGTTGAACGCGGCCGTAAGCGAAGGCAGCGCGATCGGCAACTGGACGTTGTGCAGCAGCCAGCGCAGATTCTTCAACGCATAAGGAACGCTTTGCAGAAAATGTGGTTTGCGTTCGTAGAATCCGCGAAAGCCGTACGCTCCCAGCGCCTGCATGATGCGGATGTACACATAGGCGTAGTAGTGCTGCATGAATGCTTCGCGATCCAGCCGCAAATACTTGCCGAGCGCGTCCAGGTAGTGATCAAGCAGTTGCTGGCGCAGTTCGGGTGTCAGATCGGCCTTGGCATCGTAGAGCAGGGACGCGATGTCATATTGCAACGCGCCTTTGCGTCCGCCCTGATAATCGACAAAAAACGGCTCGCCGTCCCGCAACATGACATTGCGCGATTGAAAATCGCGGTAGAGGAAATAGTCGCGAGGCGCGGCCAGGAGAAATTTCGTCAGCCGTCCGAAGTCGCTTTCGAGCGCCTGCTCGTTAAATGGCACTCCAGCAAGCCGCAGGAAATAATATTTGAAGTAATTCAGGTCCCAGGCGATCGATTGCCGATCGAAGCTCGCGCGCGGGTAGCAGACCTTGTAGTTCAGGTCACGCCCGGCCTCAACCTGAAAGCGCGGCAAAATCGCTACCACCTTGCGATAGGCTTCAACTGCCTGCAGAGCGATCGCCGCACCATCCCGATTTTGCGAGAGAAACTCAAACAGCGTTGTGTCGCCAAGGTCTTCTTCGAGATAGGCGCCCTGATTCAAGTCCTCGACGTAAATTTCGGGGACGGGCAGGCCCTGCCGCCGAAAGTGGCGAGAGAACTCCAGAAACGCGACGTTCTCCTCGCGAATCCCGTAGAGAATGCCAATGGCGCTGCGCCGGGCGCCAGCCAGACGGATGATCTGTCGGCCCGATCCTCCGAGCTGCCCTTGCAGAGGCTCGACGCGCTCTGCGGGTTCGGCGAAATGCCGCTCGAAGAGTTGTTTGAGGACGTCCATGCGAATCGGTCGACCGAATCACTCCTGATTGACCACGACAAAGATAACACCGAGCCGTGTTGAGCAAAGCAGAAGCGGCTCCAACCGGGCTTGAAATAAATATACTTGTCGCATGTTTGCGAATGCGAAAGCGTGGAGAACAATTGCTCGCCTTGGTTTGCTTTCGATGTTTGTCTCGTGCTTCTCCGCTTATCTACGAGCGGAGAACTCATCGTTACGCACTGTCCACGTCTTCGTCGCCCTCGCCGACAACGAGCATCAGGGTATCGTTCCTGTTCCAGCCCGCTTGGGAAACGGATTTGACCCGGCGCACAATCTCTACTGGGGTGCCGCCGCGGGCGTGAAGACATTTTTCACACGCAGCACGGACTGGATACTCCTAAGCTGCGGACAAAAGCCAAAGTACGCCGTAGTCGATCGCTGCATCTTCAAATATCGCAGCGCAGAAGTCTATCTTGTGGCCGACGCCTATCGCGGAGACGAAATACGACAGGCGATTCTCGACTTCTTCGACGCAGCATCTGGTGCCAGTTCGGAGACGATTGACCTTCCTTCATCATCTTCCTCTACGGTAGCGCTGACCGTGCGTGGCGGCTCCAACCTGCTTGCCTATGTTGGGCACGATGGGCTGATGGATTTCCGGTTGCCATCGGTTCCGAGAAAGAAGAACGAGAACCATCGCGACGCAATAATCCTGGCGTGCGCGAGCAAGCAGTACTTTGCTGAGGCCCTGAAGGCATCCGGCGCACATCCACTCTTGTGGACGACAAACCTGATGGCGCCGGAGGCGTACACGCTGAAGGGCGCGCTGGACGGCTGGATCGCCGGGGAGACTGACGAGCAAATTCACGAGCGTGCCGCCGCTGCCTATGACAAGTATCAGAAATGCGGCCTAAAGGGAGCGCGTCGTCTGTTCGCTACCGGGTGGTAATGCGAGCCATGCGGCACCCCTCTGATCACTTCCAACAGTGTCCGATAACGCGCATACTCATTTTGTGTCTTCCCAAGCCAATGCCCGCACTCTCTCGGCCTTCCTGGATTACCTGCGAGTGGAGCGCGGAGCTTCCCGGCTAACCATCGCGGCCTACACCACTGACCTCACGCAGTTCGCAGGTTTCCTTGAACAGCGGAAACGAGCGCTCGCCGGAGCAAGTCGCGAAGATGTTCGCGATTACATCCTGGAATTGTTTTCGAAGCCGCGAGATTCCAATTCCGGGAAGCCGCTTGATGGGCGCTCAGTCGGAAGAAAGCTTTCGGCGATCCGCCATCTGTACCGGCATCTGCTAATCGATGGCAAGATCGAAAAGGATCCGACACTCAACATCGATTCTCCGAAACAGTGGAAAGTGCTGCCGAAATCCCTGAGCCGCGACGAGGTCGCAGCCACTCTGACCGTAGCCAATCCGCAAAATGAGCGCGCGCTTTCGCAGTCGCTCGCTCTGCGCGACCGCGCCCTGCTCGAACTGCTCTATGCCGGCGGCGTCCGGGTCTCCGAAGTTGCCAACGCGCGACTGGAAGACCTGAAACTTGAGATGGGATTCATCCTGGTGCGCGGCAAGGGTGACAAGGAACGTATGGTGCCCCTGGGTGTTCCGGCGCAGCAAGCACTGCGGCAATACTTGAGTGATGGCAGGGGATTGCTGGCCAAACGCCGCAGTTCACCGCTGTTATTCCTGGGCACCGGCGCGCGCGGCCTGACCCGCCAGCGCGTCTGGCAACTGGTCGGAAAAGCATCTGCGGCCTCAGGCCGCCACGCCAGCCCGCACATGTTGCGCCATTCCTGTGCCACCCACATGGTAGAAAACGGCGCCGACCTGCGCACGGTGCAGACCATCCTGGGTCATGCCGATATCTCGACGACACAGGTCTACACCCATGTTGCGCTCGATCGCCTGAAGAGCGTGTATGCCAAGCATCATCCAAGGGCAGGTCGCAGGTCACAGGGGGCAGGTGGCAGGTCATAGCGCCAACAGTATGACTGGTAAGGATAATTCAAAAAGAACCACCGTCGAGCTGGCCACCGACTCCTTCCTGCGCCATCTGCGCGAGCGCAACGCATCCGCGCACACCATCAAGGCATATGCAGGAGACCTTGATGCATTCGCGGTATACGTCGGGCCGCGCGACTGGAAAAAGATCGATCACGTTACCGTGCGCGGTTTTCTCTCGCACCTCTACGACAGAGGACTAAGCAAGACTTCCGTCGCCCGCGCCCTCGCTGCTGTGCGCTCGCTCTATCGCAGGCTCGCGCAGGAAGGCGTGGTCGAACAGAATCCCGCCAAGCTGGTCTCAACGCCGCGCCTTCCCAAGAAACTGCCCCGCGTGCCAACCATCGAGGAAATGAATTCTGTACTTGACGGCAAGATGCCCGAAGTAGCCTCCTTCCCCGAGCGCGACCGCCTCATCCTCGAATTGCTCTACGGATGCGGTATCCGCAATTCCGAACTTGTCGGAATCAACCTCGACGACATCAGCCTCAACGCCGAAGCCATTCTCATTCGCGGAAAAGGGAAGAAAGAACGCTTCGTTCCCTTTGGCGGATCAGTGCTGGGCGCTCTCAGCACCTATCTTCCATGGCGACAGGGATTGCTCGCCGCCTTGAAGAAAACCACCCCGGCTCTTCTTCTCAACCAGCGCGGCGGGCGTCTCACCACCCGCAGCATCGGCCGTATCGTGAAGCGGATTGCCCTCGCCAAGGGCCTGTCATCCGATGTCCACCCGCACACCCTGCGCCATGCCTTTGGTACACACATGCTCGAAGAAGGTGCAGATCTCCGCGCCATTCAGGAACTGCTCGGTCACGAACGCCTGGCCACCACTCAGCGTTACACCCAACTTTCCGTCCGGCACGTAATGAACGTCTACGACCAGACCCACCCGCGAGCGAAGTAAACAGGCGCCACCCCAAGGCTGGCCATTACTTCGGTAATTTTGCGTGCGCTCACAATTGATTCAGCATGGGATGAGGACGAATGTCTTCCTAGGCTCCAGTCCGGCCGCGAACAGCCGGCGGAAATTGCTCGCAGTGCAGGCGAGCTCGAGGGTTTGTGTTATGAGCAAGGTGAACAAGGAACTCCTCCTGCTGTTATCGTTGTTTGTCATTGCGGCAGCAGTGCAGTTTTTTGCAGAGTCGCTGCGCATGGCGCTTTGTTTCTATTTTTTGCCGGCAGTATTCTCGGCTTACTTCTTCGGCCGGCGTCACGCAACCCTGACCGCCGTCGCCTGTGTGTCTCTGGTAATCCTCCTGACGATTGCCAACAGCCTGGTTCCCTCCCATCGCACGTTCGCAATTCCTTACGAGAATCTGGCCAACCTCGCGGTTTGGGCTGGCGTTCTGGCGATTACCAGCTACGCCATGGGCACCTTGTATGAACGAAAACAAGGGATGATGACCGACATCCGGGAGAGCTTCAGTGGCTTGCTGGTCGTGCTGCAGCATTTCATCGCTCACGAGCAGTACAGTCAGGGCGAGAATCGCCATGTGCTGGACGTCGCCACCAAGACAGCCGAGGTTCTGGGCCTTGGTTCGGACCGCATCGAGCACCTGCGATCCGCAGTCTTGTTACGTGACATGAACAAGCTTGGCATTACCCATGACATGTTGTACAAGGCCGCAAACGTCACCCGCGAGGAAGTAGTCGAAAGCTTTCGCCGAACTCACAAGTCCGATCCCCGCGCTCAGAGCATGGGCGGATCGTTGCGGCGCGTGATCCCGATCATTGTGGCCCAGCAGATTCTCTCCGAACAGGGAGCGCGAGCCCTTAACGTTCCGATCGAGGCGCACGTCTTGGCCGTGGCCGATGCCTATCAGAAGATGACAACCGGCCGGGTTGACGGAAAAGCGCTTTCTCCACAGCAAGCGGAGAAAGAAATCATGGCGGGCTCGGGGGAGCGCTTCCACAGCGGCGTGGTAGAGGCTTTCGTCAAGGCGTTTGGCGAAGATGCCCGCAGCGCCAGCGCCGGGGAATAGCAGTTTCGTTGTAGCCTGCAGAACATCTTCAGTTCTTGGCAGCCACGGTGTCTTTTCGCAGGTCTTCCCACATCGCCACGACTCTCGATTTCAGTTCAGCCGTGAGCCCTTCATACGCAGCTTCAGTCGCTTCGCTCACTGGAGGCGGCATGATCGGCTTGCCCACCACAAGCTGCAGGCGCGCAAGTTTGGGAAACGCTTTGTGGCGGGGCCAGGCTTCATAAAAACCTTCGATCGCGATCGGGACGATCGGCGCCTGTTCATGAATTGAAAGAATCGCCGCGCCCTTGCGGAATATCACCGGTTTTCCGCTGTTCGAGCGCTCGCCTTCCGGGTACAGGATCAGAACCCGCTCTTGCTTGAGACCATAAGCCCCAGCGCGCATGGCGGGCACCAGGTTGGCGTCGGGATCGAGCACGACGACCCGGATCCAACGCGCCAGCCAGCGCATGAAGCCCTGTCCGAAAATGTCGCTTGTGCCGACCGCAAACGTGTGGCGAAACACCCGCCATGGCAGCAAAGACGCCAGCACCAGAGGATCAAAATAGCTTTGATGATTCGAGCAGAGCAGGCAGCGGCCCTCTTTCGGCAGGTTCTCGAGACCGCTCACCTTCAGGCGGTACGGGTAAGCCGCCAGGAGCCGGATCAGGCGCCCGACTCCAAAAAAGAAAATCTCGGCAAACAAATTGTGCCGGCCAAGATTCAAGACGTCGGGATCGGTCACCGGCTCGGCAAGAATTGTCGACCATGCGGGCGCTGCCGCTTTGACCCTTCCGTCGCCGGTTTTTGCGCTTTCCAGCACTGCATCCACCAGTTCGCGCACGGAATAGATTTCCCCCAGGCGCGACTCCGGCACATCGCCACCGAGTTTCTGTTCAAGCGCAGTGAGCAGCTCGACTCTCTGCATCGAGTCGAGGCCGAGATCCAACTCAAGGTTGTGATCAGGACGGATGGTCACCTGTTGGTTGCGAGCCGATTCGCGCACGACTTCAAGGGCGCTCCGAACGTCATAGTGTTCAAGCCACGCTTGGTCTTCCTCAGCGAGCGGCTTTTCAGCGCGCGGCCCAGGGTCATTGCTGATGCCCCTTTCCTGCAACTCGCGGACTTTCTTTTCAATCTGAAAACGCTTTAGCTTGCGTGTCGTTGTGCGAGGCAACTCCTCCTGCCATATCTCATAACTCCCCAGCCGCTTGGTTGAGGCGATCTTGTGGGAAAGTGCTTCGATCTCGAATCGGATCGCCTCTTTGGAGTTCACAATCTTGCGTTCTCGCAGTGCCTCAAAGTCTGGGACGATCACTCCATGCAAGCGTTCCGACATCGGGTCGCCGAGGTTCGCCTCCAGCGACATCACGCAGATCTCTTTGACCAGCGGCGATTTCTGATAATGTGTCTCGATCTCTTCCGGATACACGTTCTTCCCGTTGGCAAGCACGATGACTTCCTTGCGCCGTCCGGTGATAAACAGATTGCCTGCCGCGTCGAAATAACCCAGATCACCCGTATACAGCCAGCCATCGCGTAAGGCTTTTGCAGTGGCATCCGGACGATTCCAGTAGCCTCGCATGACCAGTTGCCCGCGCACCGCAATTTCTCCGGTTGCAGGACTGCCTTCGTCCATCGGCTGAGGGTCGACGATCTTTGCTTCGACGCCAGGCAAAGGCGGCCCTACCGATCCGAAGACTATCTTGCCGGGACGATTGAGGAACGCACCTCCAGAGGTTTCCGTGAGCCCATAAGCATTCAACACGTCGATCCCGAAAGAATAGAAATCGCGGACGACGGCAGGATCGAAGCGCGATCCTCCTGTCACCAGATAGCGCATGCGCTCGCCAAAGGTCGCGTGAATCTTCCCGAAAAATACCTTGCCCGCATTGACCCCAATTCTCCGCAACAGCCGGTTCAAGGCCATGAGCGTGCGAACCAGTGCGACTGTTGTTGTTCCGCGCTTGTTCAGTTCTTTGAAAATGCGCTCGTGAATCAGATAGAAAAATTGCGGCACCACGCAAAACGCCGTGATATTGCGTTCCTGCAGAGCGCGCAGCAGTTCCGTCGTGTTCAGAGTCTCCAGATAGACCACGCGCGAGCCATTGAACAGCGGCAGAAACAGGTTTGCCATCTGCGCCAGCACATGAAACATCGGCAGGATGCCGAGCAGGGCGTCGGTCGGGCCGATCGTCACCACCCCGAATACCGAGTTTGCCTCCCCAACTAGATTGGCATGCGTCAACATCACTCCCTTGGGGTCGGCGGTCGTCCCCGACGTGTAGAGCAACGCCGCAAGATCGCTCTCCGCAGGGACAACTGGCGTGAAACTGCCAGCGCCAGCGGCGAAAATGGAGTCGAGATCAGCTAGAGGCTTGGCGGTGAGGGTGCCCCGCTCATCGTGTTCCTTGCGATGGGTGGGATTCGGCGATTCATTGTTCAGTTCCCCGGCAGCCGAAGTCATGACCAGCCCTGTCGGCCACCCCTCCACCGCCTCTTGCGCGACCGGCAAGTGCTTGACATCGCAGAACAGCAGAACCGCTCCACTGTCTACCAGTAACTTCTTGACTTGCTCGGCGTGGAACGCGGTATCGAGAGGAACTGCGACCCTCCCCGCAGCGATAATTCCCAGATACCCTGCCACCCACCGCGGATGGTTTGCCGCGAGGATCGCCACCCGGTCACCAGGTCCCGTGCGTGTGGAAAGCCATCGTCCCACACTCGCCGCCATAGCCTGCAACTCGGCAAAGGTCACGCTCTCCACTCGGTCCTGCCGCTGAATTTCGAGGGCGATATTGCTGGGAAACTTACGGGCAGATTCCTGGAACCGCTCGTAGAAGGTGGCCATGGTCTATAAGGGCATGATGATACAGGGAAGGCGGGAACCGGCGAAGCACCAGCGGCAAGTGTGAGTGCAGGCCTTGAATTTACACGGGTCTCGTGTACACTATTTCAGTGTATGAAGAATATCACCTTCAGTGCCGACAACAAGAAGATCGAGCTAGCTAGGGAGGTCGCCCGCAGCGAGAACAAGACTCTCAACGATGCCTTCCGCGATTGGCTCGACTGGTACAGTTCCCGGACCGTTACGGCCGCGCGAATCGAGGCTCTGTTCAAGAAGTTGGAGCACGTAAACGCCGGGCGGAAGTTCACTCGGGACGAAATGAATGAACGATAAGAGTTTTCTGGATACTAACGTGGTGGTCTATGCCTTCGATCACCTCTCGCCCGCCAAGCTCAAGATCGCGCGTAAGCTGATTGCCGAGGGAGCTTCGAGCAAACAGGCAATCGTGAGCTACCAGGTAGTGCAGGAGTTTGTGAATGTTTCCCTATGCCGCTTTCAATCTTCGATGACTCAATCGGAACTGGAAGAGTTTTTGTTCGAAGCTCTGTTCCCAATGACAGCCATATCCTCTTCGTCATCACTGGTCATCGAAGCGCTCCGTCTGCGGAGCAAGCATCCACTTTCCTGGTACGACTCGCTCATCGTTGCCGCTGCGATTCAAGGCGGCTGCAAAACTCTCTACAGCGAAGATCTGCAAGCCGGGCAGCGCTTCGGGGACTTGGTGGTGGAAAATCCGTTTGCGTAATTGGATGGGCGAAGTCCAGCCAAATCTGTCCCGCATCTAATGTGCTAGGCTTTTACTTGCACTTGGGACGCGTGTCCTTCGAAGGATTCCGCTTTTGATCAATACTCTGCTGGGCAAGGTTTTCGGGACGAAGAATGAGCGCGAGATCAAGCGCATGATGCCTCGCGTCGAGGCCATCAACGCGCTTGAACCGGAGATGCAAAAACTCTCCGACGAACACTTGCGCGCCAAAACCGACGAATTCCGTGCTCGTATCAAAGACCGTCTCGCCCGGATTGAAGTCCAACCGGAACCTGAGCCTTCACCGGACGGTGAGGTCGATCGCGACCTCCGGCGAGGAATCGAGACCGAGCGTGATCGGGCCATCAACGAAGCACTGGACGAGTTGCTGGTGGAGGCGTTTGCCGTTGCCCGCGAGACCGGGCGCCGCGTGCTGAACATGCGGCATTTCGATGTGCAGCTCATCGGTGGCATGGTGTTGCACGAGGGCAAGATCGCCGAAATGAAGACGGGCGAAGGCAAAACGCTGGTCGCGACACTCCCCGTTTATCTCAATGCTCTTGCTGGACGCGGCGTTCATGTCGTCACCGTCAACGACTACCTGGCCAAGCGCGACTCCGAGTGGATGGGCAAGCTCTACAGCTTTCTTGGCCTGACCGTAGGTGTGATCGTCCACGACCTCGATGATGAAGAGCGACGCCAGGCCTATGCTGCCGACGTCACCTATGGCACAAACAACGAGTTTGGCTTCGATTATCTTCGCGACAACATGAAGTTCGACCTCCGCGACTGCGTACAGCGCGTGCACAACTTCGCCATCGTCGACGAAGTCGATTCCATCCTCATCGACGAGGCCCGCACCCCGCTCATCATTTCTGGTGCCAGCGAAGAATCGACGGACAAGTACTACAAGGTTAACCGCATCATTCCACGTCTCGCTCGCGGCGAAGAGTTGAGTCAAGGAGAATTGCGCCAGCTGCTTGAGACGGAGAAGGTCGCGCCGGAGCAAAGGGACGATATGCTCAGGAAGCTCTCGGAAGTCGGCGACGATGTGCAAAGGAAAATCCTCACGGGCGATTACGCGGTCGACGAGAAGCATCGCGGCATCACTGTCACCGATGAGGGTTGGGAAAAAGTTGAGAATTTGCTGGGGATCGGCAACATCGCGGATCCCGAAAACTGGGCCCTCAAGCATCACGTCGAGACGGCGATCAAGGCTCATGCTCTCTATCACCGAGATGTCGAGTACGTCGTCAAAGAAGGCGAAGTCATCATCGTCGACGAGTTCACCGGGCGCCTGATGCCGGGCCGCCGCTGGTCTGACGGCTTGCACCAGGCCATCGAAGCGAAAGAAAACGTCAAGATCGAGCGCGAAAATCAGACCCTTGCCACGATCACGTTCCAGAATTATTTCCGCATGTATAAGAAACTCGCTGGCATGACCGGCACAGCGGAAACCGAAGCTCCCGAATTCGATAAGATTTACAAGCTGGAAGTGGTCGTCATTCCCACCAACCGCCCGTTGCTGCGCAAGGAAAATCCCGACATCGTTTATCGCACGGAGAAGGAAAAGTATTTCGCAGCGGCCGATGAGATCCACCGGCTGAACGAATCGGGCCAGCCCGTACTGGTGGGCACCACTTCGATCGAGAAGTCCGAACGTCTGCACGCTCTGCTCGACAAGAAGGGCATCAAGCACGTGGTCTTGAATGCCAAGTTCCATGAACGTGAAGCCGAGATCGTCGCTCAGGCCGGACGCAAGGGCGCGGTCACCATCGCCACCAACATGGCGGGCCGCGGCACCGACATCCTGCTCGGCGGCAACCCCGAGTTCATGGCCAAGCAGGAATGCGTGAAGAAGGGTGTTGCCCAGCCACTGCGCGCCGCCCAAGGCAAGATCGAAGCCGATGTCGACGATCCCAACCGCACCGCCTGGTACTACGCCGGCAACGAGTACGTGGTGCCCACCGATCAATGGAATGAGATTTTCGCGCGGTACAAAGCCGATACGGATCGGGAACATCAGGAAGTGATTCAAGCGGGTGGCCTGCACATTTTCGGCACCGAGCGCCACGAAGCCCGCCGCATCGACAACCAGCTCCGCGGACGCGCGGGCCGCCAAGGCGACCCCGGCTCCTCCCGATTTTATCTGTCGCTCGAAGACGACCTGATGCGCATCTTCGCCAAAGAGTGGGTCTCAAATCTGCTGCAGCGCCTGGGCATGGAGGAAGGCGTGCCCATCGAATCACGCATGATTACCCGCCGCATCGAGGCCGCACAAAAAGCCGTCGAGGGTCAGAACTTCGAGTCCCGCAAACACCTGCTTGAGTATGACGACGTGATGAACAAGCAGCGCCAGGCCGTCTACGGCTTGCGCCGCCAGTTGCTCGAAGGGCTGGACCAGAAAGATCTCATCATCGAGGAATACGTCTCGGGAATTCTCGGCGACAAGCTCGAGCATTATTGCCCGCCGAAGGCCCACGTAGACGACTGGGACTTCAAAGGCCTGAAAGACGCGATCTTCACCAGCTTCGGCGTGGACATCTATTCCGAAGGCATCAGGCCCGAAACGTTAAACCGGCAGGAACTCGGCGATGCCATCTTCGACAAGCTGAAGGAGCGCTACGACGCCAAGGAGAAACTGATCGGCGCCGAGGCCATGCGTTACCACGAACGCATGATCATGCTCAGCGTAATCGACGCGCAGTGGAAAGACCACTTGCTCTCGATGGATCACCTGCGAGAAGGCGTCGGCCTGCGCGGCTATGCTCAACACGATCCGCTGGTCGAGTACAAGCGCGAGTCCTTCGACATGTTCGAGGACATGATGCAGCGCTTCCAGGAAGAAACAGTCCGCTATCTCTACCTGATGCAGATCCTGGAACGTCCGCCGGACTCCGGAGCCATGCCCGTTGGCCGGCCCGAAAGCGCTGCTGGGCAAGGACCAGAGGCCGGTGTTCCCTCGGTCGTTACTGGTGGACGCGGTGGCGGCAACCATCGTCCACCACGCCAGATTGCGACCTCGGTCGACGACATCGAAGAAGCCTTCCAGCGCAAAAAGAAGCGTGAACTGGAGCAGGCGCGCATGGCCGGTGCTGGCGACATGCAGACCGTCCAGCAGGTCGTACGCTCCGGGCAGAAGATCGGCCGCAACGATCCCTGTCCCTGTGGCAGCGGCAAGAAGTACAAGAAGTGCTGCGGTGCCTGAGTCTTAGAGACTTCCGCTCGGCCCCGATACCCCTATCCAGTAGCCGAGAATCCCTTGAGCTTTTTCTTGCTCCACCTGCCATCGTCGGACATACAATGAACTCACGAGTTGTGGGAGGTTCCGCCATGATTGCTCTTCGCCTTGTTCGTCTGATTGAGTCCCACTCCGACCAGCTTGCCGAAGGATTGATTCATAAGTTGCAGCGTTCCAGCCGAGCGGCCGATCTGCAAAAGATCGCTAGTCATGAGGTTCACGAACGAGCGCAGGAGGTCTACAAGAACCTCAGCGACTGGCTATTGACCAAGACCGAAGATGACATCGAGCGCGTGTACAAAGCGCTCGGGCGTCGTCGCGCCGAACAGGGCGTTACGCTGAGTGCTCTCTGCTGGGCGCTCATGATGACCGAAGAAAACCTCTGGGACTTCCTCGAGATGGAAGGCATGCGGGAAAAGCCGCTCGAGATTCTGGGCAGCTTCGAACTCCTGCGCCTGCTGGATCAGTTCTTCGACCAGGCGGTGTACTACGCGACCCTAGGCTACGAAAGCCACTGGCAGGAGAAGAAAACGCAAGCTGCTGCGATGCCGCGCTCTGCTTGATGATGGCTTGCCGCGTACGAAGAGTGCTCGGGGATGCTCAGGTCTTCCTTTTCCCTAACGCCCGAAACGTCATCTCATTCGCGGTGCTTCCGGTCTCGCGCTTCCACGTGAAAAACAAGTCCGCATACGTCTGCGTGATGTAGTCTGCCGTCTCGATACCTAATTGTCTTGCTGTACTGTCGATCCAGCGCGGCGGACCTTCGATTTCTCCAAACCATCCAATCGGTGTCTGG
>Ga0335084_10004725_pt1 | contig 13427 bp, 13 predicted proteins | sample Lox_Sample_44_FD_206721 | JGI IMG/M metagenome (GOLD analysis project Ga0335084, IMG submission 206721) | Soil microbial communities from Loxahatchee National Wildlife Refuge, Florida, United States - Lox_Sample_4.4 | ecosystem: Environmental > Terrestrial > Soil > Wetlands | place: USA... | reverse complement strand
CGGTTCCGGAGTAGGCCGAGGTCGATCGAATGTCGTTGCCGATGAACCTCAGGTTCGAGTCTCCGTTCGAGCAGCTGGCGCCGTGATCGCTGACACCTTCGGTGATCACCGAGCCCGCCAGCAGCATTTTCATCTTCGAGAAGGTCCAGTAGTTCCAGACCGTCCCGACTCCTCCGCTCAGGATCCTTTCGATCAAATTCTCGGGAACGACATTGGCCGCAGCATAGAGTTCGCCGTTGCCGATCTGCGCCATCTCTCCCGGGTAGGAGATGACGCCGATGGAGTTGTTCGCCAACCCGTTTCTGATGTTCGAGCCCCAGATCTGGATCCAGTTGGCCCGACCCGCGGAGAACACCGGGTCGACGTCGGTATAGACGCCCGCGCGGAGATATGCGATGTCGCCGGCGACCATCGTCGCCCGCAGCTTTGAGCCGGTCTTCCAGGGGGTCGAAATGCTCGTACCGTTGTTCGTGTCGTTGCCAGTCGGTGAGACGAAATAGATGTGGCTGGCCCCGAGCAAGCGGCAATAGAACGGAATCGTGTTTGAGTCCGTGCCACCGACGTTGACCCTGATCGTTCCTGCACCCGTCGCCATGGCGGAGGTGAGATAGAAAGTGATTCTCTGCTGATCCGAGGCCGTCTGCGGATTGCTTGACGCGCCCCATTCTGCGAATTGAGCGTCCTGATCGAGCGTCACGCCGCACACTGTGAGGGTGGACGTGCCGCGGCTGCCGCCGAAACCACGCCCCCAGATCGTTATCGCGGCCCCCTGGGTGCTGCTTCCGTCGAATCCGGTCTTGGGACCATCGACCATGTCGGAGAACAGGATCACCGGGGCGGCCAGGGCAGGCGCCGCCGCCATCGCCAACGCGAAGACAACAACAGCGCGGAAAGAGCAACGCATGATCGCTCCAATCTTTACAAACGGGTTACACTCGATCGTCGTTCCCGGAAACATCCGCAACCGGCTACTGCACCACGATCGAGGGTTGGTTCGACATGGGCGACTCCGCGCCGATCCCGGTGCTGGTCACGCCCACATGCAGCGTCGAGCCGACGAGTACGCTCGAGCCGTAAATGGCTGGAGTGAGATCCGCAGAACAGGACGCGGTGGGGCATGCCCCCGCTACGGTGACGTCCAAGGTGCCCAATATTCCCAAGCTCAAAGCCGTAGTGCTGAAATAGATCCGATATCCGGTGACGTTGATGTCGCTCAATTTATCCCACGACACCGTGTAAGTCGCGGTCCCCGGAGTTCCACCACCGCCGCCCCCTCCGCCTCCGCCGCCACCTCCACCGCCCCCACCCCCGCCGCCACCTCCACCCCCACCGCCACCTCCGCCCCCACCGCCGCTCCCGCCCCCACCGCTGCTTCCGCCGCCGCCGCTTGTTCCAGTGTCCGCCCAGGAAACGGAATCCGTGGAGCTAGTCGCGGTGCACGCAGCGAGAACAACCGCGACCGCACTCAGAACCAGTGCTCTTGCCAGATGAAACGCCATGTTCCGTGCATCCATTGGAGACTCCTACTCCGGCTCTGGGTCCGCCGGATTCAGCGCCTATCAGTGCATCCGTGCTAGACAACCTTGTAAACGTGTCGACAACCCCGCAAATTCCAGGGCATATTTTCACAGATGGGCAAGGACGTCTGTGACCGAATTCACGGGGCCGTCATAGCAGTGAGCCGGCCCTTCAACATGGTCTGGCCGGTCGAGTCGCGCTATTGCATGGGCCGAGCCCGCCCTGGATCCTCCCGGCCACAATTGGACATTATGAACAAAGGACCCCACGCAGGCAAATCGCGCGACGGCGGACGTGAACTCGACGGCGCCTAAAGGCGCCATACTGTGAAGCCGGCGGCGCGGAGGACAGCGGGGTCGAAGTGTGCCTTGACATCGACGAAGCAGCCGCTCGGCACAAGCTTGCTGCGGTAGTCGCTGATATCGCGGCGGAGGAATTCCCTGTGCGCCACCGCGACGATGACGGCGTCTGCCACCGGCAGCCGTTCCCAGGGAACGATATCGATTCCGTATTCGGCGCGCGCCTCGGCGGGGCTCGTCACGGGATCGTGCACCAGCACGCTCACGCCATAGGATTGAAGCTCATGGATTACGTCGATCACGCGCGAGTTGCGCAGGTCGGGAACGTTCTCCTTGAATGTAAGGCCGAGCACGTTCACCTTTGCTCCGCGCACGGGGCTTCCGGAGCGGATCATCTGCTTGATTGTCTGTTCAGCGACGAACTTGCCCATGTTGTCGTTGATTCGCCTCCCGGCGAGAATCACTTCCGGGTGGTACCCGATCATCTCGGCTTTGTGGGTGAGGTAGTAGGGATCCACGCCGATGCAGTGACCGCCCACAAGCCCCGGCCGGAAAGGCAGGAAGTTCCACTTCGTTCCAGCGGCCTGCAGGACCTCGAGAGTGTCCAGACCCATGCGGTTGAAGATGAGTGCAAGCTCGTTCATGAGCGCAATATTAAGATCGCGCTGAGTGTTCTCGATAACCTTGGCTGCCTCCGCAACGGCGATGCTCGACGCCTGAAAGACTCCTGCCTTCACGACGGAACCGTAGAGTCTGGCGACCGCCTCGAGCGTCTCTGGCGAATCGCCCGAAACGACCTTCAGGATGCGGGTGAGCGTGTGCTCCTTGTCGCCGGGGTTGATGCGCTCCGGTGAATAGCCCACGTGAAAATCCTTCTTCCATTTCTTGCCGGAGTGCTTCTCCAGAACGGGGATACACACTTCTTCCGTCGCCCCCGGATAGACCGTGGACTCGTAGACGACGATCGCGCCACGTTTCATGTTCCGGCCGACGATCTCGCTCGCCCCGACTAGAGGCTTGAAATCCGGCAGCCGGGCGGCGTCAATCGGGGTCGGCACGGCGACGATAATGAAGTCCGCATCCACCAGCGCTGCCGCGTCGGTCGTCACGGTCAGGGTTCCGGCCGCCCGCAAATCCTCGGAGGAGACTTCCCCCGTTGGATCCTCGTGCCTGCGATAGTGGGCGATCTTTTCGGCATTAAGGTCAAACCCGATCGTCGGATACAGTTTGCCGAATTCCACGGCCAGGGGAAGACCGACGTAGCCGAGTCCAACGACGGCGACAGTGTTCACTTAGTGCGCTCCTTCTTGTTGACTATGAGCTAGGAGAGACGATGCAAGGGACTTGTCTAGCTTGCCAATATCATGCCAGTTTCCGCTCGACCGTGGCGCCGAAGTCACGCGCACCGACAGGCTCAGCGCTTGCTATGACCTTGTGCTGAAGCAAGTGCGGCTAGAGCGTCTGAGTGCGCGGGCTTCGTGTTCAAAAAGCTCGACACCACAGAGGGGCTGCCGAGGGCAAATTCTCATGCAGTGAACGATCTGCTAAAGCCGGACCGCGCTATTCGAACGCAGAATCCTTTCGCCTGTCGGTCGCAAAGCGCCCCCGGAGCTCGCCCCGTGGACAGCCTCAACCCGGGGCTTTGCCGGCTGGTCTGGGATTCGGACCGCGCCTGCGGGATCGCTTGGCTTTGGCCGCAAGTTCATGATAACGTCATACAGCTGACGAGTCGCCCGGGCTGACCGGTTGACTGCAGCGTCTCCTGTCTTGGGAGGGCGCATGAGCTGGATCACGTGGTTGGCGCTGCTGGTGATATGGCCCTTGGTGGGGCTGGTCGTAGCCTACCTGTTTGGCCGGTTCACCCATCGCGGTGAGATGTACGGAAATGCCGGCGAGCTCTCTCCCCCAGTCGTGAGCTACCTGCGTCGCGCCAGGCGTGCACGGGTCGCGCCGCTCGTTGCGCCCCACGCCAAGCCGCGGCGCGACGTCGCAGGCGGACGCCGTATACACTGAATTTCCCAGGCATTTCCTGTAACGAGAGGGTGTCGATTCGCGCGGGTCTCCTAAGCTCCCGCGGCAGCACTTGAGGCGACCCCTGCCGAAATCGGCTAGACTCCGCGCTCGCACGGAAAGCCCTCGCGGAATCGATGTCCTTCGACGCACACTTGCCGAGCCCGTCCGGGCACGGACACCTTAGTAGCCGAACGTGAAGGCGAGCGCGGCCGCCATGAAGGTGCTGGTGACGGGAGGGGCCGGCTACATCGGCTCGCACACCTGTGTCGAGTTGATGGGGGCGGGGCACGAGGTGGTCGTGCTGGACAGCCTGCGCAACAGCCACGCCGCCGTGCTCGAGCGAATCGCCCGGATCGCGGGCAGAGATCCTGGATTTGAACGTGTCGACGTGCGCGACGCCGGCGCTCTGCGAGAGGTGTTTTCCCGCTATCGCTTCGACGCAGTGATCCACTTTGCCGGGCTCAAGGCGGTAGGTGAGTCGGTGGCGAAACCGCTGGAGTACTACGACAACAACGTGCAAGGCGCGTTGTCGCTGTGCCAAGCGATGGCGGATGCAGAAGTGGGGATGCTGGTTTTCTCCTCCTCGGCTACCGTTTACGGCAACGCCGCTTCAATGCCACTACGCGAAAATGCGCCTCTCGCCCCCACCAACCCCTACGGCCATTCCAAGTTGATGGTCGAGCAGATACTGTCGGATCTCGGGGCATCCGATCCGAACACGTGGCGAATTGCCTTGTTGCGATACTTCAACCCTGCAGGCGCGCACCCGAGCGGGTTGATCGGCGAGGACCCGCAGGGAATCCCGAACAATCTCATGCCCAACGTCGCACAGGTCGCCGGGGGCGTCCGCAACAAGCTGCGGGTATTCGGCAGCGACTATCCGACTCGCGACGGTACGGGAGTGCGCGACTATATTCACGTGGTGGACCTGGCGCGCGGGCATCTCGCCGCCCTGGATACTCTGCGGCGCGAACGCCGCGGGTTCACGGTGAATCTGGGCACGGGGCGTGGAATCTCCGTGCTCGAGGCAGTGCATGCATTCGAGCGCGCCAGTGGTCGCAGGATTCCGATAGAGCAGGTGGCGCGACGTCCGGGTGACGTCGCTGAATCGTACGCAGACCCTTCACTGGCCGCAAGCCTGCTTGGGTGGAAAGCCCAGTACGGGCTCGACGACATGTGCCGCGACACGTGGCGATGGCAGAGCCTGAACCCTCAAGGTTACAGGGGAACAGACGCGCAGCCAGCAGCGCGCGCATAGAGATTCTATTTCTGGAAGGAAATCGCTCGAAGATGAAAGTTCTCGTTACCGGGGCCGCGGGTTTCATTGGGTCGACGCTGACGCATCGCTTGCTCGACCGCGGCGACCATGTCGTGGGGATCGACAATCTGAACGACTACTACGACGTCCGGCTGAAGCACGCGCGGCTCGACCGCCTCAAAGCCCGTTCGGGCTTCACCTTCCAGAAGGTCGATATCGTCGAGCGCGGCGCGATGGCGGAGCTGTTCGCCGCGGGCAAGTTCGGTGCGGTCGTCCATCTGGCGGCGCAGGCCGGGGTGCGCTACTCGATCGAGAATCCCTCCGCCTACGTCGACGCGAACCTCGTCGGTTTCCTGCACGTGCTCGAAGGCTGCCGCCATACACGTGTCGGGCACTTGGTGTTCGCCTCCAGCAGCTCGGTGTACGGCGCGAACACCCGCCTGCCGTTTTCGGAGCACGACAACGTCGATCATCCGGTATCGCTGTACGCCGCCACGAAGAAAGCGAACGAGCTGATGGCGCACAGCTACGCGAGCCTGTACGGGATGTCGTGCACCGGCTTGCGCTTCTTCACCGTGTACGGGCCCTGGGGCAGGCCCGACATGGCGCTGTTCAAGTTCACCGAGGGAATCCTCGCCGGACGTCCGATCCCGGTCTTCAACCGCGGCGACATGGTGCGCGATTTCACCTACGTCGACGACATCGTCGAGGGCGTCATCCGGACCATGGACAAGCCCGCCGCGCCGGCGGCGGGCTGGAGCGGCGAGCGCCCGGACCCGGCGACGAGCTATGCGCCCTGGCGCATCTTCAATATCGGCAACAACCAGCCCGTGAAGCTGATGCGCTACATCGAAGTGCTCGAGCAATGCCTCGGCAAGAAGGCCCAGCTCGAGCTCCTGCCCATGCAGGCGGGAGATGTACCCGCGACCTTCGCCGACGTCGGCGAGCTGCAGCAGGCGGTCGGCTACAAGCCGCAGACCCCGATCGAGGTGGGGGTGAGGCAATTTGCCGAGTGGTACCAGAGCTATTACCGGAAATCCGCGTAAGTGCAATACTTCGCCTGATGTGGCATCCCGACCCCGCCGCGGCACGCCTGCACCACGAGGTGCGCACGCTATACGCGTGCCTGGGCGTCTCGATCGCGCTGCACGGACTGGCGATGTTCTCGTTTCCGGTGTTTCTGCCCGCGAAACAGCCGGATGACATGCGGGCGCTGACCGCCCTGTTTGCGTCCCGGGCCGCTACGCCCGCCCTTGCTCCGGTTCCGGCTTTCGAAAGACCCCGCGAGCGACCTGGACCTGAGCCCGAGGCGCCGATCCGAAGGCCCGTCGATCCCGCCCCAGCACCCGTGGAACCGACATCGACGCCGGTCCCGCTGCCCGCCGCGCCACCGCCGCTGGCGTCCAGTTCTCCGGAGCCGGCTGCGGCCCCGGCGCCCACCAGGGTTCCGGCGCAGGAACTCGACCCCAGCCTGTTCGATGCCTACCGCCTCGCGCTGATCGACGCGGCGAAACGCTACAAGCGCTACCCGGTTCAGGCGATGGAGAGGGGCTGGGAGGGGCGGGTCGAAATTCGCGTCGTCGTCGACGCGAACGGGACGATCAAGAGCGCGCTCGTGAAGAGCTCGAGCCGCTATCAGATACTGGACGAGCAGGCGCTCGACATGGTGAGAAAGGCGTTCAGCGCCGTGGCCCAGGTTCAGCCGGCGCCGCGCGGACGCGAGTTCACGGTCGATGTGCCGGTGATCTTCGAGCTGCGCACGGGGTGATTCGCAGTCGAGCCGCCGTACGCAATCTACTCCATGACGCGCCGCGCTCCGTCGAAGCGCCGGCTCCAGTAGGCCGTGCGCATGTCCTCGATGCGCACCGCGGTTCCCGGCTTGGGGGCGTGGATGAAGCGATGGTCCCCGAGATAGATTCCCACGTGAGAGTAGGGGCGCCGCTCGGTGTTGTAGAAGACCAGATCGCCTGCTTCGAGCCCCGATCGAGTCACATGCTTCCCCACCCGGCTCTGCGCGAGGGCGTTGTGCGGCAGCTGAACGCCGAAGGCTTCCCGGTACACGTGGGCGACCAGGCCGCTGCAGTCGAAGCCGGTCTCGGGCGACTCCCCGCCGCGCCGATAGGGCACCCCTGCGGTGGCGAGCGCCTGGAACACGAGCTCGGGGCTGCGTGGCGAAGGCTGTGGCGGTGTGGCGCACCCGCAAACGATCAAAGCGCTCAAAAACAGGTAGTTGCAGCGCATAGTCAAAGTACCTTAGACCATCGTGTCCCGACTGTAAAGAGGCTCAGCTTGCGCGCGAATGACCGTGGATCCGCCTTGCAACGTTATAGCGCTTGCAGGGGAGCGTCCCGGAGAAAATCCTCATGAGCGAGCAACTCGAGGCGATTTTCGGCCCGACCGGGCCTCTCGCCTCAAAAATCCCCGAGTACCGCGTCAGGTCGCAGCAGATCGAGATGGCCTCTCGGGTTGCCGAGGCGATCCGGGACAACGCCGTCTTGCTGTGCGAGGCGGGCACCGGCACCGGCAAGACTTTCGCCTATCTCGTTCCGGCGCTTCTTTCCGCAGGCAAGGTGATCATTTCGACAGGCACCAAGACCCTGCAGGATCAGCTCTACCGGCGCGACCTGCCGACAGTGCGTGCGGCTCTCGGCGTGCCGGCTACCACGGCCCTCCTCAAGGGGCGCGCAAACTACGTGTGCCACTATCACCTGGAGCGCCATCTCGAAGCCGGTCAGCACGGGCGCGACGTCGAAGCCGATCTGCGGCGGATAGCGAGCTTTGCGCGAGTCACCCGCAGCGGCGACAAGAGCGAGCTTGCGGAAGTGCCGGAGGAAGCCCGCGCCTGGGATCTCGCGACCTCCACCCGGGAGAACTGTCTGGGACAATCGTGCCCGCGACACCGCGATTGCTTTGTCATGGCCGCGCGGCGCGAGGCGCTTGGCGCCGATCTCGTGGTGGTCAATCATCACCTGTTCTTCGCCGACGTGATGCTCAAGGACGAGGGGATGACGGAACTCCTTCCAGCCTGCAACACGGTGATTCTCGACGAAGCGCACCAGCTTCCGGATACGGCCACGCTCTTCTTCGGCGAGACGCTGTCCACCGCGCAGCTCCTCGAGCTCGCGCGCGACGTCGCTGCCGAGACGCTTGCAGGAGCCGGGGATACGCCGGGGGCACAGCAGCTCGCCGCCGCGCTCGAGAAGGCCGCGCGCGATCTGCGGCTCGCCCTGCCCAGGGAAGGCGCGCGCCTCGCCGCCGCGTCGCTTGTCCGGGAGAGCGGTTTCTCGGAGGCGCTCGCGGCGCTCGACTCGGCTCTGGTATGCCTGAGCGGCGCCCTGGAGGCTCTGGCCGAAAGAAGCGAAGGCCTGGCCCGGTGCTGCGAACGCGCAAGGCAGGCGCGGGCTCTGCTCGAGCGCTGGCGGGACGAAGACCGCGCCGACCTGGTCCGCTGGGTGGAGGCGCTGGGACATTCGCTCAGGCTGAACGCCACGCCCCTTTCGGTCGCCGAGATTTTCCAGAAGCAACTCGGCAGCCGGCCGCGCGCCTGGATCTTCACCTCCGCGACGCTTGCCGTCGGGGGGGACTTCGGACACTACAGCAAGGAGATGGGTCTGCATGACGCTCGCACCGGCTGCTGGGGCAGCCCGTTCGACTACGCATCCCAAGCCCTGCTCTACGTTCCCAAGAACCTCCCCGATCCGAACAGCGAGGCACACACACGCGCGGTCGTGGCGGCCGCGCTCCCCGTGATTCGCGCGAGCGGGGGCCGTGCTTTCATCCTGTTTACAGCCCTGCGCGCGATGCGGCTCGCCCACCGGCTGTTGCGCGAGGAGTTCGACCGTGCGGGACTCCGGTTTTCCTTGATGCTTCAAGGCCAGGGCTCGCGCAGCGACCTGCTCGAGCGTTTTCGCACCCTGGGGAACGCCGTTCTGGTCGGAAGTGCCAGCTTCTGGGAAGGGGTGGACGTGCGGGGCGAGGCCTTGTCGGTGGTGGTCATCGACAAGCTTCCGTTCGCCCCGCCCGACGATCCGGTTCTCGCCGCGCGGCTCGAATCGCTGGAGCGTGCCGGCGGCAATCCCTTCCTCGAATATCAGTTGCCCCAGGCCGCTATCGCGCTGAAGCAGGGAGCGGGGAGACTGATACGGGACGAGGCCGACCGTGGCGTGCTGCTTATCTGCGACCCGAGACTGCTCGGCAAGCCCTACGGCAGGCGAATCCTGGCGAGCCTGCCGCCGATGAGGCTCGTACGCGAGCTGGACGAGGCCGTGCTGTTCCTCAAACGAAATTCCGAGGCTGCGGGACGGTCCGCGGTCAGCGGCCGCGCTGACTGAGCGTGCTCTTCAGCTGCTCGTTGTCTGGAAAGTTCTTTCTCAGGATGCGCTCGGCGTCGTCTCGCAGGTCCGGCAGCCCGAGCGCGTCATAGGCCCGGATCATGATGAGGAGAGCTTCCTCCTGCGCCGGCGCGCCGGGGTAGTTCTTCAGCGCGTACTGCGCGCGGTTGGCCGCCGCGACGTAGGCCTCCCGCTTGATGTACCAGCGGGCTACGTGCACCTCGTGAGAAGCGAGCGCGTTCACGAGATATTTCATGCGCGCGAGCGCATCGGGCGTGTACTTGCTTTCGGGAAAGCGCTGCGCCAGATCCTTGAAGGCGTCGAACGACTCCCGCGCCGACTTGGGATCGCGCTCGGTTCGATCCTGCCGGGACAGCTTGCTCAGGATGCCCAGGTCCTCGTTGAAGTAGGCCAGGCCCTTGAGGTAGTAGGCGTAGTCGACGTTGGGATGATTGGGATGCAGCTTCATGAACCGCTCGGCCGCCGCGACCGCCGAGGCCTGCTCGTTCTGCTTGTAGTAGGCGTACGCGATCTCCAGCTGGCCCTGTTGCGAGTAACGCCCGTAGGGGAAGCGCGCCTCCAGGGCTTCGTAGCGCTTGATCGCCAGGTCGTATTGGCCGTCGTCGAGAGCGTCCTTCGCCTCGGCGTAGAGTTTCTCGACGGACATCGCCTTGGTCGGGTCCTGCTTGTCGAGAAAGGAGCACCCCGCCGAGCCTGCCGCCAGAACGAGGAGGAATGAAGCTAAACTACGTTTCACGATGGCTCGTTCGCTGGAAACGGGAAATTATACCGTGGCGAGGGTGACGCGACGCATTCCGGAGACCCTTGCCGGACTGCGGCTGGACCAGGCACTCGCACGGATGTTTCCCGAGCATTCTCGCAACCGCCTGCAGCGGTGGCTGAGGGACGGGCATGTGAGCCTCGATTCGCGTTCCGCCAAACCCAAGCAGAAGATCTGGGGCGGAGAGCGAATCGAGATCCTCCCGCAGCCGGGACCTTCGGACACCGCACATCGTCCCGAGCGCATCGCCCTCGACATCGTCTACGAGGACGACGACGTCCTGGTGATCAACAAGCCGGCGGGCCTCGTCGTCCATCCCGGAAGCGGCAACTGGAAGGGAACGCTCCTCAACGCGCTCTTGCACCATTCGCCGCAGCTCGCCGCGATTCCCCGGGCCGGCATCGTGCACAGGCTCGACAAGGACACGAGCGGACTCCTGGTGATTGCCAAGACTCTGAGGGCGCAAACCGAGCTCGTGCGACAGCTCCAGGCGAGAACGGTGAAGCGCGAGTACCTGGCCCTGGTGCATGGAGCAGTGCGCGCAAGCGGGGAGGTCAACGCGCCGGTCGGCCGCGATCCGCGCAACCGCACCCGCATGGCAGTGGTGCCCGCGGGGCGCTCCGCGCTCACCCGCTACAAGGTGGCGAAGCGCTTCGCTCATGCCTCGCTGCTCGAGTGCAGCCTGGACACCGGAAGGACGCACCAGATCCGCGTGCACATGCAGTCGCTCGGCCACCCGCTGGTGGGCGATCCCGTCTACCGCGCCGGGCGCGGAGGCGGAACGGAGTACGCGCCGCTCAAGCGCCAGGCGCTTCACGCTGCGCGTCTGGAATTTTCACATCCCGTTTCCGGCCTGCGCAGGTGCTTCGCGGCGCCGTTGCCCGAGGACTTCCGGGCGCTGCTGAATTCGCTGCAGTGAGGGGCGCGCCGCATCCCGACTGGATCGTTCCCGATTGGCCCGCGGCAGGGCGGGTGCGGGCGCTCGTCACCACTCGCGCCGGAGGGGTCAGCTCGGGAGCGTTCGCTAGCCTGAACCTGAGCATGCGCGTCGGCGACGATCCGGCCTGTGTTGCGCGCAACCGCGCCATTCTTCGCGCCTGTCTGCCTGAGGAACCGGCGTGGATCAGGCAGGTGCACGGGGCGGCCGTGATCGACCTGGAGCGCGCGGCCTCCGAAGCGGAGGCCGACGCGGCGGTATGCCGGCGCCCGGGACGCGTCTGCGTGGTGATGACCGCAGACTGCCTGCCGGTTTTCCTGAGCGACCGCGCCGGGCAGGCCGTGGGAATCGCCCACGCCGGCTGGCGCGGACTCGCGGCCGGAGTGATCGAGAACGCCGTCCGGGCGATGGGCTCGCCGCCGGACAGTCTGATCGCCTACGTCGGACCGGGCATCGGCGCGCGCCGCTACGAAGTCGGAGACGAGGTCCGGCGAGCGTTCGTGGACAAGGACCCGGGCGCGGCGGCCGCGTTTGCGCCCGGCCGCGACGGGAAATACCGCGCGGATCTTTGCGCTCTGGCGAGAACGCGGCTGGGCGCCGCGGGGGTCACCGAGGTCCATGGCGGAGGGTTCTGCACGGCGAGCGACGAGCGTTTCTTTTCCTTCCGGAGAGACCACACAACGGGCAGAATGGCGAGCCTGATCTGGCTGGAGGACGACTAGCGCATGGCGATTCTCGCTTGGATATCCGGGGCCGCCGTGGCGGGCAGCGTGATCAGCATCGCCATAGCCGCGCTGTTCGCGCTGTCGGCGCCGGCGAGCTGGGTTCCCGCTCTGGTCAGCTTCGCCATCGGAGCGCTGCTGGGGGCGGTGTTCCTGGAGATCCTGCCCCACGCCGTCGGCAGCGCCGGAAGCCTGCAGGCGACCTTTGCCACCGTGCTCGGGGGCATTCTCGGGTTCTTCGTCCTGGAAAAGCTGGTGCTGTGGCGGCACTGCCATGTCGAGGACTGCGAGGCCCACGACCATCATGCCGATCCGAACGATCACGGGCGCAGCGGCCTGATGATCATCATCGGCGACGCATTTCACAATTTCGTCGACGGCATATTGATCGCGGCGGCGTTTCTGCAGAGCGTCGAGCTCGGCGTGGTTACCGCGGCCGCGATCATTGCTCACGAGATCCCGCAGGAGATCGGCGACTTCGTGATCCTGCTGCACTCCGGCTACGGCAAGGCCGCCGCGCTCGCGCTCAATCTGCTGTCCAGCCTCGCGATGCTGGCGGGCGCGCTGCTCGCGTACTTCACGCTGCAGGCGGCGCAGGGATGGATCGCCACGGTGCTCGCGCTGGCCGCCGCCAGCATGATCTACGTCGCCGTCGCGGATCTCATCCCGGGACTGCACCGGCGCCCCGAGCTGGGCGCGACCGCGCAGCAGGTGTCGCTGATCTCGCTCGGCGTCGGCCTGATCTGGCTGGTCGGCGACCTGGTGCGGGCATAGCGGCCTTCGCTAGAGCATCGCCGAGCCACCGTCGACCACCAGGGTCTGGCCGGTCATGAAGGCCGCATCGTCTCCCGCCAGGAAGCTCGCCGCGCCCACCAGATCCCCGGGGACCTCCTCGCGCTGAATGGCGCGGGAGCGGATGCTCTCGGCGTGATTGCGCAGGTGCTCGGGCCTTCCGGCGGTCGCGTCGGACACGGTCAGGCCCGGAGCGATGGCGTTGACGGTGATGCCGTCCCGGCCGAGCTCGCGCGCCAGGCCGCGGGTCATCGCGATCACGGCGCCCTTGCTCGCGATGTAGTGCAGGAAGTGGGGCACCCCCTTCAGCGGCGCGCCGGAAGCGAGGTTGATGATGCGCCCGCTCTTCTGACGCCGCATCTGCGGCGTCACGGCCTTGCAGCACAGGGCGACGCCCAGGACGTTGATCTCGAGCAGGCGCTTCCATTCGCTCGCCGGGATCTCCTCGAACGGCCCCAGCTTGACCGAGGCGAACATCGCCGCGCAATTCACCAGGATGTCGATGCGCCCGAATGCGCTCAGTGTCTCTTCGGCCATCGAAGCCGCGTCGGATTCCGAGGAGACGTCGACCTTGAGCCCGAGCGTGCGCGCCCCGCCCTTCGCCAGCTCGGCCGCGGCGACGTCGTAGCCCGCGATGTCGGCGATCGCCACGTTCGCTCCGTCGGCGGCCAGGCGCGCCGCCATCGCCCTGCCTATGCCGCGTCCCGCGCCGGTCACGATTGCGGTCCTGCCCTGCAATTTCATGGACGGTCTCCTGTCGCCGATGGTAACTGATA
>Ga0335084_10004724_pt1 | contig 13429 bp, 10 predicted proteins | sample Lox_Sample_44_FD_206721 | JGI IMG/M metagenome (GOLD analysis project Ga0335084, IMG submission 206721) | Soil microbial communities from Loxahatchee National Wildlife Refuge, Florida, United States - Lox_Sample_4.4 | ecosystem: Environmental > Terrestrial > Soil > Wetlands | place: USA... | reverse complement strand
TCGAGCATCCGGTTTGTTCCATCCGGGTCAAGTCCAATGGTAGGCTCGTCGAGAAAGATCAGCCTGGGTTCCTTAATCAGAACCTCTGCGATCCCGAGTCTCTGCCTCATGCCTTTCGAGTAGGTTCCCACCTTCTTCTTGCCCTCTTCAAAAAGACCGACTTGTTGAAGCAATTCGTCAATCTTTTTGCGAGAGACCCCATCCGGGATTCGGTTCAAGCGGGCAATGAACTGGAGATTCTGCCGGGCGTCCATATCGTCGTAGAAACCGACGTTTTCAGGCAAGTACCCGACTTTCTCTTTCACGCGGAGCGGTTCACGGGTTGGATCGAATCCCACAATACGGACCTTCCCGGAGGTGGGCTCTGTGAGTCCCAGAAACATGAGCAGCGTGGTGGTTTTCCCCGCCCCATTGGGGCCAAGGAACCCGAACACCTCCCCTTCTTGAATCTGAAGAGTCAGGTTATTTACGGCGATCTGAGTTCCATACTTCTTCGTCAGCCCTTCGGCTTCAATGATGATCTGCCCTTCCAATTTATCGTCTCCCCAAATAGATGAACAGCGCGCTCAACCCGGCAATCACAAAAATGATGATGAAGATTCCGATCCAACCCCACGCGGTGGAGGCCTTCACCGTCACCCTCATTTCAATCGTCTTGTCCGATTTTTCGCCGTTGACCATCACCCCTACCGAATAATCCCCGACCAAGGCCTGTGCTGCTGGCTTGACCGTGACCTCAACCTGTTTCAAAGCGCCGGTTTCTAACGCCTCGATCTTTTCCGGCTTAAAAGTTACTTCCCAATTCTCGGGTTTGAAGGAAGAAAAAGTGACATTCCGGTTGACCGCGGAACCCGTGTTCTTCACGAAGAACGAAAAATTGGCCGTTTTACCCGCAATGGCTTCCAACGAGAGGATTCCTGAAGGCGTTCCGGCATCGAGCTTATAAATACCCGTCAGGGCGACCGTCAACTTGACTTCCGCTTTTTTCTCTCCTGAAGTCACCCTCACCAGAACGGGATAATCTCCCGGCGAGGCTTCTTTCGCAGGGGTGACTTCCACGGCCACCGACTGGCTCGTTGCCCCTTTGATCCGCAAACTGGAAATCTGTTTCTGCTCGTAAGAAGGCTTGAAATTGATCTCCCATTTCTCCGGCCCGACTGCGGCCAGGTTGAAAGTTCGATCCACCTCGCTCTTATTCATGATATCCAGCGAAAACTCGAACTTGGCATCTGTCTGACCCCTCAATACAGGATAGGAAGTCGTTATTTGAATGTCCTCGAGACCCGCTGTCCGTTCCTGAACCGTAACATTCAGTTTATTTGAAAAAGTGAATTTCCCGTCCGCCGTCCGGGCATCGAACTGGAAGATGTAGTCACCGGGCCCCACCGTCTTGTCCGGTTCCAGGGTCAAGGCCAGGTTCTTTGTCTTTCCGTTCGGAACATAGACCCCGGAGACCACGTAACTTCCGCCTTTCAGCGTGGCCTTCCATCCTTTGGGAATCGTAGAAATCTTGACATCGATGCTTTCATCCGTACGTCCTTTATCCTCCAGGATCAGATCCATTCGAACCGTCTCTCCCTTGGGCACAATCACTCCGGAGAATTCAGGGAAAACGGCGATGCCCCGCTCCGGTCTGAGGTCCTTCTTCTCCTCCTGGGCAAGGAGAAGAGATGGAAGGATGAGGGAAAATATTAGAAAAACTAAAAAGACAGATGATGTCCGGCCTCGATTGACTCGCACCATGGGTCTACCTCCTAAGAAACACCTTTTAGAGTTTTATGCATTCAGAATCTTTATTTTGACGACAGGACAGGAAATTTTAACTTCAATATGTAATCACTCGGCGATGGGTTGTCAAGATCAATTCGCAAAAATCTTTATAACATTTTCCCGACAGATTTCAAACCGGTCCCCGTGAGCGTGGAGACGACGGTTTCCCTCTTCTTCCTTTTTCTCAGGTATTTTTTCAATCCGGCAACGGTTGCCGCCGACGTGGGCTCGACGAAATAACCTTTCCGGCCCATTTGTTTCAGGGCCATCCAGATCTCCTTTTCCGTGACGGCCAGAATCTCTCCATCCGTCTCCTCTGTCGCCTCCAATATCTGCCTCCCCCTGACAGGTTCTGAGATGGCAATCCCCTCGGCGAGGGTCTCTCCCTTTTCGATGGGCCGGGTCTCCCCCCAGCCTTTTTTATAGGCTTGATGGAGGGGGGCGCAAAAAGCGGACTGGACACCCACCAGCTTTGGAATCCTCTTGGTCAATCCTGCTTCCTTCAACTCTCTGAACCCGATCATGGCTCCTAGGAAAAGCGTCCCATGTCCGACGGGAAGGACGAGCACATCCGGAGCCCTCCAGCCCAGTTGCTCCCAGACTTCAAAGGCGAAGGTTTTCGTCCCGTGGAGGAAAAAGGGGCTCCAGCAATGACTGGCATAAGGGATCCGGGAGGCAGCCTTCATCGCCACCACCGCGGTCTTTTCCCTCGAACCCCGCACCTTTCTTAATGTCGCCCCGTAAGCCTGGATTTGAACGGTCTTCTCCAAAGAGGTGGCCTCGGGAACATAGATCTCACATTCTATCCCGGCTTTTGCACTGTAAGCCGCAACAGCGGATCCCGCATTGCCTGAAGAATCCTCCACCACTCGTTGAACTCCCCACTCCGTCATCTTACTGATAAGCACGGTGGCTCCGCGATCTTTATAGGACCCAGTCGGAAAAAGATAGTCCATCTTCACCAGGGCGCTCTTTCCGTCAAACTCGACCTCCTCCAGAGGAGTAAACCCTTCGCTCATGGAGACGATCGAAGCCTTGTGATCAATCGGGATCGCCTCACGATATCGCCACAAGGTCGGACTTCTTCTCAGAATTTTTTCAATGGAAAATTTTGGTTCAAATTGGAGGTCAAGATAGGAACCGCAATCACATCGCCATCGGAACGGTTGAGGTGAATAAGAACGGCTGCAACTCGAACAAAACAATTTCTCCATCGTCAAGCATCTAATAAATTAAGGAGGGTGGCGATTGAGGAATTGCGAATCTCCAAATTCCAAAATCCCTGAATCCTTGAATTTCTAAATTTCACTGTCTGTGCGTTTTCCGTTTTTATTTGACGAGAGGGAACATCACCCGGAAGGTCGTTTGACCTTCCCCGGACTCCATCTCCATCTTTCCGTTCATCTGTTTGACCAATCGGGTGGTGATATGGAGCCCCCTCCCCTTCCCCTCGCCGAGGAGGTACCGGTCTCGGTCCTCTTCCCGAATTTCCCCGGTATTCGTCACCTCTGCGACGGCCCAGGAATCCTTCCGGTAGGACCGAACGAAGAGACGCCCTCCTTCTTGAGGCATGGCGTTAGAAGCGTTGTTGAGGAGATTGTCGAGAACCCTTTCGATGTGCAGGGGATAACATCGAATGTACAAGCAAGTCTCCAGGGGTCCTTCGATGGATTGAACATTCTCCCGCATTAATTCATGCATCGCTTCCTCGTTGATGAGGAAGCGTTTCTTCAACTTCTCTGTCAGATCGACCATCTCCTCCTTACCCTCTCCTTGAAGCGTCAGGGCCAATTCCTGGATGCGGGACGTCTCTTTCAGAATAATCTCCAGGGCCTGAGTCACCTTTTCTTTCTTTGAAAGAAATTCTCCCTCTTCGACGATTTTTTGAATCCTCTTGGCAAACCCTGCTGCCGCGATGGCCGGATTCTTAAAATCGTGGAGGATATCGTCCATCTTCTCCAGTCTCAGCCCTTTCATCAACTCCTTGCCGAAGAATACAAGGACCTCAATCTCTTCATCGGTGAACCTTCGGTGGTGGGCTTGGGCGTCGAAGACCAAGAAAAAGTTGACCACATCGTTCACTTTGAGAGGAATATAGAGAACGGAATGAATTTGTTGGTTCTCCAGAAATCGTTTCAGGTCCGCAGGGAGAAGGCAACTTTCCCGTGGGTTATGGATGAGGATGTACGAAGGAAAGATCTTCTCGTTTTCAAACTCGCCGAAGGGGCCGGTCTGGTTCACCACAGCATCGATATAGGGCTCCTCTTTGACTGCAAAGGCCTTCCCAATCCCGTGGTGGATCTCTGGGTAACCGGCTTCCAAAACGACATGGTTCCGGGTTTCACTGACCGAGAAGAGGGAACACCTCTCGATCCGCATGATGTCAGCCAATTCGGGAACGACCAGATTGAAGACATCTTTCATCTTGATCCCTTCCCGTTTTCCCAGTTTCAGAAAGATCTGTTCCACGATTTTATCTTTGGTCACATTCAGTTTCTGAAGGTTCAGGATCCGCTTTCGCGCGACGACATAACTCACCCTCCTCGAAAGCATCTCCGCAATCTTCGCTTCCAGAGGCGTGAATGTCTTATCGATCTCTCTGTAGTAGATCTGAAGGGACCCTTCTGTGTCGACATCTTTCAAAGAAAAGCGAGGAATCGAAATGGGCACCGCCAGCATCGACTGGATCCCGTACCGGCGAACCCTCTCCTTATTCTTATATTTTTCCTCCAGCAGAATATTGGGCACAAAGTAGGCGCGATGGGTTTTGACGACCTCACCGGCAATGGTATCTTCAAAAGGAACCGTCTCCTCGCGACCCTCCGCATAATCGGGGTAAGATCCGAAGGAGACCATCTCCTCCTTCCCGGGATCGAAGATCCGTAGGCTCGCCGCCTCCGCGCCAAGATATTCCACGACGTTTTTCGCCACGATCTGGAGGATCTCTTTCTCCGTTCGGGAAGGGTCGATTTCCAGGATCGTTTCCGCTTGACTGATCAGCCGGTCCACATACCGGTAGATCACTTCCTCCTTGATCGAGTCCACCACCCGGGTCACTTCCTCCAAGGAAAGGGAAACCCCCTTCTCTTTCAGATTGGCCATGATGGACTCCAAAAGGTTCTGATCAATCCCAAAATGGTCCATAGATGCCCAGGAATTTATAGAAATCTGCGAGGGATAGAGACATTATAAACCTTTCCAAAAACGTGTCAATATTATTCAATGCTTGCCCACCCCCAGTTTTCTAAAGCTTCTCCAACTCACCCTTCTGTGTCCCTGCCAACGGGAGAGCCCTTGGTTCAGGAATCGGGCGAATCTTCGCCCACGATCGGGGGAGGTCCCTGAAGAGGCTTCATCGGCCCAACCGCTAGGAGTTTGGCTGCGTGAGTTTGGAGGGGGAGAATAGGTTTCAATCTCATTCTAAGTCTGGACCCGTTCATCAACAACGCGGGCCTAATGAAGCCTCTAAGGGGATTTACCCGGATCGTGGACGAGAAAAAACTGTGGGCGGGCAAGTATTCAATGATATGGGGAATGGATGACGTGCTAAACTTTATGAAATCCTGCCCAAGCGGGATAAGAATCGGAAGGTTATCGCGGCGCCTTGTACGTTCCCGACGTCCACCGGAGCAACCTATTCCTTAAACTTCTTTATCAGGATGGCGCTATTGACTCCTCCGAAACCGGCTGAAATGGAAAGGGCATGATTGACCTCTTTCTCTCTCGCCTGGTTGGGGACATAGTCTAAGTCGCACTCGGGGTCCGGAAATTCATAGTTGAGGGTGGGATGGATCATTCCTTTTTCGGTGGTCAGCAGGAGGGCGATGGCTTCGACTCCTCCCGCAGCTCCCAGCAGATGGCCCGTGATCGATTTGGTTGAACTGATGGGAATCTGGTAAGCCTCCTTTCCGAAGACGCCTTTGATCATTCGCGTCTCCACTCGATCGTTCAAGAGAGTCGAAGTCCCATGGGGATTGATGTAATCAATCTCCTCCGGGTGGACGCCCGCCATCTCAATCGCATCCCGGACAGCTTTGCCCAAAGACTTCCCATCAGGGTCCGGGTCCGTGAGATGATAAGCGTCGGCGGTCATCCCGAACCCGACCACTTCGCCGTAGATATGAGCCCCTCTTTTCTTGGCATGATCTAATTCCTCAAACACCAGCACACCCGCCCCCTCGCCCATGACAAACCCGTCTCGCTCCCGGTCAAAAGGCCGGGAGGCTCTGTTTGGGTCGTCATTTCGTGTTGACATGGCCCTTAACACATCAAACCCCGCAAAGACATAGGGAGTGAGACAGGCATCTGCTCCTCCGGTGACCATCAGATCTTCCCCGCCGCCCTGGATCTGGAGGAAACTGTTGATCATCGCGTGCGTGGCCGAGGCGCAGGCCGTCGAAACCGCGTAAGAAGTCCCCCGGATGGAAAAATATTGGGCTACGTGGGAGGTGACGGCGCTCAGGTAGATATTCGGAAGGGCAAAGGGGGAAAGGCCTCTGTGTCCCCTGGATAGAAAACGCTCATGGAAATGTTCCATCAGATCCATTGCTTCTACGCCCACTCCCAAAACCACGCCGATTTGAAAGGAATCTAACTCCTTCAGATGATAGACTCCGGTGTGTTTGTGGTGGGGTCCTTCTTTTTCCAGATCGTTCTTATCCAGCTCAATGCCGGCATCCTTTAAAGCAAGCCACGTCGCCGCAACGGCAAATTGGGACGTCTTTCCAAGGTGCTTTGAAAGCTTCGATCGCTCTACAAAATGGGAGAGATCAAAACCATCGATGGGCGCTCCAATCTGGCATCGGTATTGACCCATGTCTATTTCAGGAAACGAAATCCGCCGAACGGAAGATTTCCCGTGAATCAGATTCTCCCAGTAAGCCTCTTTCCCGATGCCGATAGGGGTGACTGGACCGACTCCGGTAACCACGACGCGCTTCTTATAGTTCCTCACACTCATCTCCTCTCCGGTTAGCCTTGTTATTTTTATCGATTGGCCCACTGTTTGTCAAGACGATCACAATTTTGATGAAAGACGGCCATTCCGAGAGGGTGTTAAAACACCCTGAAGGGGGTTAACGACAGGTGTTTTCAAACAACAGGGTTGACATCCTCCCATTTTAGAAATATATAACTTCTTAAGGTCGAATCAACTTTTTGATGTGCCGGGGGAAAAACATGAAGGGATCTCGTCATCGGGCGCGGATCATTTTTTGCTTATGTCTTCTCTTTCCTCTTTCTGCCTGCCTTCCAAACAAAAAGTTAACCGTTGGCGCGACTGCGATCCTGCTGGAGGGCGTGGCAAAGGCTTCTTCTCAGCAATCGGACGCACGCGTCCTTCAGGAAGGGATGCCCGCATATCTGATGTTGATCGATGGAATGATTCAGACGTGGCCGGACAATGAACGGTTGCTCATGGCCGGAGCTCGGAGTTATTCCTCCTTCGCTTCCCTCTTTGTGGAGGATCAGGACAAGGAATATGCCAACCTCCTTTATGGGAGGGGAAAACAGTACGCGTTGAGGTCTTTCGAACTGACAGGGTTTAAGGATCCTCTTCAGAGGCCTTTCGACGATTTTGGCAGGGGATTAAAGCGCCTTGGGAAAAAGGATGTCCCCATCCTCTTCTGGACGGCAACCTGCTGGGCGAGCTGGATCCGTCTTAACCTGGATTCGATGGAAGCCCTCTCCGAGCTTCCGAGGGTGGAAGCGATGATGGCGAGGGTCCTGGAACTGGACGAGGGATTTCATTACGGCGGCGCCCATCTCTTCATGGGAATTTGGTATGCCTCCAGGCCCAAGATCGCGGGCGGAGATCTCAAAAAAGCTCAGGAACATTTTCTGAAGGGGATTGATCTCGGACAGGGGAAATTCCTGATGGCTTACGTTTACTATGCGAGCTACTACGTTCGAAAAAGGGCGGACAAGGAACTTTTCACCGCCACCCTTCAAAAAGTTTTGGAGACTCCGGCGGACACGCTTCCGGACCTCGTCCTGGTCAACACCGTCGCCAAGAAGCAGGCAAAAGAATTGCTGAGCCATGCGGAAGAATACTTCGAATAGGAGAAAGCATATGGGCAGAACGCTTGCGATCAGAGTCTTAGGACTCAGTCTGGGGGTCTTTCTTTTTTCGATCCAAACCGTCGCGGGGGCCGAAAAAGGTTATGTGATCAAGCTGGGTACGCTGGCTCCGGAGGGTAGCTCTTGGGTGAAGACCCTCACCGCCATAAACGCCGATGTGATGAAAAAGACGGGAAATTCGGTCCAGTTTAAACTCTATCCGGGCGGCGTCCTGGGCGACGAGACGGATATGCTCCGAAAACTGAAGATCGGTCAAATTCAGGGGGTCGCCCTCACTTCCGCCGGCCTCTCCTCACTTTTTAAGGAGATGGACGTTCTCCAGATTCCCTTCCTTTTTCAAAGCTACGACGAAGTCGACGCAGTTCTAAACAAGATGGATTCCTTTTTCCGAAAGGGTCTGGAGGATAGCGGATATATCCTGCTGGGTTGGACGGAGGCAGGGTTTGTCTACCTGATGTCTACGCTCCCCGTCGCCAGCGTGGCCGATCTCAGAAAGGCAAAGGTGTGGATCTGGGAGGATTCGCCGATGTCAAAAGCCATCTTCGATGAAGCCGGGGTAAAGGCCATTCCCCTCTCCGTCCCCGATGTTCTGGTCGGACTCCAAACCGGACTGGTGGAAGTGGTCTATGCGCCTCCGACAGGGGCCATCTCCCTTCAGTGGTTCACGAAGATCAAATATCTCACCGATCTCCCCCTGGTTTATCTGTCGGGCGGCGTGATCGTAAAAAAAGATATCTTTAGACAGCTCCCTCAGACCTCCCAGAATTTCATTTTAGAAGGGTTCCAACAGCATGCGGATCAATTGAAAATGGCCACCCGAAACGAAAATCGAGATGCCCTTAAGGTGATGGTCAAAAATGGGGTCAAGACCGTCACCCCGACCAAGGACCAGATCGATGAATACAAGAAGCTGTCGAGTAATGCCATGGGCCACATCCGTGGGCAGACCTTCTCCAAGAAGGTCTTGGAGGATGTCATTTCTCTTCTGGAAAATTACCGAAAGGGTGGAAAATAGTGAATTCTTGGGAGCGGCTCGATGAGACGATTGCGAGGGTGGAACAGACCCTCCTCGTCATTTTCTTAGGGTTTATCGTTCTCGTCGCCTTCCTGCAGATCGTCCTGCGAAACGTCTTTACAACGGGGCTGGACTGGGGAGATGCCTTGGTAAGGAATCTGGTCCTCTGGATCGGTTTCATCGGGGCCACCCTGGCGACGAAGGAAGGAAAACACATCAACATCGACGTCGTCTCCCGATGGCTTCCCTCGCTGGGTAAGGAAATCGTCACTTTGTTCACTCACCTATTTTCCTTGGTCATCAGCAGCCTTTTGACCTACGCCGCAGTCAAATTCATCAGGAACGAAGCCCAGACGGAGAATATGACGTTTCTAAATATCCCTGCCTGGATCCCGGAGATGATCCTCCCTGTAACCTTCGTGCTGATGACCTTTCGATTTGCTCTTCGTTCTCTCAAAAATCTTTCCGAGATGGGTAAAATAAATCCCCCCCCTTGATCGAGAGAAAGAGACATGACCCTCCTGTTGATCCTGATCGCTTTTCTCATCATGTTTCTCGGGGCCCCTCTTTTCACGGTCTTCTCCGGCCTGACGCTCTTGTTGTTATTCTTTACTCGAATCGATTCCTCGGCCATGATCATCGAAATGCATCGAATCGCCACCACACCCATCCTGGTCGCCATCCCGCTTTTCACCTTCGCCGGATATCTCCTTTCGGAAAGCAAGGCGCCTCGGAGACTCATCGGGTTGACGGACGCTTTTCTGGGCTGGTTGCCGGGCGGGTTGTCGATCATCGCCCTCATCACCTGCTCCGCCTTCACTGCCCTGACAGGTGCTACCGGTCTCACCATCATTGCCCTGGGAGGCATCCTCCTTCCTGCTTTGCTGCAGGCAAAATATCCGGAAAAATTTTCTCTCGGGTTAGTGACCAATTCAGGGACATTAGGCCTTCTCTTTCCACCGAGCCTGCCTATCATCATTTATGCGATTGTGTCTAAAGTGCAGATTACTCAACTTTTTCTTGCAGGTCTTTTGCCCGGCATCCTGACGGTCGTCCTGCTCTCCGCCTTCAGTGTACAGAAAGCAATTGCTGCGGAGGTCCCGAGAACCCAGTTCAATACGGCCCGGATGTTTAAGGCAATCCGGGAAGCGAAGTGGGAACTTCCTCTCCCCCTCGTCGTACTGGGCGGTATCTACAGCGGGTACTTTGCTGTGAGCGAAGCGGCAGCGATTACAGCCGTCTATGTTTTCCTCGTCGAAGTAGTCATCTATCGGGATATCCAATGGCGGGAACTTCCCCAGGTGATGCGAAAAAGTATGGTGCTGGTGGGAGGAATCTTGATCATCCTGGGGGCAGCCTTGGGTTTCACGAATTATCTGATCGACGCCGAAGTTCCGATGAAACTGTTTAATCTATTCAAGACCTATACCGACAGCCCTTTTATATTTCTGATCCTCCTGAATCTCTTTCTCTTAGTGGTAGGCTGCCTGCTGGACATCTTCTCGGCCCTGATCGTCGTCGTGCCTCTCATCACCCCGGTCGCCAGCGCCTACGGAATCAACCCCATTCACCTCGGCATCATCTTCCTTGCCAACCTTCAGATTGGGGCATTGACCCCGCCGGTCGGGATGAGTCTTTTCATCTCAAGCCTCCGTTTTGAAAAACCGATGGCAAAGATCATCCTGGCTTCCCTCCCGTTTATCGTTGTCCTCTTATTCGTATTAGCCATCATCACCTATGTCCCCTGGTTTAGCCTGGCCCTCGTGAAATAGAAACGCATCGGGGCAAAGTCTAGGGACAACGTGTGTCGTGGTGGCATTGAGCGTATAGAATGTAACTGAACTCCGTGCTTCTTAAATAAAACGCATCCTGGCCAAATTACCCGTTTCAGGCATGGCAAATTATTCTCAACCGGTCTAAAGATGAAAGGAGGTTACGTGCATGCAGCACGACCTGAAAGTTTCAGCAAAAATTGCCGCAGTTTTAGCCTTGATCTTGACATTTGCAATCGGATGTACAACTTCAACTTACGTGCCCAGCCCCACGGCGGAAAAGCGTGCTCCGGGTCTGATCAGCGCGGCTGCTGCGGGTGACGTTGTGCAGGTCAAGTCCCTCATTGCAACCAAGGAGGATGTGAATGCCAAGACCGACGATGGGGAAACGGCGCTGATGTATGCAGTGTGGGGCGACCACGTCCAGGTGGTGAACGTGCTGCTGGCGGCCAGGGCGGATGTGAACACGAAGAACAACAATGGCGTCACGGCGCTGATGGTGGCGTCGAAAAGAGGCCACGCTAAGGTGGTGGAGGCGTTGCTGGCGGCCAGGGCGGATGTGAACGCCAAGGCCCCCGATAGCGTCACGGCGCTGATGCTGGCGTCGGACAAGGGTCGCGCCGAGGTGGTGAGCGTGTTACTGGCGGCCGGAGCGGATGTGAATGCCAGGACCGATAGTGGCGAAACGGCGCTGATGTGGGCATCGGATATGGGCCACGTTAAGGTGGTGGACGCGTTGCTAGCGGCCAGGGCAGATGTAAACGCCAAGGCCAACGATGGCCGCACGGCGCTGGTTTATGCGTCGGCTCGGGGCTACGCTGGGATGGTGAACGTGTTGCTAGCGGCTAAGGCGGATGTTAACGCCACGAACAACAATGGCGAAACGGCGCTGATGTGGGCGTCGGATATGGGCCACGTTAAGGTGGTGGACGCGTTGCTGGCGGCCAGGGCAGATGTAAACGCCAAGGCCAACGATGGCCGCACAGCGCTGGTCTATGCGTCGGCTCGGGGCTTCGTTGGGATGGTGAACGTGTTGCTGGCGGCCAGGGCGGATGTGAACGCCAAGGCCAACGACGGCGTCACGGCGCTGATGCTGGCAGTGTGGGGAAACCACGTCGAGGTGGTAAACGTGCTGCTGGCGGCCAGGGCGGATGTGAACGCCAAGGCCAACGATGGCCGCACGGCGCTGAAGATTGCACGGGTTGCAGGCCACACCGGGATGGTGAAGCTCCTCAGTCAGGCCGGGGGCAAGGAATAGCCCTTATAATGTGCTGCCTTTTGCTCCCCGCACCATGGCTTGTGGGGTTTTCATTCCTGGAGGAAATCAAGGATCGCTTGGTTGACTTCGTCCGGCGTCTCCCACATGGGAATATGGCCACTTTTCCTGATCACCTTAAACTTCGAACCTGCGATGGCCCGATGGAGGGTCTCCCCTACATCGAGAGGGAAGATAAGGTCCTTCTCTCCCCAGATGATGAAAGTAGGCTGCCGAATCTTCGAAAGACGATCTTTTAGTTTCAAGGCTTCCCTGGCATGTTTGAGAGTGGAGTAAAGGACCCACGTTGTCCCTTTGATCCTGGAAAGTTGATACTGTCGATTCACCACTTCTGGAGTGATCAGTCTGATATCCAGGATGCATTCCCGAAGGATCTGCTTAACCGCGTTCTTGTCCCGAGTGGCAATGGCCAGATAGGGAAAGAATGGAATATCTTTGATTGCCGCCAACATTCGGAAAGATTCATTCTTGACCCGGTCGAGGACATCCGGAGGGACAGAATCGATCAAAATGAGTCGATCCACTCGCTCCGGAAAGAGGATCGTTGTGGCCCACGCAACCCCGCCTCCCATCGAATTTCCGATCAGCGTGGCCTTATCAATCCCCACACCATTCATGAAATCTTTTAGACAATGGATATACGTCTCCGGCGTGTACGGAACCGTCGGCCGGTCCGAGAATCCATGGCCGATGAGATCCAAGGCATAAACCCGGTAGTATTGGGAAAGTGATTCAATCTGTTTCTCCCAGATCCAGATCCCGGCGCCGTAGCCATGAATCAGTACAAGAGGACGGCCCGTCCCCTTCACCGTATAAAAAATCGTATGGCCATTGATCTTAATCGTCTGCGGAGAGAGAGAAAGGTTCCAGTCGAGCCGAGCGGGCCTGACCAGAGGAAGGCTTCGTTCTCTTAAGATAGGCGCCGATAAGGCTCCGAGAATCCTTCGAAGGCGAGACATGTGGAAACCTAAGTTACCCGTAAAGCCATTATCGTACAGACATCAAACCCTTCCTTAATGCCGCTGGATTCCGGCTGGAGTTTACCCGTACTTGATACGGGGTCTGAATGACGAAAAAGGACGTCGCTTCAATTCGTCTCTCCGGGCCCGGAGTAAACCGATCTCTGGTTAAATGAAAGGATGCAGTTGAGGACTGTCACCTCTTCTTCTCTTTCTTTTTCCTGAAAAGTTCCTCGATCGATTGCAGCCCCTCGGCCAATCCTTTTTCGCCCTTGAATGTGGATCGGAAGACCTCTTCGCCTACCACCTTAATCGGAATTCCCAGCGCCTGTGCGAAAGAGATGGCCACTTGAGTCAAGAATGTCTCTTGAAGGTTGAATTGAGGATTGTCCATATTCCCCTTCACATAGAATCTGGCCTTTATCCGATGCCGTTTCTTCTCGAGGACGGAAACCAGGGTCTCGGCCGGAATCCAAAAAACAGTCCCGCCTCCCTCTTTAATATGCAGGTTGACCAGTTCCATTTCTCCGGGCGCATCGATCCTCTGGTCCTTCACGAC
>Ga0335084_10004723_pt1 | contig 13429 bp, 10 predicted proteins | sample Lox_Sample_44_FD_206721 | JGI IMG/M metagenome (GOLD analysis project Ga0335084, IMG submission 206721) | Soil microbial communities from Loxahatchee National Wildlife Refuge, Florida, United States - Lox_Sample_4.4 | ecosystem: Environmental > Terrestrial > Soil > Wetlands | place: USA... | reverse complement strand
GTCATGTCGGACGTCCACACCGAGGCCGGGATTGCATACTTCATCGCAATTTTCCTGGTCGGCCCCGGAGTGCAAAACAAGCAGCAATCATATGTCTATGCGGTCGACCTCGCGACCGGCGCGGTGAAATGGCGGACCTTGATCGACGGATGGGCCTACCAGTTCCTGATCAGGACGGAAGGTGTCGTCGCATGGTTCAACAAATACATGGTGCAGGCGCCGATCACCGACAACGACATTCATTATAGGGCAGTCGTGCTCGACAAATCGTCGGGCGCGGTCAAGGTCGATGTCGACCTCGGTCCCGGCGCAATCTCTGCCCAAAACAGGAGCGATCGAATCGCACTGGTCCGAGCGAACCGGCCATGGATCGACATGCTCGATCCGAAAACCTGGACCACATCGCGACTCTACACGGCTCCACAGCCGATCCAGGTCGCGCTGTTCGATGGGGACAGGTGCTATGTTGGCATGAGCCCAAATGTCAGGCAAATAGATGTCCCCGGCCCTTCCTCGATCGCCGCGATAAATCTCACCACCGGCGCAGTGGATTGGACACGAACGGACGCGCGATACGTCTGGGACTTGCGCGCGGACGGGCAGAACGTTTTCGCCGCAACGTATTCGGCGGCCGGAGGCACCGACACGTCATTCATCAGTTTGCTCGGCGCGGCGGACGGGACGGTCAAATGGACGGTGCCGGCGGGATCGAAAACACCGGTCCTCGGCCCTGTCGTCGCAGGCATCCTGGTGGCGCAGATCGAGATACGTCCAAATCCGCAGACAACCGCCATCACCGTCGGACTGGACGTTCTCACCGGCACCGAGATTTTCCGTTGCGAACTGCCGTACAGCACGAACTGGGTTATCGACGCCGGCAACGGGATGATCGTCTCCAGTCACCACGACAATGTTTTCATGCTCGACTTCAATCACCTCTGAAGCCGCTCGGCCGCAGAAAGTCTGGCCTCGGAGTGGCCGGCTCCCGGGGCTGAATTTCGCGGCGGGCACTGCCGGTGGAGGGGACGCGGTCGGGGCCGCCGTGGGCATCGGCGATCATCGTGAGGTCGCCGAGTGTGCCAAAAATACACACGCTGCGGTTTGACAGCGGATACGCGCCCGAAATAATAGTACTTCAAGCGCATCCGCATGGGGCCACGTCAGAGGGCGATCTATGTTCGGAAATCTTGGGAGCAGGATAGCAAGGCTTGGCGCCATCGCGCGTGGCGGTTTGATCAACTACACAGCCGAGGAAGAAAAGATATTCGCCGCGTCGCGCACCATTGGGTGGGCGGTGCTCCTTGCGGCGGGAGTCGGCGTCGCCGCGATGGTCACCTGGTCGCGCGGACTGACCGAGCCTCCGACCGCCAATGGTACGCTGAGCTTCATCGCCGTCATGGGCGCCAACCTGCTGGTGGGCATGGCCGCCGCCGCCGCCGGCGCGGTGCTCGGCTTTATCTTCGGAATTCCGAGAACCGCGAGCAGTCCGGACCAGCCACCCGCCGTCGACGCCGCGGGCAAGCCGCTTCCACGCGCGCGTTCGATGTTGTCGACGAACACCAACCTCGAGCGGATTTCCGACTGGCTGACGACGCTGCTGATCGGCGCGACCCTCGTGCAGATCAAGGACATTGCGAGCTGGGTTGGAGGGCTCGGCAAAAACTTGCTGAAGGCCGGGGATGTCGCCAATGACGCCATCGTCCCCATCATCGTGATCTTGTTTTTCTGCCTGGGTTTTCTCGGCGTCTACCTCATCACGCGTCTTTATGTGACGTCCGCCTTCGGGCAGGTCGGGATCGACACCGGGACGGAAGCAGCCGAAGCCGACGACCAGGCGGTGCGCGCCAAGGGAACCGCCGATTTGAACGCGAAGCTGACCGATGCGCTCAAGGCGAACACGCAGGACAGCTTCAACGCGGCACGGAAGGCGTTCGAGGGCGCCAACGCGAACGACGTCGACCGCGACGATCCTGACTTGAACGCGAATGCCGCAAGGGTCCTGATCCAGTTGTTCAACAGTCCGGCCACCACCGACCGTGCCAAAGTGCGGGAGGAGTTGAAGGCCGCGGTCGAGAAGGTGAAGCCGTCGCCGGCGACGGCTGCGGCGCTCAGGAGCGAAATTGGCGTCACGTTCAAGACGGGCGATGTGGATCTCGACACCGAACTCAAATCGAAACTGTGACCGGTTGCGGCGTCCGTCTTGTGGATCGAGGTCCCGGGGGCAGGTCCGATTTTTTCCGCACCAAGCAGCTCTCTCGTTCTCATGCCCGGCTTGATCCGCGCATGACAACGAGAGCGCTTGTCGGAGAAAGCAGCCGGATACCAGCAAAATCGAGCGAACGACCGCGAAGGCCAGAATGCAATTTGGGCCCGCCGTTGTTGATGAATGTTGGCGAATGGGGGTGGACGCTCGATTGGTGTTCTGGCCGGAACCAAATACGCTTCTAACTAACTGGTTTATTGCGATTATTTATGCGTTGGATTCGATCTACTCACAAACCCACTCTTACATTTGAGGTTCGCTGATTAAGCGCAATGTGGTGCTATGCGTCGGTGTCGCCAGTAGGCCTTAGCGGACCGGCTGGCAATGTCCGTTTGTGAAGGTAAAGCTGACTCGACGACCGGACGGTCTGTAGAACAGCGTCGTCTTGCCGAACTTGATCGGCGTGAGTTCGCCGCGCTTCACCGCAGCGTAGAGTGACAAGAGCAGACTCCGTGGGCGGATCGAATCGAAGCGGTCGATAAGCGTCATTTCAAAACGCACCTCACCGCAATGGCACTGGCCAGCCCGAATGCTCGTATCACCCATCATGTTGCCTATGTCTCCTTTGCAGATCACGTCTACGTTCGGTCTCGGTGCGAAAACGCTCTCAGCGCCGGCCGGACCGCTCTGCCACCGGGAGGCGGGGCGCCAGCGCTACGGCGAGCGGCAAGATCACGGCGGCGGTGACTGCGGTCGCCAGCAGCGCGCCATGCGCGCCGATGTGATCGCCGAGAATGCCGAACAAGATCGGCGCGGTTGCGCCTGCGGCTATGGTCCCCGTGTAGAAGATCGCGAATGCCTGCTCAGTATCGCCCGCGTGCGCGAGTTCCGGCACGGTGCCATAGAGCACCGACGACGTGCCGTTGAGCATGATGCCGAGGACGGGCAGCAGCACGAGAGTTGGCGCCAGCGGCAGGATCAGTACGGCCAGGATGACGGCGACCGTGCCCGTCTCGGTCAACAGCACCGTTGCAAGCACACCGAACCGCGCGCCGAGCCAACCACAGACAAATTTCCCGGCCGCCCCACCGATGAACACCAGCGCCAGCGCCTGGCCGACCATTGCAAGCGATGCGCCCTGTTCCTTCAACAGGAACGGCAGGAAGGTCAGAAATCCCATGCGCACGCTGGAGTCGAGTATGCCGATCACAAGCAACAGAGAAAGCCCCCCGTGTGCGCCGGAAGCGCGGTATTCAGCTTTGGCGCTGTTATGTACCGGCCGCAGGTTTGCAGGCAGGAAAATCGCAACTGCCACCGCGACGAAGACTCCAAGCACGGCGAGCGTCCACAGCATGTGGTGCCAGGACATCCGGGCGAGCAAAAGTGACGCGCTGCTCGGAATAGTGGCCTTGCCGATATCGCCTGCGAAATTGTAGGTGCCGAGCGGACCGCGTGCGTCGTCCTGATAGGCCCGCGACACCGCGGCGGATGCGATCGGGTGCTGCGTGCTCAAGCCGCATCCGATCACGACCAGCGCGATGCAGAGCCCGACGATGCCGGCTGAATAGCCGGCGATGATGTAGCCGATGGCTGCGAGCGCGGTGCCAAACGCGAGCGTGGCGCGGCCGCCGATACGTTCGGCGACTCGGCCCATCGGCACCTGCAGTCCGGCCATGGAAGCCGCCGCGAGCGCGCGCAGGAACGCAAGCGCGCCATAACCGATCGCAAACTCGGCCTGCCAGACCGACAGCAAGAGATAGATCAGATCGGTATAGCCATCATGCAGCGCATGCGCAGCACAGGCGGTCCACAAGATCCGGGAGCGAGATGCAGCCGGCGGGTTTGCAGCTTCGCTGTTGGTCGAGAGCGTCGTCATGATATTTCACATCCACTGGACTGGCGTCACAGACAGCGTCGTAGTTCATGCCTCGCAAAAATTTGGAGGCCGGTTGATACTGATTATTGCGGCATCGCGTCCGGCGTGCCGGTGCGCAAGATGCTCGTCAGCCCTGCAACCAGGGTTAGCGTCGCGCCGAAGGCCAGCCCAGACCGCAGAGCAGCATCGAGCGGCATCAGGTCGAGCAGCAGGCTCATCACGACCGCGCCCGCAGTCTGGCCTGTCAGGCGCGCGACGCCCTGTAGCCCTCCCGCAGCCCCACTGCGCTCGCGGGGCACCGAGAGGAACATCGCGCGGTTGTTTGGCACATTGAATAGGCCAAAACCCAGACCGCAAAGAGCCAGCGCCAGCGGCTGCCCGTGAAGCGGCAGGAGCCCTGTCGCCGCCAGCCCGATGGCGAGGAGTACGCCGCCGACCAGGCAAAGCCATGCCGTCGGCACGTGGTCCGACAGACGGCCGGCCGTGGGCCCCGCGAAAGCGACCGTCAGCGGCCATGCCGTCAGGCAGAGGCCGGTCATAAGCGGTGATAGATCGAAAGTATGCTGCAGATAAAAGGGAAGCGTCACTAACCCCGCGGTCTGACCGGCAAAGCACAATACCGAAGCGATAACCGACACTCGGAAGGGTAGTCGAGCCAAAAGGTCCAACGGGACCAGCGGGGCAGGTCGGCCGACTTCTCGCCGCACGAGCGCCGTCGCAGAACTCATCGCAACGAGGAAGAGTACGACAGCTAGAGTCGACCTCGTCGGAGCCAGTTCCACAGCGATCGCGAGCGCCGTGAACGTACAGGCATTGAGAGCCACGCTCAACCCATCCAGCGGGCGTCCGTGGCCGGGAACTTTCGGCAGCGTCCGGGTAGCTATAAGCACGATTGCGCCCACCGGCACGTTCACTGTGAATAGCCATTGCCAGTGTGCGACCGAAAGGATCGCAGCGCCGATGGTTGGGCCGGCCGCGGATGCCAAGGCGACCGTCAGAGCATTCCAACCAATCGCCCTGCCCAGTCGGTGCCGTGGGACGGTGAATCGCAGCAGGGCCACGCCCAGCGCCATGATCGTTGCGCCGCCGAGGCCCTGAAAGAAGCGTGCCGCCACGAGCCAAGCGAGGGTCGGCGCCAAGGCGCAGAACCGCGAGGCGATGACAAACAGAGTAGTGCCCGCGAAGAATACCTTGCGATACCCCAGGCTCTCGCCCAAAGCAGCGGCGGGAAGAAGCGCGATAATGAGACCCAGTTGATACGCCGTGACGACCAGGACAGACAGCGCCGGCGTCACGTGGAGGGATCGCGAGATTGTTGGTAGCGCCACATTGGCGATTGCCGTGTCAAGCACGACAAGCACCATGCCAGCCAGGACCGAGGTAATGGCCCAAATCCGCCGCGGACCGGCGACTCCGTCCGAATCCGCCGCAGTCGTAACAGGCGATGCTGTCATGGCTGGCCCACGGTCCAGTAGCCGTCGCGCTCTACGTAGCGGATGACCTTATGATTGATCAGGTCTTCTTTCTTGAGGTCCCTCTCGGTGAAGCGAAACAACAATGCCGGGCCGGCGACACACAAGGTGTCATGGATGTCACCGGGTAGGTAGACTTGCACCTGACCTGACTTAACCAAGGTGGAACTGCGTTTGATGAGCCTGACCTTTTCGTCGGGACTGCCAATCCGACCGTAGGTTCCCATTACGCTTTCGCCCTGTTGGACAGCGTAGATGACCCAACTGCGGCCGTGATCGTGAGGCGGGCGATAAAGGCCTGTTTTCTCGACGTGCGCCTGCAGCACGAATCCGTGCACGGGATCGCGATAAAGCTCGCGGCTGCCCGGCTGGTCGCGGTGCAACGCCGCCAACCAAGGTTCGTCCGAAGACGCCTTTGCCAACTCCTCGATGTGCAGCCGGCACACATCGACCAATTCAGTGGTCAGCGGCCCCCAAACGGCGCTCACCGCCGCCATCGCCTCTTCAAGAATGTCCTTTGCCATTTGATGCTCCTTCGCCGGCAAATCGATTTCCGGCTGTGTGAAGAAGCTACGGCGACGTTTGGCGTGGCGGAACGAGCAGCGCTTGCAGGTTCATCGTGCACCAAACGCCTCATATGGTTGTTTTCTGCTAAGGTTGGCGCATGTCGACTCCTGACCTAAACCTGCTTGTCACATTGGATGTCCTTCTTGAGGAGGGCAGTGTGGCCCGCGCCGCGAAGCGACTCCGACTCAGTCCTTCGGCAATGAGCCGCACGCTTTCGCGACTACGTGAAGCCACCGGCGATCCTCTGTTGGTACGCGCAGGCCGTGGCCTCATTCCGACGCCTCGCGCTTTGGAACTGCGAGAGCGGGTCGGTATCATCGTCCATGAGGGGCACGCCATGCTGCGACCGGCGGACGCGCTAGACCTGAAGACGGTGGCGCGAATCTTCACGTTGCGTACGGCTGACGGGTTTGTCGAGAACTTCGGACCGCGCTTGCTGGAGCGCGTCGGCCTGGAAGCGCCAGGAATTCGGCTCAACTTCCTTCAGAAGCCCGACAAGGGTAGCGCCCCCTTGCGAGAGGGCCGGATCGATCTGGAGACAGCTGTGGTTGAGCCTTCGATGGGGCCCGAGTTGCGTGCACAGGCTCTGTTCCGGGATCGTCTCATCGGAGTAGTCAACTCCTCGCACCCGTTCGCCGAGAGAGAGGTCACCGCCGAGGCGTATAAAGGGGCGCGGCACGTCATCGTCTCCCGGACCGGTTTCGACGAGGATGCAGTAGACCGGCCATTTCTGCCGGCGGACCTGCCTCGCCGCATTGGCAGCGCCGTTAGCGGTTTTGCAACGGCCTTGGCGTTAGCGAGGCAGACCGATCTAGTCGCGACTGTCCCAGAACTGCATACCGCCGCCCTTCGAGACGGAATGTTCAGCTTTCCGCTTCCTGTGCCGACCAAGGGCTTCACAGTCTCGATGGTGTGGCATCCTAGGCTAGACGCCGATCCGGTCCATCGGTGGCTTCGGGCCTGTCTGCGTGCCGTCTGCGTGCCTGCCTAGTCCCAAGCGCCCGCGCAAATTCTGGGTGGCCGACCCTACTTCAGACCGGGGGCGCGACGAATGCGCGTCGTGTGCAGTATCTTGATGCAGATAACGCTCGCTCCCAGTTCGGCGGCTTGGTGCTATCTGCGGTGCGGTTTCCTATTTCGAGGAGCGCGCCATGCATCCAAAGATCATGCTTCGGCCGGTCGGCTGGGTCCTGTCAGCCGTCGGTATAGCGTCCGTCGCGATTTCCGTCATGCTGTCCGTGCCACTCAAGCGACCGCCGCTGCTCAACTCGATCCATGACGGTGCGGTTGCAGTGAGCGAACTCGCACGCCCCCCCGTTACCGAGTTCCAGGCTCGCGACGGCACCACGCTTGCCTACCGTCTCTATCCGGCCCGCAACGGGTCGACGGATCGGGTGGCAATTGTGATCCATGGCTCCGCAGGCTCTTCGGGCGATATGCACGCCGTGGCCCAAGCGCTGGCCGATGCCGGAGTCACTGCGGTAGCGGTTGACATACGAGGCCATGGTGGATCGGGCACCCGGGGCGACATTGCGTACATCGGTCAACTCGACGACGATCTGGACGATTTGGTCGCCTTGCTGCGCAAGAGCTATCCAGAGACACGTCTGTCCGTCGTTGCTCATTCGTCCGGCGGCGGGTTCGGCCTGCGCATCGCCAGTGAAGCTGAAGGCAAAGTTTTCGATCGCTTTGTGCTGCTGGCTCCTGAACTGGGCTATTCCGCCCCGACCAGCCGACCGCTTGAAGGCACCGCCCATTGGGCGAATGCAGACGTCCCGCGCATCATAGCACTCGGACTGATGAGGCGGGCGGGCATTGACTGGGCGCAATCGCTGCCGGTGGTCGCTTTCGCCACAGCGCCTACTGCCAAGCAAGTGACCTGGCGCTATTCCTATCGGCTACTAGCTAATTTCGGGCCGCCGAGCGATTGGAAGGCTGCACTGTCTCGTGTGGCTGCGCCGGTCGACATTATCGCGGGCGAAAAAGACGAGTTGATGTTCGCGGACGAATACAGTGAGACGATCCGGCCCTATGCCGGAAAGGTGAGCTCGAAGGTGCTGCCGGCCGTCGACCATATGGGTGTGATCCGCGAGCCGGCCGCCTTGGCCGCGATCGTCGCCGACGTCAAGCAATAATCCGGCTGCCTTCTCTTATGGGGTCTGGCGCCGGAACGAGCGGTGAGATCACTCGGCGCGACGGCGAACTTCATGGGCAGGTTCCGCGTCAAGGCTGGGCCTGCAGTTCGATGCGTTCCGCCCCTACGGCATCGGCGGCGTCAACATGCCGAACGAGACACGCAACACTATTAACTCTATTCCCGTCGTGGGAATTACGGTGCACACTCAATTGGCTGAGTTGACGGCGCAAGCTCCCTTGCCTCGTCGGGAATTGCGGCAAGGATGGAATGGCGGCAGGGTCGTGGCAGGTGGCGATGGAAGGAGCCGGCGCCACGACCGTGGATCGGTTGTCGCGTCAGCGAAAAGCCGAGGTGACTTCAGTTGCGTCCATGGGACATCCCGTCCGCCACGACATCGTTCCTCCGGTCTTCGCCATCTTGGGCCGTCTTCTGCGGATCGGCGCCATCAATGTCCGTCGGGGGTGATCTGACCGACGCGTCAAGCAGTTTCGGAAGATGCGCAAGCCCCAGCGTGCGCTGGATCGCACTTTGCATGGGGTTGTTTTGCGGTTTTTTCGGCAGCCGCCGCCTCCGACGAATTCGCCGCGGTCAGACCCAGCTCGTCCGGCCCGAAGCTGCGCACCAGCGAAGGCTGGTGCCCTGGCCGGCGTCGAAGTAACTTTGTAACGTATTGATCGGCATGATGTTTCCATGGCCACGAAACCGTGGGTACCAGCCGCGCTGCCAGACGGAACTTCCACAAGTTGGGTTCGAATCCGGGGTGCTCGCGAACGCCGTGAATCTTTGGCAGGAAGGAATTGACCGCAACGCGGTTGGTGCCGGTCAACGGCAGCGGCGGCGATGGTGAAGCCGAAAACTTCGCCATGGATTGACTTATCTCAGTGGAATATGGAGGCCGTGTCAATCGACGCCAGCGCAGGAGCCTCGGTTGCGCTGGACGAAATGCGTTACCCTAGATCATTCAGCAGGGCTTTAGCCTCTTTCAGATCAGCGGTATCAAAACCCTCGTTGAACCGATTGTAGACTTGCGACAGGAGCTTGTAGGCTTCGTTCGGCCTATTTCGATCGAGCCAGAGTCGACTGAGACTCGTGGCTGCCCTGAGCTTGAACGAGAGCGCTCCCTGCTGCTCGGCCGTTTCCATCGCCTGAAAGAGCCGGGCCTCGGCGTTCTGATCGGCCCCTCTTCTCAGGAGTGACAATCCTGCGAGCCGATGCGCCTCGGCCTCAAACAACCGGTTCCGGCTCGTCGTCATGCTTTCGAGTGCCTCTTCGACGGCTTGCTGCGCGCGATCAAGCTCTCCGGTCTTCAGCAGAGCTTCCGCGAACACCAGAAGCTCATAGTCGAAATAAAACCGTCGAACGGACTGCCGCGTCGCCGAGACGGCTTCGTCCATTCGTTGCAGGCCATCGGACACCTGGCCGGACTCGAACAGCGCCCACCCGAGCAGCAGAGGGCTTGTGACGAACACGTTGCTTCCCTGTTCACGCCCGATGCGGATCGTCAGGTCGGCAAGCTCGCGGCACGCTGCCGTCTCCCGCCGAAGCTGGCGAAGTGTCGCAGACCACCAGGCTGCATGCACGAGACTTGGGGGATGCCCGAGCCTCTGACCAAGTTCGAGAGTTCGTGCTGACGTCTGTACCGCCTGCTCCGGGGAACCGGTGATCCAAAGCGTCATCGCACTATGGGCATAGGCGCAGACCCCGGTATCGTGACCCCCGTACTCGTAGGCGTGAGCGTGGTGACGTTCCGGATCGTAAAGCGCGATCCCGCGCTGGGCGTCGTTGAGCGTGAGCGAATTGAGCCCCAGCACGTGGGAATTGGCCCAGCGTGAGTGATACGCCTCCAGCATCAAATCGGGATCGGAAAGACGCTCGGCAAGCTCGACGAGTTCGTTGGCCAGCCCAAGGGCTCGGTCGGTCTGCCCGGTAATGAGGTTGCCGTACCAGTTTCCCCACATCGCCCTGAATAGCGTCTTGTCGTTGCGGAGCCCTCGTCCGAGCGCAACGGCACGGGCATAGTGCTTGACGATGTCATGACCTGCCGAGCGAAAGCCCTGCGCCGCGATCAGCGCCGTTCCCAGACCGAGCCTTATCTCGAGTTCCTGCTGCCAGCGGTCCGTGGCGTCGGGCAACTCCTCGAGAAGGCGCAGCGCCGTGGAAAAGTGCTTGAGCGCCTCGTTGCCTGCCGATCGGCGCAGTGCGAGCTCGCCGGCACGCTGCCAATCGACGGTGGCCTTCTTCTTCAGACCCGCTTCAGTCCGGTGACGCGCCACCACTTCCGGCTGGCTCTGGACCAGGTCGGGAAACATCTTCTCGATCGCCTGCGCGATCCGCGCGTGCAGATTCCGACGCGGACCGCGAAGCAGCGTGCTATAGGCCGCGTCCTGCAGGAGCCCGTGCTTGAACAGAAACGTCGACCGCGGCGGCTCGCCATGGCGAAAAAGCACGCCCGCATCGACCAGGCGGCCAAGTGTCTCCTTCAGTTCCGACTCGGGACGTTCGGCAACGACGGCCGTGAGCTCGTAAGGAAATTCGCGGCCAATCGCCGCGCCAATTTGCGCAATCTCCTTTGCCGCGCCGCCCACACGATCAAGCCGCGCCATCAACGAGGCGTGCAGCGTCGGCGGAACGGAAAGTGATGGGCGCAGACCAGGCGACCCTGCCGGTGGTTCCGATCCGGCATCGACGACCGTCTTGGTCACCTCCTCGAGGAAAAGTGGTACCCCGTCGCCTCGTTCGACAATTTCGGCGATCAGTTCGCTGGAAAATGACGTCGCATTCGCTGCGAGCTGCCGCACCAGGGCCTCGCTGTCGGTCCTGGTCAGGCGATTGAGGTTCAGCAGGGTGACGTGAGGCTGATCGACCCACGGCGCGATGAAGTCGGGACGGAACGTTGCAACCAGGAGCACCGACAGGCCCCGGATTTTTCGAATCAAGAGGTCGAGAAACTCTCGGGTCGTTGGATCCATCCAATGCAGGTCCTCGAAGCTGATCAGCACCGGCTTGCTTTGTGCCAGCGCCGTGAACTGATGCATCAAAGCCTCGAAGGTCTCCTCCTTTCTACGCCGCGGGTTTTGCTCGATGGCGGGGTAGCGTGCCGTCGGCAGCAACAGCAAGTCTGCAAGCAGTGCCACGTCCCGCTTGGAGGCGGATGTCCTGGCCATCACGGCTTCCAGCTTGTCCAGTTTCGCTGCCGGCGCATCGTCGCGCTCGAAATGCGCCGTACGCTCGAGCAGCGTGATGATCGGATAGAGCGCGCTGTGCTGGTGGTGAGGCGAGCAGAAATACTGCAGCTCGATGAAGTCGGGTTGGACCGAGTCCTTCAGCGCGACCGTCAGGCGCGATTTGCCTATTCCAGGTTCACCCGAGAAGAGGATCACGCGCCCTTCACCGGCTCTTGCTTGCGCCCAGCGCCTCAGCAGAAGTTCGATTTCCTCCTGACGATTGACGAGCGGCAGTTCGGCTGAACGGAGCGCTTCGAACCGGCTTTTGAAGCGGTTTTCGCCCAGCACACGCCAGGCCCGTTGAGGCTCGGTGAACCCCTTGAGCTCCTTGAATCCGAGATCCTCGAGCGCAAAAACCGATCCGATGAGCCGCCGTGTGCTGTCCGCGATCACGATTGCGCTCGGCTCGGCCAGCGCGAGCAGTCGGGCAGCGAGGTTCGGCACTTCACCGAGAACTTCCTTGTCGCTGTCGAGGCCCGATCCGATGAGATCTCCCACAACCGCCAGACCCGTGGCGATGCCCAGTCGCACCTCGACCGGCTCTCGGTTTTCCAGGAGCCTCACGCCTTCGATCACGGCCAGGCCCGCGCGCAGGGCCTGCTCCGGATCGTCCTCATCTGCATTCGGATAACCGAAATAGATGAGAGCGCCGTCACCCACCCGGCGGGCGACAAATCCGCCGAACCGGGCTACGATCTCCGCGACGCGCCTGTGATAGGCGCCAATCAGATCATGAAGGTCTTCGATATCGAGATTGACGGACAGAGCCGTTGACCCGACAAGATCGCAGAACATCACCGTGAGGTGAATGCGCTCGGCCGACGCGGCTCGCGGCGGCAAGATCGGAGCGATCGGCAGGCTTCCTGGGAGCACGCTCGAGCCGGGCAAGGATGCGCCGCAATTCAAGCAGAGCTTCGCGCCGGGCGTTCCCCGGTTGCCGCACGAGGGACAGATGCGCGCCAGCGCATGGCCGCACTGACTACAGAACTTGGCTTGCTCTGAAACCTCAGACCGGCAATTAGGACATTCCATAGGACACCCTAAATGTCGACCGCTCAAGCCCGGGACGGCGCCGACGACAGGAGGTAAACGCTTCGCAGTCTCCCATACCTCAAATCGGGGTGGAATGATTATTGTTATTGAAATGTTAGTCGTCACAAGGCGAATATTGACTGCATCTCGCTGCAGCGCGCCACATCATCTCATCAATTCATGATCTTGCGTCTTGGCGGTGCTGTTTAGTCGTCGCGCTCGCGTACAGCGGCGAGCGTCTCGCGGGCTCACCGCCATTGCGTCGAGCGAGCGCAAGTGCGAAAAAATGGCTTGTCTTGGTGCTCGGCCTGATTGTTGAATAGGGCGGCGGGGACGCGCGCCTACGAATTGGAGATTGTGAAAAAGTTCATAACCGTCGGCCACCACTGGTGCATGCTTGCCCCGGCGAGCCACTTTAAGGTCCTGGCGGCCGCGTATTGGAGGAGTTGCCATGAGATCGAGCGCGTTGGTCCCGCTGATCGTTCTATCCGCGGCTTATGCGGCCCAGGCCGCGGGGGGGCCACCGAGTGGTCCGCCGGTCACTCACTTTCAGGGATCGTGTGAAAGCGATCCCGATGGCACGAAGTTTGCGGCAAAGGCCTGCTACACCGTCTACTATCCAGGAAAATCCGGTTTCGGCGCCGCGTACCATCCGCCGACTTGCGCCAAGAAGACAAAGGTCACCGACGGCCAAAGGCAAATCCTCGCGAGGATCTACACACGCGCGCCCGATTACATGAAAGCCAAGCTGTGTCGATTGACGCAGCTGTTTGTGACACGTGCCGAGCCGTGGGGGCCTTGGGGCTGGGGCTTTTGGGAGGGACCGGACCGCCCACCCGGCAAGGCTGTTTACGTTGCCATCGCCGATCGAGAACTGGACAGCAAAAAATCGCTGGCAGATGCCGAAAATCAGACCGC
>Ga0335084_10004722_pt1 | contig 13430 bp, 10 predicted proteins | sample Lox_Sample_44_FD_206721 | JGI IMG/M metagenome (GOLD analysis project Ga0335084, IMG submission 206721) | Soil microbial communities from Loxahatchee National Wildlife Refuge, Florida, United States - Lox_Sample_4.4 | ecosystem: Environmental > Terrestrial > Soil > Wetlands | place: USA... | reverse complement strand
TGGCGAATGACCTCAAGCATGCTCCCTCGCATGTAGCGCGAGAGGCCTGCCAGACCGCCGACACTCGCCACGGTCAGGGGCAGGATGAGGTGGGAGATCACATCCCACACCTGTCTCCCAAAGGACAAGTACTCGAAGTTGAGCGAGCGAAGTCCGGAGACGGGGAGCCATCCCAGCTGCACACCGAACAGGATCATCAGCAAGAGCGCCAGCCAGAAGTCCGGCGTCGCGAATCCCGCGAAGACGAAAACCGTCATGGCCTTGTCGAACAGTGAATACTGGCGGGTTGCCGACAAGATGCCCAAGGGTATGGCCACGGCAAAGACGATGAGCGTCTCCAGGACATTCAGGCCCAGCGTGATGGGAATCCGCTCCGCGATCTTGTCGATGACGAAACGGCCGTCCGGGCTGTACGAGCGCCCGAAATCCAGGCGGACCACCCGCCAGAGCCAGCGGCCGAACTGCACGTAGATCGGCTTGTCCAAGCCGTAGAGCTGTCGAAGGGTTTCGCGCTGTGCGCCCGTGGCGCGCGCCTGGAGGTCCTGTTGGATGATCGTCGGCTCGCCCGGGGCCAGCTTCAACATGACGAAGGATAGGCAGAGGATACCCAGGAGGAGAGGAATCGATATGAGCAGACGTCGGACCAGATACGGGAGCATTTGCGCCTCAGCGCGTATACAGTTGGAGGGGTGCGGGAACGTACCACTTCGCGAAATTGTAGCTGATCCCGGCGGGGGCGGGCTCGATTCCCCGCACTCGGGCGGAGACGACCGGTAACGCGTCCGGAACGTAGAGGAAGATCACCGGCTGATCTTCGGCCAGGACGTCCTGCAGTTCACCGTAAATTGCCTTCCGCTTCTCCTGGTTGAAGGTCCGGCGACCCGCCTCCAAGAGCGCGTCCACTTTCGGATTCCGGTACGAGATGTGGTTCAGCTCTTCGGAGCCGGTCTGGCTGGAATGCCAGATGAGATATTGATCGGGATCCAGACCCAGCCCCCACCCCAGGATGATGGCCTCGAAATCCTTCTTGCGGATAAACGTATTGATGAAGGCGGCCCACTCGACGATGTGGATTTTGACATCGATACCCACGGCGCGAAGACGGCGCTGGATGATCTCCGCCGTTTGCTGGCGGACCGGGTTGCCCTGATTGGTGCGAATGGTGAAGCCGAACGGCTGTCCGTCCTTCTCCAGGATCCCCTCGCTGTTCGTGCTCTTCCAGCCGGCTTCGGCCAGGAGAGCCTTGGCCCGTTCCGGGTCGAATGGAAACGTCGTCACATCGTCTTTGTACCACCACGTCCCCGGCTTGTACGGGCCCACGGCTGGCCGGCCCAGCCCCAGGAGAACGCCGTCGAGGAGTTCCTGTTTGTTGATAGCGTGGGCCATGGCGTGCCGTACCCGCTTGTCCTGGAATCGGCGGTCCCGCAGGTTGAACCCCAGATAGCCGTAGCTGTTGGACACGTAGCGGTACCGATGAAACGCCTTCTGGAATGCCGGATACTCCGTCTGCCGTCGGTACTGAATGGGCGAGAGTCCGGCCTGATCGATGTTCTGCGATTTGAGCTCGAGGAAGATCGTGGATTGGTCGGGGATAATGCGATAGACAACCCGGTTGATGTACGGTCGTCCCTCGAAATAGTCGGGATTCGCCGTCAGGACGATCTTCTCCCCCGTCTTCCATTCCACAAATCGGTACGGGCCGCTGCCCACGGGGTACCGATTTTGGCGCGTGGTCCGAAGGTCCTCCCCGGCCTTCCACGCCGGTTCCAGGATGTGCCGAGGCAGGACCCACATCCCCCACGACAGGAGACCCGGCGCATACGGCTTCTCATAGGTGACGCGGTAGGTGTGCGGGTCGATGATCTCGGCGCGCTTGACCTGCCGGAAGTCTTCGGCGTATGCCGTCGGCGTCTTGGGGTCGATCATGTAGCGGTAGGTGAAATCCACATCCGCCGCGGTGACCTCCTCGCCGTCATGCCACTTCGCACCCTTGCGCAGGTAGAACGTGATGGTCAGCTCGTCGCTCGAGACTTCCCATCGCTCCGCCAGTTCGCCCTCGGGGCGGAGCAGTTTGTCGGTGCGCATGAGCGTCGAATAGATGAGTCCCCCGATCTCGTGGGAGGACTGGTCGCTCGTGATGTTGGGAATCAGGCCGCTGATGTCACCGATGGAGGCGTCCACCAGCGTGTCGCCATAGGCCGGCCCGCCCTCGTCGGCGTGGGATGCGCGGACGGTTTCGGAACGGCCGCACGCCGCGAGGGGAAGTGTGGTGAGTAACGAGAGAAAGGCTCGCCGGCTGAGGTGAGTACGCGCAGCCACTACTTTCCTGGAGCCGGCGCCGCGGGGGCCTGCGGCGTCGGAGCGCCTTGCGTCGGCGCGGCCGGAGCCGGGGTCTGGGGTGCCGGCGCGGCCGGAGCCGAGGATACCGGTTGGGGTCTGTCCTCAGGGACCACGGTTGTTCCGCCCCGCTGCGAGGCGAGGAGGGTGAGCGCAATGGACATGACCATGAACAGAATCGCCAGGACAGTGGTCGCCTTCGAAAGAAACGTGGCCGCGCCTCGGCCGCCGAAGACGGTCTGGCTGGAACCGCCGCCGAACGCGGCGCCGATGTCCGCCCCCTTCCCGCTTTGCAAAAGGACGATCAGGATCAAGCCCGAAGCGATCATGACATGGAGAATAGCCAGTGCGATGTACATGCAATCTCCCCTTCAACGACACGTGGGGCCGGCGCCGCCGGCCCCGGGACTAGGCGCGAAACCGAACGATCTTGGAGAAGGAGGCCGCGTCCAGACTGGCACCGCCCACCAGGCCGCCGTCCAGGTCGGGCTGGGCCATGAGGGTGGCGATGTTGTCCGGCTTCACGCTCCCGCCGTACAGAATGCGCAGCGCCTGAGCCGCGGCGGGGTTCGCCGCCTTCTCGACCACGCCGCGGATGAAGGCGTGCGCCTCCTGGGCCTGAGGCGGGGTGGCAGTCTTCCCGGTGCCGATGGCCCAGACCGGCTCGTAGGCGATCACGAGACGTGGGGAAGCGAGGTGCCGCGTGAGGCCTTGCCGCACCTGGCGCTCCAGCACGCCGAACGTCTGTCCGGCCTCCCGCTCCTGCAGTGTTTCGCCCACACAGGCAATGCAGGTAAGGCCGTGCGCTAGGACCGCCGCGACCTTCTTATCCACCGTGGCGTCCGTCTCACCGAAGAACTGCCGGCGCTCGGAGTGACCGACGAGGCAGTAGCTGCAACCGAGATCCGTGATCATGGGCACGGCCACCTCGCCGGTGAACGCACCCTCCGCCTCCCAGTAACAGTCCTGGGCGCCGATGGCGACGGACGAACCCTCCGCCGCCTTGACCGCCGCGGAGAGGGCGGTGAACGGCGGGCAGATCACGACCTCTACGCCGTGGACGCCCCGCACGAGGTCCGCCAACACCCGAATCGTTTCGGCGGCTTGGCGCGCCGTCTTGTACATCTTCCAATTTCCTGCGATCACCGGAATCCGCATCGTCACTCCTGTCGATTCGTCGAACGGTCGATGTGCCGTTTCGTCGCGAAGACGAGACGGGCTGGCCTTGTGACCAATTGACCCGTCACGAGTTGACGAGTCACGTCTTTTCGCTCAGGGCCGCCACGCCAGGCAGCTCAATCCCCTCCAGGAACTCCAGCGACGCGCCGCCCCCCGTCGAGATGTGCGTCATGCGGTCCGCCACGCCCGCCTGGGTCACGGCGGCCACCGAATCCCCCCCGCCCACGATGGAGGTTGCCCCACTCTCCGCGATGGCACGAGCCACGGCGAATGTCCCCTCACGGAAGGGCGCCTTCTCGAAAACTCCCATGGGCCCGTTCCACACCACCGTCTTGGCCCCCCGGATGGCCGTGGCAAAAGCCTGACGCGCCTTGGGGCCGATGTCCAGGCCCATCCAACCGGCCGGGATCGCCGTGCTGTCCGCCGTGCGCGTCTCCGCATCCACGCTCACCCGTTGCGCGATGACGTGATCCATGGGAAGCATGAAGGTTACACTCTTGGCCCGCGCCGCGGCCAGGACCGCACGGGCCACGTCCAGCTTGTCCGCCTCCAGCAGCGACGCGCCGATCTCCATGCCCTGCGCTTTGAGGAACGTGTAGGCCATTCCCCCGCCCACCAGCAGCCCGTCCACCTTGGTCACCAGGTTCTTCAAGACCCCGATCTTGTCCGACACCTTGGCCCCGCCCAAGATCGCGACAAAGGGACGGTTCGGATTCGTCATGGCCCGCCCGAGGTATTCGATCTCCTTGGCCATGAGAAACCCGGCGGCCGACAGCGGCACGAACTTCGTCACGCCAACGGTCGAGGCGTGTGCCCGATGGGCCGTGCCGAAGGCGTCGTTCACGAACACGTCGCAGAGGCGGGCCAACGCCCGCGCCATGGCCTCGTCGTTTGCCTCGTCCCCGGCGTGGAACCGACAGTTCTCCAACATCAGGGCTTGCCCTGGAGCCAGCTTGGCCGCCGCCGTCTCCGCCTCTCCGCCGATGCAATCGGGCGCCATGGCCACCGGACGGCCGAGCAACTCGGTCAGGCGTCGGGCTGCAGGCGTCAAGCTCATGGAGGGAACGACCTTGCCCTTCGGCCGACCCAAGTGTGACAGTAAGAGAGTCTTCGCGCCCTTGTTGAGCGCGTACCGGATGGTTGGCAGGGCCGCCCGGATGCGGGTGTCATCCGTCACCTCGTGCCGATCGTCGAGGGGGACGTTGAAATCCACCCGTATCAGGACCCGCTTTCCGGCGAGGTCTAGGTCAGCAATAGACAGCTTCGCCATCCTGTCACCTTTCCGTCGACGTTCTGTTCCCGGGGAGGCCAGTCTCCAGGGCGGAAGTCGACCGAAGTGTTCCGGTGACCCCGACTACTTTCGCATCGCGATGTACTTGACCAGGTCCCGCACGCGGCAGGAGTACCCCCACTCGTTGTCATACCAGGCCAAGACCTTCACCATGGTGCCGTCCATAACGGAGGTGGAGGCGCCATCGACGATGGAAGAGAGTGGATTCCCGTTGAAATCTATGGACACCAGGGGCTCGTCGGTGTACCCCAGGATCCCCTTCAACTCCCCTTCCCCCGCCTTCTTGAGAGCCGCGTTCACCGCCTCGACCGTCAACGGCTTCTCGGTCTCGGCCACGAGATCCACCAAAGAGACGTTCGGGGTGGGGACACGGATCGACAGCCCGTGCATCTTACCCTTGAGTTCCGGCAAGACCAGGCCCAGCGCCTTCGCGGCGCCCGTGCTGGTGGGGATCATGGACAGCGCTGCCGCTCGCGCTCGGCGCAGGTCCTTGTGGGGCAAGTCCAGGATCTGCTGGTCGTTGGTGTACGAGTGGATCGTGGTCATGAAGCCGTGTCGGATTCCGAAGTTCTGCAGGAGCACCTTGGCGACCGGCGCGAGGCAGTTCGTCGTGCAGGAGGCGTTGGAGATGACGTGATGCTTCGCCGGGTCGTAGCGGGTCTCGTTCACGCCCAGGACGATGGTGATATCTTCGTCCTTGGCCGGAGCCGAGATGATCACTTTGCTGGCGCCGGCCTCCAGGTGCTTGCCCGCCCCGGCCCGGTCGGTGAACCTGCCTGTGGACTCCACCACGACGTCTACCCGAAGATCCTTCCAGGGGAGCGCAGCCGGATCCTTGCTGGCCAAGACGCGAATCTCCTTCCCATTCACGATCAGGCTCTGATCTTTGGCCGCCACAGTCCCCGCGAAGCTTCCATGCACAGAATCGTACCGGAGCAGGTGGGCCAACGTCTTGGCATCGGTGATATCGTTCACTGCCACGATATCCAACGCGGCATCACTGCACGCTGCGCGGAAGAAGTTGCGTCCGATTCGACCGAAGCCGTTGATGCCAACGCGAGTCGCCATCCCACCCTCCTTTTATCGCCCAAGGAAGCCTAACCCATCCCGAAACCAGGGGTTCCAGACTCGAAGCCGCGCGATGTTAGTAGAACCTGAGCCAATTGTCAAAGGTTATCCGTGGGATGTGGGACCCATGCAAAGCAAGCAGCGGCGCCGGGGCGGAATTGATCGTGGTCTGTTGTACAGGCATGCGAGCCTTCTCACTCCACGCGCGCCAGCGTGAGGACCCCCACGGCAATGGCGCCGGCGTCGAGCAGTGCGGCGGCGCAGGCATCGGCTGTTGCCCCGGTCGTGAACACGTCATCGACCAAAAGCAACCGTTTGCCGATGATCCGTTCCCGCCGGCGCACCGCAAAGGCATCCCGCACGTTCCGCCGCCGCGCCGTCGCGTCCCCTTGCTGGGGCGGTGTGGCGCGCACGCGGGTGAGGCTGCGCCGCTCGATCCGCAGCTTGTACCGCCGACCGACCGCCCGGGCCAGCACCTCGGCCTGGTTGAACCCCCGGCGCCAGCGCCGGCGCCAATGGAGGGGCACCGGCACCACGGCATCCCACGCCTGCAGCATCAGCTCCGCGGGCGCCTCGGCCGCCAAGAGGGCGGCTAAGTGCTGCAACAGGCCCAAGCGTCCGCCGTGCTTGCACAGCAAGATGGCGGAGCGGGCGACGCCGCCGTCCCGGTAACGGAGCGCGGCGCGGGCGATCTCGAACGCATCCTGCCTCTCCCGGCAACGCTGACACAACGGTCGTTCCACTCCCTGGACGGAAGCGGCGACGGGGAACGGCCACCCGCAGCGGTGGCAGACCGCCGACGGCATGCGCTCGAGACCGTCCCAACACGCCCCGCACAGGGCGCTGTGCCTGGCAAGATCCAGAGGGCTCCGGCAGACGTGGCAGGGCGTCGGAAAGACGAGATGGAGCAGGCCGGCCGCTACGTCTCGCAGTGTCGACCGGACGGCAGGAGCCTCACCGGGGGGCACCGCCGAGCACCTGTGTCGCATCCGGCCCGGCCAGGTTGCGTTCGACTTCGCGGAGGAGGATCTCGACCGAGGGGAAGCGCTTGTCCGGCACCTTCACCATGGAACGGAGAATGATGGCGTCCAACCACACCGGGATCTTGGAGTTCCAGTGGCGGGGCGAGGCGGGCTGGGTATGGACGTGGTGATAGAGCACGTCCCCGTCCACGAACGGCGGCCGACCGGCTACCATGTGGTAGAGCGTGCAACCCAAGGCGTACTGATCCGCGAAGGCGGAGATCGTCTCGCCCGTAATCTGTTCCGGCGCCATGTAGAAGGGCGTGCCGCGCACCGTAGACACCTTGGCGCTGGCGTGAGAAACCACCGCAGCCAGACCGAAATCCATCAACTTGACGGTGCCCGCGGACGACACCATGATGTTCGCGGGCTTGACGTCTCGGTGCACGATCTGCTGGCGGTGAGCATGGATGAGGCTCCGGCACGCCTGCCGGAACACATCCAGCGCCCCAGACAATGGCAGCACCCGCACCTCGTCCAAAATGTCCTGGAGGGAGCGACCCTCGACATATTCCATGGCAATGTAGACGGCATCGGCTGTTTGGCCCGCATCAAAGATGGTCACGATGTTGGGGTGATGCAGCGACGCGGCAATCCGCGCCTCGCGCAGGAAGTCCTCCAGGGCCTTGGGATCGTCCCGCACGGCGTCGGGTAGGACCTTGTACGCCACGGGTCGGCGGAGGATGTCGTCCTCGGCCTGATACACGATCCCCATTCCTCCCCGACCGACCTCCCGGATGATCCGGTAGCGCGCGGGTGCGGTTTGCGTGGGGACGCCTGCCGGTTCTCGAACAGGTAACGTCTGGGTGGTCCCGGCGAGCCGATCCCACAGTTCCGTGATCCGCTGTTGGACGTCCCGGTAATCGAACTGCTCTGCCACCACCTTTTCGTACAGACGCAGGGCTTCCTGGACGTTTCCTTGCCGCTCCTGCAGCATCGCCAACTGGTACGTGGGGTAGACGAAGTCCGGCCCGATCGGTCGCAGGGAGGTCGCACGCTCGTACTTCTCGCGGGCTGGGCCGTCGAGGTTCCGCTCGACGAAGAGGTCTCCCAGCAGGATGGTGGCTTCGATGTACCGCTCCGACTCCGGCGCCACCTGCTGCAGAAGGGCCATGGCCTCTTCCGCCGCGCCGACGCCGAGGAGTTGTGTGGCGGCGCCGAAATAGTCGCCGGTCTCTTGCAGGAGGCGCGCGGCCTCGCGACGCTCGCCCGCCAGTTGGTAATATTGGGCCGCTTCGGGATGCTTCCCCAACCGTTCCAGCGACATGGCCGCGTGCCGGGGATCCCCGGCCGCCACATACATTTCCGCCGCCCGCTCGTCATCGCCGTGCCGCGCGTACATTTCCGCGGCCTTCGCGTACTCCTGAGCGCGGTGATACATCTCGCCGGCCCGCCACCACAGGTGGCCCGCCTCGAACTCCCGCGCGGCGGCACCCTCTTGGCCCTCGGCCAGACACTGCTCTCCGCGCACGATATGCAGTTCCTCGTCTCGCCCCATTTGCTCGCAGAGCCGCGCCGCGCGGATGAATTCATGGTGACGGATGAAGAGCCCGAGCCCAATATCCCACTCTCCGGCACGGCAGTAGTGCTCGGCGGCTTCCACTTCCAGCCCGTGGTCGCGCAAGACCGCTCCTGCCCTCGCCGGTTGCTCGGCTTTCGCGTGTGCCTCCGCGCACCGTTGTGCCAACGTCCGCGTGGCCGCCTGCGACTGCTCGGATTCCTGAGCCACCCGACGGAGTCGCCCCAGGGCGCGTTCCAAGAGCTCCGCCGCCTGCACGTACTCGCCCATTCGGAAGCGGAGCTCCCCAGCGCGATCAAACGCGTCAAACTTCATGTACAGGGCCACTGCCCGTTCCAAATCTCCGGCCCGCTCTGCCGCCTCGGCGGCCCGAACGTCCAACCCCCCTTTTTGGAAGAGGGTGGCTGCCCGTAGATGATTGCCCGCGCGCGCGTACATCTCGCCCGCCTTGAGGAACTCATTGGCCTGCTCGAAGAGACGCGCCGCCTTGGCCGGCTGACTCTGGTGTTCCCACACCCGGGCGGCGTCGACGAACGCCCGCCCGCGTTCGTACGTCTCGGCAGCGGCGTCCCACTCCGCCAATTGCTCATACATGCGTCCGGCCTCGACGTAGGCTCCCTGCCGGACAAGCCTTCGGGCCCGCCCACGACTCGCGCCACCCGCGGAAACGGCGGCTCCCCCCCGAAGGCGCGGAACCAGCCAGAGCACCCAAAGAGCGACGAGCCCAAGAGCGACCGGTCCGACCGCGGGATGCGTGGCCACATTACGAATCCATCGCTGGCCCTCGGCAAGCCGGTCTTGCATGCTGTCGCTGCCGGGGTCAGACCCGTCCGGGACCTGGGAAAACGCGACCTGCGGGGTGAAGAGTACACCGATAATGACGCACAGCAGCAGACAGCGGGCGCAAAGCGCAAGGAGGGGAAGGGCAACCAGCCCACTTCCCGGTCGCGCGCGCGACGTCTCAGTGATCGGTTGGGGGACACACACGACAGCAGACCATGCGGTTGAAGACGAAGACACGAGCGGCGCAAAGCCTGGAGCTTCCGCCGATCCCACGCGGACGGGATGGCCGAGCCCGGACGGTAGCGGTGGGCCGGCGGCGAGAGTGTGTTGTCGGTCGCAAGACGGAATCACTTTTCTGCCTTGGCCCGCTCCTCTTCTTCCTGGCAGGCAATGCAGAGTCTCGCGAACGGCAACGCCTCGAGTCGACGCTCGCTGATCATCTCACCACACGCCTCGCACAAACCGTATGTATCCTGGCGGATCTTGTTGAGTGCGGCATCCACCTGCTTGAGCATGCGGCGCTCGGTATCGCCGATGGACAACAGGAACTCCTTCGTATACGCGTTGCTGGCCTGGTCGGCAATGTCTTGGATCTCGTCGCTGGTGCTCTCCAAGCTCTTGACATTCGAGCCGTGGACCCCGGTCAACAGTTCCTTCCGCTTGGCGAGCAAGCGCTGCCGAAATTTCTCGACCTTGGCTCCCTTGAGCGACATTCTCATCCCCTCCCATGGCCGGCCGGCCCGCGATCGGTGGCGTCCGGACCATGCGGGTTTCTCGCGCCGCCACTTCCCCTGGATCCGGTCGTCCTGTGTTTCATGCGGATGCTCCGCGTTCCCGCGACTCCGATAAGCGGCAGGCCCGCTGGGCGCGTTCGCTGCCCTCGCCACTCGCCAAGCGGCCTGAGCCGACCGCATGCCCTCCGGGCGAGAATACAAATCCTCGCGAGAACGAGGCGTGTGCCAAGTCCTCGCGAGGTCCTCTGTCCGCGCCAAGCGGTCGCACTCCTCGACACACCCCACATGGTCGAAGACGGCGACGCGACGCCTTCCTATCCGATCTGGGCTGAAGATTCGCCGAGCAGATTTCGCCTTGGCGCATCCCCCCAGAGCCGCTCCAGATCGTAGAATTGGCGAGTTTGCTCGTCGAAAATATGAACGACCACATCTTGGTAGTCAAGCAAAATCCAGTGCGCTTCGCCGGCGCCCTCCCGATGGAGCATACGAACGTTGGCCTGCCCAAGTCGTTCTTCCACTCGCTCGGCCAACGCCCGGACCTGCCGGGAGGACTCGGCGCTTGCGATCAGAAAGTAGTCGGTAAAACTGGAGAGACCGCGCAGGTCCAACATCGCCAGGTAGCTGGGCTTCACCGCCGATGCCGCCTCTGCCGCCAGTTCCGCGATCGTTATCGATTCGATAGCCCTGCCTCCCTCGCCATGGCCGACATCCCCGATCAGCGACCGCGCCCCGCTCGTCGGTAGAGGCGATTCTTGACCATGTACGCAGCTACCGTGTCGGGCACGAGATGGCGAATGCTCCGTCCTTCCTCCGCGAGTTGTCGAATCTCGCGCGACGCGATGTCCAGAGACACCACCTCCACCACCAGCACCTGCCGCGGCGCGAGATTCCGCTCCACCTGTTCCGGGTCGATCTCGCCCACCTTGAGATAGCGGAAGGTGGGATGCCCTAGCAGTCGCAGCTGATCAGGGGTGAGCAGCCGCTCCACTTCGTCCAGACGCCAACCGGGCCGCGCCGTCACAATCACCCGCGTCAGCGCCAGCAGTTCCTCGGCCTCTCGCCAAGCGGACATCTCTAGGAACGCGTCCACCCCGACCACGAAGTACAAACGCGTGTCGGGGCCAGTCATCTTCTGGAACTCCCGCACCGTTTCGACGGAGTACGACTTCCCCTCGCGCTGTAGTTCGATGGGGGACACCGTGAAATAGGGCGTGAAGACGGTTGCCAGCGAGACCATCTCGTACCGGTGCAGCGCCGAGGCAACGACCGCTTCTTCTTTGTGCGGCGGCCGGGCCGCCGGCACGAAGATGATCCGGTCCAGCCCGAACGCCCAGTAGATCTCCTCCGCCGCCCGGAGGTGACCCAGGTGGATGGGATCGAAGGTACCGCCCATGATGCCGATACGCATGGCCGCTCCTGGCGGGCGCCGGACGGTCGCCGGCGCGCCGCGAGCGTCACTTCCGGGAGTCTCGAGTTTGACCATTTCCCAGCACGATGAACTTTTCGCACGTGAGTTCGGTAAGTCCCATGGGGCCGCGGGCGTGGAGCTTCTGGGTGCTGATCCCCATCTCCGCCCCCATGCCGAACTCGTAGCCGTCGGTAAAGCGGGTGGAGGCGTTGACGAAGACGGCACCGGCATCCACCTCGCGCAAGAAACGCATGGCCCGCCCGTGATCCGAGGTCACGATGGCCTCCGCCAGGCCGGAGCCATGGCGTGCGATGTGGGCCACGGCCTCGTCGAACGAATCCACGATCCGAATGGACAACGTGAGGGCCAGGTACTCTGTGTCCCAATCCGCCTCGGACGCCGGGCCCACCTCCGGGACGACGTGTTGGGTGCGTGGACAGCCCCGCACCTCCACACCGGCCGCCTGCAGGCGGGTCACGAAGGCGGGAAGGAAGGCTGCGGCGATACCGGTGTGGACCAACAGCGTCTCCATGGCGTTGCACACCCCGGGTCGCTCCACCTTGGCGTTGTACGCGATCTCGGCGGCCATGGCGAGAGGTGCCGAGTCATCCACGTAGGTATGGCAGAGTCCCTTGTCGTGCGCAATCACCGGGATCTGGGATCCCTCGCGGACCGCCCGGATCAACCCTTCGCCGCCGCGCGGAATGATGAGATCGATGAGGCCGTGGAGCGCGAGCATCTCCTTCACCACCGCCCGATCCGCGGAAGGCACGACGGCGAGCGAAGCCGCCGGCAGGCCCAGCGAGGCCACTGCGGTCGACAGGACGTCGGCAATGGCGCGGTTCGTGCGGAGCGCCTCGGAGCCCCCGCGTAGCAACACGGCGTTCCCCGACTTGAGGCAGAGGGCCGCGGCATCCGCGGTCACGTTCGGCCGAGACTCGTAGATGATGCCGATCACACCCAGGGGCACTCGCATCCTCCCCACTTCGAGGCCGTTGGGTCGGCGCCACATGCCGGTGATCGCCCCGACCGGGTCGGGCAGATCTGCGATCTGACGCACCCCGCGCGCCATGCCGTCAATCCGCACCTCGGTGAGGGTCAACCGGTCCACAAACGCCGCCGTCTGTCCCGCCGCCCGTGCCGCGGCGACGTCCTTCGCGTTCTCTTCCAGGATGCGCGTGCGCGATTCCACCAACCCGGCGGCCATGGCCTGGAGGGCGCGATCTTTTTGTTCGCCGCCCGCACGGACCAGTTCGCGCGCCGCGGCCTGCGCAGCGCGAGCTAACGCGCGAATGTCACACGCACTCATACGCCACCTCGTCCGGACGGTGCGGCCGGCAGGGCCTCGAGGATCACCAGGTTGTCTCGATGGATCACCTCGTCGTACGACTTGTGGCCCAAGGCCGCAGCGATCTGGTCGCTTCGCAGTCCTTTGATCTTCTCTACTTCATCACGACTGTAGTTGGCCAACCCACGGCCGAACTCTTGTCCGCTGAGGTCCACCAAGCTTACCACATCGCCGGCGCGGAAGGTCTTGTCCGTTCTGCGGACGCCCGCGGGGAGCAAACTCTTCCCGCCGAGGACCAGCGCTCCCTTGGCTCCGGCGTCCACCACGATCCCGCCTCGCGGCAAACTGGCAAAGGCCAGCCAGCGCTTGCGGCTCTGCATCCGGCTTCGCGACGGGACAAACAGCGTCCCGACCTCTTCACCCCGTAGGACCGCCTCCACAGACGTCGCCGCGCGTCCACTCGCCACCACGGTCGGGATGCCGGCGATGGCGGCCCGGTGGGCCGCGCGGACCTTGGAGTTCATCCCCCCGACGCTGGCCGCGCTTCCGGTGTCTTCGGCGCAGAAAGAAGTGATGGCGTCCTGCGGCCGAACCAGGGGAATGAGTCGCGCGGACGGATCCCGGTGCGGATCGGCAGTGAAGACCCCTTCGGTATCCGTCAGGATGATCAGCAGGTCCGCCTGTGCGAGGTGCGCTACCAGGGCCGAGAGGGTGTCGTTGTCGCCGAACTGGATCTCCCGCACGGCCACGGTGTCGTTCTCGTTGACGATGGGAAGGACGTGGAGCCTGAGAAGCGTGAAA
>Ga0335084_10004721_pt1 | contig 13430 bp, 9 predicted proteins | sample Lox_Sample_44_FD_206721 | JGI IMG/M metagenome (GOLD analysis project Ga0335084, IMG submission 206721) | Soil microbial communities from Loxahatchee National Wildlife Refuge, Florida, United States - Lox_Sample_4.4 | ecosystem: Environmental > Terrestrial > Soil > Wetlands | place: USA: Florida... | reverse complement strand
AACGCACGAGTCGACATCGACCTCGCGTCGGTGCAGACGAACATCATCGTGTTCCGCCTGCGCGAAGGCGCGCCCGACGCTGCGACCGTGGTCGAGCGCGCGCGCGAGCGCGGCGTGCTGCTCTTTCCATTCGGCGCGCGCACGCTGCGTGCCGTCACGCACCTGGACGTCGGCGCGGCACAGTGCGAACGGGCCGCGCAGATTCTGGTCGAACTGATCTGAATTCGCGGAGGTCGACATGACGAAGAAAGTGATCACGGTGTTCGGCGCCACCGGGGCGCAGGGCGGCGGGCTGGCGCGGGCAATCCTGGCCGATCCCTCGAGCGAGTTCGCGGTGCGCGCGGCGACGCGCAAGCCGGACTCCGATGCGGGTAGGGCGCTGAAAGCCGCCGGCGCCGAGGTGGTGGCCGCCAACATGGACGACCCGGCCAGCGTCGCCCGCGCGATGCAGGGCGCTTATGGCGCCTACTGCGTCACCAACTTCTGGGAGCACTTCTCGCCGGAAAAGGAACTCGCGCAGGCGAAGGCGATGGCTGACGGTGCTGCCGCGGCCGGCGTCAAGCACGTGATCTGGTCGACGCTCGAGGACACGCGCGCCTTCTTCCCGGCCGACGGCAAGCGCATGCCGTTGCTGCTGGGCAAGTACAACGTGCCGCACTTCGACGCCAAGGGCGAGGCCAACAAGCTCTTCGCGAGCCGCGTGCCGGCCACGCTCGTCAACACCTCGTTCTACTGGGACAACCTGGTCCACTTCGGCATGGGGCCGAAGAAGGGTCCTGATGGCGTGCTCGCAATCGCCTTTCCGATGGCAGACAAGCGCCTGTCGGGCATCGCGGTGGAAGACATCGGCAAGTGTGTCTACGGCATCCTCAAGGGCGGCACGGCCAATGTCGGCAAGACCTTCGGCCTGGCGGGCGAGCACCTGACCGGCGCGCAGATGGCGGCGGCGCTGAGCAAGGCGCTCGGCCAGCCGGTGAAGTACAACGCGGTGACGCCGGCGCAGTACCGCGCCTTCGGCTTCCCCGGAGCCGACGACCTGGGCAACATGTTCCAGTTCTACGCCGAGTTCGAGGACTACTTCACCGGTGCGCGGCCGCTCGAAGTCGCGCGCCGGCTGAATCCGGACCTGCAGGATTTCGCAACTTTCCTGGCGCGCAATAAGGACCGCATTCCACTCGGCTGAGTCGTTGCGGCGCCGCGAATAGGTCGTCGGCGGTACGGGCAAGCGTTGGACGGTGCGCCGGCCTGGGCGGAGCCTTCTTCTGCAGCGTTCTTCCGAGCTCGGGCCATTTCCGGACATTGGGCATTGCGGACGGGAGCGCCCAACAGCAGACGCTCAAACTGATGACAGATGACCGCTTCTGGCTCTGTAAAGGACCAGCCGACAGGAGCCTGCGCTCACGCGGACCCCCTCAAGGGAGACAGCAATTAGATTTCGGTCTCCTCGGACAGCGCCACACCGACATCAACGCCGAGATGAACGGACAGTGTTCTCGTCCAAACCAGAGAATGCATCCCGCTTCACACTTACACCAAATCCAGGATTTCACCTGGAATTGCTCCTGGAGATCGATAGCGGGTCGAGGGAAATTGACTCAGCAATCGAGCCGCGGTCATTGTTCCAAGGGGCGTTTGGAGCGCCGCCAGAGGTTCGGAAGCCAGGCCAGCTGCCGCACTTGGCCATTGGAGGCGGAGCGCTGAAGCGGCGCCTTGAGTCCAGAGTTAAGTGAGAGTGCATCGCGGGCAAACACGGTTGACCTACTACGGGCTCCTCGACGAGGGTCGCGGATAGCAGACTCTTGCGAGGGCGCGCAGCGACTTTGAGGTACCACGCCTAGGCGTGACAATGGACTCTCGAAGAGTTCGTCCGGATTGCCCTGTATAGCGCCAAACCAACGTGCCGACGATCTTGCTGCGTTTCTCCCTGTCGCCGCTCGTAATCTTGCTGATCGCCGCCTTCAGCTCGCAGTGGGCAGCGGCGCAGACGACCGCAGCGGCGCCGTGGGTCGTTCAGGAACGGTGGGCGTTCAAGGACGGCGCGCCCGAAACGCCTGCCGCACTTGCGCAAACTGCCGATGGATACCTGTGGGTGGGCGCTCCGGCCGGGCTGTTTCGCTTCGACGGGACGCGGTTCGAGCTGTTTCGGGCCGCATCCGGTGAGCCGCTGCAGTCGACCTTCGTCTCCGCATTGAGCGCAGCGGATGATGGCCTGTGGGTCGGCTACTGGTTCGGAGGTTTCAGTTCTCTGAAGAATGGGCGCGTTCGCAACTTCGCCAATACGACGGGAACCGTGACCGGTTTTGCCCGCGACAAGAGCGGCACTGTCTGGGCGGGCGGTCAAAGCCGGTCGGATGCCAGCGGGCTATGGCGCTTCGACGGCTCGTCATGGCAGAACATTGCCGAGCAGTGGAGCTTCCCCGCACAGCCAGTCGCGCACCTCGGCTTCGATCTGGACGGCAACCTCTGGGTGCTGACGGGACGGCGCAGCGCCGAGGCTGCCAAGGAGCTTCATGTCCTGCCCGCAGGTGAGCGCGCGTTTCGCAAGGCTGGCGAACAACTCTTCGTCAGGGGCTTCACCTGGGATGCCGACCACAACGTAGTGACGAACAGCGATGCCGGGGTACCCGCAGGCGGCTCGTTCAGTGCCTGGGACGGGCCGCCGCTGGCTCGGCCGATCTTACGAAGACGTTCCTTCCAGGTCCTTGACCGCGCCGACGGTGCCTGGGTGTTCTCCTTTGACTCAGGGGTCCTCCGCCACCCCCGTGGCGATCCGCTGCCCACCATCATCGCGCAGGCCGGGCCCGACAACTCACAGACGTACGACGTCGACCCCAGCGAAGGCGCGACCCTCATCGATCGGGAAGGCAGCCTCTGGATGGGAAGCGCGATCGGTATGCAGCGCCTTTCCTACAGCCCGCTGGTTCGACAGGAACTTCCCCCATCGGATCTGTCATCGTTCATGGTTGCGCCGGAGGAAGGTGGCGAAGTGTGGATCAGTGCCTCGGACGGGCGCGGCAAGTCCGTTATCTACCGCGTGCGGGACGGCAAGGTCGAGTCGGAGCGGTCAGTTCCGGGTGTCTCGAGCTTCGCTTACCGCGCCCCAGACGGCACGCACTGGTTCGCTGGCGAAGGCGGGCTCTGGCATCTCGCCAACGATCGTTTTTCGCGCGTCGACCTTCCTCCGGAATGGGCTGCCCTGGCTCGGTTCATGGTCACGATGACGCACGACGGATCGGGCGGCTACTGGATATTCATCAGCGGCGTGGGACTCTATCGGTTGAAAGACGGCAATTGGACGAAGTATCTGCCCGCTCCCCAACTACCCCGAGCGGAGGCGGTCAAGCGATGTCCAGGCTCCGGTCCGCTGATCGCCTTTACAGACCACGCCGACCGCATCTGGCTGGGATGCACGAAAGGCCAAGTGGCGATCATCGACGGCGAGAAGGAAACCAGCTTCGGCGAGAAGGAGGGAGTGCAGGCGGGCAATATCACGGCGATCCACGCTCGCGGATCGGCCATCTGGATTGGCGGCGAATTCGGTCTGCAGCAATATGACGAAGGTCGCTTCCACGCCATTCAAGGCCTGGACCCGGAGGCGCTGCGCGGTATTTCCGGCATCGTGGAAACGGCCGATGGCGACCTGTGGCTCAACGGCCTTGGCGGCATCGTGCACATTGGTCGCGCAGAAATTGCGCGGGCAATCAAGGACCCCTTGTATCGCGTCAGCAGCGAGCGCTTCGACCGCCGCGCTGGTCTGCCCGGTTCGCCGTCACAAGTGCGGCGGATGCCTACTGCGATCGAAGGCTCCGATGGGCGGCTGTGGTTCAGCGTGAGCGGCGGCGTCGTCTGGCTCGATCCAAAACACCGATCGGCAAGGCTGCCGGCACCACCGGTTTCGATCCAGTCGGTATTGGCGGATAACGAGCGTTACGAACTGGACCAACCCGTGCGGCTTCCCGCGGGTACGCTGAATGTGCAAATCGGCTACGCCGCCGTCAGTCTGCTGCATCCGGACTCGATCCGCTTCCGCTACCGACTGCAAGGTCTCGACGACGACTGGCGTGATGCCGGCACGCTGACCTCGGTCAGTTATCGAAGCCTTCCCCCGGGCGACTATCGTTTCGAAGTCGACGCGAGCGATGCCAACGGGCTATGGTCTAAGCAGCCGGCAACCGCGGGGTTCACGATTCTTCCGGCGTACTACCAGACCAATTGGTTCCGCGCCCTGTGCGCCATGCTGCCGTTGCTTCTGGCGTGGGCCGGCTACCAGCTGCGCGTCCGGCAGTTGCATCGTCAGTTCGAGATGACGCTGGACGCGCGTGTCGCCGAGCGCACGCGCATAGCGCGCGATCTGCACGACACGCTGCTGCAGAGCTTCCATGGGCTGCTTTTGCGGTTCCAGACCGCGCTCGACCTTCTGCCGGATCGTCCGGCCGAATCACGGCAGGTCCTTGTCAGCGCCATCGACCAGGCCGCCGAAGCGGTCACCGAGGGCCGCGACGCCGTGCAGGGGCTGCGCACCTCCGCGACCGAGATCAACGATCTAGCCGATTCCATTCGCGCGCTCGGCGAAGAGCTGGCGAACGAGAACTCCAGTGAGAACGTTTTGCGGATTGAGGTTCAGGGTTCGCCACGGGGGCTGCATCCAATCGTGCGCGACGAGGTGTTCCGCATTGCCGGCGAGGCACTGCGCAACGCGTTCCGCCATGCCGCTGCCAGGCAGATCGAGGTCGAGCTTCGCTACGACGCGCGCCAGTTTCGGGTGCGAGTCCGCGATGACGGCAAGGGGATCAACCCGGAGGTGTTGCGCGCGGAGGGACGTGAAGGGCACTTCGGGTTGCGCGGAATGCGCGAGCGCGCGAAAGTGGCCGGCGGAAAGCTCACGGTCTGGAGTGGGCTCGATGCGGGCACCGAGGTGGAATTGAGCATTCCGGCGCCGCACGCGTACTCTTCAGCGCCCCGAACGTGGCTCTCTAAGAAGGTCCTCGGTCCAAGCCATACTAGCGATCCATGAGCGACAGTCGCCAGCCCATCCGGATTGTCTGCGTCGATGATCATCCTCTCGTGCGACAGGGCATCGCCGGCCTGGTTGCCGCGCAGCCCGATATGGCCCTTGTGGCAGAAGCGTCCAACGGACGCGAGGCGATCCAGCAGTATCGCGCCTACCGTCCCGACATCACGCTGATGGACCTGCAGATGCCCGAGATGGGTGGGCTGGACGCGATCAGCGCGATCCGGGGCGAGTTTCCCGACGCACGCATCATCGTACTCACCACCTATACGGGCGACGCGCAGGCGCTGCGCGCACTCCAGGCGGGCGCGCGCGGTTACCTGCTGAAGAATGCCTTGCACAAGGAGCTGATCGACACGATCCGTGCGGTGCACGCCGGGCGCAAGGCACTCGCCTCCGAAGTGTTGTTCGAACTGGCGGAACATGCGACCGACGACGCGCTCACGCCGGCGGAGATACGCGTTCTGCAGCTGATCGCGGAAGGCAACGCGAACAAGGAGATCGCCCGGACGTTGGCGCTGAGCGAGGAGACCGTGAAGGGTCAGGTGCGCAATATCTTGTCGAAGTTGGGCGCCAAGGACCGCACGCATGCCGCGATGATCGGGCTCAAGCGCGGGATCATCCAGTTTTAGGCTGGAGTCACGCCTCCTCGGTCCACCGGCTTCTCAGCCCGACCGAAAGGGTCCGTGCCTTCACTCTTTCGAGGCTTTCCGCGTCGTCGGGCCGTTCGTAGACTCGACGCGTGCGAAGACTTTTCTCGACATTCGCCCATGGTGCCCCCGGCGCCGGGCTTCTGCTCATGCGCGTGGCCGCAGGAACTGCGCTGCTGTTTCACGGTGTGGCTGCGTTGACCGCCGGAGCGGCACCAGCCTCGGTCGCGTTTCACCTTCTCTGTACTGCGACAGGTCTACTTCTGGTTGTTGGCCTGTGGACTCCGATTGTTGGTGCGCTTGCGGCGACCGGCGCGGCATTGCAGGGATTCTTCGACCCCGCTGATGCAGGCTTTTACGTGCTGCTCGGAACGCACGCCGCTGCGCTTGCCCTGATCGGGCCAGGCGCTTGGTCCCTCGATGCGCGCCTGTTCGGCTGGAAGCGCCTCGAAATCCGCAACGGCGACGCATACCGAAAAAGGGGCGCGCCACGCCTCTAAAGAGGATGTCGCGAGCGCCTTCCTGCGAGCGCCGCAAACTCTTCAATGGTCGCTCGCGACCGCCGATCGAGCCGCACAGCGACACCAAATGGGGCTCGCGCGCGAGTGCCCGCCGGCGCGATAGTGACGACTAGAGCAACCTTGTCGCGGAGATTACGAATGAACGTTGCGAATGTCATTCCACTAGGTGCGCCTCGGGCGGCGCTGTACGCGAAGAGCGAACGCCAGGCCGCTCCGAGTCCGGTACATGTGCGCTTCGGTGCGTTTGAATTGGACGAGCCGAATGCGCTCCTGCTGCACGATGGAACGGCTGTCGCTCTCGCGCCGAGGCCATTCGAATTGCTCTGCGCCCTCGCACGGCGGCCCGGCTCCCTGCTCACCAAGCACGCGCTGCTGGACGAGGTATGGGGCCACCAATTCGTCAGCGACTCGGTTCTCAAGACCGCCGTCAGCGAAGTCCGAAGCGTGCTCGACGACGATCCGAGGGAGCCGCGCTTCATAGAAACGGTGTCCCGGCGCGGCTATCGATTCATCGCTCCGACTGGCGCGATATTCGCCGCGGCGCCATTCCGGCCAATCGACGTCTCCGGAGCGCCGTCGTTCGAGGGCGGCTCCGGAACGCCGCCGGTAGCGCGCGCCGGGGAATATACGGGGTTCAGCCGGAAGTGCCTGCGCTGTCCCAATTTCGCGGCGCTGCGGGGCGACGTGGCCGGATAGCCAAGTCTGGTCCGCGCGCTGCGCTCTCACTTTCTGACCGCCCGCAACTTCGCTGGCCCTCGCGACGGGGCCATCACTATCATGGCAATGATTGCCGGTCCGGTGGCTACCTCGGCTGAAACGATCTGACCCACATGACTCGTGTCCCAGATCTTCCGAATCCCGTGCGGGTTCGCTTCAACGAGTTCCAACTCGATGAACCGAACGCCTCTCTGCTCCACCGCGGAAAGCCCGTCGCACTCGCGCCGACGCCCTTCGCCCTTCTGTGCGCGCTGGCCCGACAGCCCGGGACGCTGCTCACGAAGCACGCACTGCTGGACGAGGTATGGGGCCACCAGTTCGTCACCGACTCGGTCCTCAAGACGGCAATCAGCGATTTGCGCACGGTGCTTAATGATGATCCGCGCCAGCCGCGCTTCATCGAAACGGTCTCTCGCCGAGGCTATCGGTTCATCGCCGTCCCGACGGCCGTACCGCCGGTCGTAGCAGGCGCGCAGGGGAATGTGGTTGCGGCCGGTCGGCAGGCCGAGCCGTGGTTCATCGGTCGCACCGAAGAGGTTGCGCGGTTGCATCGCCTCTGGGAAGGGGTGCTTGGCGGCAAGCGTGCGGTGGTCTGGGTTGCCGGTGAACCCGGGATCGGGAAGACGACGCTGATAGAGCACTTCGTCGCTGACCTTGGTGATGTGGCTTGCGCGCGGGGCCAGTGCGTCGATCTGTACGGCGCCGGTGAGCCCTATCTGCCTGTTCTGGAGGCGCTCGCGGACCTTTGCCGCAGAGACAGCGAGGTTCCTGCACTGCTGCGCGCGTTCGCGCCCACCTGGCTGCTGCAGCTGCCGTGGCTGAGCACCGCCGAAGAGCGCGAAGCACTCGGCCGCGAGCTCGTGGGTGTCGGCCCGGATCGGATGCTGCGGGAGATGGGCCAGCTGCTCGATCGATACACCGAGCTGCGCCCGCTATTGCTGGTGACCGAGGACCTCCACTGGAGCGACCGCGCGACGATCCAGCTCATCGACTACGTGGCGCGCCGGCGCAGTGGCGCGCGCGTCATGTGGCTGGCGAGCTTCCGGCTGGCCGAGGTGGTCGCGCTGGACCATCCGCTCAACCCGATGCGGCACGAGTTGCGGCTGCATAAATTGTGCGAGGAAATCGTGCTCGACCCGTTCTCGGAAGCCGAGGTGGCTGACTACGTGGCCGAGCGTTCGCCCTCAAAGGCCGGCGACGAATCGTTCGTCCGCGCGCTGCACGGGCGCACAGACGGGGTGCCGCTGTTCGTCGCCTCAGTGATGACCGAGGCCATGACGCGCATCGAAAGTGCTGACGATGTCGGCGAGGCGCGGGCCGTTCCGGAGAATCTGGCGGCCCTCATCGATCATTACATCGCCAAGCTCGGCGACGAGCAGAGAGCGATGTTGTCGGCGGCCGCCACCTGCGGCTCTGAATTCCGCGTCGGTACCGTTGCGCTCGCTTTGGAGCGCGACGCCGCCTGGGTTGCCCAGACGTGCGAGGAACTCGCCCGCACGCAGCTTTGGCTCAGGCGCGCGGAGCAGGCAGACGAGACATCGGAACCCACCTACTTGTTCAGGCACGCGCTATTTCGGCAAGTGCTGTACGAACGCACGGCAGCAGCCCTCCGCGGGCAATTGCACCGCAAGATCGGAACCGCGCTCGAGCAGGAGCGCGCCGCGGGGCTGGCGGTGACCGCTGCCGAGCTCGCGATGCATTTCGAGCGAGCCCGCGAACCGCTGCGCGCATTGCGCTACTACGCCGAGGCTGCCGAGGCAGCGCTGCTGCATCTCAGCCCCGGCGAGTGCATGAATCTCACCGAGCGTGCGGTGCGTCTACTCGATTTGGCGGGGAAGGGTAGCGAGCGAGACTCGCTGGACATCGACTTGTCCACACTACGCGGCCTGGCGGCATTCCATCTGCTCGGGGTCGGAAATGAGGCCAAGGAGGCCTTCGAGCGCGCATACGTACTGTTTGACCAGAACCCGCAGCACCCGCGGCGCACCGAGTTGCTGCATAACTTCGGTTTCTTGCGTTGCCTGCGTGCGGAGTATGGCGAGGCGCTTGCCCTGGCGGAGCGGACGCACGCGCTCGCATCAGACACAAACGATCCGGTCCTTCAACTCGCGGCCTGTACCGTGCAGGCCAACGTTTTTCTATTGCAAGGGCGGCCGCAGGATGCCCGTGCATTGATTGAGAGCGTCCTGCCTGTCCTGGAGCCGATCGACGTCGGGCCGGCGCACAGCTTTGCCCAGGTCACACTGCTCGGGCTCCTTGCCGTCCATCTGCTCCACCTCGGTTTAGTCCAGCAAGCGCGCGCGCGGATGCGACAGGCGTACGACCGCGCGGCTCAATTAGGTCAGCCGATGGGGAAGATGGTGGCGATCTGGTGCGACGCCTTGATGGAAATTCGTTTTGGCAACTCGGACGGCGTTTCAGGACTCGCTGACGATTTGCGGGCGCTCGTCGAAGAGTCTGACCTCGGGCACGGCCGGGCCGCATGGCGCTGGTTCAGTGGATGGGCCGAGGCGCGAAAGGGAGAGCCGCGCAAGGGTCTTGGCCGGATCCGCGAGGGCTACGAGGACAACACCCGGCTCGGGATGCTGGCGGGAGGGAGCGAAACGCTCGGGTACGCGGCGGAGGCACTGATGCTGGCCGGCGATATTGACGGAGCCCAACACCAACTGGAACAGGCGCTCCAACTCGTGAGCGCACATGGCGAGCGCGTTTACCTGCCGCAGCTTTTGCTTATCGAAGCAGCGATCGCACGGGCGCGCGGACAGCCGGCAGCCGCTCTTGCCTCGGTGCGACGGGCGATCAAAGAGGCGCGCGCGCAACAGGCGGCGTGGCTCGAGTTGCTTGCGCTTGTCGAACTATGCGAGCACGGGGGTGCTAAAGCGACGGACCGCCAAGCACTCGCCGCACTCGTCGAGCGCCTCCATGAAGCCGCGGAAACAGATGCCGTGGCACGAGCGCGCGGGCTAATCCGCGGCTCGAGGTCGGCCACGACTTAGCGCATCGCTACCCAGCCGCAGCCTGTCGCGCTGCTTTCAGAGCTTCCGCGATCGTGTGTGGTCGCGCGCAGCGCTCTACGTCGCGTTTGAACAAGTAGGCCGATGAACGCTGTCGCACCGGCAGCGCGAGCGCGGTTGGCCGGTCCATGCCCACTACACCGCGACCGAACGGCGACGGTTCGCTGACCACTTCTTCCATCGCGGCGGCTAACGTGCGCTGCATGACGACACAGCAAGCAAACGCCCCAGCAGCGCTATCGACCGTAGGCAGTAGTCGACGCCACGGACGATCAGCGGGCGAGCGCGCTTGCGGAAGGAGTGAAGCAACATGAAGACAACGATGTTCGCATTGATGCTCTGTGCAGCTGCGATCGCGACCCCGGCGATCGGCGCAGATCCAGTTGCTCTTGCGGGGGACAAGCAGTGCTTCGTCTGCCACGATGGAAAATTGACCTTGATGATCGGGCCGCCATTCAGGGACATCGCGCGACGCTACAAGGGAGTGAGCAACGCGAAGTCGACGCTGGCCGAAGCCATCCAGTCAGGATCGGAGGGACGCTGGGCAGCCAGCAAGATGCCTCCTGCATCTGACCGGGTACCGGTGAGCAAGGAAGAGGCCGAGGTACTCGCCGAATACGTGCTGAGCTTCGAGTAGATCCAGCGCGCCGCAGGAAAGATACAGACCATGAAATCGATCCTCGATCGGACCTTTAAGTACTACTCGGCGGCCGACACGGATGTTCGACGGACTTTCCGCCGGGTGCGACGCCAACTGGGCGATGGCACCGGCCAAAGGTCGACGCCAACACCGACGCCGGCTCGGCAAGGCTCCGTCGTGCCGATGCTCCATCGGCGCAAGTTCGCGGAGTGATCGATATCCGCGCGACGACCCGGAAAGCGATCAATGCAGACTACGACATTGCAGCAGGCGGTTGGCCACATCCCGAACGGCGCAAGTCTGATGATCGGGGGCTTCATGGGCGTCGGCACGCCCGAGGGCCTCGTCGATGAACTGCTGCGGCAGGGCAAGCGCGAGCTGACGGTCATCGCCAACGACACCGCCGTACCGGGCGTCGGCATCGGCAAGCTCGTCAGCGCTGGCGCGGTGCGCAAGGTGATAGCGAGCCATATCGGGCTCAATCCGGAAACGCAGCAGAAGATGCTCGCCGGATCGATGGAGGTTGAGCTGGTCCCGCAGGGAACGCTGATCGAGCGTATCCGCGCGGCCGGCTTTGGCCTGGGCGGCATCCTGACGCCCACCGGAGTGGGTACCGTAGTCGAGGACGGCAAGCGCAAGCTGGAAGTCGACGGTCGCGAATACCTGCTCGAGACCGCGCTGCATGCCGATTTTGCGTTGGTGCAGGCTTTCGTCGCCGACTATCTCGGCAATCTGACCTACGCGCTGACCGCGCGCAACTTCAATCCGGTAATCGCCATGGCAGGTGACACGGTCATCGTCGAAGCCGAGCAGATCGTGCCGGTCGGCGTCATCCCGCCGGACCACGTGATGACGCCGGCGCCAATCGTCGACTACCTGACGAGGAAGGCCTGACCATGGACCCGCAAGAGCTGATCGCCAGGCGCATCGCGCGCGAGCTGCGCGACGGCATGCTCGTCAACCTGGGCATCGGCATTCCCACGCTGGTCGCCGGCCACGTACCTTCGGGCATGCGCATCTTCTTCCAGTCCGAGAACGGCCTGATCGGCACCGGGCCGGTGCCGGCAGACGGACTGGCGCAGGCGCGGCTGACCGATGCGGGCGGCCGACCGGTCACCGCGATCCCCGGCGCCTGCACCTTCGACAGCGCGACGTCGTTCGGGCTCATCCGAGGCGGCCATGTGGACGTCACGGTGCTGGGAGGGCTGCAGGTCGACGAGCAGGGCAAGCTTGCGAACTGGATGATTCCGGGCAAGATGGTGCCCGGCATGGGAGGCGCCATGGATCTCGTCACCGGCGCCAAGCGTGTCGTGGTCGCGATGCAGCACAGCGCCAAGGGCAAGTCAAAAATCGTCAAGCGCTGCAGCCTGCCGCTGACCTCGGCCCGCAGCGTCGACCTGGTCGTGACCGAGCTCGCGGTGATCGGCTTCAATGATGGCCGCGCCACGCTGCTGGAGGTCGCGCCGGACGTGTCGGTGCAGCAGGTACTCGCCGCCACAGAAGCCGAACTGGTCGTGCCCGCGCAGGTGCCGACCATGGAGCCGTAGCCGGGCATACGGCAGGCGATGGCCGTCGCGCACCGGGCTCCATCTCTTCGAGCGCGGCAGTGCAGGGCACGCTTCGGCTCCTGGTTCACTGGCTAGGGCGCAACCAAGGCGCGCTGCTTGCGCCCAACTAACGTTAACTGCGACCGAATGACGACCGTTCGCTGACGACTTCGCGGGTGGCAGCGCCTAACGTTGCATGCATGGAAACAGACAGAAGGCCAATAGATCTCGCGCTTGACGTCAGGCGAAACCACGGCACCCCTAGCTCGGTGCGCATCAACCCCTTCGCCCTGGCTCCGGTCAACGCGACCCAACATCCGGTCGTTGCGAGCGCATACAGATTCGATGCGGGATTTCGCACCCTCACCGCGCTGCGCGACGGAACTCCCGTGTGCATGCGCGCGATTCGACCTGACGATAAAGATCGCCTGAGACGCGGCTTCGCCCAGCTTTCTCCTCAAAGCGTCTATCAGAGGTTTCTTCATCCCGTGAAGGAACTCACGATCGACTACCTCCGCAATCTGACCGAGCTCGACTTCCGCAATCACGTCGGACTGGTGCTGACGGTCGGAGAGAAAGGCAGCGAAACGCTGATCGCCGTCGGCCGCTTCGTTCGCCTGGCCCCGGACGCGGACGAGGCCGAGGTGGCTTTCACGGTGGCGGACAAATATCAGCAACGCGGCGCAGCCTCGCTGCTGATGCAAACGCTGATTCGCTTTGCGCGGGCCTGCGGTATTCGAAAGTTCGTCGCGATCCTGTTGCAGGACAACCGCGCGATGTTCAAGGTTCTTGAGGATTCCAGACTGCCGTTACGACGAGAATTCGAAGACGGCAACCTCCGGGTCGTGTTGGACCTCGGCGAACAAGCTCGCGTCGCGCTCGAACGAGGGCGAGCGCAAAGCCTATCGGTGAAAGCTGCGGCGCTGCCAATTGCATCCGCGTGGCCGAGAACCGGGTACGCGCATTGACGAAAACTCCGATCGGCGCGACGCCGGCGTCTTGTTCGACTGCGTCGCGGAGACGATCGTCACGCTGATTGACTCGATACAAAACTGGCAAAGGAAATGAACATGCTGACTCGATTCACGCAACGACTGGGCCTCTGGATGTCGGTATGCGTGTTCATAGCAGGCACCGGCAGCGTCGCGATGGCGCAAGCCGCTGCTCGATCCGACGAGGGCAAGGTCGAGGCCATCGACATCATGTACAGCTCGCCCGACAACAAGCCGCTGAATCGCGGAACCGTGATCGGCGGCCTCGCCGGTGGCGTCATCGGCCACCAGATCGGCAGCGGTGGCGGCAAGACGGCTGCGACCATCGCCGGAACGGT
>Ga0335084_10004718_pt1 | contig 13432 bp, 11 predicted proteins | sample Lox_Sample_44_FD_206721 | JGI IMG/M metagenome (GOLD analysis project Ga0335084, IMG submission 206721) | Soil microbial communities from Loxahatchee National Wildlife Refuge, Florida, United States - Lox_Sample_4.4 | ecosystem: Environmental > Terrestrial > Soil > Wetlands | place: USA... | reverse complement strand
CCTGTGCGACCGGCTTGACCGGCGGCGCCGCGGGACTCGCCGGGGACGGCACGACCACGCTCGAAGATACGGGCGCGACGGGCTTGGGCCGATGCTCCTTTTCCCAGGCATCCCAGAGCATGAGCACCGAGAAGCCGAAAATGAAGAAAAGAATGAGCCGCTGGGTATCCATGTCAGCTGCGCTCTACTTTCGCGCTGCGCACGGCCGGCACCGGATCGACGCCGCCTGGATGCCAGGGACCGCATCGGCAGATGCGCCGCGCGGAAAGCCAGCTGCCGCGCAGTGCGCCGTGCAGCCGCAACGCCTCGTCCGCATACGCCGAGCAGCTGGGGTGGAACCGGCAGGCCGGCGCCAGCTGCGGGGCAATGAAATACCGGTAGCCGCGCACCAGGGCTCTCAGCAGCGCGCTCATCGCCGCCTTACCTGCCCAGTTCTGCGAAAAGCGCGCGCAGGCGGCCGAGCATCGCGACGCCCGGGCGCGCGCCAAAGGGCGGGCGCACCAACACATCCATCGGTCCCAGATCGGCTTGCTGGAGCCGGAAGGCCTCTCGGATGCAGCGCTTGATCCGGTTTCGCACAGTTGCCTTTGCCGCATGCTTGCGTGAAATGAGAATGCCGAGCCGCGGCGGACCCCCCGCGCGCGTCGACGTGAAGAAGATATAGCCAGAACGGTTCCGTCTTGCGCCCTCGCGCAGCAGGCGCTCGAAGTCCGCCTTGCTGGCGAGCCGCTTTTCCGCGCCCAGCCCGAATCGTGCCCGCTTGGATTCCACGAGCAGGCCAGACGCAGCCCTACACGGCGAGGCGCTTGCGACCCTTGGCGCGCCTGGCGCGCAGTACGGCGCGTCCCTTCGCGGTGCGGCTGCGCACCAGAAATCCATGCGTCCTCGCGCGCCGCGTCTTGGAAGGCTGGTAAGTCCGCTTCTGCTTCATGAGCCTGACCGGTCCGAAAAAGGGCGGTATTAGAGCCCGCGCGCTGAAGCCTTGTCAAATCTATGCTTTTTTGTCGTGCGCGCTGTGGATAACGCAATCGGGAACAGGTAAAATGGCAGTTCTCCTCGGCCGATAAAAATAGATGCAGAACCTCTGGCACGCCTGCCTGCGCCGACTGGAGCAGGAGTTGCCTGCACAGCAGTTCAATACCTGGATTCGCCCCCTCGCGCTGGAGACCGCTGCGGCGAATTCGGCCACGCTGGTGCTCGCGGCGCCCAACCGCTTCATCCTGGAGCTCGTGCGCGAGCGCTTCGCCGCGCTGATCCAGCGTCTCGCCACCGAGGCTTGTCAGCGGGAAGTTGACGTCAGGCTGGTACTGGCGAGTTCGCCGGCGCCGGCTTCACATCCAGCGGCCGCCGACAGCGGCCGACCGCCGGCATTGCCGGTAGCCGCCTTGGGCAGTTCCGCCATGGTCGCTCCGGACCGCGCGCGCCTGAACCGCAATTTCAACTTCGACAATTTCGTCACCGGCAAGGCAAACCAGCTGGCGAGGGCAGCCGCAATGCAGGTCGCGGAGAATCCCGGCATCTCCTACAACCCGCTCTTCATCTACGGCGGCGTGGGCTTGGGCAAGACGCACTTGGTGCAGGCCATCGGCAACCAGCTCGCCGCGGAGCGCCCGCAGGCGCGCATCCGCTACATCCACGCCGAGCAGTACGTGACCGACGTCGTGCGCGCGTACCAGCAGAAATCCTTCGAGGAGTTCAAGCGCTACTACCATTCCCTGGATCTGCTGCTGATCGATGATATCCAGTTCTTCTCGAACAAGGACCGTACGCAGGAGGAGTTCTTCTACGCCTTCAACGCGCTGGTCGAGGCCCACAAGCAGATCGTGATCACCTGCGACACCTATCCGAAGGAAATCGCCGGCATGCAGGAGCGCCTTATCTCGCGCTTCGGCTGGGGCCTAACGGTAGCCATCGAGCCTCCGGAGCTGGAAATGCGCGTCGCCATCGTGCTGAAGAAAGCGGAGGCTGAGGCGCTGGCGCTGGCCGAGGATATTGCCTTTTTCATCGCCAAGCACATCCGTTCCAACGTCCGGGAGCTGGAGGGTGCACTGAAGAAGGTGCTCGCCTTCGCCCGCTTTACCGGCCGGGAACTGTCGCTGGAGCTGGCGCGCGAGGCCCTGCGCGACATCATTCACGTGGCCAATCGGCAGATCAACGTGGAAGGAATCCAGAAGACGGTGGCGGAGTATTTCAAGATCAAGGTTTCGGACATGCACTCCAAGCGCCGTAACCGCAATGTCGCCCGGCCCCGACAGGTCGCCATGGCGCTCGCCAAGGATCTCACCCAGATGAGCCTGCCGGAGATCGGAGAGGCCTTCGGCAACCGGGATCACACGACGGTATTGCACGCCTGCCGGACGATTGCGACGCTGCGCAAGCAGGACACGAGCCTCAACCGCGACTATCACCTGCTCGAGCAGGTTCTCAAGGGATGAACCTGTGCAAAGGGTGGTGGCGCTTTGTGCATAAGAAGGCCATTTGCAATCTCCGCGGGAACGACGCACAACGCTGCACAGGCCCGCGCACAGCTTGCGCACTGCTGGCCAATGGGCCAAGTGGCGGACGGAAATCGGAATTCCGGGATATACATGCGGCGGCGCGCCTCTATTAGTTGCTATTAGCAATAGATAAAGAAAAGAAGGAACAACGATGGTTCTAGTCAAAGCCAAGCGCGACGAACTGCTGGGCCCACTCTCGGCGGTGAGTGGAATCATCGAACGCCGCCATACGCTGCCGATCCTGTCGAACGTTCTGATCGAACGTAGCGCAGGTGCGATCGCCTTTCTTGCGACTGACATCGAGATTCAGATTACCTCGCGGGGCTCGGTCGAGCCATCCGGCGAGGCTCGCGCGGTGACGGTAGGCGCACGCAAGCTGGTCGATATTCTGCGAGCCCTGCCCGACGCTGCGGAAGTGACGCTGCAGCAGCAGGACAAGAGGCTCCTCGTGAGGGCCGGCAAGAGCAGATTCGCGCTGCAGACCCTGCCGGCCGAGGATTTTCCGCGCCTGGCGAAGCCCGCCGGCGACGCGGCCCGCTTCACACTTCCACAGAAGGCGCTGCGGCGCCTGCTTGGCCTGGTGCAGTACGCGATGGCGCAGCAGGATATCCGCTATTACCTGAACGGCCTGCTGATGGTCGTCGAGGACAAGAGCCTGAAGCTCATCGCCACCGACGGCCATCGCCTTGCTTTCGCCGCGATGACGCTGGAGACGAAGCTCACTCGCCAGGAAGTCATCGTGCCCCGCAAGACGGTGCTCGAGCTTGCCAAGCTGCTCGCCGACAACGACGAACCGGTGCGCGTCGAGATCTCCTCGACGCAGGCTGCCTTTGCGTTCGGCAGCGTGGAGCTCGTCTCCAAGCTGGTCGACGGGAAGTTTCCGGACTACACGCGCGTCATCCCGGTCGGCCACAAGAACAAGCTCTCGATTGAACGCGAGCCGTTGCGCCAGGCGCTGATGCGCGCGGCGATCCTCTCCAACGAAAAATTCCGCGGCGTGCGATGGGTACTGACCGACGGCACGCTCAAGATCGTGTCGTCCAACACCGAGCAGGAGGAGGCCGAGGAGACGCTCGAAGTCGGCTACAAGGGCGACGCGCTGGACATCGGCTTCAACGTGAACTACCTGCTGGATGTCCTGAACAATGTCGGTGGCAGTGAGGTCGAATGCCTATTCGGGGATGCGGCCTCGAGCGCGCTGATGAGCTTCCCCAGCGAAGCGGAGTTCAAGTATGTCGTCATGCCGATGAGGATCTAGGGTGGGCGAACCGGAAAAGCAGCTGCCCGACGCGAACGACTACGACTCGGACAGCATCAAGGTCCTGAAGGGCCTCGAGGCGGTACGCAAGCGCCCCGGCATGTACATCGGCGACACGTCGGACGGCACGGGCCTGCACCACATGGTGTTCGAGGTCGTGGACAACGCCGTCGACGAAGCCCTGGCCGGCTTTTGCGACGAGATCGTCCTCACCATCCACACCGACAACTCGGTTTCGGTGCTCGATAACGGCCGCGGCATCCCGACCGGCGTCAAGGACGATGACGAGCAGAAGCGCTCGGCGGCCGAGATCGTGATGACCGAGCTGCACGCCGGCGGCAAGTTTGACGCCAACAGCTACAAGGTCTCCGGTGGCCTGCACGGCGTCGGCGTGTCGGTCGTCAACGCGCTTTCCGGCTGGCTGCGCCTGACCATCTGGCGCGACGGCAAGGTGCACCAGATCGAGTTCGCGGACGGCGTGGCGACCGGGCCGCTGCGCGTCACCGGCACGACCGAAAAGCGAGGTACCGAAGTGCATTTCCTCGCCTCGCGCAGCATCTTCGGAGTGGTCGACTACCACTACGACATCCTCGCGCGCCGACTGCGCGAGCTCTCGTTCCTCAACAACGGCGTGCGCATCGTGCTGATCGACCAGCGCGCGGGTAAGCAGGAAGACTTCGCGTTCTCCGGCGGCGTGCAGGGTTTCGTCGAATACATGAACCGCTCGAAGACGGTGCTGCATCCGACCGTGTTCTCGGGACGCGGCGAGAAAGACGGCCTCACGGTTGATGTCGCGATGCAGTGGAACGATTCCTACCAGGAAAGCGTGCTGTGCTTCACGAACAACATCCCGCAGAAGGACGGCGGCACGCACCTCACCGGCCTGCGCGCGGCGATGACGCGGGTGCTCAATAAGTACATCGAGGAGCACGAGCTCGCCAAGAAGGCGAAGGTCGAGACCACCGGCGACGACATGCGCGAAGGGCTCGCCTGCGTGCTCTCGGTGAAGGTGCCCGAGCCCAAGTTCTCCTCCCAGACCAAGGAGAAGCTGGTCTCCTCGGAGGTGCGCCCGGTCGTGGAGGAGATCGTCGCAGAGAAGCTGCGCGAATTCCTGGACGAGCGGCCCGCCGACGCCCGCGTGATCACCGCCAAGATCGTCGATGCGGCGCGCGCGCGCGAAGCGGCGCGCAAGGCGCGCGAAATGACGCGCCGCAAGGGCGTGCTGGACGGCCTCGGATTGCCCGGCAAGCTCGCCGACTGCCAGGAGAAGGACCCGGCGCAGAGCGAGCTGTACCTGGTCGAGGGCGACTCGGCCGGCGGCTCGGCCAAGCAGGGCCGCGACCGCAGGTTCCAGGCGATCCTGCCGCTCAAGGGCAAGATCCTGAACGTCGAGAAGGCGCGCTTCGACAAGCTGCTCGGCTCGGCGGAAATAGCGACGCTGATCACCGTGCTGGGCTGCGGCATCGGCAAGGAAGAGTACAACCCGGAGAAGCTGCGCTACCACCGCATCATCGTGATGACGGACGCGGACGTGGACGGCTCGCACATCCGCACGCTGCTGCTTACCTTTTTCTACCGGCAGATGCCGGAGCTGGTCGAGCGCGGGCACATCTACATCGCGCAGCCGCCGCTCTACAAGGCCAAGCTGGGCAAGGACGAGCGCTACCTGAAGGACGATTTCGAGCTGAACGAATTCCTGCTGCGCCAGGCGCTGGTGGACGCGGCGCTGCACCCGGCGGTGCGGCGCGAGCCGATCAGCGGGCACGCGCTCGCCGAACTCGCCAAGGCCTACCTGCTCGCCGAGGCGGTCATCGAAAGGGTCTCGCGCTGGATCGACCGCGATGTGCTGCTCGCGCTGCTGCGCGGCGTGCAGATCGAGCTCGGCCGGCGCGACTCGGCGCAGACCTCGGCCGACGCGCTCGCCGCGGCGTTGCCGGGGAACGGCGACCGCGTCAGCGCGCATTTCGATTCGAAGACCGAGCGCTACCAGGTGCGCATCGAGCGCGCACGGCACGGCAATATGCGCGTGACAACGATCGACTCGGAGTTCGTGCACTCGGGGGACTACGCGCAGATCCGCCAGACCGCCGAGATGCTGCGCGGGCTGGTGGGCGTCGGCGCCTACGTGCAGCGGGGGGAGAAGAAGTTCCCGGTCAAGGACTTCGGCGAGGCCATGCGCTGGCTGCTGGCCGAGGTGCAGAAGTCTATGAGCCTGCAGCGCTATAAGGGCCTGGGCGAGATGAACCCCTCGCAGCTCTGGGAAACCACCATGGACCCCGCGGTCCGGCGCCTGCTCAGGGTGCAGATCGACGACGGCATCGCCGCCGACGAGATCTTCACCAAGCTGATGGGCGACGAGGTCGAGCCGCGCCGGGCGTTCATCGAGTCGAACGCGCTCGGCGTGCGCAATCTCGACGTCTGAGCCTGCTCAGGCGGCGCGCTTCTTGCGCGCGGGTTTTTCCGCTTTCGGGGCCTTTTCGGGCTTGGGCGCTCGAGCCTGGAATTCAAAGCCGACTTTTCCCTCGGGAGTCTTGACGAGGAAAGCCTTGAACTTGCGCCCCTTCCTGGAAACGAAATTCACCAGCAGGTCGGTACGCCCGGTGGCGAGCAGCTTTTGCATCTGCGCGCGCTCCACCGGCTGCTGCAGGATCATGCGGCCGGAGCGGAAATCGCAGCTGCGCTCCTTGCCGAAGGATTTTTCGCAGACGTAGGCGATGCCGTGCTCGAAGATGCGGCTGCCGCACTTCGGGCAGCTGCCGAGCGGCTCCTGGCCGCTGAAATCGACGGGTTCGTCGCCGTCCGCACCCGTGCCCTGGCCGAAATCGAACTCGATCTTGAACTCGTCGGTGAGCTTCAGGCCCGCGGAGAACGGCCGGCCCTGTTTGCTGCGAAAGCCCGTGAGCGGCCCGATGTACTTCTTCGTGACGAGCTCGGCGACCTCCTCGGGCGACCAGTCGCGGCCGAGCAGCACCGGCCAGATGTAGAAGTCACAGGACTGGCACTGGAACTTGCGATAGGTCTCCTGGATCACGCCGCCGCATTTCGGGCACGGCGCCGCGACAGTGGCGAAGGCCTCCTCCGGGATGGTGCCCGCCTTGACGCGCCTGACCAGGTCGCGCGTCACCTTCTGGATGTGCGCCATGAATTTCTCGCGCGGCAGCCTTGCCTGCTCCATCTGCTTCAGCTTGAACTCCCAGTCGCCGGTCAGCTCGGGCGACGTGATCTCGTCGACGCCGAAGTGGCGCAATGCGAAGAACAGGCGAAACGCCTTCCAGGTCGGCTTGAGCTCCCGGCCCAGGCGCTCGACGTACTTCTCGTTGATCAATCCCTCGATTACGGCGGCGCGCGTGGCCGGCGTGCCCAGTCCCTTGGCGCCCATGGCCGCGCGCAGCTCGTCGTCCTCCACCAGCTTGCCCGCGCCTTCCATCGCCGAGAGCAGCGTCGCTTCCGAGAAGCGCGCCGGCGGCCGCGTCTGGCTCGCCGTCGCCTTCGCCTCCAGCGTCTTCACCTTCTCGCCCTCGGCGATCGGCGGCAGGTTCTCGGTCTCTTCCTGCATCGACTTGCCGTAGACCGCCAGCCAGCCCGGGTTCTTCAGCACCTTGCCTTCGGTCTTGAACCGCTCCTCGCCGACCGTGGTGATGCGCGTGGTCTGCAGGTACTCGGCCGACGGGAAGAACACCGCCAGGAAGCGGCGCACCACGAGGTCGTAGAGCTTGGCTTCGGGCTCGCTCAGATGGCCGGGCGTCTGCAGCGTCGGAATGATGGCGAAGTGGTCCGAGATCTTGCTGTTGTCGAAGATCCGCTTGTTCGGCTTCACCCAGCCGGCCTTGAGCACCTGCCTGGCGAACGGGGCGAATTCCTTGCGGTCCGCGAGCGCGTCCATCGTCTTCTTGACGGTGGCGAGGTAGTCCTCGGGCAGCGCGCGCGCGTCGGTGCGCGGATAGGTCAGCGCCTTGTGCCGCTCGTACAGGGATTGCGCGAGCGAGAGCGTGCCCTTGGCGGAAAAGCCGAAGCGGCCGTTGGCGTCGCGCTGCAGGCTGGTGAGGTCGTAGAGCAGCGGCGAGGCCTGCGTCGTCGGCTTGGTTTCCTCGTTGGCCGTGCCGGTCTTGCCCGCGCAGGCCGCCGCGATCGCCCCGGCGCGCTCGGCCTTCCAGATGCGCTCGGCCTTGTGCTCGGGATCATCGTCCTTCCTGAACGCCGGGTCGAACCAGCGGCCCGGATACTCGCCGCCCTTGGCCGCGAAGCGGGCATGCACTTCCCAGTAATCGCGCGGCTGGAAGGCGCGGATCTTCTCCTCGCGCTCGACCAGGATCGCGAGCGTCGGCGTCTGCACGCGCCCGACGGTGGTCAGGTAGAAGCCGCCCTCCTTGGAGTTGAAGGCGGTCATCGCGCGCGTGCCGTTGATGCCGACCAGCCAGTCGGCCTCCGACCGGCTCTTGGCCGCATCCGCGAGCGGCAGCAGCTCCTTGTCCTTGCGCAGGGAGGCGAAGCCTTCGCGAATCGCGCCCTGCGTCATCGACTGCAGCCACAGCCGCTCGATCGGCTTCTTCGTCTTCGCGTATTGCGCGATGTAGCGAAAGATGAGTTCGCCCTCGCGGCCCGCGTCGCAGGCGTTGATCACGGCGCCGACATCCTTGCGCTTGAGCAGCTTGAGCAGCAGGTTCAGGCGCGCCTCGCTCCTTTCGATCGGCGCCAGATCGAAATGCGGCGGGATCACCGGGAGCTTGGCGAACGACCATTTGCCCTTCTTGACGTCGTGCTCCGGCGGCAGCGTCAGCTCGAGCAGGTGGCCGACCGCCGACGAAAGCACGTATTCGTCGCTCTCGAAGTAATCCCCCTTGCGCGTGAAACCGCCGAGAGCGCGCGCGATGTCGGCGGCGACCGAGGGCTTCTCAGCGATGATGAGTTTTTTCGACATGCGGGGGCGCGAAGGATACCCGCAAAAAGTGCGACGCAGCAACCCCGCGGAAATAATGCGCGCCCGCAGGCGCGCCCATTTCAGCGCGAGATCAGGATGGCAGGCGAGCGGCGGCGGTCGAGAGCAGATCCTCGGCGACGAGGCGGCTGCTCGGCGTCTGCTGGTTCCACAGCACCATCAGCACCACCAGCTTCAGCTGGTCCAGAGAGAGTCCGTCGCCGTTGGCCGCAAGTGCGCGCTCGATCACGTGCTCGCGCGTCTGCGGCGTGAGGATGCCGGACTGCTCGAAATGGATCAGCAGGCCGCGGCATTCCGCGTCGAGCTTGGCCAGCTCCTTGGGCGCGTAGCCGCGGAACGCGGCGCCCGACGCGGGCAGCGGTGCGAGCGAGCGGTGCGGCCCGCGCACCACGCCCGCCAGCCAGGTCAATGCCTCGCTGATGTCGGAGTCGTCGAAGCCGGCGGCCGAGAGCTTCTTTGCAACCCGCTCTTTTTGGTCGGCGAGTTCGTGGTGCTGGCAGTTCTCGAACAGGTATACGAGGATGTCGTACATTTTTTTTCTCTCCTCAGTTTACGCGTTGATAAAGGCCACCGGGCAATACTGTAACCCGGCCGGCAATCTCAAGCTTCAGAAGGTCGGCCGAGACCCGCTCGGCCGGCAGCCCCGCGCGCGCGCAGAGCGAGTCGACGTCCACGGGGTCGAAACCCATGCAGGCGAGCAGCGGATCCTCGGCGCCTTGCGCAGCGGCGGCGCTTTCGGCGCGCGCGCGCGTTGAGGCGAACCCGGTGCGCCGGAAGGCAGCCAGCTCGGACAGCACGTCGTCGGCGGATTCTACGAGCTTGGCGCCCGACTTGATCAGCGCATGGCAACCCTTCGACAGCGGCGAGTGGATCGAGCCGGGCAGCGCGAAGACTTCGCGGCCCTGCTCGGCGGCGCTGCGCGCGGTGATGAGCGAACCGGACTGGAGCGCCGCTTCTACGACCAGGCAGCCCTGCGCCAGGCCGCTGATGACGCGATTGCGCCGCGGGAAATTGTGCGCCAGGGCCTTGCTGCCGAGTGCAAACTCGGACACCAGCAGCCCGCGCTCGGCAATCTCGGCAGCAAGCGGCGCGTTCGCGAGCGGATAGGGGTTGTCGACGCCGGTGCCGAGAACGGCAATTGTCGAGCCTTCGGCCGCCAGGCCGCCGCGGTGCGCCGCCGCATCGATGCCCTGCGCGAGGCCCGACACGATGGTCAATCCGGCCGCGCTGAAATTGCGCGCGAACTGCTCGGCGTTGCTCGCGCCCTGAGCGGTCGCATTGCGGCTGCCGACCACTGCCAACGCAGGCCGATTGAGCAGTTCGGTCCGGCCCCGGCAGTAGAGCAGAGCGGGCGGGTCGGCGATCTCCAGTAGCAGCCTGGGGTACGAGGCATCGGCCAGCGTGACGATCGCGTGGCCTGGCTGCACCAGCCAGGCGAGCGCGCGCTCGACCGCTCTCGCCACGGCATCGGAACCGAGCGCCTGCAGCGCCCCGGGGCCGGCAATGCGCGCCAGTTCGCCGCTACCCGCGGCTAGGACGTTTTCGGGCAGTCCGAATTTCGAGAGCAGCCGGCGGAGGGTTGCGGCGCCGAGGCCCGGCGTAAGCGTGAGTTGCAGCCAGCTCGCGAGCCCCGGGTCAGGCGTCATTCCTGCTTAACGCGCGAGAGCGCGGCGGCGGCGACTTGCCCCGGCGGATGCCGCCGCCCGGAAAGGGTTCCGTTGTTACGGATTCTGGACAATGTCCTGAGGCTTGACGGGGCGGGATGCGTTCATGACCAGCGCGTAGGACACGCGGTCGAAGACGCGGAACACGAAAGCGAGTCCATAGCGTTCGTTGGGAAGCTTGAGGTCCGAGCCCGTCTTGCTGCTCCATCCGTAGGCAGATCCTTCCATCGCACCCACGGTGACGCCGGTGCGGTACAGAGCGACCACGTCGCCGACTTCGACGCCCTGCGACTTGCCGCGGTTGAACGAGACAATGGCGCCGATCGCGCCCTCGGCGAGCGTCGAGCGGTCGCCGTAAAGCGCCATGACCTGGCCTTGGATGTTCGCCGAAGGGGCCCTTGGCGCGTAGGTGGGTATTTGCGGCTTTCCGGCAGGCACCAGCTTGTCGCCGGGCAGCACCTCCCGCGCGACCGAGGTGATCTGGACGGCGGCAGGCTCGCCGGATTGGTACAGGCGCGCCGAGCCCACGTAGATCGCCTCGAAGCCGAGCGTGGCCTTGGATTCGGGGTCAACGAGCGGCAGCCCGCGGCGGTAGATGAACCACAACGATTCCTTTGAATCCCCCATTCCCCGGACGAAGGCGCGACTTCCGGCTTCCATCACTTGGTGGCCCTCCTCGGCCGAGACGATGGTGGGCGCCTTGTCCAGCCCGTCGGGCTCGACCACCAGCGGTCGCGTCAGGAACGGCTCGATGGCGTTCGGCGGGATGCTCGGCACAACGGTTCTCGCGATCGATTCCGCGCGCACGCGCGGACTCATCTTCACGGTGCCGGTGTCGAGCGCAAGCTGGCCGCGCGCGCGGTCGAGCACGATCACGTTGCCGGGGTAAATGCGATTCGGATTCTTGATTTCTTCTTTGTTCAGGTTCCAGAGCTCGGACCAGCGCCACGGCGAATCGGTATAGCGCTGCGCAATGGACCAGAGGGTGTCGCCAGGCACCACGGTGTAACGGTCCGGCGCGTCCGGCTTGAGCGCAAGGGGCGTCTTGGGCGCCTGGGCCAGGACGCCCGCCGAGACGGCCGAGGCAAGGACAAAAGCCAGCGTTGTGATAGACTTACGCCATTGTTGGTGCATAAAGCCCCCGATCGGTGGCCGACGTTCCGGGCTGGTTGTGAATGCGCTTTGCGTACCCAAATTTAGCATAAAGCCCCGACTGCTTAAGCATAGCCTGAGATACTGCACGTAATCGATTCTATTTGCAAGCAATTTACGGATTCATGGCCCTCCTAAACATTCTTCGTTACCCAGACGCCCGGCTGCACAAAATCGCTGCGGCGGTCACCGTATTCGACGAGCCGCTCAAGCGCCTGGTCGCCGACATGGCCGAAACCATGTACTCCGCGCCCGGCATCGGCCTGGCCGCGACGCAGGTCGATGTGCACAAGCAGGTGATCGTGCTCGATGTTTCCGAGCGGCGTGATTCGCTGGTGGTGCTCATCAATCCGGAGATCCTGGACGCGAGCGGAGTATCCGACATCGAGGAAGGCTGCCTGTCGGTGCCCGGTATATACGAGACGCTCGAGCGTGCCGAGCGCGTCAAGGTGCGCGCCTACGACGCGAACGGCAATCCGTTCACGCTGGAGGCGCAGGGGCTGCTGGCGGTCTGCATCCAGCACGAGATGGACCACCTCAAGGGCAAGGTGTTCGTAGAGAGCCTGTCGCAGCTGAAGCAGCAGCGTATCCGCGCGCGGCTGGCCAAGCAGCTTCGCAAGAGCGCCTAGTACTTTCCTGCGTCTCGTTTTTGCCGGTACCCCCGAGTTTGCCGCGCAGGCGCTGGCCGCGCTGATCTCGGCAGGGCATGAGGTCGCGCTCGTCCTCACGCAGCCGGACCGCCCCGCGGGCCGCGGCCTGCGCGCCGCGCAGAGCGCGGTCAAGAGGCTCGCCCTCGAACGCGGCCTCGATGTTTTCCAGCCCGCAAGCCTGAAAGATGATTCCGCGCTCGCCCGCCTGGAGGCGGCGCGCGCAGACATGCTGGTGGTCGCGGCATACGGTCTGCTGCTGCCGCCGCGCGCGCTCGCTGCCGCTGCCCGCGGCGCCATCAATATCCACGCGTCGTTGCTGCCGCGCTGGCGCGGCGCGGCGCCGATTCAGCATGCGCTGCTCGCGGGCGACCGCGAATCCGGCATCACCATCATGCAGATGGATGCGGGACTCGATACCGGCCCGATGCTGGCGCAGCATCGGCTCGCCATAGCAGAGGATGACGACGCGCAGTCGCTGCACGACAAGTTGGCCACCCTTGGCGCCGAAGCTATCGTCCGTTCTCTCGCCGACGTAGCCGCGGGCCGCGCGCGGCCGGTCGCCCAACCGGCGTCCGGTGCGACCTATGCACGCAAGATCGGCAAGGAAGACGCCGATCTCGACTGGGCGCAGTCCTGCGCCGAAGTCGAACGCCGCATCCGGGCGCTGCGCCCGTCGCCGGGCGCGCGCACGCTGCTGCACGGCGCGCAGCTGAAGATTTGGCGCGCCGGCTGCGTGGCAGGATCCGGCACCCCGGGGACGGTGCTCGACGCCGGTTCCGGGGGCCTGCGCGTCGCCTGCGGGGAGGGTGCCCTGCTCGCGACCGAGCTGCAGCGGGCGGGCGGCACGCGCCTCGCTGCAGCAGATTTCCTGCGCGGCTGCCCGGTCCAGGCGGGCGATCGCCTTGGCGCCGCTCGCTGAAGCCCTCGCGGCGGCGGCAGCGCTGGTCGCGCGCGTCGCCGCGGGGCGCAGCCTTTCGGCCGAGCTGCAAAGGGCCGGCGAAGAGTCTCCGGCAGTCGCGCGCGCGGCACTGGCCGACCTTTGCTACGGCACCTTGCGGCGATACGGGCGGTCGCAGGCCATCGTTGCGGCCCTGTCGCGGCGCGCGGGTGCCGCGGATCCGCTGGTCGCGGCGCTGCTGTGGTGCGCGCTGTACGCACTCGAATCCGGCCGCTACGCGGACTACACAGTCGTGGACCAGGCAGCGCGCGCCTGTACGGCCCTGCAGCGCGCCGGCGCGAAGGGATATGTCAACGCTTTGCTGCGCGGCTTCCTG
>Ga0335084_10004717_pt1 | contig 13432 bp, 8 predicted proteins | sample Lox_Sample_44_FD_206721 | JGI IMG/M metagenome (GOLD analysis project Ga0335084, IMG submission 206721) | Soil microbial communities from Loxahatchee National Wildlife Refuge, Florida, United States - Lox_Sample_4.4 | ecosystem: Environmental > Terrestrial > Soil > Wetlands | place: USA: Florida... | reverse complement strand
CGGCGGCTCGAGCAACTCAGGCGCGAACTCGAATGGCTGAAGCGCAACGATCCTGCAGGGTGGGAGAAGTTGCGCGACGTGTTGCGATAGCGGCGGCGCCTGCGACCCGCGCGGTTTGGCCCTAGTGAGCACGACTCCCTCCCCCGTGCGCGGGGGAGGGCAGGGGTGGGGGCGCGAAGCTAAGCACCACGCGAATACCTAGTGCACTTGCTTGCGACCGTGCCGTGCGCGCCCCCACCCTACCCCTCCCCCGCAGGCGGGGGAGGGAAATGTTCAATCGTTGAGCGCCACTAGGACGCGTAGCGATCCAGCGTCAGTCCTTCGACGTCGATCTCGGTCGGGCGATCCGCCATCCAATCCGCGAGCAATCGTCCGGTGCCCGCGGCCATCGTCCAACCGAGCGTGCCGTGGCCTGTCGCAAGCCAAAGATTCGGAATTCGCGTGGGACCGACGATCGGCGTGCCGTCCGGCGTCATCGGCCGCAAGCCGGTCCAGAACTCCGCCTTGGTGACATCGCCCGCGTGCGGAAACAGATCGGTGACGACGAACTCGAGCGTGCGCCGGCGCCGCTCGTGCAGAGTGAGATCGAAGCCCGACAACTGCGCCGTTCCGCCGACCCGGATGCGATTGCCCAAGCGCGTGACCGCGACCTTGTGCGTTTCATCCATGATGGTCGACTCGGGCGACTTCGACGCGTCGCCGACCGGCACGGTGATCGAGAAGCCCTTCACCGGATACACCGGAATGCGGATACGGCAACCGGCGAGCAACCGCGTCGAGTAACTGCCGAGCGCAACGAGGTAGCGATCCGCGGCCAGCGTGCCCGCATCGGTCTCGACTGCGGCGATGCCGCTGCCGTCCATCGCAAGCCGCGCGATCTTCACGGCGAAGCGAAACTGCGCCCCTGCGCCTTGCGCGAACATCGCGATGCGCTGCGTGAACAGAAAACAGTCGCCGGTCTCGTCCCCGGGCAGGCGCAGCCCGCCGACGAACTTCTCCCTGACCGCAGCGAGTGCCGGCTCGTATTTCGCGCAACCATCGCGATCCAGCAGTTGATACGGCACGCCGTACTGCTGCAGCACCTCGATGTCTTTCGCGGTGCCGTCGAGTTGCTTCTGCGTGCGAAAAAGCTGCAGCGTTCCCCGCGCACGTTCGTCGTAGCGAATCCCCGTGTCGGCGCGCAATTGCTTCAGGCAGTCTCGGCTGTATTCCGCGAGGCGCACCATGCGGCCCTTGTTGAGGGCGTAGCGCGCGGCAGTGCAGTTGCGCAGCATCTGCGCGCCCCAGCGCCACATCGCCGCGTCGAGCATCGGCTTGATGACCAGCGGGCGATGGTGCATGAGCAGCCACTTGATCGCCTTCACCGGTACACCCGGTCCCGCCCATGGTGCTGCGTAGCCGGGCGACACTTCGCCGGCATTCGCATAGCTCGTCTCGCGCGCAGGCTCCGGCTGGCGCTCGAGCACGGTCACCTCGTGACCTGCCCTGGCCAGGTAATACGCAGCCGTGGAGCCGATGACGCCGGCACCAAGGACGAGGATCTTCACACGGTCGCGATCGGAGTCGTCGGGGATCCAACCGCGCCGGGCAGGCGCAACGGCGGTGCCGTCAACAGGAACCGGTTGCGCCCGTGCGCGCGCAGCCACTCGGCAAGCGGCGTCAGATGCCATAACTCGCCGAGATTGACGCCGAGCTTGAACAGGCAGTGCTCGTGCAGCGGCAGCGTGGCGCAGCAGCCGACGTGCGAGGTCGCGGGATGAGCCTCGACTGCGTAGTTGTCGGCGATCAGCACGACGAGTTCGCTGTCGGTGATCCACTGCAGCAGGCGCGCGTCGCGGCCTTCGAGGACCGCGCAGGAGTTCTCGACTCTCTCTTTGTCGGGCACGCCGCCCATTTCGATCAGCATCTGCGCGAAGCCGGTGTGCAGGCAGACCATGTCGCCGCGTTCCACGGTCACGCGGTCCTGGTCCAGCACTCGCATCAGCGTGTCGTAGCCGACGACCTCGCGCTTGCGGCCGAAATGGGCGTGCAGGTCGATCATGACGCCGCGCCCCTGCAGTCCGTGGGCCGCCATGTTCTCGATGCCGAGCGCGCGCGCGCACGACGTCGAGCGCGCATTCGTCGCGCGATCGGGCACGCCCGCATCGGATGCCTCGGTGGGACCGAAGATGTGAACGCCGGGGCGGTACCCGTTGTAGAAGACCGCCTCCGCGATTCCGTCGCCGTCGGCGTCGAACATCTGGCCGATGTGCGCGAGGCTGTCCCACTGCGTCGAATACTGCAGGTGCAGGATCGCGAGGTCGTCGCTCACCACGTCGGCGTGCAGCGCGTTATCCGCGATCAGGCGGTAGTTCAGATTCGGCTTGCCGTTGCGCACCGTCGGCCGCAGCACCGGCGGATGGCGACGCGGATTCAACACGTTGCCGCCGGGCAGATCCAGCGGAAGGCTCAGGCAGAACGTGCGCCCTTCGCGCACTTCGCCTGCGCCCTGGCGCACCTTCTCCGCGGTCAGGAGATTGAGCCGGCCGAGCTGATCGTCGGGACCGAAGTCGCCCCAGGTCGAACCGGGCGGGCGGCGCGACCAGCGCGGCCCGTCAGAGCTTGCAGCAGATGATTCCGACTTCGTCGCTCCATCGCTCATTCGCAGTCTCCCTGTGGGCGGCCGATCGTAGCCCAGGCGCATCGGCGTACTGCGTCATAGCCGGATCGGCAGCGAGCGAATTCGCTTCCCAGTCAGTTTGAACAGCGCATTGCAGACCGCCGGAGCAATGGGCGGCGTGCCGGGCTCGCCGATTCCGCCGAGGTGCTCGAGGCCGGAGTTGACGATGTGCACCTCGATGCGCGGCGCGCTCGCCAGGCGCACCATTTCGTAGCTCGGGAAGTTCGACTGCTCGACGCGCCCTGCCTTCACCGTGATCTCGCCATGCAACGCCGCGGTCAGGCCGAAGACGATCGCGCTTTCCATCTGAGCGACGACGATGTCGGGATTGACTGCAAAACCGCAGTCGACAGCACACACGACACGGCGCACGCGCAGCACGCCGTTGCTGATCTCGACCTCTGCGACCTGCGCCACGATCGAGTGGAAGCTCTCGGCAAACGCAACGCCGCGCCCCACGCCGGCCGGCGGTGGCGTGTTCCAACCGGCCTTTTCCGCAACGAGCTCGAGCACTTTGCGATGGCGCGGCGCATCGCGCAGCAAGGCAGTTCGAAACGCGACCGGGTCCTTGCCGGCCGCGGCCGCGCATTCGTCGACGAACGATTCGACGAAGAACGCATTGAGCGAGTGCCCGACGCTGCGCCAATAACCGACCGGAATCGGCTCGTGCATCAGCACGTGCTCGACCACGCGATTCGGCAGCGCATAAGCGAGGTCGAACGCGCCTTCGCTCGTGGTCTTGTCCTTCATCAGGTCGGATGCGGCCATCGGCAGCAGACGCGCGGTCAGCGAACCGGTGCACGACTGGCTGACGATGCGGTGCTGCCAGCTCACGACGTTGCCGTCTGCATCGAGCGCGGCGCGCAGGCGCGACGCCGCCATCGGCCGGTACACGTCGTGCGTCATGTCTTCCTCGCGCGACCAGATGAGCTGTACCAGCGTATCGGTCAGGCGTTTGGCAATCATCACGGCCTGGACCACGACATCGACCTCGAAGCGCCTTCCGAAGCCGCCGCCGAGGTAAGGCGTGTGCACGGTCACACGCGAGCTGTCCAAGTTTGCAGTGCGCGCCGCGAACCACTTCACCAGCGTAGGCGCCTGGTGGCCGACCCAGACCTCGCAACTGCCGGCGGAGCGCACGACCGCCGTGCAGTTGATCGGCTCCATCGTCGCGTGCGCGAGATAGGGCACGAAGTAGTCCGCCGTCACCCGCTTCCCATTGCCCCCCTGCGCGGCAGCGACGTCTCCTGCGCGGTCGTACACGCGCGCATCGCCCTGGCCGAGCAACTGCTCGTAGCGCTCGCGCTGAGCGTCCGTGTCGAAACCCGCGTTCGGACCCTCGTTCCACCGGATGCTCACTTCGGCGAGCGCTGCGCGTGCGATCCAGTAGTGCTCGGCAACCACGACCACCGCCGCCGCCGATGTGCTGGTCGCGGGGATGTCGAAGACATCGAGCACGCCCTTGCGCGCCTTGGCTTTCGCTGCATCGAGCGCTGCAACCGATCCACCGAAGACCGGGCACTGGGTGATCGCGGCGAAGTACATGCCGGGGATGCGCGTATCGATGCCGAAGCGGGCACTGCCGTCGACCTTCGGCGGGATGTCGAGGCGTGGCTGCGGCTTGCCGAGGAGAACGAAGCGGGCCGGATCCTTCAGCTCCACCTCGCGCGGAATCGGCACCTTGCCGGCCTCGACGGCAAGTTCGCCAAAGGTGGCGCGCTTGCCGGAGGCCTTGTGCTCGATCACGCCGTTCGCGACCGTGAGCGCATCGCGCGTGACCCCGAAGCGCGCCGCCGCCGCTTGCAGCAACATCGCACGCGCCGCCGCGCCGGCCTGGCGCATCGGATGCCACGCGTCGCGCACGCTGGTCGAGCCGCCGGTCGTCTGGATGCCGAGCATCTCGCCGAGCTTGAACTGGGTGACGCGGTTCATCTGCGCGAGCGTGCTCATGTCCTCCGCGCGGAAGGGCACCGCGTCGCCGAGAATGGTCGCGTTGGCGTAGAAGGGGTCGACGGGCGCCTCCTCGAAGCGAACCAGCGCCGGATCCGCATCCATCTCCTCGGCGACGATCAGCGCCAGCGTCGAAACGACACCCTGCCCCATCTCCTGCCGCGGCACCTGGACGGTGACCGTGCCATCGGTCGAGAGCTTGATCCAACCGGTAAGCACGGTCTCGCTCGCCGTGGCGCGCAGCGCTCTGGGTGGACTCAGACGATCGCGCTCCCGGTAGAAGCGATACGCGCCGATCGCAAGCGCGCCACCCACCAGGCCGGCGCCGATCAGCAATACGCGGCGGCGCTTGTTGCGCGGAGCGGATGAGGTCACTCTTCGCCTCGAGCTTTCTTCATGTTTGCCGCCGCCGCATGAACGGCCCTGCGTATGCGCGCGTACGTGCCGCAACGGCAGACGTTGGTGATGGCCGCATCGATGTCGGCATCGCTCGGGCTGGCATTGGCTCGCAGCAGCGCGACCGCCGCCATGATCATTCCCGACTGGCAATAGCCGCACTGGGGCGCCTGCGCATCGACCCATGCCTGCTGGATCGGGTGCAAGCGGTCGCCCTGGCGCAATCCCTCGATGGTCGCGACCCTCTTGCCGGCGCATGCCGAGACCGGCATGACGCACGAGCGCACCGGCCGATCGTCGAGGTGCACCGTGCACGCGCCGCAGGCAGCCACGCCGCAACCGAACTTGGTGCCGGTGAGCCCGAGGTGATCGCGCAATACCCAAAGCAATGGCGTGTCCGGATCGACATCGACTTCGACCGCATTACCGTTGATGACGAAGCTGACCATGCGTCTCCCATGTGGCTCTCGCGAGCGAGGCATATTAGGCTGGGAAGGAATCGTCCGCCCGATGGGCTGTGAGCCGGCTCTTTGACGCGGATCCTTCTGTCATCCCGAGCGAAGCAAGGGATCTCAGCCCTCGAAGGCCGAGATCCTTCGCCATCGGCTCAGGATGACAGCTATCCGCGTGAATCCGCGCAATCCGCGTCTACTCGTCTACGCCGAGGCGGCGGACCCTTCGACGAACTTTTCCTGCACCTGGTGCGCGGCCAGCGGGCGGGCAAGCAGGTAGCCCTGGCCCATCGGCGCGCCGAGCTCCTTCAGGCGCAGCAGTTGATCGTGCGTCTCGATGCCTTCCGCGATCACCGTCTTGTTGAGCGAACGGCCAAGCGACAGCACGGTGCGCACGATCTCGACGTTCTGCACGCTCTTGTGCATGCCGATCACGAACGAGCGGTCGATCTTCAGGCAGTCGAACGGCAGCGTGCTCAGGTAAGCGAGCGACGAATAGCCGGTGCCGAAGTCGTCGATGCTCAGGCGTACTCCGAGCGCGCGCAGCTCGGCGAGCGTGCGCAGCGCGAGCTCGCGCTGCTGCATCAAAGTGGTCTCGGTGATTTCGAGCGTCAGCAGACGCGCCGGCACGTCGAAGCGCTGCAAGACGTCGCACACGTGCGGCACCAGATGCTGGCGTGAGAGATCCTTGCCCGACACGTTCACGTGCATCACCAGCTCGCGCATGTGCGGCGCCTGAGAGCGCCAATCGGCGAGCCGGCGCACCGCTTCTTCGATGGCCCAGCGTGTCAGGCTCTCGATGCAGCCGGCTTCCTCCGCAAGCGCGATGAACACGCCGGGACTGATCGTGCCGCGCGCCGGATGCACCCAGCGCGCCAACGCCTCGAACCCGTGCAGGCGAAACGGCTCCAGCTCGAACAGCGGCTGGAATACCAGCGAAAGGCTGCCGTCGTCGATGGCACGGCGCAGGTCGGCTTCGAGCTGCAGCTTGTGCGCGAGCTGATCGTGCAGGCTCGTGTCGAAGACGACGAGGCGACCCTTGCCGTCGGCCTTCGCCTTGTACATCGCGATGTCCGCATCGCGCAGCATCTCGTTCGGTTCGCGGTATCCGAGATCGCTGAACGTAATGCCGATGCTCGCCAGCGGCCGGACGTCGGTGCCGTTGATATCGACGGGCTGGTCGAGCGCCTGCAGCAGCCGCTCGGCGAGCGCGATCGCATCCTCGTGACGATGCGTCTCCTCCAGCAGGATGGCGAACTCGTCGCCGCCGAGCCGCGCCACCAGGTCACGTGGCCGCACGCACGCATTCAGGCGCCGCGCGACTTCCTTCAGCAGCGCATCGCCGGCCGGGTGGCCCAGGCTGTCGTTGACGACCTTGAAGCGATCGAGGTCGAGATACATCACCGCGAAGCTGAAGCGGCGATCGGAACGGCTCTGCTCGACCGCGACGTTCAGGCGCTCCTGGAAGCAGTTGCGGTTCGCGAGATCGGTGAGGCTGTCGTGATACGCGATGTGCAGCAGTTCGCCCTCGGCACGGCGCCGTGACGAAATGTCGTGCAACTGGAAGATCAGGCCCGCATCCGCCGTGGCGTGATCGTCGAACAGGGCGCAGTGAAGCGAAACCCACGTCTCGCGCGCGTCGGCGCCGAGGCAGCGCAGTTCCATCGAGAACGAGTCGGCACGCCTGCCGACCACGCCGCCCACGTGACGCTCCAGCAGTGCGGCATCGCCGGGGTGGAGCAATTCGCGGAACTGGCGGCGGAGCACTTGCGCCTCGGAGTAGCCGAGAAGCGCACACAGGGCCTGATTCGCCTGCAGCACGACGCCTTCGGGCGAGACGATCGCCATCCCTATCGAAGCGTGCGTGAACGCGGCGAGGAAGCGCTTCTGGTTCTGCTCGGCTTCGAGCTCGGCCGCGGCAGCGCGCGCCTCGCGCACTTCGATCTCCGCCGTCTGGCGACGGAAGTGAACCCGCAGCAGAGCGAGGGAGACGCCGATGACCAGCACGCCGACGACTGCCGCCGAACGGCCGAACTGCTGGGCGTTGAGCGAGAGCAGTCCGGCAAGCACCGCCGAGACGAGATACAACGTGCCGACCCAGCTCGTACTGCCGAACCACTCGGCAAGCGTCAGTTTCTTGCCGCGCTTCAGATACACGATCTGCATCAGCGCCATCGTGCTGATGGCGAGATACACCATTGCGCCTATCGACAACGCCGCGATATGGGCTGCCGCAGCGGGCAGACCCGCCAGCTGCAGCTGGGGACCGATGACCTCGAACAGCGTGCCGCCGATCGCCATCGCGGTGGGCGTCGCCCCGAGGTTCGCTACGTGGCTGCTCAAGCGCGACGATGTGCGGAAAGAACCGATCACGCATTCGACGCACGCGGCGAACGCGGCTGCGGCGGTGCCATGGATCGCCAGCAACAGGAACACGATCGTGTCGCAGGTGGCGATCGAATACTTGGTACGCGGAATCTGGATCGGGAACGCCGCCGCGATCGCCGTGATCGCGATCCAGCCTAGGATCTGCACGAGCTCGCTCCACGGCAGGTGGGCGAGCCGCAACGCGCAGACGGTGAGCGCCGGGAAGCCGCACAACGCAACGGCGAGCCACAGGCGTGTCGCGCCCGGGCCGTAGTCGTGCAGGTGCGCGCGATGAAAGGCGCGCCACGAGTGGCGCGCGATCCAACTCTGAGATTGGCGTGCGTCGCCTGTGCCGGGGCCCTGATTCTCGTCCATTGCGCGGGGCGTCGCGACGATGCGGAGGCGGGCCGGCGGCCCGTCCGTCAACGCTCTCCGGAAACGTTCGGATCGGCGCCGGACGCCGGATCGCGCAACGCTTCACTCAGGATGAAGCCCTCGCTGAGGATGAAACCCTCGCTGAGGATGAAACCCTCGCTGAGGATGAAACCCTCGCTGAGGATGAACCCTTCGCTGAGAATGAAGCCTTCACTCAGGATGAAGCCCTCGCTGAGGATGAAGCCCTCGCTGAGGATGAAGCCTTCGCTCAGGATGAAGCCGCTGCCCGATGCGACCTGCTTGACGAGGTCGGACGTCAGCACGAACGGTCCCGCCGCTGTCGCCTTCGGCGCGCTCACCCAGATCACGCCCGGTGTCACAAGCGTCTGGTTGGAAGCGCGGCCTTCGACGATCGAGCTCGGCACCTTGTTGCCGGTGAGCGGCCAGTAGCGCACCGTGCTGCGCAGGACAAGCTGACGCGTCCAGTTCAGCCTCGGGTCGTAGATGGGCTGGTACTGCGTGAACAGAGCATCACCCGAGAGCACGTGATTGCCGCCTGCGGTGATGAGCCTGCTCCAGTCGAACGTCTGCCAGTTGACTGTCGAACGCGGCGCCGGCATCGCCTTGCCCTTCGCCAGCAACGAGTCGCCCGGACGCAGCGTGCCGGCTGCAATCGCGGGACCGATATCGGTACGCAAGGCGCCCGCAAGTCGCACTGCGCCCTCGATGTTCAGCAGACCGGTGCCTTGCTGCAGCAGGTTCGTGCTCGAGATCGGTTGCGCGGTGTACTGGAGGATGGCCTTCACCAGCGGCGGCGTGAGACCCGGATTGACCTGCAGCATCAGCGCGACGGCGCCCGACACCGCAGGCGCTGCAACCGACGTGCCGCTCAGTTCCATGAGCGTCCGGTTGGGCGCCTGCGCGGCGCCCGGCACGTTCGCCAATTCCGGATGCGCAGTGGCGAGCAGGTTCCATGAAGACCTTGCGCCGAGGATGTTCGACGACAGCGCGCCGACGAGCCGATTGCCCGGCGCGACGAGATCGGGCTTCAGCAGGTTGTCGATCCAGGGCTGGCCGTCGACCGTGCCGTGTCCGCGTGTCGGGCCGCGCGAACTGAACGTCGTGACGGTGTCGTCGGTGCGGTCCGCGGTCCCGTGCAGGTTCGCAGCGCCCACGGTGATGACCGATGGGTCATGCCCCGGCGAGCCGACCGCACCATAGACCTCGCGTCCATCCGCCGACTTGCCGGCGTTGCCTGCAGCGACCACCACTACGACGCCGGTCGCCGCGGCGGCACGCGCTGCACGCGCCAGCGGATCCGTAAGGAACGATTCGGTCGAGCTCGCCGCGAGGCTCAGGTTCATCACGCGGATGTTGAGCAGCGCCGCGTGCTGGATCACCCAGTCGATGCCAGCGACCACGTCGGCGAGGTTGCCCACGCCGTCTTCATCGAGCACGCGAACGTCGTACAGGTCTGCATTGGGCGCGATGCCGCTCGTGTCCGGGTACTGGTACGAGCCGCTGCCCGCCGCGATCGATGCGACGTGCGTTCCATGTCCATACGGATCCGGCAGCAGCAGGCGCGGCTGCTGCAGCAACGAGATGGCCGGAGTGAATTGCGTGCCGTCGAGCGTGATCAGGTTGGCCATCGACTGGTCCGAGCCCTTGACCCAGCTCAGGTCGGTGAGGCCCTTGCCGATCTGCACGAAGTCGATCTCCTGCTTGACGCGGCTCAGGCCTTTCAAGCCGAGCAGCGTGGTCGAGATGCTCTGGTGGCTCCACGCAATGCCCGAATCGAGAAACGCGATACCGACGCCGCTTCCGTCCGGCGCATTGCTGCTCGCGAAGAGCCCCGACGACGTCGTCATGCGCGCATCGCCGGCTCCGGTCGTCGTCTGCAGCAGGCTCGCAGTGCGAGTGACTGCGCGATTGGGCGAGATGCTGGTCACGTCGCTGCGACGAGCCACATCGACGAGGCGCGAAGCCGGCACCATCACGGCGAGCGCGCGGATCGACGTGTAGTTGTACGAAACCGAACCGCCCACCGAGACGATGTAGCTGCGCAGATCGGTCAACTGGCGGTCGTCGCTGCTACTCACGACGAGCGCGCGCACGAGCAGCTCGCCGTTGAGGAGCTTCGCCCAGGGCACTGCGGGCAGGACGGACGAGCCGACGGTCGTCAGAAGATCGGGCGCGATCTTCAGGCTCGCGGCGGCATCGGAGACTTGTGCGGTTGACCGCAGTGGCGACGCAAGCAGGGCGAAAACGACGAGCAGGGCGCGGACCGGCCCCAGGGAGACAGCAACGAGGGTGCGCACGATGGCCTTCGAGCGGATCGCGGAGTGCTAGTAGTCATCTATCGGCATTACCGCGTGAAACTTGAGCCTGACGGATCAACGACTTGCAGCCCGTGGAACGGCGTACGGGCGCTGCGGAAGCGACCGTGTATGGTTCGGCGAAACCCGACTTACGGAAGGGCGGACGATGCGTGAGAACAGGATCAGGACGGTCTGGAAGAGCGGCGGCGCCATCGTCAACGGCTGGCTCGGCATCCCAAGCGTTTTCTCCGCCGAGACCATGGCCCATCAGGGCTGGGACTCGCTGACGGTCGACCTCCAGCACGGCATCGTCGACTACCAGGCTGCGGTCGGGATGCTCACCGCGATCTCGACCACCGCGACGGTGCCTCTGGTGCGCGTGCCGTGGCTCGAACCCGGCATCGTGATGAAGGCGCTCGATGCCGGCGCGTACGGCGTGATCTGCCCGATGGTCAACACGCGCGAGGACGCACAGAGACTGGTCGCTTACACGCGTTACCCGCCCCGCGGCGTGCGCAGTTACGGTCCGGTGCGCGCGATGCTCTATGGAGGCGCGGACTATCTGGAGCACGCGAACGACACCATCGTTGTTTCCGCGATGATCGAAACGGCACAGGCGCTCGAGAACCTCGACAGCATTCTGTCGGTCGAGGGACTCGATGCGATCTATGTCGGTCCATCGGATCTGTCGCTCGCGTTCGGTTGCAAGCCGGCGTTCGAGGACGTCGAGCCGCCGGTGGCGCAGGCGATCCAGCACATCGTGGATCGCGCCAAGGCGCACAAGGTCGTGCCGGGAATCCACACCAGCGGAGCGGAAGGTGCGCTGATGCGCATCGGCATGGGCTTCCAGTTCGTCACGCTCAGCACGGATGCGAGGATCCTGGCGGCTGCCTCGCAGGCGCAGGTGGCGAAGGTGCGCGGCGTGCAAGCCGCGGCGGGGAGCAAGAGCTACTGAAGGGTGGTGGCCCGGCCGCTATTCCCGTCCGTATTGCTTGGTCTTGCCGAAGGCCTGTATCGGCCATTCTCGCTGCGGATACGCCCTGGTGAACCCCGGTTGATCGATCCCCGGCAGCTCCTTCAAGAGCCGCTTCTTTGCTGAGGACACCATTTCGTTGAGAGTCTCCTGAGCGGAGCGGATGACGGCGGGGCTGCCGCTGTCGCCCTTGGTTCTGCTGAGTTCCGAAATCTCGTTCCTGATGTCGTCGACTTCGCTCTTGGCTCTTTCCCCGAGCGACGGGTCCCCGAGAACCATCCCGATAGCTGTGATCGTTGCGGCGAGACCCTCCCAGTCACGCTCTCCCGGGGATCGTTCGAGCAAATCCCGCACGTACTGTTCGACACTCAAGCGCTGAAGTGCGCTTTGGACGGCCTGCGTAAGCGCCGGTGGAATCTGGTGCATCCGGTAGTAGCCGTCGAACCTCTCCTCGTCGAAGCGACCGTATGACTGCTCGGCGTTCTTTCTCACCTCCGGATCGCGCAGGCACTCTGCCAAATCTTGCGCGAAATTGAGCAGCTGGTCCCGATTGCTTGCGAACGGCCAGTTGCGCTCGTCTAGGAGAGAGCGTGGATCTGGTGGTTCGATCACGACTCGCGCCCGAGCCGGATCCGTGAGGACCTCCTTGAGCTTTTCGATGAGCTCCCTGCAGTCGCGCGCCCACGAAGCGTGGCTCAGAGTGACGGCAATGCGCTCGCCGATCTCGGAAAGAGGAGTCGGCAAGGCGTCCGTCAGTTGCAAGAGGTCGGCTTTTCTCACCAGGATCGGGACGACCGGAACCTTGCTGCCGAGTACCAAGCGAAGTTCGAATTCGATGGGCGGCGTCAGGCGCCAGTTGGGACCCATCACGAAAAGCACCGCCGCCGAATCCGCGAGCGCTTCCTTCACCGCGCGCTTCCAATTTCTGCCAATGCCGATGTTCTCGACATCCTTGTACACCGACTCCGAGCCAAGCTCTGCGACCAGGGTGTCGTAGAGCCGCCCCGCGTCGGCTTCAGAGTCTTCATGGCGATACGAGACGAATACTCTGCTCATCGGCAGAACGTAGGAGTTTCAAGAACGCTTTGCGCTCACGAAGGCTGTCGAGCCGGGAACAACACGCCCGGGTTCATCACGCCTTGCGGATCGAGCACCTTCTTCGCTCCCGCCAGCGCCGCGCGCATCAACGCGGGCACTTCGGCTTCGTACGCGCTGCGGTGATCGCGCCCGACTGCATGATGGTGCGTCGATGTCCCGCCGTGCTTCACGACGGCTTCATTCGTCGCCCGCTTGATCTCGCGCCATTTCGCCACGGCGCTCGCCAGATCGCCGTCGGTCGAACCGAGCGCCGCGTACGTGAAGTATGGCGCCGGCCCATCGGGATACACATGGGTGAAGCGGCATGAAACCGGAGCTTCCTTGCCTGTGATGTGCGCGATCGCGTCGCCGACGTCGTCGACCACTCCTGCATAGAACTCCTCGAAGCGGTCCCACGTGATCGCGCTCTCGAACGTGTCGAGGATCGCGCCGCGCCGCGTCGTCTCGTCGCGCAGGTAAGGCATGCGCAGGAACGTGTCGCGCCACGAACCCGCCGCACCCTTGCGATGTTCCGCACCGCCTTTTTCCTGTTCGCCGCTCATCGAACGTTCGACCGCCGCGGCATCCCAGCGGCCGCCGTGATCCGCGATCAGTTCGAGCGCGCGCGCCATCCAGGATTGCACGCCGTGGTCTGCCGACTCGAAGCCCAGCACCAGAGTCGGGCTTCGCTTGTCGCCGATTCCAGCGAGGGCCACTTCGGTGGGATCGAGCAGGCGGCAGTTGCTCGGATGCAAGCCGGATTGAGAGAGCGCGCGCACGCCCTGCGCGGCTGCGGTCATGTCGCCGAATTGCACCGACGCCGAGGCGCGAAAACGCGGCCGGTCTTGCACGCGTACCCACGCCT
>Ga0335084_10004716_pt1 | contig 13433 bp, 10 predicted proteins | sample Lox_Sample_44_FD_206721 | JGI IMG/M metagenome (GOLD analysis project Ga0335084, IMG submission 206721) | Soil microbial communities from Loxahatchee National Wildlife Refuge, Florida, United States - Lox_Sample_4.4 | ecosystem: Environmental > Terrestrial > Soil > Wetlands | place: USA... | reverse complement strand
AGCGAACCTCGCGCTTCACATGCCGAGTATTCTTCCGATCTCGGCGATGTATTGTCCCGCTTTCAGGCCGTCCGCGGCAACGGTTTCCACTCCGTTCTCGACCGCCTCGCGCACCGCGTGCAGCCCCTCTCTCACCCAGTGATGCCTGCGGATCGGCGAGCTGAGCACGTTCTTCAGCGTCTCCACCTCGTCACGCAGCAGCTGCACATCGCGGGAGCCCTTGCGCACCCTGGCGAGATCGCGCTCGAGCGCGTGGATCAGTTTGGTCACTTCCTCGAGATCGACTTCCTGTGAAGCTTGCTTCGAAACCTTGCTCATTTGAATCCCTCCAAAGCGTATCTGTTCGGCGCGGGCCGGCTTCACGCCGCCGGTTGCGCGCTTTCCGAAAACACCGCCCCGCTGCGCCGCACGACGTTCAGGTTGGGGCGGTCCGCCACTAAACGCCCGTCGACCAGCTCGATGATGCGGTCGCAGCGCTGCGCCAGCCGCGGGTCGTGCGTCACGATGAGAAAGGTGGTTCCGCTCGTTTCATTCACCGAGCGTAGCACGTCGAACACGCCGTCGGCCGTGTTGGTGTCGAGATTTCCGGTGGGCTCGTCGGCGAGCACCAGGGCCGGCTTCATGGCGAGCGAGCGAGCCACCGCGACCCGCTGCTGCTGGCCTCCGGAGATGTCGTTCGTCCTGTGATCCTTCCAGGGCGTGAGCCCGACCTCGTCGAGCAGCATCGCCGCGCGCTCGCGCATCGCGTCGTCGGGAAATCCCCGGACGGCGAGCATGGGCATCATGACATTCTCGAGCGCCGTGAATGCGGGCAGGAGATAGTGATACTGGAACACGAAGCCGATCGACCGGCCGCGCAGGCGCGTGCGCTCCGCGTCGTCCAGCTTTTCCGTTTCAACCTCCTGTATCCACACTTTCCCGCGGGTGGGCTGATCGAGCAGCCCGATGAGGTTCAGCAGCGTGCTCTTGCCGCCTCCTGAAGGTCCGATCAGCGCGGCGAACTCGCCGGACTTGATGCGGACATCGATCCCGTGCAGCACCTCGGTCTCGACGGGCGTGCCGACTCCGTAGGACTTGCGCACGCCTTCAAGGCGCAGCGTTTCCGGGGAAGCGGTCTCTGCCACGCTCATCCCCGGATGGCCACTGCCGGATCGAGTCGCGCCGCCAGGCGCGCCGGCAGCGCCGCGGCGAGAAGCCCGACCAGGGTCGCGCCGATCGCCGTCACCGCGAGCAGCGGCGCGTCGATCTCGATCACGAACATCAGCGTCCCGTCCGGGTTCCTCGCGATACCGCGAAAGAGGGACAGGAACACGAACGACAGGCCGGAACCGAGAATCGAACCGGCCAGCCCCATGACGGCTCCCTGCAGCAGGAACAGGCGCAACACCTGGCCGCTCGAAGTGCCCATGGCGCGCAGGATGCCGATCTCCTTGGACTTCTGCACGACCGATACGACCAGCACGCTCGCAATCCCGAGCGCGGCGGTCAGGCCGACGAAGAAGCGTATGAGCCGGTTGGTGAGCGTCTGGGCAAGCATGGCGGTGAAGAACTGCGCGTTGGTCTTGATCCAGCTGTCCGCCTCCTGGCCGGTCTCGTCCTGGATGATCTGCGCGATGGTTTCCGCGTCGAAGGGGTCGCGCACCTTGACCTCGAGGCTCGATACGCCGCCGACGAGGTTGAGCAGGCTTTGCGCGACGTGCAGGCTGATGTAGACGTTGGCCTCGTTGACCCGCTTGTTGCCGAAATCGAAAATGCCGGTCACGTTGAGCGTCGCGGAGGCGCCGGTTGCGGTCGTGAGCCGCAACTTGTCGCCCACCCCGGCACCGAGGTCCTCACCTAGCTCGGTGCCGATGATGATGTCCGAGCTCGCCACGCTCAGCTTCCCGTCGACGATCTTGTCGGCGAGGGAGATGACGCCGAGGTAAGTCTCCGGCTCGATCCCGGTGATGTTGACGGCCTTGTTGGCATCCCCGCGCAGCGCGAAGCCCGGACCTGAGACCACGGGGGCAACGGCGGTCACTTCCGGAAGGCGCTCGATCTGCGCGCGCGCCTTCTGCCACTGGTCGATCGAGCGCAGCTGCTGCGACCTGGGCTGCACCAGGACGGCAGAGCCTTTTTCACCGCCCCGCAGCGGCCGTGCGACCTGCTGCGGCGGGATGACGACGATGGGCGCCATGTAGTTGAGCGTGCGGCGGATGATGTTGGTCTGCAGGCCGGCAAGCGCGGCGGACATGAATACGATGACCGCCACGCCCAGCGCGACTCCGGCGACGATGAGCAGCGTCTGCACCAGGCCCTCGCGCATGAAGCGCATCGCGGCGATCCATTCGAACGGCGTGAAACGGTTCATCGGGGAGAGCTCTGCGGCGCGACCGCGCGCACGCGCTGCCCGGCCTTCACGATCGCATTGGTCGCGGGTACCAATTTGTCGCCCGCATCGATGCCCTCGAGGATCTCGATCCGGCTGTCGCCTCGCAGGCCCAGTTTCACCGGCTGGCGCACCGCGCGGAACCCGCGGATCGCGAGCACCCAGGGTTGGGCGCCGTTCCCGTCGTGCACGGTGTCCGTAGGAACGTAGACCGTGTCGGTGCGACGCGCCACTTCGATGTCCACCGACGCGGTCATGTCCTGCACCAGATAGGCCGGCGGCTCGGGCACCCTCAGCTTCACCTCGACCGAGCCGCGCAGCGGGTCGACCGCGGGATTGATATAGACGAGCTCCGCCGCGAAGCGCTGGCTGGGGAAGGCGTCCGCGGACCCGAGCGCCTTCTGCCCGAGCGCGAGCCGCGAAAGCTGCCGCTCGTCGATCATCACGTCGATCTGGGTTTCCCCGGCCGGAGCCAGCGCCATCAGTTCCTTTCCCGGCTGCACTACGTTGCCAGGCTCGACGCTGCGCCCGATGAGGATACCGTCGGCGGGCGCGTGGATGACGGTCTGCTCGAGCTTCGCCTGCGCGGCGAGCAGGTTCGCCCGCGCCTGCTCGAGCGCGGTCCGGGCCAGCGCGTAGTCGCTGCCCGACGAGCTGTTGCTCTCTACCTGGATCCGCGCCGCGCGCAGCTGGCTTTCCGCGACGTCGAAAGCGCGCTGCGCGTCGTCGACCTGGGACTGAGCGACGTAGTTGCGCTCCCGGAGGCTCTTCATGCGCTCGAGCTGCTGGCGCGCCTGCACGGCGTTGGCCTGCGCCTGCACCAGGCTCTGCTGCGCCGCGGGCAGGCCCACCTCCTGCATTTGCCGCATCTTCGCTTCGGCCTGGGCGACGGCCGCCCGCGCCTGCTCGAGCGCGGCGCGCTCGTCCTTGTCGTCGAGCTCGATGAGGATGTCGCCCTTGCGCACTTTCTGGCCCTCCTGCACCGGGATGCGCGCTACGCGCTCGGTGATCACCGCTCCGATCGACACGCGCCGCGGAGTGATGATCCGACCGCTGGCGACCACGGTCTGGACGAGATCGCCGCGGATCGCTTCGTGGGCCTCGACCGGCTTCCCCAGGATCGCGTCGCGGGAAAAGAAGGCAGCGGCTCCTGCTGCCGCCAGAATAAATACGACCCAGGCGGGCCGCTTCCTTACGATTGCGATCAGCGACATGCGAGAATAGTAAAAGAGCTTCCGCTGCCGCAATTGACCTGGATCAACCGGCCCGGTCCGAGGGGTTCACGCAATGCTTTGCGGTACCGAGAGGTCGAGGACCGCGCGCCTGACCGTCGAGTCTTCCGGATGATTGGATATGCGGAAGCCCAGCTTCGCGCACAGGCGCAGCATCGATTCGTTGGTTCCGAGGATGTGCCCGATCATCACTTCGAGCCCGCGCGCACGCGCCACGGCGATGATGGTCTCGAGCATGCGCCGGCCCAGACCCTTCCCCTGCCAGGCGTCGGCGATGACGACGGCGAACTCGCAGGTCCTTCCGTCCGGGTTGGTGACGTAGCGCGCCACCGCGATTTCCTCGTCCTGTCCGGGCTCGCTGCGCACCGCCACGAATGCCATCTCGCGGTCGTAATCGATCTGGGTGAAGCGCATCAGCATCGCCGGCGTCAGCTCGCGCACCGAGTTCATGAAGCGGAAGTAGCGGCTGCGGTCCGACAGGCTCCTGACGAAGCGCTGCTCCATCTCGGCGTCCTCCGGTCGTATCGGCCGGGCCTCGACGACCGTGCCGTCTGAGAGCTCCCAGCTCGCGACCAGATCGGTGGGGTAGGGATGGATCGCCATGTGCGCATAGCGGCTGCGCAGCGGTTGCGCGGCCCGCACCACGGCGCGCGCATCGACCGCGACGGCGCCGCTTTCGTCCACGATGAGGGGATTGATCTCGAACTCCTCGATCTGGGGCAGCTCGCACACCATCTCCGAGACGCGCAGCAGCACCGACTCGAGCGCCAGCATGTCGACCGCCGGCATCCTCCGGAATGATCCGAGCAGCTTGGAAAGGCGCGTGCGGCCGACCATGGCCCCGACCAGAAACGCGTTGAGAGGCGGCAGCGCCACGCCGCGGTCGCGAAGCACCTCCACCGCCCGGCCGCCCATGCCGACCGTGATCGCGGGCCCGAAGACCGAATCCCGGATCACGCCGACGATGAGCTCGCGCCCGTTGGGCCGCGCGATCATCGGCTCGACTATCACGCCCTTCAGGCGCGCCTCGGGACGCTTGCCGGCGACCTCGTCGAGCATCTGCCGGTAGCCCGAGCGCACGCCCTCGGCGTCCATGATGTTCAGCTTCACGCCGCCGACGTCGCTCTTGTGCGGGATATCGGGCGAGTCGACCTTCATGGCGACCGGAAAACCCATCTCCTGAGCCATCAGCATGGCGTCGCGCGCCGAATGCGCGAGGACGGTGCGCGCGATCGGAATGTGAAACGCCGCGAGCAGCGCCTTGGATTCCGTCTCCGAGAGCAGGCTGCGCCGCTCGGCGAGCGCACCCTCGATCACCAGCCGCGCTCCCTTGATGTCGGGCGCGGCCTGGTGCGCCAGCGGCCCCGGGGCCTGCAGCAGGGTGCGCTGGTTGCGGTAATACGAAGCGATGTGCGCGAACATCTCCACCGCGGGTTCGGGCGTGCGGAACACCGGGATCGAGGCGTCGTGGAGCAGCTTGCGCGCCGCAGACGTGCTCGCCTCGCCCATCCAGCAGGCGATCAGCGGCTTCGACGCGCCGGCGGCCGCCTCGACCACGGCGCGTGCCGTCGCCTCCGCTTCGGTCATCGCCTGCGGCGTGAGGATCACCAGGATCCCGTCGATGCCGTCGTCGGCGAGACAGGCCGAGACCGCGGCCTTGTAGCGCGCGCTGTCGGCGTCGCCGATCAGGTCTATCGGGTTGCCGTGCGACCAGTTCGCTGGCAGCGCGCGGTGCAGCGCCTCCACCGTCGGCGGAGCGAGGTCGGCGAGCGGCAGCCCCAGGTCCGCGAGCCGGTCCGCCGCCATCACGCCGGGTCCGCCCCCGTTGGTGATCACGGCGAGCCGGCCGCCTTTCGGGCGCACGTGCGAAGCGAGCGCCTGCGCGGCGGCGACCAGCTGGCCGACGCTCGCGACGCGCACCACTCCGGCGCGCTCCATGGCCGCATCGAAGACGTCGTCGGTGCCGACGATCGCGCCGGTGTGCGAAACCGCGGCGCGCGACCCGGCCGGGTGGCGTCCGACCTTCATGACGATAACCGGCTTGGCGCGCGCGGCCGCGCGCAGGCTGGAGAGGAAACGGCGCGCGTCGCGGATGCCCTCGATGTACAGCAGGATGTGCTCGGTCTTGGGGTCGTTCGCCAGATAGTCGATGATCTCGCCGAAATCGAGGTCGCTCGAGCCGCCGAGCGAGACGATGCTGGAAAAGCCGACCCGGTTCGGCGTGGCCCAGTCGAGCATGGCTGCGCACACGGCGCCCGACTGCGACACCAGCCCGAGCGACCCGGGCAGCGCGGCGCCGCGCGCGAAAGTCGCGTTGAGCCCCAGCTCGGGGCGCGCGATGCCGAGGCAATTCGGCCCGATGAGGCGCACGCCGCCGCGGCGCGCATTGTCCAGAAGCGCGCGCTGGAGCAGCGCGCCCTCGGGCCCGGCTTCTGAGAAGCCGGCGGTGATGATCACCGCGGAGCGCACCCTCGCCCTGCCGCACTCCTCGATCACGCCCGGCACGGTGTTCGCCGGCGTCGCCACGACCGCGAGATCGAGCTGCGCGGGGACCTTGGTAACGGACGGGTAGCAGGGCACGCCGCGCACCGTCGAATACTTGGGATTGACGGCGAACAGCGCCCCCCGGTAGCCGGCGCCGAGCATGTTGGAGAGCAGCACGGTGCCGACCTTGCCGGGGATCTCGCTCGCGCCGACGATGGCGACCGAGGCCGGCTCGAACAGCGGCGTCAGATAGTGCTTGCCCGACACTTCCTTCATCGATGTCACCCGGTTCGAGCTCCGCGACTCCCCGCCGTGTACCACTTCCAGCCCTCGCTGCACAGCGCGCCTGCGAGCCCGGCGGCGAAAGCGATACCGATTTCCGCCGCACCGAGCGGCGCAAAGCGGAACACCGCGGCCATAGGCGGAACGTAGATCGCCAGGCCCAGCGCGGCCAGCGCCGCGAGCATCATCCACCACAGCACCGGATTGGGCCGCGCGAGCGTCGCAAAAATGGGTCGCGACCGCGAGCGGTGGGCGAGGATCAGCGCCAGGTTCCCGATCACGACCGCGGCGAAGCTCAGCGCGCGCAGTTCACCCTCGCTCCGGCCGGCAAGCAGAGCCCAGCCGTAGACTAGCACCACCGCGAGCAGGGCTGCCGCCCCGAGGCCGAGGCTCGCCGCCAGCATCGACCGGCTGAACAAAGGCTCGTGCGGGTCGCGCGGCGGGCGCTGCATCGCCTCGCTCTCCCCGCTCTCCGCCTCGAACACGACCGAGCAGGCGGGATCGATCACGAACTCGAGAAACACCACGTGCACGGGATAGAGCACGATCGGCCCGCCGAACGCCAGCGGCAGGAAGGAAATTCCTGCGATCGGCACGTGCACGGCGAGCAGGTAGCCCATGGCGTTGCGCAGGTTGTCGTAGATGCGCCTCCCCAGGCGCACGGTGTCGACGATCGCGCCGAACTCGTCGCGCAGCAGGACCAGCGACGCGGCCTCGCGCGCGACGTCGGTGCCGCGGCCGCCCATCGCCACTCCGATGTGGGCCGCCCTCAAAGCCGGAGCGTCGTTCACGCCGTCACCCGTCATCGCGACCACCTCCCCCGCCGCCTTCAGCGCCACGACCAGCCGAAGCTTCTGCTGGGGCAGGACGCGGGCGAACACGTCCACGCCGCGCACCGCCTGCGCCAGCTCGGCTTCGGGGAGCGAGTCCAGCTCCGCGCCGGTCAGCAGGCCGCCTTCGGTGCGAATGCCCGCCTCACGGGCGATCGCGAGCGCGGTCCCTCCGTGATCCCCAGTGATCATGACCACCCGGATGCCCGCGCGCCGGCATTCGGCGACCGCGGCTGGCACCGTGGGTCGCAGCGGGTCGGCGAGCGCCACGAAGCCCAGCCAGCGGAAAGGGAAGTCCCGCGGATCGGCGGGCCAGTCCGCGCGCGACCATTGTGCCCGAGCGACACCCAGAATACGCACGCCGCGCTCCGCGCCGCGGCGCGCTTCCGACAGGAGCGCTTCCGCTTCGGCAGGGCCGAGCCGGCACGCGGCAATCACGGCCTCGGGCGCGCCCTTGACGGCGACCACGGCGCGGCCCTCGGCATCGCGCCACGCGTGGCACACGGCCAGGAAGGCCGGGCTCAGGGAGTAGTCGCGATCGAGCCGCCACGCCTGCCTCCATTCCACGGCTTCGGGCGCCGCCAGCGACGCCGCGGCGAGGATCGCGTTTTCCATGGGATCGAAAGGCGCGAGCTCGCTGGCCAGCGCCGCATAGGCCAAGACCTCGCGCTTGTCGCCTGCGAAGACCTCCTTTACCGCCATCCGGTTCTCGGTCAACGTCCCGGTCTTGTCCACGCACAGGACCGTCGCCGCGCCCAGCATCTCGATCGCCGGCATGCGCCGGGTGAGCACGTCGCGGCGCGCGATGCGCCAGGCGCCGAGCGCGAGAAACACGGTCAGCACCACGGGAAACTCCTCGGGCAGGATCGCCATGGCGAGCGTGAGTCCCGCGAGAACGCCCTCCACCCAGCCGCCGCGCGTCACGGCGTAACACACGGCGACGAGAGCGCTCAGGCCCACGGCAAATGCGGCGACGAGCCGCACGACCCTGCCGGTCTCGACCTCGAGGGAGGTCTTCTCGGGCGCGATCTCCCCGAGCATCCGGCCGATCCGGCCGAGCTCGCTGCGCGCGCCGGTGGCGAGGACCTCGGCATAGCCGTGCCCGCGGACGACCAGCGTCCCCGAGAACACCCTGCCCGCCCGTTCCGCCGCTCCCGGCGCGTCCTTCTCGACCGGCAGGGACTCGCCGGTCAGCAGCGACTCGTCCACCATCAGGTCGCTCGCGGCGAGCACGCGTCCGTCCGCGGCGACGCGGTCTCCATCGGCGAGAATCAGCACGTCGCCGCGCACTACCGCGGCGCCGGCGATGCGCTGCTGCACGCCGTCGCGTACCACCAGCGCGCGCGGGCTCGAGAGGTCGCGCAGGGCCTCGAGCGCCCGCTCGGTCTTGGCTCTCTGGCCGATGCTGATCGCGATCACCACCAGGATCGAGGCGGCGAGGACCAGCGCTTCGGTGAGGTCGCCGATCAGCAGATAAAGGGTGGACGCGGCGCACAGCAACAGCAGCATCGGCTCGCGCAACACCTCGAGCGCGATGGTCAGGGTGCCGGGACGCTTCGCGAAAGGGATGCTGTTCGGCCCTTCCTCCCGCAGGCGCCTCGCGGCTTCGGCGGCCGGCAGCCCGGTCAGGGGGCCCATGGGATTTCCTTGTTTTCGGAAGCATCCTAGGGGTCCGCCCGCAGCTGACGCTTGACGTAGATCAACAGGCTATCCTGGGCGACGCCTTACCTTGAATACAATAGCAATCAACAAGCGAGCAGGAGAAAACAAATGGTCTACAAGCGAATCATGGTACCGGTGGATGGAAGCCCGACTTCGACGGCTGGGCTGAACGAGGCGCTGCGCCTCGCCAAGAGCCAAAAAGCAAGGCTGAAGCTGATCCACATCGTCGACGAGCTGATGATCTTCAACTCGGCCGAGGCCGGCCTCAACATCGAGCCGGTCATCGAGTCGATGAAGCGCGGCGGAAAGCGGATTCTCGACCGCGCCGCCAAGCTGGCGGCAGCGCGGGGAATCCGGCCCGAGACCGAGCTGCAGGAGAACGCGACCGGGCGCGTGGCCGAAGTCCTGATCGCGCGGGCGAAGCGCTGGCGGGCCGACCTGATCGTGATGGGCACTCACGGGCGCCGCGGGGTCAACCGCCTGGTGCTCGGGAGCGCCGCCGAGCTGGTGGTGCGCAACTCGCCGGTGCCCGTGCTCCTGGTCCGCTCGGCGCGGCGCGGGTGAGGGAGCGGCCATGCCAGTACCCCTTCAGATCACCGTCCTCAACCTGGACCGCTCCGCGGCGCTCGAAGCGCGCGTGCGGAAAATGGCGGACGGGCTCGAGAAGTTCCATTCCCGCATCGTGAGCTGCCGCGTCAACATCGAGGAATTGCGCCGGCACCGCAGCAGGGGCCGCCTGTTTCACGTCCGTGTGGACCTGCGGATTCCGGGCAAGGAGATCGTGTCGAACCACCGCCATGCCAAGGATCCCTACCTCGCCCTGCGCGATTCCTTCCTTTCGCTCCGGCGCCAGCTCGAGGACAGCACGCGGGTCGCGCGCGGCGAGGTCAAGAAGCACCCGGCCAGAACGCGCCGTGCGGCGCAAGGAGAGCCATCATGAAGTCCGGAAGAGGCGGATCCCGCTCGCAACGTCGCGAGCAACTGCAAGACGACCCGAGACACGACAGCTACAAGGCCAAGGGCAAGCTGCCCGACCCCACGCGCTGCCCCGAGTGCAGCGCCGTGTACCAAAAAGGGCGCTGGACCTGGAACGGCGCGGCGCGCGAAGGCGCGCACGAGCAGTTGTGCCCGGCCTGCCAGCGCATACGCGACGACTACCCGGCGGGCTACGTGAGCCTGGGCGGCGAGTACCTCGCGGCGCACCGCGACGAGATCCTCAATATCGTGCGGAACTGCGAAGCGGAGGAGAAAGCCAGGCATCCGCTGCAGAGGCTCATCGCCATCAGGGACGTCGAAGGCGGGGTGATGGTCACGACCACCGACACGCACCTCGCGCGGCGCATCGCCGAGCGCATCCATGACTCCTGCAAGGGCAGTCTCGCCTTGCAGTACAACAAGGAGGAGAACCTGGTGCGCGCGACCTGGACGCGTTGAAGACTCAAAAGGGACCCGATAACGCCCGGCCCGGCGTCGAGGAAGCGGCCCGGCTCGGGCTCGAGACGCTGTTCTCCCGTCTCGCCGCGTCGCCCGCCGGCCTGACGCGGCACGAAGCCGCAGCGCGTATCGCGCGCTTCGGATTGAACACGGTCGCGCGCGAGCGGCCGCTCGCACCGTTTGCGCGCCTCGCGCGGCTCTTCCTGAGTCCCTTGCCGCTGCTTCTCCTCGTTCTTGCCGCGCTGGTGTGGCTCAGCGGCGAGGCGGGTGGAGCCGTGGTCATCGCCGTCATCGTCGCGCTCTCCGTTCTGCTTTCCTGGTTTCAGGAGGTGCGCTCGGGCAGGGCGGCCGAGCGCCTGCGCGCGATGGTGCATACGACCGCGACGGTGCTGAGGCGCGAGCGCGCCGCCGGTGCGGGCCGCCTGCTGGAGATCCCCCTCGCGAGGCTCGTGCCGGGCGACATCGCGCACCTCGCGGCCGGGGACCTGGTTCCGGCGGACGTGCGCCTGCTCGAGTCCAAGGACCTGTTCGTCGACCAGTCCGCGCTCACCGGCGAGTCGATGCCCGCGGAGAAGCACGCCGCCGCGCCTCCGGGTGCCGTACGGGACCTGGAAATGCCCAACGTCGCCTTCCTGGGCACGCACGTCGTGAGCGGCACCGCGACCGCGCTGGTGATCGCAACGGGCGCGCATACCCGCTTCGGCTCGATCGCGGCATCGATCGGCGCCGAGGGCCAGCCGACGAGCTTCGATCTGGGCGTGAAGCGCTTCATCGGGCTGATGCTGCGCTTCATGCTGGTGATGGCGGCGGTGGTCTTTCTCCTGAACGGGTTGCTTAAGGGCGACTGGCTCGAGGCTTTTCTCTTCGCAGTCGCGGTCGCGGTCGGCCTCACGCCCGAGCTGCTCCCCATGGTGGTAACCATCAATCTCGCCAAGGGCGCGCTCGCGATGTCGCGCAAGAAGGTGATCGTCAAGCGCCTGAGCGGGATCCAGAACCTGGGCGCGATGAACGTGCTGTGCACCGACAAGACCGGGACGCTGACCCAGAACAAGGTGATTCTCGAGAAGCACGTGGATATCGTCGGCGCCGAGAGCGCGCACGTGCTCGAGCTCGCCTACCTCAACAGTCATTTCCAGTCGAGCCTGAAGAACCTGCTCGACGTCGCCATCCTCGAGCACGCCGAGATGCGCGAGCACGTCCACGTTCCGCGCAGCTATCGCAAGATCGACGAAGTGCCCTTCGATTTCCGGCGACGGCGCATGTCGGTGATGGTCGCCCGCGACCCGACGCACCACGTCCTGATCTGCAAGGGCGCAGTCGAGGAAACCATCGCGGTGTGCGCGCACGTCGAGGAAAGAGGCAAGGTCGTTCCTCTCACCCCGGCGCACCTCCTGGACCTCCTTCCGGTCATCCGCGGACTGAACGAGGAAGGCTTTCGCGTGATCGCGGTGGCGTACAAGCACATCCCCGCCGCGAAAACCGTCTGCAGCCGCGCCGACGAATCGGGGCTGGTGCTCGCCGGCTACATCGCGTTTCTCGATCCGCCCAAGGAAAGTGCGGCCGGCGCCGTGCGGGCGCTGCACGAACAGGGCGTACAGGTGAAAGTCCTGACCGGCGACAACGAGGTCGTGGCCAGGAAAGTCTGCGCGATGGTGGGAATCGAGGCCGGCACGGTGGTGCTCGGCAGCGAGCTCGATCACATGGACGATGCGGCGCTGGCGCAGGTCGCGGCGCGAATGGCGGTGTTCGCGAAGCTCGCGCCCGAGCACAAGTCGCGCATCATCGCCGCGCTGCGCGGCGGCGGCTACGTCGTCGGCTATCTCGGCGACGGCATCAACGACGGGCCGGCGCTGCGGGCCGCCGACGTCGGCGTATCGGTCGACGGCGCGGCAGACGTCGCCAAGGATTCCGCCGACATCATTCTCCTGGAGAAGAGCCTGCTCGTGCTCAAGGACGGGGTGACCGAGGGCAGGCGCGTGTTCGCCAACGTCGTGAAGTACATCCGCATGGGCGCGAGCTCCGCCTTCGGCAATATGCTCTCCGTGGTCGGCGCGAGCGCCTTCCTGCCTTTCCTGCCCATGGCGCCGGTGCAGGTGCTGCTGAACAACCTGCTGTACGATTTCTCCCAGACCGCGCTCGCGACCGACAGCGTCGACGCCGCCTACCTCGCGCGGCCGCGCAGGTGGGACATCGGCAACATCGGCCGCTACATGCTCGCGTTCGGGCCGATCAGCTCGCTGTTCGACTACGCCACCTTCTTCACGCTGCTGTACGCCTTCCGGGCGCGGGAGAACCCGGCCTTGTTCCAGTCCGGGTGGTTCGTCGAGTCGGTGCTGTCGCAGACGCTGATCGTGTACGTCATCCGCACCGCCGGAGTGCCCTTTTTCGACAGCCGGCCCGCCGCGCCCCTGCTTGCTACGACGATCGCCGTATGCGCGATCGCCCTGTGGCTGCCGTTCTCGGGACTGGCGAGCCTGCTCGGACTGACGCCGCTGCCTGCGCTCTACTTCCTCGCACTCGCCGCCATACTGGTTTTCTACCTGGTGCTCACGCAATGGGTGAAAACCGCGCTGATCCGGCGATTCGGATTCGATTGAGAAGGTTTGAGCCAGATCAAGAACGTGCCGGCTCTGGGACTGAAAATATGAACACGGTCACCCATTGAAATGAGAATCGATCATGTTCTTCTATAGCGTGTTTGATCTGCCGTGGTGGGGATACGCGATCGCCGCCGCGGTTCTCACTCATATCACCATCGTTTCCGTGACGATCTTCCTGCACCGGTACCAAGCCCACCGTGCCCTCGACCTGCATCCGGTGCTCAGCCATTTCTTCCGGCTCTGGCTGTGGATGACGACAGGCATGGTGACCAGGGAATGGGCCGCCGTGCACCGCAAGCACCACGCCAAGTGCGACACGCCCGAGGACCCGCACAGCCCGCAGATCTTCGGCATCGGCCGCGTGCTCTGGGGCGGAGTGTTCCTCTACGTCAAGGCCGCGCGCGATCCCGAGACCCTGGAACGCTACGGCGCCGGCACCCCAGACGACTGGCTCGAGCGCAACGTCTATTCGCGGTTTCAGATACTGGGGATCACCTTGATGGGCGTGATCGACGTCGTCCTGTTCGGCGTCGTGCCCGGC
>Ga0335084_10004715_pt1 | contig 13436 bp, 14 predicted proteins | sample Lox_Sample_44_FD_206721 | JGI IMG/M metagenome (GOLD analysis project Ga0335084, IMG submission 206721) | Soil microbial communities from Loxahatchee National Wildlife Refuge, Florida, United States - Lox_Sample_4.4 | ecosystem: Environmental > Terrestrial > Soil > Wetlands | place: USA... | reverse complement strand
AAGACCGGCGACTTCACCACCGCGCTCGGCCCGGTGTTCACCAACCTGCTGCTCGCCGACGAGATCAACCGCGCGCCGGCGAAGGTGCAGAGTGCGCTCCTCGAGGTGATGCAGGAACGCCAGGTCACGATCGCCGGGGAGACGCACAAGGTTCCCGATCCGTTCCTGGTGATGGCGACGCAGAACCCGATCGAGACCGAGGGCACCTATCCGCTGCCCGAGGCGCAGGTCGACCGGTTCATGATGAAGGTCCTGGTCGGCTACCCGAGCGAGGAAGAGGAGTTCGTCATCGTCGAGCGGGTCACCGGCACCGCCGCGGCGGTCGGCGCCGTCGCGACGACCGAGCAGCTCTCGGCGCTCCAGCGTGAGTGCCGCACCGGCTTCGTCGATCCGTCGCTCACCCAGTACGCGGTGAAGCTCGCCAACGCGACGCGCGACCCGGAGCGCTTCGGCATCAAGGATCTCGCGAAGTATCTGTCGTTCGGTGCGAGCCCGCGTGCCTCGATCCATCTGATCGAGGGCGCGCGCGCGCTCGCGTTCCTGCGCGGGCGCGACTACGCGCTGCCCGAGGACGTGACCGACATGGCGCCGGACGTGATCCGGCATCGCCTCGTGCTCACCTACGAAGCGCTCGCCGACGGAATCACGCCGGACGAGATCATTCGCCGCGTGATGCAGCACGTGCCGGCGCCGGCAAAGCCGCTGGAGACGCATGTCCAGGTCGCCTCCGCCGGCTGACGCAGCTCGCCCTGCCGCGCCGGCAGCCGCGCCAGCCGGCGACCCGACCGCGGCCGCGCCGCCACCCCGCCGCGCCGATCCCGAGCTCGTCCTGAAGCGGCTCGAGTGGACGGTGATCCGCCGTCTCGACGGCCTGCTGCACGGCGATTACCGGACCCTGTTCCGCGGCTTCGGGCTCGACCTCGCCGACCTGCGCGAGTACCAGTATCACGACGACGTCCGGCACATCGACTGGAACGTGACCGCGCGACTGCAGACACCCTACGTCCGCGAGTACCACGAGGACCGGGAGGTCAACGCCTGGTTCCTCCTGGACCTCAGCGCGTCGGTGGACTTCGGCTCGCAGGAGGTGCGCAAGCGCACCGTTTCGGCGGACTTCGTGACCGTGCTCGCGCGCCTCCTGACCCGGCACGGCAACCGCGTCGGCGCGCTCTTCTACGGCGACCGCGTCGACACGGTGATCCAGGCGCGGAGCGGCCGGCGGCACGTGCTCCACCTGCTCCACAAGATGCTGTCGCGGCCGGCGCAGCGCCACTCCGGCGCGACGAACCTCAAGGAGCTGCTCCAGACCGGCTTCCAGATGATGCCGCGGCGCTCGCTCGTCTTCGTGGTGTCGGATTTCATCAGCGCGCCCGGCTGGACCGAGGCGCTTGCCCTGCTCGCGCAGCGCCACGAGATCATCGCCGTCCGGTTGTACGACCCGCTCGAGATGGAGCTCCCCGATCTCGGGATGGTCGTGATCCAGGACGCCGAGACGGGCGAGCAGCTCTTCGTCGACACCCACGACCGGTTCTTCCGGCGCCGCTTCGCCGCGGCCGCCGAGCGGCGCGAGAAGGCGCTGCGGGCGGCGTTCCGCGAGGCCGGCGTCGACGCGCTCGAGCTCTCCACCGACGACGAGATCGTGAACGCGATCCTCCGCTTCGCCGACCTCCGCAAGCGCCGCAGCCAGCTCGCGACCGGCGGCATGCTGCCGCGGCATCTCCAGACAACCACATGACGTTCCTGTGGCCGGAGCTGCTCTGGACGCTTGCCGTCGTGCCGGTGCTCGTCGCGCTGTACGTCTGGCTCCTGCGGCGCCGCAAGAAGGCCGCGCTCCGCTACGCGAGCCTCACGATGGTCAAGGAGGCGATGGGGGTCGGCCAGAGCCTGCGGCGTCACGTGCCGCCCGCGCTGTTCCTCCTCGCGCTGGTCGCGATGCTCGTCGCGATCGGGCGCCCGGCCGCCGTCGTGACCCTGCCGTCGCCGCACGAGGTGGTGATCCTCGCGATGGACGTCTCGGGAAGCATGCGCGCGACCGACGTGCAGCCGAACCGGCTCGGGGCGGCCCAGGCGGCGGCGAAGGCGTTCGTCGCGGAGCAGCCACGCCACACGCGCATCGGCGTGGTGTCGTTCGCCGGGACGGCGGCCGTGGTGCAGGCGCCGACACTGAACCGCGAGGACGTGGTCGCCGCGATCGACCGTTTCCAGCTGCAGCGCGGGACCGCGGTCGGCAGCGGGCTGCTCGTGTCGCTGAAGACGATCTTCCCCGACGTGGAGTTCGACCTGCGGTCGGCGAATCCGCGCGTCGACGCAGCCGGCGAACCGCGCCGCCGTTCACCGCTCGCGGAGCCGAGCGAGCCGGCGAAAGCACCGCCGACACCGGTTCCGCCCGGCTCCTATCCGTCCGCGGTGATCATCCTGCTGACCGATGGCCAGACGACCGCGGGACCGGATCCGATCGAGTCGGCGCGTATCGCCGCCGACCGCGGGGTCCGCGTCTACACGGTCGGCGTCGGCACGGCCGACGGCCAAGTGTTGGGCTTCGAAGGCTGGTCGTTCCGCGCGCGCCTCGACGAGGAGGCGCTCAAGACGATCGCCAACATCACGCGCGGCGAGTACTTCTACGCCGGCACCGCGACCGACCTGAAGAAGATCTACCAGAGCATGAACTCCCGGATCGTGCTGGAGAAGAAGGAGACCGAGGTCACCGCGCTGTTCGCCGCCGGGGCCGCGGTGCTCGCGCTCCTCGCCGCGGCGCTCTCGCTCGCCTGGTTCAACCGGATATTGTGAATCCGGATCCTGCTGGAGTCGGGGGTTGAAGGGGGCTCGCGGCCCCCTTCTTCCGTGCCGATGCTCGAGCGCGTCGCCGAACTGGTGAACGGGGATCCGGCGATCGTGCGCTGGGGCCGCCACCTGAACGACACGTTCATGGTCGAGGTCGGCGACGACCAGTACCTCGTCGCCGTTCGGGCGGGCCGGATCGAATCGGTCGCGAAGGGCCCGTTCGTGATGCGCTCGTGGCGATTCGCGATCCGTGCGCGGCGCGAGTGCTGGGAGAAATTCTGGGCCAAGGTGCCGGCCCCCGGCTGGCACGACCTCTTCGCGCTGCTTCGCCGCGGCGACGTCGCTTTCGAGGGCGACCAGCGCGTCCTGATGGCCTATCTCCTGTACGTGAAGCTCGTCCTCGCGGCCCCTCGCCGGCTGGCACCGTGAGCCCGCCGAGCCGCCTCAAGGGCGAATCCCGAGCGCGGGACGCGCGAGGATAGTCCAGTGCCCGCGCGCATCGAGCCGATCACCGGCCGCTATGCCCACCTCGCGCTCGAGGGCAAGCCGCACCGCATCTACTTCGAGGAAGCGGGACAGGGGATCCCCCTCCTCTGCCTCCACACCGCGGGCTCCGACGCGCGCCAGTACCGGGCGGTGCTGAACGATCCGGAGATCACCCGGCACTACCGCGTCGTCGCCTTCGACATGCCGTGGCACGGCAAGTCCTCGCCGCCCGCCGGCTGGGAGAAGGAGGACTATCGCCTGAGCACGTCCTCCTACACCGGTCTCGTCATGACGGTCGCGCGCGAGCTCGGCCTCGCGCGGCCGGTGGTGATGGGATGCTCGATCGGCGGGCGCATCGTGCTCAACCTCGCGCTCGAGCACGCGCAGAGCCTGCGCGCGCTCGTCGGCCTCCAGTCGGCAGCCTACGTCGAGCGCTACTACGAGTCGGCGTGGCTCAACCATGCCGAGGTGCACGGCGGACAGGCGTCCGGCGCGATCGCCTACGGGCTCATGTCGCCGCTCAGCCCTGACGAGCACCGCTGGGAGACGGTCTGGCACTACATGCAGGGCGGCCCCGGGATCTTCACCGGCGACCTCTACTTCTACCAGGTGGACGGCGACCTCCGCGACCGGATCGGCGCGATCGACACAAGCGTCTGTCCGCTGTACATGCTCACCGGCGAGTACGACTACTCCGCGTCGCCGAAGGACACCGAAGCTGCCGCCGCGCGGATCCGCGGCGCCAAGGTCACGATCATGAAGGGCCTCGGCCACTTCCCGATGAGCGAGAACCCGGACGCCTTCCTCGTGTATCTGCGCCCGGTGCTCGACGAGATCCGCGCCACCACCGCGTGACGCGGCGGCCGCGTGACGCGACGCCCGCAAGCGCGAAGCTGCGCATTCGGGCAACATGCCGGCCGAGTTCGCGAAGGATCGCCCTGAATGCGTTCGAGGCTGCTCAAGAGGCTGTTCAAGTTTCTGAAGGTGGTGGTGCTGTTGCTCGTCCTCGCCGTATTCGGCCTGCTGGCGGTACGCGCCTGGGACTCGCAGCGCGGCCCGCCGCTCGCGGTGTGGCACACCTACGCGCCCGACGACCTGACCGCGAGTGACATCGAGAAGCTCGACTGGGACGGCTACCTTAAGGCCGAGAACACGCTGTTCGAGGAGGTCCGGACCAAGCTCGCGAAGAACCTCAAGCCCGAGCAGCGGATCGCGTCCAATCGCTACTTCGACGGCAGCCCGATCTACCCCGGCAAGTTCAAGGTCGACTGGAACCGTTCCTACATCATGGAGCCGGCCGGGGCGCCGGTCGGCGCAGTCGTCCTGCTGCACGGGCTCACCGACTCGCCGTACAGCCTCCGCCACATCGCGCGCCGTTACCGGGAAGACGGTTACGTCGCGATCGCGATCAGGCTGCCCGCCCACGGCACCGTTCCGGGCGCGCTCACCACGGTCGACTGGGAAGACTGGTCGGAAGCCACCCGCCTCGCGGTAAGGGAGGCACGACGCCGCATCGGCCCCTCGCGACCGCTGCATCTGGTCGGATTCTCCAACGGCGGCGCGCTCGCGATGAAGTACACGCTCGACGCGATCGACGACGCCAGGCTGTCGAAGCCCGACCGCCTCGTCCTGATCTCGCCGATGATCGGGATCACCGAGCTCGCGCGCTTCGCCGGCGTGTTCGGCTGGCCGGCGATCTTCCCGCGGTTTGCGAAGGCGGCGTGGCTCAGCGTGACGCCCGAGTTCAATCCGTTCAAGTACAACTCGTTCCCGATCAACGGCGCCCGGCAGTCCTCGCTCCTGACGCGCGTGCTGCAGCAGCAGATCACGCGCTACGCAAGCGAGAACCGGCTCAAGGACCTGCCGCCGATCCTGACGTTCCAGTCGGTGGTCGACTTCACCGTCAGCACGCGCGCGATCGTCACCGCGCTCTACGACCAGCTGCCGGCGAACGGCAGCGAGCTCGTCCTGTTCGACGTCAACCGCAACGCGAAATTCAGCCCGCTCCTGCGCGCGAACGTCGAGACCGCGGTCGAGCGCCTCCTGCCCCCACCGCCGCGGCGGTACCGGACCACGATCATCGCCAACGCGGCCGCCGACACCCGCGAGGTCGTCGAGCGCGTCGTGGAAGCGGGCGCGACGGCGGAGCAGTCCCGCATGCTCGGGTTGGTCTATCCGGGCGAGGTGTACTCGCTCTCGCACGTCGCCGTTCCGTTCCCGGTGACCGATGCGCTGTACGGGATGAATCCCGGGACGGAGGAGTCGTTCGGGGTCAACCTCGGCCAGCTCACCGCGCGCGGCGAGGTCGGGGTGCTGATCATCCCGCTCGACTCGCTGATCCGCGTCGCGTCCAACCCGTTCTTCCCCTATATGCTCGAGCGCATCGACGAAGGCATCGGCAAACGCCCGGACGGCGCGTCGAAGGCCGCCGCCGCACCCGCCGGCGCAACCGAAGCGGCCGTGCTGGCGGCGCCCGCGGTCAGCCCGGCGAGGTGAGGTTCGGGGCGAGATGCAGACCGTCGTTCGCGACCCATGGGGCTTCGACCACGGCCTGGAGCACGACGGGGATCGCTGGTGGGGGTGCGAGAACCTCGCGCACGGCGCAACCGGGGCGCGGCGCGGCGCGCTGATCGAGAAAGTGGTCCGGGCGACCGCCACCGGTGGCCCGTTCCCGCCCGGCTACGGCAAGGTCGTGCGGGTCAGCGGACAGGCCTTTCCCGCGCTGCACGGCGCCGCGACCGGTCGGCAGCGGCTGGTGATCGGAACGCAATCCTGACGCGGCGCGCCGGAGGGTGCGATTTCAGTAAAAGAGTGCCATCGCCTTCAGCGTCGTCTGGTAGATGCCCCAGGCGAGCGGCAGCGACACACCCACCCAGCCTACCCACGTCGCCTTGATTCGCACCTGTGTCAACTGTTTCATTCGCACCCTCCGCTGATGTCCTCTGCTATGCGTCCCGCGACGCGTCGTCGATCGGCTTGATCAGCCCGTTGCAGGCGAAGCCGAGCGCGAGCACCCCTGCCAGGATGAACAGGGTGACGTTGTAGGCGTCGGCCGGCGCCACGCCGCGGCCGATCTGGTACTCGCGCAGGTAGTTGATGAGCACCGGCCCGAGCACGCCGGCGCTCGCCCAAGCAGTGAGCAGGCGGCCGTACAGGGTCGCAAAGTGGCGCGTGCCGAAGAGATCGGCGACGTAGGCCGGATAGGCTCCGAAACCGCCGCCGTACATGCTGATGATCAGCGCGAAGCAGCACACGAACAGCGCCACACCGCCGATCGGGCCCGCGAACGGCGCGAGCGCGTAAAGCGCAGACCCGAGCGCGAGCAGGAGGAAGTAGGTCCGCCGGCGTCCGATGCGATCCGAGATGGCCGACCACCCGAGGCGCCCGGCCATGTTGAAGAGACCGAGGAGCCCGACGAAGCCTGCGGCCGCCTCGGGGCTGACCCGCCGATCGAAGACTTCCTGGATCAGCATCGAAGCCTGCCCCAGCACGCCGATGCCGGCGGCCACGTTGAGACAAAGGACGAGCCACAGGAGCCAGAACTGCGTGGTGCCGAGCGCGGCGCGCGGCGTCACGTCGTTGTGCCGCGCCCGATCCGCCGGCGCGATCCACCCCGCGGGCTTCCAGCCGGGAGACGGGAGACGGATCGTGAGCGCGCCCGCCGCGATGGCAACGGTGTAGACGAGACCCATCACCAGGAAGGCTTCGGCAACCCCGACCGAGACATCGCTCCTGAAGGTGTCGATGAGCGCGACCGCGAGCGGTGCGCCGATCAGCGCGCCGCCCCCGAAGCCCATGATTGCGAGGCCGGCGGCGAGGCCGCGCCGGTCCGGGAACCATTTGATGAGCACGGTGACCGGCGTGACGTAGCCGAGCCCGAGGCCGAACCCGCCGATGACGCCGTAGCCGGCGTAGATGAGGACGATCCGGTGCGCGTGGACGCCGATTGCGGACAGGACGAACCCGCCGCCGAAGCAGGCCGCGGCCGTGAGAAGCGCCCGGCGCGGACCGACCCGCTCCAGCCACTTGCCGGCGAACGCGGCGGTCAGGCCGAGCGTCACGATCGCCAGGCTGAAGATCCATCCGAGGTCGCTGAGCCGCCAGTCCCCGGGCGCCGGCGCGCCGATCCCGATCGCCCGGGTGAGCGGCTCGTTGAACACGCTGAACGCGTAGACCTGGCCGATCGAGAGATGGACCGCCAGCGCAGCGGGCGGGATGAGCCACCGATCGAAGCCAGGGGCCGGAGGGGTGGTTGCGATCGAGGCGCTCGTGGTGCTCATCAACGGCTCCGTTCGGTATCGATCGGTCGCATCTCGCCGCGCACCTCGGCGCGCGGTTCGACATGAGACTACGGGGGGGAGCGGTACCGAGGCAGGAAGCATTGGCGGCAGCCGTGTGACGCATTCACGCGGCACCGGATACCGTGGGCCCGGCGGAGGCGAGCGCGCTCCGCCCTGGTAAGGTGCGCGCAGCGGGTGCGCCCGGCGGCCGCCTGGCTCTCGCGGCGGGTCAACGGCCGAGGCCGCCAGCCGTTACACGAACACGTAGCGCTCCTGCTGCGACCAACCGACAACGAAGGATCCACTGCGATGAACAAAATGCTCACCCTCCTCTCGGCCGCCATGCTCGCCCTTGCGAGCGCGACCGCTTTTGCCCAAGGCGCCGGCAAGTCGGACGCGCCGGCCGCCCCGACCCAGGCCGCGCCGTCGGGCTCCGCCGCACCCGCTCAGGACGGGAAGCAAAGCAAGCCGAAGAAGAAGAAGAAGAAGAACAAGGGATCGAAGTCGACCCAGGCACCCAAGGCCGCGCCGGAAGGACAGGCGCCGGGCGCCGCCAAGTAGAGGGTTAACCCGCGGCGGGAGATCGGGACGCGGGCGAGGCACCCACCCCGCCCGCGCCTCAGGTCGCTTCGCTCACCTTAGGTCGGCCGCCTCCTGCACGGCCTGCAGCCGCCGCGCGTAGGCGTGACGTGCCCGCAGGCGCCCGTCGGTCAGGATCTCGCTCAACGCCGTGCCGACCACCGCCGCCACCCCGAGCAGCGGCAGCACGAGTGCCAGGCCGGGCACGCCGGCCACCGCGCCGCCGACGAACAGCATCAGGACGCTCACCAGCGGGTGCAGATTCAGGTGCTTGCCGATCGTCGCCGGCATGAACACGAAGTCGTCCAGCAGCCGCACGAAGATGAACAGGATGATCGCCCAGTAGGCGATCATCGGGGCGTGCGGGAAATCGGTCGCCGCCACCAGGACGACCAGCACGCAGCCCGCGATCGAACCGACGTACGGCACCCAGGCGAGCACCGCCGCAATGAGCGCGAGCAGCCACGCGCCCGGGAGGCCGAGGAGCCACAGCCCGATGCCGAGCGCGAGGGTATCGAGCACGGTGAGCTTCATCAGCCCGGTGAAATACGACCGGCCGGTGTGGTGCATCTGGTCCAGCAGGTCGAGCGTCTTCTCGAAGTAGGCGTTGGGCACGGCGCGCACGAGAAAGCCGTGGAACCGCCGCCCGTCGCGCAGGAAGAAGAACGCGAAGAACGGCCCGAGCAGGGCCGCCGGCAGCCAGGCGAGGATCGACACCGCGAGCGGCTGCACCTGCCGCTCCATGAAGGTGTTGGAATACTCGTTGAGCCAGGTCGTGACGCCGGCCGCGAGGTTGGCGCGCGCCAGGATCGACCAGCGCGCCTCGAGCACCGTCAGGGTGCGTTCAAGCAGCGCCGCGCCGCCGCGCAGGTAGCGCTCGATCCCCGACTGCCAGTCCTCGGCGCGCGCCCCGGCCCACGCGAGCAGGGCGAGCGTCCCAATCATGAGCAGGATCAGAAACCCCGAGGTGACGAGCGCCGCCGCCAGCTCCCGCCCGAGCCCGGCGTAGATCAGGCGTCGAACGGGCGGATCCAGCGCATACGTCAGGACGAGCGCCAGCAGCGCCGGAACGACCAGCCACAGGATGTGGTTGAGCGCGACGAGGAGCAGGCAGGTCGCAGCGAAGATCCCCGCCCACGCGACGGGGCCGGGCCCGCCCGTCTTGACCGACCCCGAGCCGTTCGGTGCGCTCATCGGACTACCCTCGCGCTCCGCGCTCGGGGTTCGCCCGCGGGACGGCCCGGCGGTCTCACAGATGCTGCTCGGTGCTCTGCCCGACCACCGTACCGCGCAGGCGCGTGCCGAGGTGCCGCGCGAACCGGAGCAGGATCTTGTTGGACAGCTTGGCCTCGGTCTCCAGCAGCGCGAGGAAGTCGCTGCCGAAGAAGACCGCCAGCTTGCAGGGCTCGAGCGTGCGCGCCTGTGCCGCGCGCGGTGCACTGTCGAGGAGCGCGAGCTCGCCGAAGAAGCTGCCCGGGCCGAGCTCCGCGATCGCGCTCTCCGGGCGGCCCTGGCGGCAGATCAGCACGCGCCCGGTGCGCACGATGTAGAGGGCGTAGCCCTGCTCGCCCTCGTCGAAGATCACCTCGCCGGCGAGATATTCGCGCTCGTGGAGCACGCCCTGCACGATCTTGAGCTCGCGCACCGACAGGTCCGCGAACAGCGAGAGCGCCCGCAGGTCTTCGAGCTGGCTGCTCCGTGTCTGACGCAGGAAGCCGAGCATGCGGCTAGGCCGGGAACGGGCGCGGCGCCTTCGCTGCTCGCGGCGCCGGTTGCGGTTCGGTAAGGACGGGGGAACTCATCGGCGCACCGCCCTCGTCCGGATGAAGTCGAGGACCGCGCTGTTGAAGATCTCGGGCTGCTCCCACTGCACCCCGTGACCCGAATCCGGCACGATCACGACCTTGCTGTTCGGGATCTTTTCGCCCACCTGCCACAGGACGACCGGCGGGATCCACAGATCCGCGTCGCCGGTGACGAGCAGGGTCGGCACCTTCAGGTCGGCGAGGGCCTGCCAGGTGATCTTGTTCCGCAGCCGTACCGGGCCGGGCGTCCCGGACCGATCATGCCGCCTCTTCCACTCGGCGACCCCTGACGGGTTCGCGGCGCGGTAGGACGGGCCAAGCTCCTTCAGTTCCGCCGGCAGATCGCTGAAGGCCTTGGGGCGCAGGGATTGCAGCGTCGCGACGTATTCCGGCTCCGAAATTCCCATCATGCTGCACGCGAGCACCAGGCTTCGCACTTGTTCGGGGTGGGAAATCGCCATGTCCAGACCGATATACCCGCCCAGCGCGTTCCCGACCAGATGGAACCTGTCGACCTTCAGGTACTTCATCAGGTTAAGCAGGTCGTCGACGGCGAAGAAGGTGCCGGTGTCGGTGCCGAGGTCCGATCCGTAGTGCCCTCTGCGCGAGTACGAAATGACCCGGTAGCCCGCCCTCGCGAAGGCGGGCTGCTGATAGGGATAGAACTCGCCGCTGCCGGACCCCGGATGGAGCAGCACGATGGCTTCGCCGGGTCCGCCCGTGTCCCAGTACCAGAGCCTGACGTTGCCGAGGTCCGCGACCCCTTCGGTCGTCGGGACCTGCGGCGGGAGCGGCATCGTCAGCCCCTTGGTCAGGTCGCTCGCCTGTGCGGCACCGGCCGTGCCCGCAAGGCCCGTCGCCACGGCGAGTCCGCCGATCAGCCCTGCCGCCAGTTGGCGGCGAAAGAAGAACCCGTACGGCATCGAACCCGCGTCCACGCCCGCCCGCAGGACATTGCGTCCATCGGGACCTCGAAACTGTGTCCGCTCGGTTCGAGCGTTACCTCGTGCGGCATGCTCGCGCCCCCGGACGCAAGTCGTACGACTCTCGGGACCGGTGAACCCGAACGGCCCCTTGGAGCCGTGGAGATTAACGCAATCGCACCGCTCGTGGACGGGCGTCCGGCTCGCGGACGCGCCCCGCTAAAATCGCTCGCGGACCACCCGGTTGGCGAGCACGCCGATCGCGTCGTTCACCACCTCGACCAGGTCGCCGTCCTGCAGCGCCGGAATCGTCGGGCCGTCGCAGCCCATCCAGATGACGTCGCCCGGATGCAGCGTCACGTAGCGCGTCATGCGCGCGATGTAGTGCGCCAGGCTGAAGATCATGTTGCCCGTCTCGTACTCGGACACGGTGCGGCCGTTGATCCGCACCGTGATCTTCTGCGCCATCGGATCGATTCCCGAGACCACGACCGGACCCATCGGCTTGAAGGTGTCGAGGTTCTTGGCGCGCCACAGGGTGCGGTCGCCGCGCTGCCAGGCGCGCTCGCTCACGTCGTTGCCGAGCGTATAGCCCGCGATGCACGCAAGCGCCTCGGCTTCGGAGAGATGCTTCGCCCTCTTTCCGACCACCGCGACCAGCTCGCCCTCGTATTCCACCGGGCCCTGCGAATCGGCCGGCACGACGATGTCCGCACCGCTGCCGACGAGCGCGTTCGCCGAGCGATACCCGATGTCCGCCTGTGCCGGCGGCTTCAGCGTCATGCCGTGATGCCGGTTGGCCCACTCGATGTGCGCGAGGTAATTGATGCCGGCGGCGTAGAAGTTCGGCGGCAGCACCGGGGGCAGGAGCTTCGCCGAGGCGAGCGGAACCCGCGCCCCGGTGCGCGCACCGCCTTCGAACGGTGCGCGATCGAGGATCGCGACCGCGCCGCCCTCGACCAGCCCGTACGCCGGGCCCTGCCCCGCCTCGATCCGGCACCACTTCATCGCTGCCCCCGGACGGCCGCCGGGGTCACTCGGCCTTCACCCCGGCCGTCTTGATGACGCGCTCCCAGCGTTCGGCATCCTTCTTCAGCCACGCCTGAAACTCCTCGGGCGTGCTGCCGCCCTCGGTGATCGCACCGAGCGCCCTCAGCTTCTCCTTCGTCTCCGGCTTCGCGAGCGAAGCGCGCACCGCCTCGTTGAGCCGCTTCACGACCGGCGCCGGCGTGCCGGCGGGCGCGATGATGCCGAGCCCCTGGGTGTACGCCTCGAAGCCCGGAAAGCCCGACTCGGCCATCGTGGGCACCCCGGGATAGTCCGGGTGGCGCGTCGGGGTGCTGACGGCGAGCGCTTTCAGACGCCTCTGCTCCACCTGGTCGGCGATGCCGATCATCGGATAGAACATGAAGGTCACGCGCCCCGCCATCACCTCCGTGAGCGCCGGCGCGTTGCCGCGGAACGGCACGTGCGTCATCCTCGTGCCCGACAGTGTCTCGAGGAGCGCCCCGGCGAGGTGGGCCGAGCCGCCGTTGCCGGCCGAGCCGTACGACACTTCGTCCGGCTTCGCCTTCGCCGCCTTCACCACGTCCTGCACCGAGTTGAACGGCGAGTCGGGCTTGGTCACCATGACGAGGGGCAGCAACGCGACCAGGCTGACCGGCGCGAAGTCGGCGATCGGGTCGTAGGGCTTCTTGTCGGCGAGCAGGATCGCGTTCACGTTGTGCGAGAGCGTCGTCACCATGAGCGTGTAGCCGTCGGGCGGGGCGCGCTTGACCTCCTGCGTCGCGATGAGCGAGTTGGCGCCGGCCTTGTTCTCCACCAGCACGTTCTGGCCGAGCGACGCGGTCATGTCCTGCGCGACGACGCGTCCGATCACATCGGTGGGCCCCCCCGCGGCGAAGCCGACGAGCAGCTTGATCGGCTTGGTCGGGTAGGTCTGCGCGCTCGCCGATGCACCCGCGAGCGCGACGACCCCAACGACGAGTGCCCTGAACGCCCTGCTCATGCCGCCTCCCGCAGAAAGCGCGTCGCCATCACCTGGCAGCGCTTGATGAGCCGCGGCTCGTCCACACGGTAGTCGGCCACCGCGTTGTGAATGGTCCGCATGTTGTCCCACATCAGCACGTCGCCCTCCTGCCAGCGGTTCGCGTAGCGGTACTCGGGCTTCGTCTGGTGCTCGAACAGGAACTCCAGGATCTCGCCGCTCTCCTTCTCGGGAAGTTCGTTGATGCGCACCGCGTAGCCGGGATTGGCGTAGAGGCATCTGCGACCCGAGACCGGATGGACGAGAAAGATCGGGTGCGAGGTGGGCGGCTTCGCCGCGCGCTGCGCCGCGCTGAGCGGCGGGCGCGCGCTGCCCCTCTCCCGCCGCATCATCTCCCAGAACTTGTTGAAGTCGTGCAGCACCGTCTTGCCCTCCAGGCGGCGCTTGAGGTCCTCGGGCAGGCCATCGTAGGCCGCGCGCTGGTCGCAGAACTCGGTGTTGCCGAGCGGCTGGCCGTCGCGATGCGGAACCCTGATGCCGTACAGGATGTTGCAGAAGGCGTAGATCCGGCTGTACGACATGTCGGTGTGCCAGC
>Ga0335084_10004714_pt1 | contig 13439 bp, 15 predicted proteins | sample Lox_Sample_44_FD_206721 | JGI IMG/M metagenome (GOLD analysis project Ga0335084, IMG submission 206721) | Soil microbial communities from Loxahatchee National Wildlife Refuge, Florida, United States - Lox_Sample_4.4 | ecosystem: Environmental > Terrestrial > Soil > Wetlands | place: USA... | reverse complement strand
CCTGAAGAAACCCGACCTCACGCCGATCCGCCTCGCGATGGCGATCAAGGAGGCGATGATCGAGTCGGTCGAGATCTCGCGCGACACCCTCGGGCTGACCCAGCAGCTCAAGGTCGGCGAGATCGGCGAGCCCGCGGGGGCGGAGAAATCCGACGTCCCCGGTTACCGCGTGCTGCGCAAGATCGGCGAGGGCGGGATGTCGCGCGTGTATCTCGCCGAGCGCGACTCCGACGGCCTGCAGCTCGTGCTGAAGATGCTCGACACCCGGCTCGCGCGCGACCCGCAGTCGCAGGCGCGCTTCGTGCGCGAGTACAAGATCATCCAGCGCATCCAGAACGAGCACGTGGTGATGATTTTCGACCAGGGATTCGCCTCCGACAATCCGTGGCTCGCAATGGAGTACTTCCCGGGCGGTGACCTCTCGCGGCGGATCCAGAAAGGAATCAGCTCGATGGGTGCGCTCAAGATCCTGGTGCAGATGGCCGAAGCGCTCGATGCGGTCCACACCGCGGGTGTCGTGCACCGCGATCTCAAGCCGCAGAACATCATGTTCCGCGCGAACCACCGCCTCGCGATCCTCGATTTCGGGCTCGCGCGCGAGCTCGACGCCACGACCACGCTCACGCAGAAGGGCATGGTGATGGCCACCCCGCTGTACATGAGCCCCGAGCAGTGCCTCGGGCAGCCGCACGACGCGCGCGGCGACCTCTATTCCACCGGGGTGATCCTGTACGAGATGCTGACCGGCAAGCTCCCGTACGAGGGCGACAACGCCTCGGCGCTCGCCTACCAGCACGTCCACGGCGAGATTCCGCGGCTGCCGAAGCGGCTCGCCGGCTATCAACCGATCCTCAACCGCCTGCTCGCGAAGCGGCCGGACGCCCGCTTCCAGTCAGCGAGAGAGCTCTTCAACTTCATCGCGCATTAGCGGGTCGCACCCGCCTTTTCCCCTACCCGCGAAGGGGGAGAGCGGCCGTCGCATCGCCGCTATACTTCGCGCGATGGAAACGGCCTACCTGCAGCTCGTGCGACACGTGCTCGAGCATGGGCACGCCAAGAGCGACCGCACCGGGACCGGGACGCGATCGGTGTTCGGCTGGCAGATGCGGTTCGACCTCGCCGACCGCTTCCCGTTGCTCACAACGAAGAAGCTCCACATGAAGTCGATCGTCTACGAGCTGCTCTGGTTCCTGCGCGGCGACACGAACGTGCGCTGGCTGCAGGAGCGCGGCGTGACGATCTGGGACGAGTGGGCCGGCCCGGACGGCGACCTCGGGCCGGTCTACGGCTACCAGTGGCGCAACTGGCCCGGCCGCGACGGCGGCACGATCGACCAGATCGCGAAGGTGGTCGAGTCGATCCGCACCAAACCGGACTCGCGGCGGCACATCGTCACCGCCTGGAATCCGGCCGACGTCGACCGGATGGCGCTCCCGCCGTGCCACGCCCTCTTCCAGTTCTACGTCGCGGAGGGGCGGCTCTCCTGCCAGCTCTACCAGCGCAGTGCCGACATCTTCCTCGGCGTGCCGTTCAACATCGCGTCCTACGCGCTCCTGACGCTGATGGTCGCGCAGGTGACGGGCTTGAAACCGGGCGAGTTCGTGCACACGTTGGGCGATGCGCACCTCTATCTCAACCACCTCGAGCAGGCGCGCGAGCAGCTCGCGCGCACGCCGCGGCCGTTCCCGCGGCTCAGGCTCAACCCGGCGGTGAAGGATATCTTCGGGTTCGACTACGAGGATTTCACGCTGGAAGGCTACGACCCGCACCCTGCCATCAAGGCGCCGATCGCGGTTTAGCCGAGGCAATTTCTTTGCACCCCGACCGCAGGATCGGGCTTCTGGAAGGAGACGACTATGGCATCGCGAATTGGTGACGAGGCGCCGAACTTCACGGCGCAGACCCCCCAGGGACCGATCAAGTTCCACGACTGGATCGGCAACGGCTGGGCGATCCTCTTCTCCCACCCCGAGGACTTCACCCCCGTCTGCACCACCGAGCTCGGCTACATGGCCCGGCTCAAGCCCGAGTTCGACCAGCGCAACACCAAGATCCTCGGGCTTTCCATCGACTCGGTGGGCGACCACGAGCGCTGGGCGAACGACATCAAGGAGACGCAGGGTACGGCGGCCAACTACCCGATCATCGGCGACTCGAACCTGGAGGACGTGATCATCCCCGCCTCGGTGTCGGATGAGGACGCCAAGAAACAGCTCCCCGCCGGGTGGAAGGCGCAGCGGCCGTATCTGCGGATCGTCCCGCAGCCGAAGTAGCCGCCATGGCGCAGGCGATTCGCGGCAGGCCCGGCGGTGAGGCGCTCGCGCCCGCCGCGCTGCCGACACCGTGGGTCGAGCTGCAGCGCCACCTCGAGCGCCGGGTCGCGCGGCTGAACGAGGAGATCAGCCACTACCCGACCCCGATCGCTCGCTGCGACCAGCACCTCGCCGCCCTGCTCGAGCAGCGCACGGTGCTCTTCGAGCGTCTGCGCCGGATGGACGAGATCGGCGGCGCGCTCCGCGAAGCCATCGCGTTCCTCGATTCTCCGGCCGACGGCGTCGATGAGACGGAGCAGGCGCTGCGAACGCGGCTGAGCGGCGAGCTCTCGAAGCTGACGGGCTGACGGCGGAGGAAAAAAGAAAGGCCCGCGGGGAGGGGAGCGGGCCTGAATGGAGAGCTCTTTGAACTGAACCTTGCTCGGGGAGAGCTCTCCCGGGGACGGTGTGATCGTGTTGTTGTCCGGGCGCGCTTCGCGCCGTGGTTACCCTTTCGTGTCCTGCGGCGTCGGCCTCACTACGGCGCCGTCGGTAATCCTGACCGCTTCGCCCACCGCCACCGACGGGGGCAGCGCCTGTGAAAGCGTCCGGAAGGAGCCGTCGTCCATGCGCACCGTGATGCGATAGACCGTGCGCTTCGCGCCGTCCGCCCCGCTCGCCACGACGACGGTGCGGATCGCCTCGACGGTGCCGCAGCTCGCACAGGACGAGCCGGCGCCGAGCCTCGGTGCTGCATCGGGCCCCTTAGCCGACGCTGCCTCGGATCGTTCCGGGCTTCGCGCCGGGGCGAGCACGACGAGCGCGCCCAACCCAAGCAGCGCGACCGAGGCTACGGCTCCGGCGACGAGCAACTGTGGCCGGGTGCGCATCGTCGTAACCATTGCGGCTCCTTCGCTTCGAGCCGCTCGGTTGCAACCGCCGTGCCAGCGCGGAGAACCTGAACGGAATCAACGGTGTATGCCGGCGCGCCGAGCGCCTGTTGTCGCCCCGCCACGACGGCCGTGGAGCGGTTCGATCAGATTTCGCTCTCGATCTCCGTGTCGCCACGCGACGACACGGTGTGCGCTACTTGCGCGGCTTGCAGTAGTCGAAGCCGTCCTGCCAGCCCGCGACGTACTGCGCTTCGCCCTTCGGCCGCTGCGCGGTCTCGCTCGCGCGCACGGCCGCGCACCCGTCGCTGAAGCCGCGCCGGAACTCGGGCGGAAAGCCCGAGAGATTGACCGAGCTCGTCACCGTGGAAGGGTTCTGCGCGCCCGGCCGCAGGTTCGCGTCGCTCGCACACCCGGCGGCGAGGACGACCGCCAGGAAAAGGAGACCGCGCCGGCCGCTCATCGCTCGACGCTCAGCGTGCCGCGCTCGCGCTTGTCCCCCTTGAACATGCCCGGCTGGAGCTGGTGGCGCTCGAGCAGCTTGTAGAACTCGGTGCGGTTGCGCTGCGCGAGCCGCGCCGCCTGCGAGACGTTGCCGCGCGTGAGCCGCAGGATGCGCACGAGATAGTCGCGCTCGAACGCGCGCTTCGCCTCGTCGAGCGGCGTCAGGCCGACCGGCTCGCTCTTGAGCGCCGCGGCGACCAGCGCCGCCGGCACGATCGGCGAGGTCGCGAGCGCGACCGCCTGCTCGACCGCGTTCGCGAGCTGGCGGACGTTCCCCGGCCATGGCGCGGCGATCAGGAGCTCGAGCGCCTCGGGCGCGAACGCGCGCACGTCCTTGCCGTAGCGCGCGGCGGTCGCCGCCAGGAAGTGCTGTGCGAGCGGCACGATGTCTTCGCGCCGCTCGGCGAGCGCCGGGACCGTGAACGACACGACGTTCAGCCGGTAGTACAGGTCCTCCCTGAACTCCCCCCGCGCGACCCGCTCCTCGAGATTGCGGTGCGTCGCCGACACGATCCGCACGTCGACCGCCACCGACTGGGTGGCGCCCACCGGTCGCACCTCGCGCTCCTGCAGCGCGCGCAGGAGCTTCACCTGCAGCGCGACCGGCATGTCGCCAATCTCGTCGAGGAACACGGTGCCGCCGTCCGCCGACTGGAAGAGACCCTTGTGGTCGTAGCTCGCGCCGGTGAACGCGCCCTTGCGGTGGCCGAAGAGTTCGCTCTCGAGGAGCGGCTCGGGGATCGCCGCGCAGTTCACCGCGACGAACGGCGCGTCGTGCCGCTTGCTCGCGCGATGGATTGCGCGGGCGAGCAGCTCCTTGCCGGCGCCGCTCGCGCCGACGATCAGGACGCTCGCATCCGACTGCGCCACCAGCCGCGCCCGCCGCAGCAGATCCTCGATCTGCGGGCTCGCGGTGACGATCCCCGCACGCCACGCCTCCGCCGCGCCGGCCGGGGACGACGACGAGAGTTTCAGTGCCTGCTCGACCTGCGCGAGCAACTCCCGCGACTCGAACGGCTTCGGCAGGAACCCGAAGACGCCGCGCCGGGTGGCGTCGACCGCCTCCGGGATCGTTCCGTGCGCGGTGAGGATGATCACCGGCAGGGTTGGCGCGGTGCGCTGGATCGCCTCGAACAGCGCGAGGCCGTCCATGCCACCCATCTTGAGATCGGTGACCACGACGTCCGGACGAGACACCGCGATCACCGCGAGCGCGCGCTCGCCGCTCTCGGCCGTCTGCGCCGAGTAGCCGGCGGCGGTCAGCCGCAGGGCAAGGAGTTTGAGGAGGTCGGGGTCGTCGTCGACGACGAGAACCGTCTTCTGCATCGGGTTGGCGTTCATGCGCGGTACAAAACCCTCGTACGCGAAGGGGGCGACCCCCCCCGTATGGCCCCCCCTTTGTTTATCCCCGTCACTACCGGCCGTGCCGCGAACGAGCGCGTCCGCCGGTTCATGGTTTTCGCGGCGGAGGCGTCTGGCCTCCGCGCTCGATGAGCTCCTTCTCGATCGAGCGCAGCTGCTCGACCTGGTCCTTCAGCTGGTCGGCCCGCTTCTGGGTCTTCAGCCGGTCGGTGACCTGAGCGTGCACGAGGCCGGCGAACTGCCGGAGCGCGCCGCTGCCGGAGGCGACCGGCTCGAGCAGCTGGGCGGCACGGGCGTCGTCCTGCACTGCGCTGCCCGGAATCGCGTACACCAGCGCGAGGCGCACGCGGCTCGCGTTCGAGCGCTCGCGGTTGAAGACTTGCGTCGCGGTCGCAAGCTCGCGCTTCTGGTCTTCCAGACCGAGGCCTGCCACGCGCTGATAGTAACTCAGAAGCTCCGCCACCTGCCGTGCCTCCTCTGCTTCGGCGGTCGGCGCGGGCGGCGGCGACGGAGCGGGCGTTGATGGCGCGGGCACGGCGGGAGCCGGCGGCTGGGTCGGCACGGTCGTGACCGGCGCCGGCGGCTGCACCGCCGTGCAGCCGGCGAGCACGATCAGGGCGAATGCCGCGCGGCGCTTCACGCGCCCGCCTCTTTGCGCGAGGCGACCTGCGGCAGCACGAGGCGAAACCGCCCGCCCGGCCCCGCCAGCGCCTCGAGGGTGCCGCCGTGCGCGACGGCGAACTCGCGCGCAATCGCGAGCCCGAGCCCGCTCCCCTTCACGCGCGCGCCCGCCGGCCGCTCGCCCTGGAAGAACCAGTCGAACACCTTCTCGCGATCGCTCTCGGGCACGCCCGGCCCTTCGTCCGCGACCTCGAGCGCGACGTCGCGCGCGCGCGCCGCGACCTCGACGCGCACCGTTCCACCTTCGGGTGAGTACTTCACCGCGTTCGACAACAGGTTGTCGAGGACGACGCGCAGCTTCTCTTCGTCGCCGAGGAGCGGCGCGGGTTTAGCGTCGAGCGCAAATGCGATCGAGCGCCCCGCGGCGTTGAGCTTCTGCCCGTCGATCGCGCCCTGGGCCACCGCCGCGAGATCCACCTTGGCGAGCTTGAGCTGCTCGACCCCGGCGACCGCGCGCTGATAGTGCAGCAGGTCTTCGATCATCCGCTGCAGGTGCACGCTGTTCGACTGCAGGATCGACACGATCTCGCGCTGCTCGCGCGTCACCGGCCCGGCGGCGCCGTCGGCGAGCAGCTCCGAGCCCTCGCGCAGCGCGGTGAGCGGCGTCTTCAGCTCGTGCGAGACGTGTCGCAGGAACCGCGCCTTCTGCTCCTCGACGGCCGCGAGCCGTCGCCGCAGCCATTCGAGGCGCTCGCCGAGGTACTCCAGGTCGGCGGGCCCCTGCACGTCCAGCGCGGCGCCGAAGTCGCCGGCGCCCAGCCGGCGGATCGCGCGATCGAGCTGGCGGATCGGGCGCGCGATGAGGAACGCGAACAGCGCCGCGATCGCGAGGCCGAGCGGAAACGCCGCCGCGAGCTCGACGAAGAGCGCCCGCTGCGTCGCCGCCGCAGTCGCGCGCATCCGGTCGACCTCGCGGTCGATCAGCAGGTTGGACTCGTTCAGGACGTTCTTCGCGAGGCCCGAGAGGTCCACGTACCCCTCGATCAGCTTGCGGCGGTCGGCGGCCTGTGCCGGCTGCGTCGACAGCGCGTCGTAGAGCGCCTGCTCCTTGTCGATGGTGCGGTTCAGCTCGGAGAGCTGCAACTCGTCGAGCGGCAGGAGCGAGAGCTCGCTCGTCGTGCGCTTGAAGTTGGCGCGGATCTTGACGTAATCGTCGAGCAGTCCGGCGTCGTCGAGGATCACGTACTGGCGCACGACGCGCTCCATCGACAGCGCCTGCTCCATCAGGAGCCGCGAGCTGCGCGCGGCCTGCGCCGCCTGGTCGACCGCGCTCTCGCTCATGCTCGCGAGCCGCTGCATCGAGATCGCCGCGTTCACCAGCGCGACGACGAGCGGCGCGGCGACGACGACGAAGCCGATCAGCAGGAGCTTCAGGAACGACTTCGGGTAATAGAAGTTGGCGAACTTCAATGCCGGCGGGAGCGCATCCTATAATCGGTCGCTCCATGATACAGGTGCCGCCGCCGGCGAGCGCTGTCATGCCGTGGCCGTGGACCGAGCTGATGGGGGACTTGCGAGCGAGACGTACGGCGGGCCGCGCGAGGGTGCGGAGCGCGCGGCCGGTCCGTTGATCCATGCCGGTCGTCTCGCTCGTCGCAGCGCTCGCCCGCAACCGCGTGATCGGCGCGGGCAACCGCCTCCCCTGGCACCTGCCGGAGGATCTCAAGCGCTTCAAGCGGCTCACGACGGGCGCGCCGGTGATCATGGGCCGCAAGACGCACCAATCGATTGGTCACCCGCTCCCCGGGCGGCGCAACATCGTCGTCACGCGCGAGCCCGGTGCGCGCTGGCCCGGATGCGAAGTCGTCCATTCGCTCGACCAGGCGATCGCGTCGGCGGGCGACGCGCCGGAAGTGTTCGTGATCGGCGGCGCCGAGCTCTACCGCCTCGCGCTGCCGCGCGCCGACCGGCTGTACCTGACGCTGATCGATGCCGACTACGCGGGCGATACCCTGTTCCCGGCGTTCGATCCCGCAGAGTGGCGCGAGACCGTCCGGGAGCCGGGCGCGGGGTTCACGTTCGTGACCTACGAACGCGCCCGCTAGCCGTCCCGATCGCCGGGGGCGTCCCGCTTTCCGGCGAGGCAGATCAAGGTCTCGAGCCCGAGCGCGCACACGGTCGCGCTTGCGCCCTTGTGCGCAACGACCTCGAACTCGCAGATCGTGAGCGTTTTCCCTGGCTTCTTCACCCGGCCGGTCGCGACGAGCCGCTCGCCGTCGGCGGGGGCCATGAGGTTGAGCTTGAACTCGACCGTGAGGATCGAGCTGTCCGCCGGGAACAGCGTGTACGCCGCATAACCCGCGGCGTTGTCGCCGATCATCGCGACGATCCCGCCGTGGACGAGGCCGTGCTGCTGGGTAAGGTCCGTGCGATACGGCAGCTCGATCGCCGCGAGGCCCGGCCCCACGCGCACGAGCGTTGCGCCGATCAGCTTCATCGCCGCCTGCCGTTCGAAGCTTGCGCGGACGCGGGCTTCGAACGCGGGATCGGCTGGCAGGAACCGCATCGGCCGACCCGCGCCGGCGCTACAGCAGCCTCACCTCGGGCAGCGGGAAGCCGTTGAAGCACGACGCGTACGCAGTCGTGTACGCGCCCGCGTTGCGGATGTAGACGAAGTCGCCGCCCTGCAGGTCGGCGGGCAGCTCCTCGTCGCGCAGGATGACGTCCACCGAGTCGCAGGTCGGCCCGGCGATCGTCCATTTCACATCGGGCCCGGCGCGGTCGGTGCGGAGCTTGTACTTGAGGCCCTCGGCGGTCTCGATGATCCCGCCGAAGAGGCCGGCGTCCCAGTACATCCAGCGCGTGCCGTTACGGGTCGCGGTGCCGACGACGCGGCACACGAAGTAGCCGGCGTCGGACACCAGGTAACGCCCCGGTTCGGCGATCACCTCGATCTCCGGCGGGAACGCTTCGAGCGCGCGGTTCACGACCTCGCCGATGACCTCGATCGAAGGAATCGGCTTCACGTGCCGCACCGGGAAGCCGCCGCCGATGTTGAGCAGGCGGGGCTCGAGGCCCGCCGCGACCATCTGGTCGAAGACCGCGCGCGCCTTCTCGAGGCCGACCCGCCAGTTCTCCGGGTTGCGACACTGGGAGCCGACGTGGAACGTGACGCCGGCCAGGTTTGCACCGAGGCTCGCCGCGGCCGCGATGAGCTCCGGAATCTCGGCCGCGTGCGCTCCGAACTTGCCGGCGAGCGGCCAGTCGGCGCCGATGTTGGGCGTGTCGATCCGCAGGTACAGCTGCGCCTGCGGCCGGACTGCGTGCATCTTGCGCAGCTCCTCGACCGCATCGACCACGAACCACTCGACGCCCTTCGCCGCGGCGTCGCCGATCCACTCGCGCGACTTCATCGGGTTCGAGTAGAAGACCTGCGCCGCCGGCACGCCGAGCTCGAGCAGGAGATCGAGCTCCGCGGTGGATGCGATCTCGAAGCGGGCGCGCTCCTCGATCAGTACGCGCAGCACCCTCGGGTCGGGGTTCGCCTTCACCGCGTAGTGCGGCCGGACGCGCGGCATCGCCGCTACGAACCGGCGCGTCTTCTCGCGGATGATCCGGCTGTCGATCAGGAGGAACGGCCGGTCGTAGCGCTCCCTGGCGGCGGCGCGGACGAGCTCGAAGTCGAGGCTCGTCTCGGGGTGGGTATCGAAGAGTTGCTCGGGCCGCTGTGGCGCCCGGGTTCGGGTCGGGGTGGTCTTCCTGGGTGCGACAGCTCGAACAGGCATCAAGGTCTCCGGGGTGCGAAGCTAGGTCACGGGTACGTCGCGGTCGCAGAATGCGACCCCGTACGACTTCCTCTCGCCTGTCATGATGAGCTCCTCTTCTCTTGTGACGGCCCGCACCGTCAAAGAAAAAAGGCCTCGCGGCCCGGGGAAAAAAGCCTTTCGGCCCAACGATGTGCGCGCGACTATATACCCCACCCCAGGGGGGGTCAATAGATCGGGCAGGGAATTCGCCCGGCGCGCGCGCCGGGTTCAGCCCGGATTACGTCCCACGAAAAACGCGCCGTTCGGATCCGCAGTCGGCTTGATGCCGGATTTCTCGAGGCCCTGGCGCAGCATGTTCATGTGGCCGTCGTTCAGCCGCATCGTCGGGCGGCGGAGCGGCCCACCGTTGAAGCCGTTGAGCCAGCCCTGGAACTTCCAGAGCATGCGGTGCAGAAAGAGGGTCTGCGACACGTAGGCGTTGGCGGCCTGGTTGGCCTTGCGCGCCGGGTGGATCTGCCAGTAGAGGCGCGTCGCCTCGTCGTACCGCTCCGCCTGGAGGAGGCGAAAGATCCGCGGGATCGTCGGCCCGAAGTACTCGGTGTTGCTCGTCCCGCTGAACCGCATCGGCGCGAGCTGAGCGAGCGGCACCATGTCGGCCTCGAGCGGGCAGGTGACGACGATTTCCTTGCCGAAGAGGCGGTGGCACTCCACGAACCCCATGATGCTCGGCATCCCGCCCTCGGCCTTGACCGCGGCGACGTTCGGGCAGTCGTTGATCAGCCGCCGGATGACCGCCGACTCGATATCCGCGGGGTGCACGCGGTCGAATCCCCAGAGCGGCACCGGGAAGAGCATGACCGCTAGGCTGGTCGCGTCGCAGAAGGCGCGCGTGTAGTCGTAGATATCCTGCGCCGACGTCGGGTAGAAGTTCGGCGGATAGGAGAGCAGGATCAGCTCGGCGCCGTTCGCCTCGGCGATCCGTACCGCCTCGAGGTTCTCCTCGAGGTCATTCCAGCTCGCGTGGTGGATCAGCATCAGGCGGCCCTTCGCCTCGTCCGCCGCCCACTCGAAGAACTGACGGTACTCGTCGAGCGTGATCGCCACTTCCGAGACCAGCAGGGTTCCGGCGAATCCGTACTCGATTTCGAGCCGGAGGTCGTGGCGGATGCCCTGCTCGTTCAGCCGCTTGAGGTCGCGGGTGTAGGAGGGAATGACGACGTTCGCCACGCCCCGCAGGTGCTCACGCGCCCATTCGCGCGCTTCGTGCCGCTTGTACCGTGCCATGCGCTTCCCTCCGGTTACAGGTGTTTGATCTCCAGGCGCGCGTCGAGCTCGGGGGCGAGGCCGAGCTTGATCGCCGCCCGATAGGCCATCTCTCCGATCACGACGTCCTGGATCGCGGCACCCACCGACTTGTACATCGGCTGCCGGGCGGCCGCTACCCGTGCGTCCACCTTGTGGGCGACGAGGTCGTTGAGCGTCGCGAGCTTGTCCTCGAACGCCACCCCCGCCGCCCTCGCCGCCAGGAAGTCGCCGGTTTCGTTCACGACCTCGTGGACCGCGTCGCAGACGATGAGGTCGCAGACCTCGATCGAGCGGACGTCGAGCTCGCGCTGCTCCGGGACCGTCGAGCCGACCGACACGAGGACTACGCCCGGTGCGAGCCACGCGCCGTCGAGGATCGGCGTCTCGTCGCGGGAGCGCGCCGCGGCGACGACGAGGTCCGCGCCGGCCACCGCGTCGGCGGGGCTCGCGACCGCCGCGCAGGGTACCCGGAGTTCGCGCTCGAGCGTCTGTGCCGCGCGCTCGCGGTTCGCCGGGTTCGGGCTGAAGAGCCGCACACCCCGTAGCGTGCGCACCGCCGCGAGCGCCCGGACGTGCGCCTGGGCCTCGTCGCCGCTCCCAAGTACGCAGAGCGTCGCCGGACGCCGCGGCGCCAGCCGGTCGACCGCGACCGCCGAGGTTGCCGCGGTCCGCAGCGCCGTGATGTGCAGGGCGTCGACGAGCGCGACCAGCTCGGCCGTCTCCTGGTCGAAGAGCGGCAGGAGGTAGGTGACCTGGCGCGCTCGCGCGACGCCGAACACCTTCGCGCCCATGCAGCGCGTCCCCGGCGGGGACGAGACGAGGCCGCGGATCGAGGTGCCGTTGCCGCGGGCGACGGCCCGGACGCTCGTCTGCGGCGGGTGCGGGACGGAATAGGCCGCGCGCACCGCCCGGATCATCTCGCCCCAGTCGAGCACCGCGGCGGTAGCCGCCGCGGACACGAACACGGGCTTGCGGCTCATGCGCTCGCCCCGCGCGGCCGCTAGTTCGACATCGACTGCAGGATGTTGTGCCCGGTGCGCTCGATGTGGGCCTCGAGCAGCCGGCACGCCGCCGCCCCGTCGCGCGCGAGCGTCGCCTCGGCGATCGCGCGGTGCTCCGCAGCCACGTCGCGGTCCGGCTCGTGCGTGGTGAGGAACAGCCGCCGGTAGCGGTAGTTCATGTCGTGGAGCATGTTGCAGAACTGCAGGAGGATCGGCGAGCCGCAGCCGCGGATCAGCGCTTCGTGGTAGGTCCGGTGCCAGACCTCCCACCGGTCGAGCTCGCGACCCTCCCATCGCCGCGTCTCGAACTTGCTCAGCCGGTGGTGGGCCGCGAGGAGGTCGGCCTCCCAGCCATCGTCACCCCGCTCGATCGAGGCGGCGAGCGCCATGCTCTCGAGCGCAGCGCGGGTGCGGATGATGTCGGCCAGATGGCCCCGCGAGACCGGCGCAACCCGAAACCCGCGCTGGTCCTCGGTGGTGACCAGCCCCTCGGCGAGCAGCCGCGACAAGCCCTCGCGGATCGGGCTCCAGCTGACGCCGAACTCCGCCTTGATCTCGTCGAGCCGCAGCTTCGCGCCGGGCTTTTTTTTCCCGCTGAGGATCTCCGACCGGATCCGGTCGCTGATCGCCGTCGCGAGCGTCACGCCCGGTTGCGCGTCGGCGGCGGAGTTCTCCAGCACGGCCTGCTCCTGACCCTTGGTCATGCAGCCTCCCGGTCAGAGCTTCTTGTGGGTACTGTCGCAGTACGGCCGCTTGCCGGAGCGCTTGCAACCGCAGAGATAGACGGTCTCGTCCTTGTCGTGCGTCCAGATCACCGGCTGGATCCCGGTCTTGCTCATCGTGTGCGAGCCGTCGCAGAAGGGCTGCGACTTGCTCAGCCCGCAGGCGCACCAGCCGTACCGATACGTGGCCATCAGCTCCACCCGGTAGGGGCCTTTCTGGGCGATTTTCGGTTCCTCGTCGGACATCTGGCATCTGCCTCCAGTGAAAGCGATCGGCTCGTGTTTTCGTTCTTTCGATTGACAATCGATTCGAATGTACCTTATCGTAATTTTGTCCGGTTAGCCAGTGGTAGGAGGAGGCCATGCAGGCACGAGCCCAAGTCAACGCCGATCCCGAGCAGGTCGTCATGCTGCATACGAACGAGATGCCCTGGGAGCCCACCGCGCATCCGGGCGTTTCGCGGAAGGTGCTCGAGCTGGTGAACGACCCGAAGAAGGGCCGCGAGACCGCGCTCGTCAGGTTCGAGCCGAACGCGAGCATGCCGACCGAGGTGCTGACGATGCGGATGGACGTGTTCGTCCTCGACGGCACCTACTCGGACGGGCACGGTGAGTACGGCCAGCACACGTTCGTCCGCAACCCCGCGGGCACGCAGCACACGCCGAGCTCGCGTACCGGCTGCGTGCTCTACGTCAAGTGGCGCGTGCCGATCCGACCCAAGCGGCCCGACACCCGCATGGTGATCGACGCGAAGACCACGCCGTGGACGCCGTTCCCCCACCGCGGCGCCGACGTGCTGCACCTCTACCGCGACATGCACGGCATCGAGACGTCGCGGTTCGGTTTCGTCCACCCGCAGAAGAAGATCCCGACGCACAACCATGCGATCGGGGAGGAGACCCTGATCGTCAAGGGCTGCCTCAAGGACGAGTACACCGCGTACACCCCGGGCGTCTGGTTCCGGATGCCGATCGGCATTCCGCACGCGCCGTACACCGAGGAAGAGGGGTGCAT
>Ga0335084_10004713_pt1 | contig 13439 bp, 14 predicted proteins | sample Lox_Sample_44_FD_206721 | JGI IMG/M metagenome (GOLD analysis project Ga0335084, IMG submission 206721) | Soil microbial communities from Loxahatchee National Wildlife Refuge, Florida, United States - Lox_Sample_4.4 | ecosystem: Environmental > Terrestrial > Soil > Wetlands | place: USA... | reverse complement strand
CCGTCGCGCGCCATCACAGCACGCTCGCGGCCAGCCGCGCGCTCAAGCTAAGTCAATCGACGGTGCAGCGTCGCCTGGCCGAGCTCGAGCGGCGGATCGGGCGTCGGCTAGTGAAGCGGCACCCGACGGGCTACCGCCTGACGGCGCTCGGGGAGGAGATGCTTCCTTACGCCGAGCGCGTCGAGCAGGCGGTGCTTGCCTTCGAGCAGCACCTCGATGCGGCCAAGCGCGACGTCCTCGGCGTCATCCGCGTGACCTGCCCCGAGCCCCTCGTCTACCGCATCACGCAGTCCTCGCTGCTCGACCGGTTCCATGCCCGGTACCCGGGGCTACGGGTGGAGTTCGTGATGAGCGACAAGTATCTCGACCTCGCGAAGGGCGAGGCGGACGTCGCCTTGCGCTCGGGCGACACGACCGACGACGAGCTCGTCGGGCGCAAGATCGCCGACTCGCTATGGGCCGTCTACGCGAGCCGCAGGTACATCGAGCGGCACGGCAGGCCGGACCGGGTCGAAGACCTCGAGCGGCATTCGCTCGTCGGCTTCGACGAGACGATGGCCAACCACCGCGCCGCGAGATGGCTGCGCGAGGTGGCGCCGAACGCGAAGATCGTCGCGCGCAACACTAGCGTGCTCGGGGTGGTCTACGCGGTGAAGTCGGGGGTGGGGATCGCTCCGCTGCCGACGGCGCTGGGCGACGCCGAGGAGGATCTCGCGCGCGTGCTCGGCCCGGTTCCCGAGCTCACGCGGATCTGGCGCCTCCTCGCCCATCCCGATCTGCGGCGCACGCCGCGGGTGTCGGCGTTCTTCGATTTCATCACCGGGGAGATCGAGGCGCTAAAGCCGATCCTGACCGGATAGGCCGGTCGGGCGCCTCCGGTGCGTCACGTCTTCCTGGCGGCGATGCGAACCCCGCCCAGCTTCCCATCGACGAACAGCCCGACGAAGTGGCTGTAGGCACGATCGTATTCGAGAAAGCGGGCCTCGCCGAACTTCGCGACGGTCGTGTCGCGCAGGGAGCGATACATCTCGAGTCGACGGACGAGGATGTCGACCCACTCGCTCGACAGGTCGACGCACTGCTCGATCGCGCACGAGCGCTCCCGCAGCAAGCCGACGTACTGCTCGGCGAACGGAGGCCCCGGGATGAACATCCCGGCCAACAGCCGGCGCTCCTCTTCCGCGCCGAGGTCGGCGAGCGAAACGATGTCCGTAAACGCGACCATGCCGCCGGCCCGGGCGACGCGCACGCTCTCGGCGATCAGTGCGCGCTTGTCCGGGATGTGGCACCCGGCCTCCTGGCTGATGACCGCATCAAAGGTGGCATCGGCGAACGGCAGCGCCGTCGCGTCGCCCTGCCTGAACGCGACCAGGTGATCCAGGCCGACCCGTCGCGTCAGACGCGTTGCGCCCTCGACCCGGCTCTGGGTCAGATCGATGCCGGTCACCCGGCATCCATATCGATGGGCGAGCCAGCGGGCGGGGCCGCCCATCCCGCTGCAGACATCGAGCAGGTGGTGTTCCGCGCGCACCCGCGCCGCTTCGGCGAGTGTCTCGACCGCGCCGGTCCCGCCATAGTGATCCTGGTCGAAGTCCTTCAGGTCGTCTTCCGATAGCGCGGGGGTGTTTGCGCCGCGCGCCGTGACCTTGGCGAGGATTTCGTCTTCGTTGATCGGATGCGTGTCGTAGAAGCCGACCACGCCGATCGCGTGCGATTCGTTCATGGCTTCCGGCTCGTCACCGCCGCCGCCCGCAGCGCCGCCGCGACCTCGCGCAGGTGCCGCATGCTGTGGACGGCGTGCACCGAATCGACGTTCGCGAGGAGCGCCTTGACCCCGGCCGCCTTCGGCTCGAATCCAGTGAACCGGAGCAGCGGGTTGAGCCAGATCAGGTGAGCGCAGGAGCGGCGCAGGCGGGCGATCTCCCGCGTAAGCAGCGCGAGATCGCCGCCTTCCAGGCCGTCCGTGACGAGTGCGACGATCGACTTGCGGCTGAGCAGCCGCCGCGACCACTTGCGGTTGAACTCGGCGAGCGACTCCCCGACGCGCGTGCCGCCGTCGAAGTCGCGCGTCGTCGCGCACACCGCCTCGACCGCGCGCCCGACGTCACCCGTGCCGAGGTGCCGCGAGATGTTCGTCAGGCGGACGCCGAAGAGGAACGCGTGCGTGCGCTTGCGCCGCGCCCCGATCGCGCAGGCGAAGTGGACGAGCAGCCGCGAGTAGAGCTGCATCGATCCGGAGATGTCGCAGAGGAGCACGAGCGTCGGCGTCTCCTCGCGCGGCGAGGAGCGCGAGAACGCCATCATCGCGCCCGCGCCCCGCACCATGCGCGGGAAGCTGCGCCGCCAGTCGACGAACCGGCCGCGCGCGTCGCGCCGGCGCCGCCGCGTCCGGACGAGGTCGAGCTCGTACTCCAGCGCCTCGAGCTCGCGCTTCGCCGCCGCGAGCTCGTCGGCGCTCATCTTGTCGAAGTGCTTGTCCGCGAGGATCTCGGCGTCGGAGGCGCTGTCGCGCTGATCGGCCGGTTTGCCGTCCGTGCCGCCGTCGGCCTCGGCTGCGGGCAGCTCGCCGCGGACGTCGATCGGCGGCTCGCGTCCGGCGTCGTCGCCTGCGCTCGGTGCATCGTCGCGCCGCCACACCACCAGCTCCCTGACCGGACGCTGTCCGGTCTCCCGGCTCCAGAACGACTGGAACGCGAGATCGAAGATCGACTTGTGCTCGGGACGCGTCACGAGCGTCGTTGCGAGCGCCCAGTAGAAGTCGGGCCGCCGGCGCACGCCGACGAGCTCGGCCGCCCGGACGCTCTCCACGATCTGGCTCGAGCCGACCGGAACGCCCGCGCGCCGCAGCAGGCGGCCGAACTCGACCATGTTGTCGAAGAGCCGACCCGCCATGCGCAGCGCTAGCCGGGGGCGGGTGCGGCCGCCGTCCGCGCCGTCTGCAGGATCCGCTCCGCTTCGGCGCCGCGTACCCGCACGAGGTCGTCCTGGTACTTGAGGAGGATGCCGAGGGTGGTCGCGATCGCCTCGGGATCGAGGAAGAGCTTGTCGAGTCGCGCGAGCGCTTGGACCCAGTCGAGCGTCTCGGAGACGCCGGGCAGCTTGAAGAGATCGAGCTTGCGCACTTCCTGCACGAAGCTCACGACCTCGCCGGCGAGCCGCGCCGGGGCCTCGGGCACCTTGCGGCGCACGATGTCGAGCTCGCGCGCCGGCTCCGGATAGTCGACCCAGTAGTAGTAGCAGCGGCGCTTGATCGCGTCGTGGATCTCGCGCGTGCGGTTCGACGTGAGGATCACGATCGGCGGCTCCGGCGCCTTGATCGTCCCGAGCTCGGGGATGGTGACCTGGAAGTCCGACAGGACCTCCATCAGGTACGCCTCGAACGGCTCGTCGGCGCGGTCGAGCTCGTCGATCAGCAGCACCGGCATCGCCCCGTTCCGCGGCGCGAGCGCCCTGAGGATCGGGCGCTCCAGCAGATAGTCCTCGCTGAAGATCTGCCGGTTGAGCCTCGCTTCGTCGCCGCCACGCCCCGCCGCCTCGGCGAGGCGGATCGCGAGCATCTGGCGCTGGTAGTTCCACTCGTAGACGGCTGAGGACTGGTCCATGCCGTCGAAACATTGCAGCCGGATCAGCTCCCGGCCGAGCCGCCGCGCGAGGACCTTCGCCGTCTCGGTCTTGCCGACGCCGGCCTCGCCCTCGAGAAACAGCGGGCGCTTGAGCTGGAGTGCGAGGTAGATGCTCGTGGCGAGCCCGCGGTCGGCAAGGTAGTCCGCTTCGCGCAGCCAACTGATTGTTTCGTCGATGGTCGACGGGAGCATGGGCACTCCGATGCTGTGCGGTCAAGTGTACCCGGTCGCGCGCGTCGGGTAAGCCGCGCCCATCTCGGGCGTCATGGCACGTGCGGCGCTGTCACTCGCGTCATCTCGCTGCCGCGTCGCAGCACGATACTGCGATTGTCAAAGCAATCGCGGAGTGCTTTACTGGCCGCCTCCGTCGTGCGCGCTCCCGCGCACGATCCCCGGCCGATTCAATCGCGAGATCGTTCGCCCCACCCGCCGCAACCCGCCCCGCGCGAGGAAAGGAGTCACGGCATGAAACCCCCAGCATTCGAGTACGTCCGAGCGACGAGCCTTGCCGACGCGCTGCAGGTGCTCGGCCGGCACGGCGGCGACGCGAAGGTCCTCGCCGGCGGCCAGAGCCTCGTCCCGATGATGAACCTGCGCGTGGTGCGACCGGCGGTCCTGGTCGACATCAACCGCGTGCCCGACCTCGACTACGTCCGCGTCGACGGCAAGGAGCTCGCGATCGGCGCGCTCGCGCGGCACAGCGCGCTGCACGACTCCGAGGTCGTCGCGCGGTGCTGCCCGCTAATGAGCGAGGCGTACCGGCACGTCGCGCACAAGCCGATCCGCAATCGCGGCACGATCGGCGGCAACATCAGCCACGCCGATCCGGCCTCGGAGATGCCGGCGGTGCTCGCGGCGACCGGGGCGACCATCGTCGCGAAGAGCGCGAAGGAAGAGCGCCGGATCGCGGCGAAGGATTTCTTCGTCGGCCCGATGCAGACCGCGCTGCGGACGGGCGAGCTTGTGACCGAGATCCGCATCCCGCTCGCCCCGGCGGGGCAAGGATGGGGATTCGAGGAGGAAGCCAATCGCAAGGGCGACTTCGCGATGGCGGCGATCGCCGCGACCGTGACGCTCGCCGGCGGCGTCTGCTCGCAAGCGGCGCTCGCCGTCGCCGGGATGGGCGACCGGGCGTCGCGGCTCGCCGATGCCGAGGGCGTCCTGGCGGGTAAGCCGCTCGATGACGCCCAGATCGCGAAGGCGGCGGCGCTCGCGCGGAGCTCCGTCAAGCCCGACGCGTCCTATCACGCGGACGCCGAGTTCAAGCGCGACCTCGTCGCGACGCTCGTCGAGCGCGCGCTCAAGGCCGCGCGGTCCCGCTGCAAGTAGCGCACGGAGGAGATGCCATGTCGAAGTCCGTCACGGTCAACGTCCGCGTGAACGGGAAGGCGTACACGCGCACGGTCGAGCCGCGCATGCTCCTGTCCGATTTCCTGCGCGAGGAGCTCGAGCTGAAGGGGACGCACGTCGGATGCGAGCACGGCGTCTGCGGCACGTGCACCGTGCTGCTGGACGGCCAGTCCGCCCGCTCGTGTCTGCTCTTCGCGGCCCAGATCGACGGTGCCGAGGTGCGCACGGTCGAGGGCCTGGCGCAGAACGGCGCGATGAGCCCGCTGCAGCAGGCGTTCTGGGAGAAGCACGGGCTGCAGTGCGGGTTCTGCACGCCGGGGATGCTGATGGTCGCAACCGAGCTGCTCGAGCGCAACCCGAATCCGTCGCTCGAGGAGATCCGCGAGGCGGTGTCGAGCAACCTGTGCCGCTGCACCGGCTACTACAACATCGTCGAGGCCGTGCAGGCGGCGGTGGCCCTGAGCAAGGAGGCCCGCAAATGACCGCGTACATCCCGAAGCACATCCCCGCCGAGGGCTACATCCCCCCGAGCCGGCAGCGGGAGAAGCCGAAGTCCGACTACAAGTGGATCGGCAAGAACATGAAGCGGGTCGAGGACCCGCGGCTGCTCACCGGGCAGGGCGGCTACATCGACGACGTCAAGCTGCCAAACATGGCGCACGCGGCGGTGCTGAGGAGCGATCGCGCGCACGCGCGGATCAAGCGGATCGACGTGTCGAAGGCCGCCGCGCTTCCAGGCGTGCTCCTGGTGATGACCGGCGAGGACGCGAAGAAGGTCACCGGGCCGACCGCGCAGTTCGCGAGCCCGCCGGTGGTGCAGTACTGCATCGCCGTCGATCGGGTGCGTCACGTGGGCGAGGCGGTCGCGGCGGTCGTCGCCGAGACGCGCTACATCGCCGAGGACGCCTGCGAACTGATCGCGGTCGAGTACGAGGACCTTCCGGTCGTGATCGATCCCGAGGCGGCGATCAATTCGACCGGGGACGCGGTGCTGCACCCGGAGCGCGGGCCGACCAACCTCGCGTACCGCAAGACGTTCAGCTTCGGCCCGGTCGCGGACGATTTCGCGAAGGCGGATCTCGTCGTCGAGCGGAAGCTGCGCTGGCCGCGCTCGGGCGGGCAGCCGCTCGAGACGGTGGGCGCGGTGGCGGACTACCAGTCGGGCACCGGCAAATTCAACGTCTACGCCAACAGCTCGTTCGTCAACTACGTCGGCTGGCTCGTGGGCGCGTCGCTTGGCGTCCCGGCGCACAAGTTCAACCTGATCCCGGTGACCACCGGGGGCAGCTTCGGCAGCAAGCTCTTTCCGCACAAGGTGCTCACGCTCACCGCGACGCTCGCGCGCGCGTGCGGGCGGCCGGTGAAGTATCTCGAGGACCGCATCGACAGCACGACGAGCTGCGACAACCACGGCTCCGATCGCCTCTATCGCTGCAAGCTCGCGCTGAAGAAGGACGGCACGATCCTCGGCCTGAAGTTCCAGGTCATCGACGACTACGGCGCGTACCTCCAGTTCGGCTACGGCACGCACGGCAACTCGCTGTGCCAGATCGTCGGTCCGTACCGGATCAACAGCGTCGAGATGGAGCTCGTCGCGGTGATGACGAACAAGTGCCAGCAGGGCGCGTATCGCGGCTTCGGCTCCGAAGTCACGAACTGGATGATCGAGCGCATGGTCGACGCGGGCGCCGACGCGCTGAAGATGGATCCGTTCGAGATCCGGCGGAAGAACCTGATCCAGCCCGACCAGTTCCCGTACGTGATCCCGTCGGGCAACGTCTACGACAGCGGGAACTACCCGGCGGTCATGGACGAGGCCGTGAAGATCGCGAACCTCGAGAAATGGAAGGGGATCCAGGCGAAGGGGCGCGCGGCGGGACGCTGTATCGGCATCGGCGTCGCGAGCTGCCAGGAGCGGAGCGTGTTCAGCGCCACCGAGTTCTGGTCGCTCAATCCGACCGACAACCCCGGCTTCCAGCTCACGAGCTCGCCGGAGAGCACGCAGATCCGGATCGACCCGACCGGGTGCATCCAGGTCACGCTCGGATCGCCGTTCTGGGGCAACAGCCCGGAAACGATGGCGACGCAGATCGTGGCGGAGCAGTTTCAGACCGATCCGGCGAACGTCAACATCGTCTACGCTGACACGAACAGCGGGTTCAACTCGACCGGACCGGGCGGGAGCCGCTTCACCGTGATGATCGCCGGCGCGATCGTCGGCGCGTCGATGAAGCTCAAGGAGAAGATGCTCCGCATCGCCGGCAAGATGCTCGAGGCGAAGCCGACCGATCTCGAGTTCCGCGAAGGGAAGATCGGCGTGAAGGGCGTGCCGGGGATGGAGAAGACGATCGGCGAGGTCGCGATCTTCGCGCACTACTTCCGGCTGAGCCTGCCCGACGGCGACGAGTACTCGAGCGGGCTCGAAGCGAGCTACGTGTACGACCATCCGCTCACGACGATGCCGGCGAACGACCGGTCGCACCTCGGGATCTTTTATCCGATCATGGGCCACATGTGTCACCTCGCACTGGTCGAGGTCGAACCGAAGACCGGCAAGATCAAGATCCTCGACTACGTCGCCGTGCACGACGCCGGAACGGTCGTGAATCCGATGACGCTCGCGGGTCACATCCGCGGCGGCACGGCGCAGGGGATCGGCAGCGCGCTCTACGAGCACTTCTACTACGACGAGGCCGGGCAGCTCCTGACCGCGACGTTAGTCGACTACCTGATCCCGACGCTGCGCGAGATGCCGGAGCAGATCCGCGTCGGACACGTCGAGACGCCGTCGCCGTTCACCGAGTACGGCATCAAGGGCGGCGGAGAAGGCGGAAGGATGGGCGCGCCGGGTGCGCTGTCGCGGGCAGTGGAGGATGCGCTCAGCCCGTACGGCGTGAAGATCGACGAGCTGCCGCTCACGCCCAGGCGGGTGCGCGCGCTGGTGCGGGCGAAGGAGCGCTAGGAGCGGGGAGCCGGATCACCGGACGCGCCGGCTGCGGCGCGTCCGCTTCAGGTCACCGCCGCACCGCGCTCGATCAGCAGCGCGCGCAGCACGGACCGGTGGCAGTGAGCCTCGTCTTCGCAATAACAGCCGACCGAGAAGTTGGTCGTGTGGGAGAGGGCCACGAGGAGATCGAGCGTCGGCCTGTTCTCCGGCGCGGTAATCTCGGCCCGGTACTTCCTCTTGAAGCGCTCCCAGTCGCGCTCGGTCTTCGCGCCCTGGCCGAGCTTGACGGTCGCGGCGCTGGGCGCGAGGGTCGGCAGCCAGACGTCGTAGAAGTTCTTCGACGAATAGTCCCTCTTCGCGACCCCGCGCGGCGGGCGCCTCACGGTGCCGAGGCGGAGGCCCTCGCCGGGAAATCGGTCGGTGCCGAGGCGGATGATTCGGACGGCCATTGAAGAATCGACTCCTTTGGTGCTACCCGACGGCGGGGCCTGGCGGCTGGGGCGGCGGGGCTTCAGCGGTACTTGCGCTCGATTTCCGCAAGGAACGCCTCCGATAGAAGCGCGAAGCCTCGCGCGGTGAAGCGGATCGGTTGACCGACCTCGATCTTCAAGACCGCCTTGGCCGGGGTGTAATTGATCGTCTTGTCGGCGCTCAGCACGCCGTTGTTGGTCATCATCGAGGCGCACAGCATCCGCACCTCGTTGAGCGGATTGCCGTCTTTCCCTTCGGCCGCTCGAAGCCTGTGGACGAAGTGGGCATCCAATGCGATGAGCAGATTACCGAAGTAGAGCGGCTCGAGTGCGTCGATCGCAGTTCTGACCGGCGAGGCGCTTCCGGCGGTGCCGCCTTTGGCCGCGGCCACGAGATTTTCGTAGGCGGAGACCTGAAGGGCGATTCTCGAACGGCATGCGTCTACGTATGCCTTGCTGTAGGTGCTGGTGGCGAGCACGTTGAGCGATCCGCCGCGGGGTCTAACCCCGTTCCAGGAAGCCGGAAATGGCGGCATTGACAACGTCGGGATCGGTGACCGGCCCCATGTGCCCGAGTTCTTCGAACTCGACGACCTCCACCCGGGGAAGCGTCGTTGTCAGCAGCCGGGCGACGCCGAGGGACGACGCCGGAGAGTCCTTCCCGATCATGAAGAGCACTGGAACGTCCAGCGCGGCAAAGGCCTCCAGGGGAGTTGGTTCACCGAGCAATGCGCCTGCCCACCCGCGAACATTGACGATGGAACTGGCTATGGGGCCCTTGCGAGGTTCGGGCGTGCGTGCCCAGGCGCCCCGGCCCATCCAGAAATCGATGAACCACTCCGCTGCCCTGGCGGGATCGCCGGCGTCGAGCGCGGCGGCGGCGCCGGCGACGGCCGCGCGAATGCCGTCGGCCTCGTTCGGCGGCGGTGACTCCGCGTCCAGCAATGCGAACAAGGTCGGTTCGTACAAGGCCAGCGCGCGGACACGATGCGGTCGAGCGAGCGCAGCAATGAGCGCCACTGCAGCGCCGTACGAGTGTCCGACCAGCGCAAAGGGGTCTCCAGCCAGGGCGAAGACCGGCTCGAGGAGCGCAACCTCGTCGCGGAGCCCGAGGGGCCGGTCCGTTGGCCACGCGGGACCCTTGCCCGCGCCGTACGCATCCGGGGCCAGCACGCGGAACTTCGGCGCCAGGACTTCCATCAGCGCACGCCACTGGCTCGAATTGCTCGCGTTCGCGTGCAGACAGACCACGCCGCGACCTGCACCGGCTTCACGGAAGAATGGGGTCAGCCGCTGCATCAGGGATGCTCGGGCATCGAGTGAGGCCTAGGTCGCAAACGAGCCCCGAATCGGTGATATGGGTTCGTCCGTCTGCCGCAGCAGAAACGCCGATTCAGGAGCCCCGGCGCGCAATCTTGCGAGCCAGTCATCCGGGTCGTATTCGACGCCGATCGGATTGGCGCCGAAGTGCGGGCTCGCCATGAATGCGTTGGCCTCTTCATTCGAACCGTAGCTGTCGACCTGGAACTCCATCTGGTTGCCGTCCGGATCCGCGTAGTACATCGACACCGTAATGCCGTGGTGGATGCACCAGTAGGGCCTGATGCCCTGCGCCTTGAGCTGCGCATAGTTCTCGAAGAGGTCGTTCAGGGAGGCGTAGGTGTACGCGACATGGTCGACACCGATCATTCCGCGGCGATCCGCCTCGGTACCGTCGGGTCGCAGGATGTCCAGGTTGACGAATGCGAAGCGGTGGTGCTCGCCGTCATAGGTCAGAAAGGCCAGCGCCGGGTTCTGATGCTGGATCCTGGCGTCGAAGACCACCCGGTACCAGTCGAGCATCTGCTCGAAGCGGCGGGTGCGGTAGACGACGTGAACGAACTTGGCGGGGCGGATGCGTGACATGCGTTCTCCGTTGCACTGATCGAGGCTATATAACACGGCTGGCCTTCGTCGAAGGCCGCTGACTCATGTCCTCGCCAGCCGTCTACCGGCGTATGTCCACGCCTTCGAGTACTCCCGGATTCACGACATTGATGGGTTTGCCGGCCGCATAACTGACGATCTGATCGAACACGTCCGAGAACTGAACTTCGTACTCGTCGCGTGTGACGTATCCGATGTGCGGCGTGCACACGACGGTGTCCATTGCGAACAACGGATGACGGGTGTCGACTAGCGGCTCCTCTTCATAGACGTCGACGGCGGCCATGCCCGGACGCCCGAATCGCAGGGCGGCGATCAATGCGCCGGGCTCGATCAGCGGAGCGCGACTGGTATTGACGAGCAGGGCCGTCGGCTTCATCCGGGCAAGGTCGTCCGCGGTTACGATGCCACGCGTTGCCTCGACCAGGCGCATGTGGAGCGAAATGACGTCGCACTCCGAAAAGAATGTCTCCTTGCCGGGCGGCACGGCATAGCCGTCGCTTCGCGCGCGCTCGAGTGAGCTCTCGCGCGCCCACACCAACACGTTCATCCCGAACGCCTTGCCGTAACCGGCAACGACGCTTCCGATCCTGCCGTAACCGTAGATTCCCAGCGTCTTGCCGTGCAGGCTGTTGCCAACGCCGATCTGCCACTTGCCCGCCTTGAGCGCGGACATCTGCTGGGGGAGTTGGCGCATCGCCGCGAGCACCAGCGCCCAGGTAAGTTCCGCGGCGGCATACGACGGACTGCCCGGATGCTGGCTCGACGAAACGATGACGCCGCGCCGCGTGCAGGCGTCGATGTCGATGTGCGGATACACGCTGCGCTGGCTGATGAGCCTGAGCCTGTCCAGTCGATGGAGCAGCGGCGCACGGATCTCGGTCCGTTCGCGTATCAGCACCAGCGCTTCGGTGTTCCGCAATCGTTCGGCCAGCGCATCGACATCCTGGACGTGATCGTTCCAGATCTCGATTTCGTGGCCTGAGAGCTTCCTGAAGCAATCGAGCGTGCGAAGGGTGTCGTGATAGTCGTCGAGGATCGAGATCTTCATAGCTGCTACCGGGGATCAGGCGAATCAGTTCTTCCGGCTCCAGACCGCGATGTGCTGCCAGCGGATGTGAGTCATCGTCTCTGACACTGGGCGCTGCGTGCACGCTGCGGGTGCTGCGCGGGCAGCCCGATCTCCCGGCGTTTCCCCGACATCCGCTAAATGTGGATCTGGCGGCCGCCGCCGAAGGCCCAGTTCTCCCACTGCGTTTCCTTGAAGCAGACCATCACGTGCTCCGGGTCGAGGCGCGGATCCCGCGACAAGCCCATCATGATATCCGCAAGGATCTTGCGTTTCACCTTCACGCTCCGGCCGACTGAGAGCAGGATCTCGATCAGCACGAAATCCTCGGTGCGCGGCGAAGCGAGGTCCGGATACTCGCCGTCATAGCGGAAGTCATCGGCGTCGAGTTCCAGCACCCTCTGGAAGCGATCCTTTTCCGGGACGCCCGAGGCGACCAGCGCGGCGTGGACCGCGCCGAGCACCGCCGATTTGAAGGCCGCGGTCTTGGGCTTGCGTACGGTAAGCGTTACGAGCGGCATGGCGTCCCCCGCTCAGCGTACCGCGGAGGTCGGGGTGCGGGCCGGTGACCACAGGCGGGCGGCGACGCGATGCGCAAGCCGCCGCACCTGCAGGTCGAACACGATGGCGAGCCTCGCCAGAGGGTCGCGGACGTGGTCGGCGCGCAAGCGGCGCGCCTCCCGTTCGAGGTCTTGCACTTCCGCCAGCGCGGGATGCGGCGCGTTGGCGCGGGATACGGGTGTGCTCCGGTTCATGGCCTGCTCCTTTCGCGTGGTTGACAGCGCCACTCTAGGACCTGAGAATGCATTTGTAAAACGAATTGTTTTCGTACCAGTCATTCAGGATATTCATTCATCATGCCTGCCGCCAACCTCGAGATCGACCTGCTGCGCACCTTCGCTGCTATCGCCGACACCGGCAGCTTCACCGCCGCCGCGGAGCTGGTGGCGCGCACCCAGTCCGCGGTGAGCGTCCAGGTCAGGCGACTGGAGGAGATCGTCGGCCGCAGGGTATTCGAGCGCACCAGCCGCTCGCTCGCCCTCACCCCCGCAGGCGAGACCCTGCTCGGCTATGCCCGGCGCATCCTCGAGCTGAACGACGAGTCGGTCCGGAGCATCGTGGAGGCGCCCGTCGCCGGCGAGATCCGCCTGGGCATCACCGAGTATTTCGTTCCGAACGAGCTGCCGGCGATCCTGGCGCGCTTCGCGGCGGCCTATCCCGGCGTGCACCTCGAAGTGCGCATGGGGCTCTCGCGGGACTTGCGCGAGGAACTCGCCCAAAAGGAGTTCGACGCCGTCATCGTCCGCCTCGCGCCGCGCGAACGCGACCAGGCGATATGGAGCGAACCCCAGGTCTGGGCGGCGCGGGAGGGATTCGAGCCCGAGCGAAGCGCGGTGCTGCCACTGGCGCTGCTGCCCGCTCCGTGCGTGCTGCGCGAACACGCGCTCGAATCGCTGAAACGGCTGAAGCGACCCTGGACTATCGCCTTCACCGGCTCCAGCATGGTGAGCGTGCAAGCCGCGGTGCGCGCCGGGCTCGGCGTTTCCATCCTGCCGCGCTCATCGCTGCTGCCGGGCATGCAGATGCTGCCGAAAAGCAGGAACTACCCCGATCCCGGCCGGCTGGAGGTGGGCGTGCTGCGCGGCGCCGGTGCGCGCGCGGATATCGTGGCCGCCCTGGAGCGCGTCATCAGAAAGACCCTGGACGTGCTGACGCTGGCGCGGCCCGCGGCCTGACGGAGTGTTGAAGAACGGAGCAGCCGCAGATCGACGCACCCCGGTCCTTTTCATTGTGCGCCGAGCATGGGCGCGATCTTGGAGGTGCAAGCCCGCCCACGAGTAGACCACTGCGAGTGAAGCGAAGCGCAACCGCGCGAGGGCGAGCGAGCGTGGGAAGGAAGCGCGGAGCGAAACCGCGCGCCGAGGTACACGAACCGGATCTGAGGCGATGCCGAGCAGGGCGAGCGGGCAATGGACCGCGAAGCGGTAGTGGTCAAGGCTCAGGCGGGGTAAATCCGGCGGCGGTGCGGGGCGGGATCGCGTTCTTACCTGGGG
>Ga0335084_10004711_pt1 | contig 13445 bp, 13 predicted proteins | sample Lox_Sample_44_FD_206721 | JGI IMG/M metagenome (GOLD analysis project Ga0335084, IMG submission 206721) | Soil microbial communities from Loxahatchee National Wildlife Refuge, Florida, United States - Lox_Sample_4.4 | ecosystem: Environmental > Terrestrial > Soil > Wetlands | place: USA... | reverse complement strand
GGCGCGGCTGCACCGCGCGCTCGCGCAGTTCATGCTCGACCTGCAGACCCAATCGCACGGCTACACCGAGTGCTACACGCCGTACATCGTGAACCGCGAGATCCTCGAGGGCACCGGGCAGCTGCCGAAGTTCAAGCAAGACATGTTCTGGGTGCTCCGTGGCGGCGACGAGGAGCAGGCAGAGCAGTACCTGATCTCGACTTCCGAGATCCCGCTCACCAACACCGTGCGCGAGCAGATCCTCAAGGCCGACGAGCTGCCGCTGAAGCTCACCGCGCACAGCCCGTGCTTCCGCTCCGAGGCGGGCAGCGCGGGCCGCGACACGCGCGGCATGATCCGCCAGCACCAGTTCGACAAGGTCGAGATGGTGCAGGTCGTGCACCCCGAACGCAGCAACGCGGCGCTCGAAGAGATGACGGGCCACGCCGAGCGCGTGCTGCAGGCGCTGGAGCTGCCGTACCGCGTGGTGCTGCTGTGCGGCGGCGACATGGGCTTCGGCGCGGCCAAGACCTACGACCTCGAGGTGTGGCTGCCCGGGCAGAACACCTACCGCGAGATCAGCAGCTGCTCGAACTGCGAGGCGTTCCAGGCGCGCCGCATGCAGACGCGCTTTCGCAACGCGCAGGGCAAGACCGAGCATGTGCACACGCTCAACGGCTCGGGGCTGGCCGTCGGGCGGGCGCTGGTGGCGGTGATCGAGAACGGCCAGCGCGCCGACGGTTCGATTGCACTGCCGGCCGCGTTGCGGCCGTACCTGGGCGGCGCCGAAGTGCTGCGCCCCTGACGGGCTGGGCTAAAATCGCCGCCCCCGCTCGTCGACCGCGAGCGGGCGCAAGGCACGGAGAGATGGCAGAGTGGTCGAATGCGCCGGATTCGAAATCCGGTTCACGGGTTCTCCCGTGACGTGGGTTCGAATCCCACTCTCTCCGCCAGATGGCTAGGAAGCACGGGACTTCGCGGCCCGTCTTCGTCCCAACCCCCCAAAGCATCCCGCAACGAGACGGCGACGGACCTCCTCTGTTCGTCGCCGCATGAAAGCAGGGGGCGGCCCCAAGAAAGCTTGCTTGGCGTCAATGCCGATCGCCGTTGGCCGGGCTAGATTGCCATCGCGCTGGAGGAAGTGGCCATGAAGAACGCCTTGGCGGGAAGACCACGGACAACTCGAACCGCTGCACGAAACGACTGCCGGGGGTGGTTCGGTCGCGCCGGTTCATTGGTCGCGCTCGCCATGGCCTTGGGAGGGTGTGCGTTCGGTACGCGAGAGGCCACACTGCGATATCCGCCCGTCGCGGAGCCTACGTCGGGAACTGCACAGGCAGCGACGACGCAGCTGCCGTCCGCCAACAGGGGAGAGATCGCGTTGGCCCCGTTCGCCGACGCGCGTAGCGACAAGTCGCGGGTCGGATCGGTACGCAACGGGTTCGGCATGCAAACCGCCTCGGTCGTCACGAAGGACGACATTGCGGCGTGGGTCACGACAGCGCTCCGGACCGAGCTCACCAACGCGGGTTACCGCGTCGTTGACGGCGCAAGCGGCACCGCGTCGGGTCTGCTCCTGACAGGCGACCTCACCCATTTGTGGTGCGACTCGTATTTCAACTACAACGGCGAGGTGGCACTGGACGTTCGTTTGCGTGCAGCGGGGCAAATGCTGATGAACAAGAAGATCGAAGGCAACGGGTCGGCAGGCACGAACTGGGCCGCGACCGCGGAGGCCTATGGTCAGACGCTGGCACTGTCGCTGGCTGACGCACTGAAGAAGCTCGTCGCGGAGATCGACAAGGTGGCGGCCGGCCGCTGATCGAATCGGCTTGCGAGCGGGGCACATCCACCCTCCACAGCATCGCAGCGGCGTCGGCCGCATTCACAGCCGGATCGCCCCGGAGACTCGCGAGCGTTGCAGGTGGCCTCGCGATGACTGCCTTGATCTGCGACAAGCCCTGATCGCGTCGAGAGGGCGCGCATTTGCAACGAGTCAAGGTCTTCGCCGCTCAGCAGGCGTACACGGACAAGCGTGGATGAGCCGATGGGTGTTGTCTGCGGAGTCGGCGCGGCGAGGGCCGAAGCTGCGCACGGCCAATCAGCGTCTGCCGCTCTGTTGGCGCTCGGGACCCTGGCGCTGGCGCTGGGCATGGTCGTGTACACGGCCGACCGCGATCCAGCGGGCGTGGCACTGCTGCCGAACCTCGCAGCGCTTCACACGGGCCCCCTGTTCGGCGTGATCGGGTCCTGGGTGCCGAGCTTCGTCCATCCGTTTGCCTTCAGTCTCTTCACAGCCGTCGCTGCCGGGGCCTCGGCAGCGGCCGCCTATCGCGTTTGCGCCGGGTGGTGGGCCGTCGACGTCGTGTTCGAGGTGGCGCAGCATCCCCACGTCCGCCCGGCGATCGTGCAGGCGATGCATGACTTGAATGGCAGTCCGTGGTCGCGATGGCTGACGCAGCCATTGACGAACTACCTGCAGGCAGGAACCTTCGATCCGTGCGACCTCGCCGCTGTGACGGCGGGCACGCTGGCCGCCGCAGGCGTCGTGTACTTCTTCATCGGTCGGTGGTCGGGCCCACCTGTCGGCCCGAACCTCGACGCTGAACCGAGCGACTCGCCGGCCGGCGCGCGAGCCGATGCCGAGTCGTCGCGTGTCCGGCGCTGCAATCGCAGGCGCTGACATGCGCGACAGAGAACACGGCAGTTCGTTTCCCTGGCGGCGCAAGCTGCTGGCACTGGTCGTGGCGGTCGCGGGCGTGGTGGCCATCGTCGGCAGTGGCGGTGGCGGGGCCGGCTCGGGCGGCCCGCTGTGGGTCGAGACCGACGTCAAGGTCGCCGATGTCGATGGCGACGGGCTGGCCGACGTGTTGACGCTGGCGATGCGTAGCGACAGCTATCCGCAGCGCCAGGGTTATCTGATGCTGTACCGTCAGACCGCGCCGGGCACCTTTGCCGCGCCGCTGGCGACGATGGTCGGGGTCTACCCGTGGCGCGTGGCCGTTGCCGACATCGACGGTGACGGTGCGGTCGATCTCGTGATCACCGACCCGGACGCTCGTGTCACCTGGCTGTTGCTGCAAGATGCGACAAACCGCGGGCACTTCCTCGCGCCCCAGGCGCTCTTCAGTGGCTTTTCGTCGTATTCGGCGGTGATCGCCGACCTGAACGACGACGGCGTGCCCGATGTGGCGGGTACTCACGGCACGGGCACGGGTTGGGCCATCACCGTGCGCTACCAGGATCCGGCGCAGCGCGGTACCTTCGGTCCTCCGGTGGCCATCCCGATGCCGGCAAGTCCATCCGAACTCGCCGCGGGCGATGTCGATGGCGATGGCCGCACCGATCTGCTCGCCTACTCGTACACGACCGGGGGCAGTGCTGCCGATGACCCGGTCGCCGGTCTGGTGGTGGTCTTTCAGCAACCCGGCGGCGGTTTCGTGGACTCCGGTGTCCTCGCGTTGCAGGTTGGCCTGAACTCCGATCGCGTGGCGATCGCCGACGCCAACGGCGACGGCCGCCCTGATCTGCTGGCCTCGCTGACACCATGGAGCGCGAACTTCAAGGCTCGGACCCTGACGGTGCCGCAGATCGGCCCGCGCCAATTCGGTTCGCCGGTCGTCACGTCGCTGGCCGACGTGCAGGGCATCGACGATGCCGTGTTCGCGGACCTGACCGGCAGGGGGCCCGTCGACGGTGCCGTGGCGGGCTTCTGGCCGGAGTCCGGCGGGGAATTGGCACCACCGAACATCAAGTCAGGTGCGACCTTGCTGCTCAACAACGGCGGCGGGGGCTTTGCGCTGGCGCCCAGGGTCGACCTGCCGATCGCGGCCTCCCGCATCACGGCCGGCGACCTCGACGGCGACGGCCGCAACGATCTCGTGCTGTACGGTGACGAGCAGGTCATGGTGATGTACCAATCCACGACGCCGGGTGTCTTCCTGCCGCCGCGTGCCTTGCGATGATCGCCCGCAGTCGGCAACCAGCCTCAAGCGCACCACCGGCCGATCGGCCCTCCGCCTCGCCACCTCTTCGAAGCGCGCCTCGTCGAGCATGCGCTTGGAGCCGAACCACAGCAAGCTACCTGTGGCAAGCAGAGGACGGCGCACGACCGCCCTCGCGCACATTGGTGTTCGCCCCGAGGTAGACCAAACGGCCCTCTCCGCCACCCCAATCGCACTGCATCCAGAGTTCAGCCGCGATCGCCCCCGGCGGCATCACCGCCGGGCGGCGGCGCAGTTTCCCCCAGGTCGTTGCACACCAGCACCTTGACGAACGAGTGCGAGTGGGCAGGAAAGTCGTGGTGGCTGTGGTCCGGCTTGTCGATCTCCGTCGACTCGACGAGGCGGCGGCCTGGAAGACTCCGCTTGAGGAAGCTGCCGTCACGATCGGGATACACGTCGACGATCCGATGGCATTCGGCCACCGGTGTGTGTTCGGTGAACATCAGCACCTGGATCAGGCCGCCCGGCGCGCTGGCCTTCGCCAGGCGACTGAGCACGGTGCGCTGGTCCGCGGGTGCGAGGTAGTGCAGCATGCCGCTCGAGATGATCACGTCGTAGTGCCCGCGCGGCACGTACCTGCGCGCATCGGCGTGAATCGCATTGACCCGAACGCCGGCTTGCCGCGCGAAACGCCCGATCTTGTCCGCGCCGACCGCGGTGCCTTCCACGGCATCCACCTCGTAGCCCAGCCGTGCCAGGCGGATCGCGTCGCTGCCTTCGCCGGCGCCGAGGTCGAGCGCGCGGCCCGGGCGGCGCAGCCTGAGCAGCCTCAGCAACGTCTTCCACGGCTCGGGAAAGTGCGCGGGGTCGGTCGAGTCCCGATTCGCATGGTGCCAATAGCGCGCATGCCGGGCATAGGCTCGCTCGAAGAATTCCAGCGCCGAGCCGACGTCATCCATGGTGATCGGGGAGGTCGACTCGGATCATTCCAGCACGGTGGGCAGCGCACGCACGAAGGCCAGATCGGCGTACAGCGCCGACAACTCCCGGGCCGCGGCCTCCACGCCGGGCGCGCACAGAGTCTCGCGCGCGCCTTCGACGCCGATCTCGGCGTAGGCAGGCAGCAACTTGCTGAAGAACTCCCGGTACTGCATGCCCGCGAAGCCGTCGATGGTGACGTCGCTCCTCCAGCTGCGGTGCGTCGCCGGCGCAATGGCCTGCAGTCGCGCGTCCAACGTCTGGACGAACGTCTCCTGCCAGCCTGCTGCGCGCGACGGCGCCTCGGCCAGACTCAGCAGTTCACGCTCGCCGTGCAGGCGCAGATTGAGCACGACGACCTTCAAGGCGGCCTCGAGCATCGCCGGCGACAGAGGTTGCGACAGGGCTCTGCGGGCGGCCGCCAGTGCCTGCCGCTGACGGATCGCACAGAGCTCGGGAACCGACCAGGACCCCAGCTCCACCTTGGCTGCAATGCGATGCTGCAGGTCATTCAGGCTCAGCGTCATTTCGACGGTGAAGATCCGGAACACGAATCCTTCCCGGCTCGGGTCGGCGTAGTAGTAGCGCACGTCGGCGACGGGCTTCGGCGTGTGCCACCAGGTCTCGGCGAGATTCAGTTCCTCACGGATCTCGCGCTGCGCCGCATTCAGCCAGGCCGCTTCGGTCATCTCCCCAAGTCCCTTGCGCGCAGGCTTCCCAGTCGGCAGGTCGGCGACATTGACATAGCCGGTCAGGTTCGACAGCGTATCCAACTCGCGCCGCGAATTGCGCGACGTGCGCACCTGCAGCAAAGGGCGCGCCCGGCCTTGTGCATCCCTGAACCACAGCAGCGCCACCACCACCGCGAGCAAGCTGCCGCGAGACCGGCCCTTGAAGGTTTCGCCGCGCCGCACGGTCTGCTGCACTTCGTAGCGGCCGTCGATCGGCTGCAGGGCCACGATCACCTCGTCGATGATCTCGCTGGCACGCACGATGCTCTCGAAGGAGGCCTCGTAGTACGACACCTCCTTCGTCAGCAGGAAGCTGTCGAACTCGAGATACAGGCGCTCGGGGGCTGCCCGCCCGGGTGCCAGATGCGCCACCTGCGCAACCCGTTGGCCGCCGGCGTACTCGAAGAGCGCCCCGACGAAGGGCAACATGTGCCTGTACGAATGCAAAGACCAGTTGCGCGCGCGTGACTCGTTCTCGAGCCAGTGAATCAGCTCGTTCCGACGCTGGTTCGCCGCGAGCTTGCGTTCCCGCCGGGCCTTTGCGGAGTTGGCCATGCGTTCGTCATGGAGCAGCGAGAGCAGCCCTTCGTCGAGTGCGACGACGCGCAGCTGCTGCCACGGATCGGCGCCCGCGGACTGTCGGCGCCGCATCGCCTGCTCGAGCAGGCCGACCAGCCGATCAAGCGTGACACCCACGATGGTGACCTTGGACGCCTCCGACATCGCCTTGACGAATGCCGCTGGATCGTTGCCCCAACGCAGCGCCACCGACCCGGATGCCCGGGCAGTCGTCGAGGCTGCCTTGCCGGTGCCGTCGATCGAAGCGTGCAGCGCATCGACGAAGCGGTCGAGCGTCTCGCCGCCGAGCAAGCCCTTGGCGTCGGTGGTTTGCAGTTGCTGCGCCTGCTCGAACCAACTGCGCTTGCTCGGTGCGGGTTCCACCGCGGGGTCCAGAAGGTGCAGCCGCAGCGGGTAAATCAAACGGCGCCCGGTGGCGCGTTCGCGGGTGACGAAGGCCGACCACTCGCGGTGGCACCAGTCCGACTCGAAGTATGCCGGCGACAGGCACGCCACCATCACGCTGCTGCTCGCGGCCGCATCGCGAAGCCGGTCGGGCCACACGTCGCCGGGCTTGATTTCGGCCTGATCGAAGAAGATCCGGGGCTGCCGGCCCAGCCGTCGCGTCAGCGCCTCGCCCAGCACGCGCACGACGCGTTCCACTGGCGGGTCGCGATGGCGATCCGCGCTGGCATAGCTGACGAACACGTCGTGCACAAACCCGCCCATTCGCCGGCCTCGGCCAGCGCGGCCAATTTACAGCACGATGCACCGGGTCGCGCGGGTCCTCAAGGCCGCACGTTCACGATCAGAGCCTCAACCGCACCACCGGCCGATCGGCCCTCCGCCTCGCCGCCTCCTCGAAGTGCGCCTCGTCGAACATGCGCTTGGAGCCGAACCACGAGCCGTCGCGGCCCGACGGCTCGTCCTTGTCCACCGGATACGCCTCGAGCAGCCGCACGCCGCGCCGGCGCGCGTACGCGATCGCGCCGGCGAGCAGCTCGCGCGCGACGCCCTGCGCTCGGTGTTCCGACGGCACCACGAAGCAGACGATCGACCACACCGGCTCGTCGTCGACCGGCTTCATGACCGGCGAGTTCGCGAGCTTGGCGTAGTCCTGGCGCGGGCCGAGCGAGACCCAGCCCACCGGCGTCCTGCCGCGGTAGCCGATCAGTCCCGGCGGCGGGTCCTGCGCGGCAAGTGCCTTCAGCGCGTTCTTCGCCCGCGCGCGCTGGTCGACGCCCGGGCGCGTGAGCGCACCCTTGCCGCTGACGCGGTAGTACATGCACCAGCAGCCGCGCGCGACCGAGCACCCGCGGGCGTTGAACACCGCCTCGAGGTCGGGCCAGCGTCGCGGCGTCAGCGGCCGCACGGCGATCGTCATCTTCGGTTCAGCAAACTGCTCTTCACTGCGGGCCTTTACGCAAGTTTACGGTCGCGCAGTCCGCGCGGCCGGCGGCCGTGGCGTTGGCCAGGGCCAGGCCATCGAACGGGAGATGGACATGGGAGCCGGAGTGATGACGGCCGCCGATTCGCGGCCGCTGCAAAGTGACCTGCGCGTCACGACCGCAGCTCGTTCGAGCGCGGCCCCGGCGGCCGCCGCCGTTGCCGCGGCGCAGCTGCTGGCCGCGTGCGGTGGCGGTGGCGGCGACGGCGGCGGCACTGCGCCGCCCACGCCGGCCGACGCCGAGGCGTCGCGCTTCCTCGCGCAGGCGTCGATGGGCGCCAGCCGGGCGCAGATCGATCACGTCAAGGCGGTGGGCTTCGCGGCCTGGCTCGACGAGCAGTTCGCGATGCCACTGCAGGGCACGCGCTGGGACTGGCTGCTCGCCAACGGCTTCGCCGACCCGGCCAACGTCAACACGCAGGCCGGGTTCGATGCCACCACCTGGCGCAAGCTGCTGGCCTCGCCCGACACGCTGCGCCAGCGCGTGACGCTGGCGCTGTCGGAGATCCTCGTGGTCGGCATCGACGGCCTGGTCAACGGCGGCGGCTGGCGTGCCTTCTCGGCCGCGGCGTACCTCGACCTGCTCGAGGCCAACGCGTTCGGCACGCTGCGCAACCTGCTCGACCAGGTGTCGCGCAGCGTGCCGATGGGGCTGTACCTGACGTTCCGCAACAACCCCAAGGCCAACGCCGCCAAGGGCACGTCGCCCGACGAGAACTACGCGCGCGAGCTGATGCAGCTGTTCACGATCGGCCTCGTGCAGCTCAACGACGACGGCACACCCAAGTCACCGCCCGTCGAGACCTACGCCCAGGCCGACATCACCGGGCTGGCCCGCGTCTTCACCGGCTGGAACTGGGACCTCGCCGGCGGCGACACCTCGACGCCCGACTACCAGCGCCGGCCGATGATCCAGGTGCCGGCGAATCACGAGTTAGGGTCCAAGGTGTTTCTCGGCGCCACGGTCCCCGCCGGCACCGCCGGCGAAGCGAGCCTGCAACTGGCGCTCGACGTCATCCACGCACACCCGAACGTCGGGCCGTTCTGGAGCCGGCAGCTGATCCAGCGGCTGATCACCAGCAACCCGAGCCCGGCCTACGTGAAGCGCGTCGCTGCGGTGTTCGCCGACGACGGCAGCGGCGTGCGCGGCAACCTGCAGGCGGTGATCCGCGCGATCCTGCTCGACGACGAGGCGCGCGGCGCGGCGGGCCTGGGCTCGCCCAACGCTGGCAAGCTGCGCGAGCCGATCCTGCGGCTGGCCGGCTGGGCGCGGGCGTTCGGCGCGTCGTCGGCCAGCGGCGCGTGGGCGGTGCCCAACACCAGCGACCCCGGCACGCGGCTGGCGCAGAGTCCGCTGCGCTCGGCCTCGGTGTTCAACTTCTTCCGCCCAGGCTACGTGCCGCCCAACAGCGCGATCGGCAACGCCGGTCTGGAAGCGCCGGAGTTCCAGCTCACCAACGAGTCGTCGAGCGTCGGCTACATCAACTTCATGCAGCGCGTGGTGGCCAACGGCGCGGCGCTGGGCGACGTGAAGGCCGACTATTCGAGCCTGCTGCCGCTGGCCGACGACGCGGCGGCGTTGCTGGCCGAGCTCGACGTGGTGCTGGCCGCCGGCCAGATCTCCGATGGCACGCTGTCGTCGATCCGGGCTGCAGTCGGCTCGATGCCCGCGGGCAGCGATGCCGCGCGCAACAACCGCATCTACGCCGCGCTGACGATGGTGCTCGCCGCGCCCGAGTACCTGGTGCTGAAGTGAAGGAGCCGGCGATGACGCACATCCACTCGCACGCCTCGCGCCGCGCCTTCCTGCAGCGGCTGTCGCAGCTGTCGATCGCCGGCGCCGCGACGCCGTGGGCGCTCAACCTGGCGGCGATCGGCGAGGCCGCTGCAAGCACGGCGACCGACTACCGCGCGCTGGTGTGCGTGTTCCTGTACGGCGGCAACGACTACGGCAACACGCTGATCCCGTACGACGCCAACCACTACGCGCAATACCAGGCGCAGCGGCCGACGCTGGCCTACGCGCAGGGCGCCCTCGCCGCGACCGCGCTGACGCCGCTGGCCGCCCCGGTCGACCGCAACGGCGCGACCTACCAGTACGCGCTGGCGCCCGAGCTGGCGCCGTTGCTACCGCTGTTCGACAGCGGGCGCCTGGCGACGCTGCTCAACATCGGCACGCTGATCCAGCCGACCGACAAGACGCAGTACGCCAACCGCTCGGTGCCGCTGCCGCCCAAGCTGTTCTCGCACAACGACCAGCAGTCGTTCTGGCAGTCGTCGTCGCCCGAGGGCGCCACGTCGGGCTGGGGCGGCCGCATCGGCGACCTCTTCATGGCCGGCAACGGCAACGCCACCTTCAGCTGCGTCAACGTGTCGGGCAACGCGGTGTTCATGTCGGGGCACACGGCGGTGCAATACCAGGTGACGCCCAACGGCTCGGTGGCGCTCAACGCGCTGAGGAACCCGCTGTTCGGCTCGGCCGCGTGCTCCGATGCGCTGCATTCGCTGATCGTCGCGCCGCGCACGCATCTGTTCGAGGCCGAGCACACGCGCGTCGTCAAGCGCGCGCTCGAGGCCAACGACGCGCTGACCGCCGCGCTCGCCGGTGCGCCGACGATCGCCACCGCGTTCCCCGCCAACAATGCGCTCGGCGACCAGTTGAAGATGGTGGCGCGCATGATCTCGGTGGCCGACGCGCTGGCCGCCAAGCGCCAGGTGTTCTTCGTCTCGCTCGGCGGCTTCGACACCCACGATGGCCTGCTCAGCACGCACCCCGGGCTGCTGAGCGCGGTGGCCAACGCGCTGGCGGCGTTTCAGGCGGCGCTGGCCGAGCTGAAGGTCGAGCCGCAGGTGACCACCTTCACCGCGTCGGACTTCGGCCGCACGCTGGCCGGCAACAACGACGGCTCCGATCACGGCTGGGGCAGCATGCACTTCGTGCTCGGCGGCGCGGTGCGCGGGCAGCGCTTCTTCGGCACCGCGCCGGTGATCGGCAACAACGGCGTCGACGACGTCGGCCAGGGGCGCCTGTTGCCGACGCTGTCGGTCGACCAGCTCGCGGCCACGCTCGGCCGCTGGTTCGGCGCCAGCGACGCCGACCTGCTGACCGTGCTGCCGAACCTGCACAACTGGGATGCGAGCGCGCGCGACCTGGGCCTGTTCGCCTGACGCGCGGTCAGCCGGACGCGAAAAGGCGCTACCGAGGCAAGCGCCCGTAGACGATCGTCTGCACGCGGCCGGCGCGAAAGCGCACGGTGGCCATCAGGTTGCCGGGCCCGCGGTCGTAGAGCCACTCCTCCACCGTCTGGCACGGCACCATCACGCTGGCGAACGGCTCGGGCACCGGGTTGAGCGTCTGTGTGTAGTACACCGGCGCGCAGTAGCTGTCGGCCAGCAGCGGCTGGCCGCACTTGTAAGCCACCGCGATGCGCGAATCGCCTTCGTCGGCGGTGCCGTTGCCGCAGCGCAGCGACTCGGCCCTGGCGGCGCCGCACAGCATCGGCAACAGGGCCGCGACAGCGAGCGCGGCGAGAGGTCGGCGGCGCGACATGCCGGCATGCTGATCTTCCGCGACGTGCGGGTCAAGCCGCGCGGCGTGTCCGCGCAGGCGGCAGTACTTTGCAAAGCGTCGTCGCCGCCGCCCCTCAAGCGGGTGCCGACCCCGTCGTTGTGCAGGTTCGCACCATCACCACGCTGCAGGGCGGGCAGGTAGAGTGCCGGCATGCCCGATCCGGTTGCATTGGCCATCGTCAACGAGTCGCTCGCGCTGCGCACGTCGCATCCGCATGCGTCGGCCGGCGACGTGCTCGACCTCGTGATGCAGGGCAGGCAGTACCGCCTAGTCGACTTCGGCGACCACATGCTGCCGCCGGCAGCATTCGCGCTGCTGGTGGCCGAGGCGATGGGCGACCACATGTCGGCCGCCGAGTGGGCGGCCTTCACCGGCCCCAACGCCGACGCCAGCCTGCGCGCGACGCTGCAGCTGCAGTACGCGCTCAACGTGTGGCCGAAGTTCCTCGAGCGCTACTGCGTGTCGTAGCGCGGCGCGGCCTCAGTCGCCTTGTTCGCCGCTGACCTCGCGCGCCGCGTCCAGCGGCACCGGGATGCCGTAGGCGTCGAGCGTGGCGCACAGCTTGAACGGCGTGGCGGTCTCGGGCGTGACCTTGCCCTGCAGCGTCGCGTCGTCGCTGGCCCTCACCGCGGCCAGCCCGTGGTCGAGCAGGGCCTGCACGGCCTGCGGCCGCCGGATTGCGCCCACGTAGAGGTCCTTCCAGTTCATGCGCGCCTCGCCACACTGCACGATGCGTTCAGCCTACGCCGAGCGCGTGCGCTGGCAAGAGGCGGCGTGTGCGGGTTCACCACCCAGGTGCGGGGGTCGCCGCATGGACGCACCGGGCCCCGCCGCGCGTAGCGGCGGCGGGCATAACCTCGTGGTGCGTGGCCGCCGGGACGGCCGCGGCGGCGCGGCGGCCTGTGCGATCATCGACCGCGCATGTGCACGCGCTACATCAGCCCGGACGGCGCCGCGATCGAACGCCACTGGCACATCGGCCGCGACGACGCGTGGCGCGGCGACGAGCTGTTCCCGCGCTCGCTGGGGCCGTTCATCCGCGCCGCGCGCGACGTCACCGAGCCTGCGCGCGAGCTGGTGCTCGGGCAGTGGGGCCTGGTGCCGTGGTTCGCGAAGACGCCGAAGCTGACCTATGCCACCGTGAACGCGCGCTTCGAGGAGGTGACGACCAAGCCGTCGTTCAAGAACGCGTGGCGCTACGGCAAGCGCTGCCTGATCCCGGCCTGGTCGTTCGACGAGCCCAACTGGGAGAGCGGGCGCAACGTCTGGTGGCGCTTTCGGCGCGCCGACGGCACGCCGTGGGGCCTGGCCGGTCTGTGGAACCGCTGGCGCGACGAGGCGACGGGCCGCGAGCTCGAGAGCTACACGATGCTGACGGTCAACGCCGACCACCACGCGCTGATGCGGCGCATGCACAAGCCCGACCCCAAGCTGCCGCCCGGTGCGCAGGACAAGCGCAGCGTGGTGGCGATCGAGCCCGAAGACGTCGACCGCTGGCTGCACGCCCCGCCCGTCGAGGCGGCGCGCCTGGTCAGGCCGCCGGCGGTCGAGCTGTTCGCGGCCGCGCCGCTGACGCCGCAGGAGATCGACGCGCAGCTCGCGCGCGCTCGCGAGCCGCGTACGATCGCGGCCGTTGCGCCACCGCGCGACGACGGCGCGCGCGCGCCGGACCAGGAGGACTTGTTCCGATGAATGCCGACCAGTTGCGTGCGCTGCAGGCGCCGCTGAAGGAGCAGTACCGCGACCGGCCCGCCGCCGCGCGCATCACGCTGCACGCCCAAGGGCGGCTCGGTGACGGCGTCACGTGCAGCGTGCAGACCGGGCAGGCGCTGGTGCGCGCCGGCCTGCACCCGGGCACCGGCGGCGACGGGCTCGCGGCCTGCTCGGGCGACATGCTGCTGCAGGCGCTGGTGGCGTGCGCCGGCGTCACGCTCAACGCGGTGGCCACCGCGCTCGGTGTCTCGCTGCGCGACGCCACGCTGCGCGCCGAGGGTGACCTCGACTTTCGCGGCACGCTCGGGCTCGCCAAGGAGGCACCGGTGGGCTTCGAGGCGATCCGGCTGCAGATCGAGCTCGATACCGACGCGCCGCCCGAGCAGCTGGCCACGCTGCTGCGCCTGACCGAGCGCTATTGCGTGGTCTTGCAGACGCTGGCGCGCGGGCCGGCGCTGTCGGTGCAGCACACGGTGTCGGCGCGCTGATTCGCCACGCGCCCCCGAGTGCGTGGATGCCCGCTG
>Ga0335084_10004709_pt1 | contig 13446 bp, 12 predicted proteins | sample Lox_Sample_44_FD_206721 | JGI IMG/M metagenome (GOLD analysis project Ga0335084, IMG submission 206721) | Soil microbial communities from Loxahatchee National Wildlife Refuge, Florida, United States - Lox_Sample_4.4 | ecosystem: Environmental > Terrestrial > Soil > Wetlands | place: USA... | reverse complement strand
CGCGGCCGCGCAGCGATGCGTCGGGATGCGCGTCCCGCGGCAGCTGCGGCGGCTCGCTGATCTTCGCCAGCAGCAATGCGGACGCGATGTAGGTCAGCGCATCCGCAACCATCACGACGATCGCGCCGAGCCACTGGAACAGCCACCCGGTGATTCCGAACGAGGCGGCCTCGGTCGCGGCGTTGCCGGCGGCGAGCACGGAGTTGCGCCGAGTGAGGTCCTCGTGCGCGATGCTGCGCGCGATCCACGCGGATTGCGCGAGTTCGAAGGCGACAGCCAAGGCGCCGTTGACCGCGACAACGACGACCAGCCAGCCGATCGTCAGACCGCCGAGCGCGGCCGTCACTGGCACACTCGCGAGCATCGCCGCGCGCGCGAGATCGGCGGCGATCATCGTGCGGCGCTTGGGCCAGCGGTCGACGAGTGCGCCGAGCAGCAGCGCGGCCAGCGCGCCGGCCGCGACGTCGGCGACAGCGAGCAGCGCCATCGCGCTCGGCGAGGCCTGCAGCACGAGCACGGCGAGCCAGGGGATCGCGAGCCGGCTCATCAGCGAGCCGAACGTCGAGATCACCTCGGCGGCGAAGACTCGGCGGAACGCGGCCGTCGACATGGGCCGCGATGCTACTGCCGTGTGCGCTCCGCGGGTGCGGAGCGCGTACCGAAGCGCCGTCAGTTCCGACGGCGCCTGCGCCAGCCTCCGCAGCGCAGCCGCCGGCCACCGAGGGAGCGCGTGGTGGCGGCCGCGCTGCGGAGCCCTAACGGGCGATGGCTACTTCTGGTTCGAGGCGACCTTCACCGACTCGGTCGACTCCTTCGTAACGGCCATCTTGGCCTCCCACGCGCGCGCAGTCTTCTGGTCGACATAGTCAGCGAACAGCAGGCTGGACATTTGCTTGTCCCAGCGCTGGACGTAGCGCCTCAGCTCATCGGGACCCTGCTCGGCCGCCGCGCAGGCGCCGCGGTCGATCGAGGTTTGCGCCGGGGCGCAGCGGTATTCGGCATTCGCGCCGGCGACCATCGCGCTGGCGAAGAAAAGGCCGGCAGAGATCTGGGCATAGCGGATGTTCATGGCAAGCTCCTCACGGCGTGTCAGTCACGTCAGCGAGCGGCTGCTCGCTGCCCGGAGCCTCGAAGGATTCGGGCGCTCCTGTGCGTAAAGACGCCGAACCGGGGCGGAACCGGACACGGCCGGCCGAAGCTCAGCCCGGCCGTTCGGCGTCGGCGTCGTGCATCAGGCGATAACCGACGCCGGTCCCGGTGAACAGATGGCGTGGGAACCGGCTGAGGCGCCAGCCGAGGTCCCTAGTGGCGCTCGTTGCTGGCGACCTGTGGCGCGGTTTCGTCCTTGGTCTGTTCGGCCGCCATGCGCCTGGTTTCCCAGTTCTTCAACGTCTGGTCATCGACATAGTCGGCAAAGAACAGGCTCGCCATCTGCTGGTCCCAGCGGCTGACGAAGCGCCGCAACGCTTCGGGACCCTGCTGCGCGGCTTCGCATGCCAGCCGGTCATTCACGGTCATGGGTGGATTGCAGCGGTACTCGGCATTCGCAGCAAATGCGGCGGAGAAGATCATGAATGCCGAGATTCGGGCGATCGCTGTATTCATGGCGGACTCCTTGATGGGTGGACCGTCGCCCGCAAGCGGGTGCCTGCAGGCAGAGCGCTAGCGCTCCTGAACAAAGACGCCGAACCGAAGCCATCGGGACAGCGATCCGACGCGAACTTCCCGGAAACCGTGGCAGCGGATCCGCCGCCCGCGATCTGCACCGAAGCTCTTGGATTCGTGCAGTGACGCCATTCTGTGCGCGCCCCTCACGACAGTGCGAGCGCTGTGCGACGAAAGCCTGATTCCTTGGAGACGAAGCAGATGAATTGGGTGCCGAACCGTAACGGCTGCGACGAAGCAGGTACTTCTTGCCTCACGCCTCGAATGATCGAGCTCGACCGCGAAGATCACATTTGTTACATGCCGCGACAGCGGGATAGGCTGCGCGCTGATCAGTCCGCGCTAGGGTCCGGATCCTGCAGCAGGCGATAGCCGACGCCGGTCTCGGTCAGCAGGAACTGCGGACGGGCCGGGTCCGGTTCGATCTTGGCGCGCAGTTGCTTCATGTAGATGCGCAGGTAATGCGGCTGGTCAACGCGGTCCGGGCCCCAGACTTCGCGCAGCAGCTGGCGCTGCGTCGCGACGGCACCGTCCTGGCGCGCGAGCGCCGAGAGCAAGCGGTATTCAATCGGCGTGAAGTGGATCGCGCCGGCGGGCCCCGACGCGGAGCGCTGAGCGAGGTCGATCGTCACGTCTCCAAGCGTCAGCGGCTGCGCGACGTCGCCGGGTCGCGCTGCACGGCGCAGCGCCGCGCGCACGCGTGCGAGCAGTTCGCCGACGGCGAACGGCTTGGTCACGTAGTCGTCGGCGCCTGCGTCGAGCGCAGCAATCTTCTGCTGCTCGTCGACACGCGCCGAGAGCACGATGATCGGCAACGACGACCAGTTGCGGATGCCGCTGACGACGGCATGGCCGTCGGCGTCGGGCAGCCCGAGGTCGAGAATCACCAGGTCGGGCTTGTGACTCGCGGCCTCGATGAGGCCGCGCTGAGCGGTCTCCGCCTCGATGACGCGGAAGCCCTCGGCTGACAGCGTCGTGCGCAGCAGGCGGCGCAGCTGCGGCTCGTCGTCGATGACCAGCACGGCATGCGCGGCATCGGTCATTCGTCGCCTTCTTCGCTCGGCAGTGGCGGTGAATCGGCCGGCAGCGGCAATGTGGTGATGAACGCGGCACCGCCGGTCGGCACGCGTTCGGCGCGGATGTCGCCGCCGTGCGCGCGCGCGATCGCGCGGCAGATCGCGAGGCCCAGCCCGACGCCGCCGATCGCGCCCTCGGCGCGCCCGCGCTGAAACTTGTCGAACAGCAGATCGGGCTCCACGCCGGCCGGAAAACCGGGTCCGTCGTCGGTGACCTGCAGTTCGAGTGCGTCGCCGCGTCGCTGCGCGGCGATCACGACCCGCGTTCCGCGTGGCGTGTACTTGGCGGCGTTCTCGATCAGATTAAACAGCAGCTGCTCGAACAGCACCGGATCGGCGTAGACCAGCGGCGGCGCGCCATCGAGGCGAGTCTCGACGGCGTGGCCCCCGAGCAGCGACTGCAGCCGGTGCAGCGCGCCTCCGACAACTTCCTCGAGCGACACCCATTCGGGATGGATGCTGGTGCGGCCGGACTCGAGGCGCGTCATGTCGAGCACGTTGGCGATCAGCTGTGTCATCTGCCGCGACTCGTCGACGATCGACTGCGCCAGCTCGTGCCGCGCCTCGTCCGACAGCCGCGTCGGCTGCTGCGCCAGGCTGCTCGCCGCGCCACTGATGACTGCGAGCGGCGTGCGCATGTCGTGCGAGATGGCCGCGAGCAGGCTGTTGCGCACCGATTCGGTCTCGGCTGCGACGGTCGCGGCCTGCGCGCGCTCGACGAGTTCGGCACGTTCGAGGGCGATCGCGACCTGTGAGGCGAAGGTCTCGAGCAGGTGCGCCTGCTCCGGCAGCAGGATGCGGCGTGGGTTGGCGGGCAGCACCGCGAGCACTCCGAGCGCGCGGGCGGCGTGGCTGCCGAGCACCGGCAGATAGCGGGCGGGCGCTGCCGGCAGGGTGTCCGTGCCGAGACCGGCCTTCTGCGCGTGGTCCTGCACCCACTGCGCGATCGACAGGTCGGCGCCGCGCAGCGACGCCGGCTCGCCCGTGCCGCGCGGGTACTCCAGCCGTCGGTCGCTGCCCGGCAGCAGCACAACCGCCTGCGATTCGAACGCCTCGCCGATGTGCCGTACCGTGATGCGTGCGAGCGCGTCGACTCCGCGCGCACCGGCGAGCTCGCGACTCATTGCATACAGCAGTGCGGTGCGCCGTTCGCGGTAGCCGGCCACGCGGGCCTGCTGCCGTACGCTGTTCATCAGCGTGCTGATCAGCACGCCGACCGCGGTCAGCACGGCGAAGGTGATCAGGTACTGGCCGTCCGCGATGTTCAACGTAAACAGCGGGGGCACGAAGAAGAAGTTGTAGGCGAGCGTGCTCGCGACCGAGGCGGTGAGCGCCGGGCCGCGGCCCAGGCGCCATGCGATCAGTGTGATCGACAGCAGGTAGATCATCACGACGTTGGGCTCGTTCAGCACCGAGGTCGTGTACCAGGCGACCGCGGTCGCGACGGCCACGCCGACCGCGGCCCAGGCATAAGACGGCCAGCGCTTCTTGCCCGACGGTGGCGCCGCGAGATACGCGGCGCTGCGCGCCAGCAGCGGGCTGCGCGCGACGCGCATCGCCTCGGTGGTCTTCACGACGGTGACGTCGACGCCGCGGATGCGAGCCAGCACGTGGTCGACCGTCGACGGTCGCAGCCAGCGCCGCAGGCCCTTGCGGCTCGGTTCGCCGAGCAGCAGACGCGTGACGTTGCGCGTGCGCGCGTAGTGGACCAGCTCGTCCGCGGCCGAATGCCCGCCGAGCGTGACGCTTTCGGCGCCCAGCGTTTCGGCGAGTCGCAGCCATGCGATGCGGCGGTTGCGCTTTTCCTCGGGCAGGCGGATCAGGTCGGGCGTTTCGACGTAGACGACGATCCACTCGGCGTGCAGCGCCGCCGCGAGCCGCTTGCCTGCGCGCACCAGCGTTTCGCCGTCGCAGTCGGGGCCGATGCCCACCAGGACGCGTTCGCCGGCCGCCCACGGTGCGCCGATGCCCTCGGTCGCGCGGTAGCGGTCCATCGCTGCGTCGACGCGCTCGGCCGTCTTGCGCAGCGCCAGTTCGCGCAGCGCGATCAGGTTGCCCTTGCGGAAGAAATTCTCGAGCGCGACCCGCACGCGCTCGGGCACGTACACCTTGCCCTCGCGCAGTCGCTGCAGCAGGTCGTCGGGCGGCAGGTCGATCAGCTCGACCTCATCGGCCGACTCGAACACCGTGTCGGGCACGGTCTCCTGCATCCGCACCGCCGTGATGCTGGCGACGACGTCGTTCAGGCTCTCCAGGTGCTGGACGTTGACGGTGGTCCACACATCGATGCCCGCGTCGCGCAGCTCGTCGATGTCCTGCCAGCGCTTCGCGTGCCGGCTGCCCTCTGCGTTCGTGTGCGCGAGCTCGTCGACCAGCACGAGCTGCGGCCGGCGCGCCAACGTCGCGTCGAGATCGAACTCGCGCGCGTCGGTTGGCCCCTCGTGCACGATCCGGTACGGGATCGTCTCGAGGCCCTCGAGCAGCGTTTCGGTTTCGATGCGCCCGTGCGGTTCGACGTAGCCGACGACGACATCGACGCCCTCGGCCTTGCGTCGCTGCGCGGCCTCGAGCATCGAATAGGTCTTGCCGACGCCGGCGGTCGCGCCGAAGAAGATCTTCAGCTTGCCGCGCCGCGCTGCGCGCTCCTCCGACTGCACGTGCGATAGCAGTGCGTCCGGATCGGCGCGGCGGTCTTCCATGTTCTCAGCGTAGACGATCGCGGAGTCGGCGGCGCCGGGTGTGTCGTGCGCGAACTGCAGACAAGGCCAGGACCACCGCGGCGACCGACAGCAGCAGGATCGCGTCGCCCCAGCTCAGCAGATCGTTCACTTTGCGGCGTCCAGCGCCAGATTGAGCTGCACGACGTTGACCCGGGGCTCGCCAAGCACACCGAACTGGCGCGGCTCGGTGTATGCCGCGACCAGTGCGCGCAACCTGGCCTCGTCGAGATTGCGCACCCGCGCGACGCGCCGCACCTGGTACTCGGCCGCGGCCGGACTGATGTGCGGGTCGAGGCCGCTCGCGGAAGCCGTCACCAGGTCCTGCGGCACCCGCAGCGGGTTGTCCGGGTCGGCCTCCTTCAGCGCGGCGATGCGGTCCTTGATGGCATCGGTCAGCGCCGGATTCGTCGGGCCGAGGTTGGAGCCGCTCGAACTCATGCCGTTGTATGGCTGCGGCGAGGTCGCTGACGGCCGGCTCCAGAAGTACTTCGGATCCGAGAACGGCTGGCCGATGAGGGTCGAGCCGACCGGCTTGCCATCGCGCACGATCAGGCTGCCGTTCGCCTGATCGCGCATTGCCACCTGCGCAATGCCGGTGACAAGCCCCGGGTACACGAGCCCGGTAATGACCGTCATCACCAGCAGCATCAGCGCAGCATTGATCCAGTCGCGTTGCATAAACACTCCTTTAGATCCAACCGGCGGCCACCAGCAGGAGATCGACCGCCTTGATGCCGATGAAGGGCACGATCAGCCCGCCGACGCCGTAGACCAGCAGGTTGCGCCGGAGGAGAACGTCCGCCGACGCGGCGCGGGTCTGCACCCCCCGCAGGGCCAGCGGGATCAGCGCGACGATGATCAGCGCGTTGAAGATCACCGCGGACAGGATCGCCGACGCCGGCGAGGCGAGGCCCATCACGTTGAGCGCGTTCAATTGCGGATAGGTCGCCGCGAAGGCGGCCGGAATGATCGCGAAATACTTTGCGACGTCATTCGCGATAGAAAAGGTCGTCAGCGATCCGCGCGTGATCAGCATCTGCTTGCCGATCTCGACGACCTCGATCAGCTTGGTCGGGTTCGAATCGAGGTCGACCATGTTGCCGGCCTCCTTCGCCGCCTGCGTTCCGGTGTTCATTGCCACCGCGACGTCGGCCTGCGCGAGCGCCGGCGCGTCGTTGGTGCCGTCGCCGCACATCGCGACCAGGCGGCCCTGCGTCTGCTGTTCGCGGATCAGCTTGAGCTTCGCTTCGGGCGTCGCCTCGGCGAGGAAATCGTCGACGCCGGCTTCGGCGGCGATCGCTGCCGCGGTCAGCCGGTTGTCGCCGGTGATCATCACCGTCTTGATGCCCATCCGGCGCAGCTGCGCAAAGCGCTCCTTGATGCCGCCCTTGATGATGTCGCGCAGTTCGACGACGCCGAGCGCACGGTCGTTCTCGGCGACGATCAGTGGCGTCGCGCCCTTGGTTGCGATCTGGTCGACGAAGGCGCGGATCTGCCGGTCGAGCGCCTTGCCGTGTGCCTTCATCCAGGCGTCGATCGCGTCGGGGGCGCCCTTGCGGATGCGCCGCTCGCCCAGATCGATGCCGCTCATGCGCGACTGCGCGGAGAACGGCACAAAGGTCGCGTTCAGCTCGTGCAGCTCACGGCCACGGATGCCGTAGCTCTTCGCCAGCACGACGATCGAGCGGCCTTCGGGCGTCTCGTCAGCCAGAGAGGCCAATTGCGCGGCGTCAGCCAGGTCCTTCTCGGAAACGCCCGGCGCAGGGTAGAACTTCGCCGCCTGGCGGTTGCCAAGCGTGATCGTGCCGGTCTTGTCGAGCAGCAGCACGTCGACGTCGCCCGCTGCCTCGATGGCCCGGCCCGACGTAGCAACGACGTTGGCCTGGATCATCCGGTCCATGCCGGCGATGCCGATCGCCGAGAGCAGCCCGCCGATCGTCGTCGGGATCAGGCATACGAGCAGCGCCGCGAGCACCGTCAGTCCGATCACGGTGCCTTTCCCGGCGCTCGACACTGCATACACCGAGAACGGTAGCAGCGTGGCGACCGCGAACAGGAACACCAGCGTCATTGCGGCCAGCAGGATCGTCAAAGCGATCTCGTTCGGCGTGCGCTGCCGCTTCGCGCCCTCGACCATCGCGATCATACGATCGAGAAAACTGTCGCCCGGGTTCGACGAGATCCGCACGACCAGCCAGTCCGACAGCACGCGCGTGCCGCCGGTGACGGACGATCGGTCGCCGCCCGCAGCGCGCACCACCGGTGCCGACTCGCCGGTGATCGCCGACTCGTCGACCGATGCGACGCCTTCGATCACGTCGCCGTCGCCCGGAATCAGTTGGCCCACTTCGATCAGCACGATGTCGCCCTTGCGCAGCGTGCTCGAGCTGACTGTCGTGCGGGCACTGTCGCGGCGCTCGCTGGCTAGTTTCACCGCCGGCGTGTCCTGCTTGGCTCCGCGCAGGCTCGCGGCCTGCGCCTTGCCGCGCCCTTCGGCGAGCGCCTCCGCGAAATTGGCGAAGAGCACCGTCAGCCACAGCCACAGCGAAATCGCGGCGGTGAAACCGTCCGCGTCGACGACGGCAAGAACCGCTGTCAGCAACGCGCCAATCCACGTGACGAACATCACGGGGTTGCGCCACTGCGCCCTCGGCGTCAGCCGCTTCAGCGAGTCGATCGCGGCGCGGCTCATCAACGCCGGTTCAAACGTCCGGACCCGGTGGTCTTGTCTGCTCATGTTGCTCTTTCCCCCTGCACTACTTCGCGAACAGCATCAGGTGCTCGACCACCGGGCCCAGCGCCAGCGCCGGCACGAAAGTCAGAGCGCCAACCAGTAGCACCGTGCCGATCAGCAGGCCCACGAACAGCGGTGTGTGCGTCGGCAGCGTCCCGCTCGACGCCGGTACGTGTTTCTTTTCGGCCAGGCTGCCGGCGATCGCCAGTACCGGGACCACGAGCCAGTAGCGCGAGAGCCACATCACCACCCCGAGAGCGGAGTTGTAGAAAGGCGTATTGGCCGAAAGCCCCGCAAACGCGCTGCCGTTGTTGTTGCCGGCCGAGCTGAACGCGTACAGCACCTGCGAGAAACCGTGCACACCGGGGTTCGACATGCCTGCGGTGCCGGGCTCGACGACGACGGCCAACGCTGCTCCGACCAGCGCGACGGTCGGTGGGATCAGGATCACCAGCGACGCCATCTTCATTTCATACGCCTGGATCTTCTTGCCGAGATACTCGGGCGTCCGCCCGACCATCAGACCGGCGATGAACACCGCGATGATCGCGAATACCAGCATGCCGTAGAGGCCAGAGCCGACACCGCCGTACACGACCTCGCCGAGCTCCATCAGCCACATCGGCACGAGCCCCGCGAGCGGCATGTAGGAGTCGTGCATCGAGTTGACCGAGCCGTTCGAAGCGGAGGTGGTCGCGGTGGCCCACACCACCGAGGTCGGAATGCCGAAGCGAACTTCCTTGCCCTCGAGATTGCCGGCGCTGGTTTCGACGCCGAGCGCGGTGACGCGCGGATTGGGCGTTTCCTCGGCGACCATCGCGCCGGCGGTCAGCACGAGGAAGATCGCACTCATCGCGGCGTAGATCGCCCAGCCCTGCCGGTTGTCGTTGACCAGCCGGCCGAAGGTAAAGCACAGCCCCGCCGAGATCAGCAGGATCGCCGCCACTTCCAGGAAGTTCGAAAATGGCGTCGGGTTTTCGTACGGATGCGCCGAGTTGACATTGAAGAACCCGCCGCCGTTGGTGCCGAGCTGCTTGATTGCGATCTGCGACGCGGCCGGGCCCTGCGGCAGGGACTGTGTCGCGATCGTTTCCTTCTTCTCCGGCGCGCCGTCCTTGGCCGGAGTCACGACTTCGACCGATTGCATCAGCGGCACGTCGACCGCTTTGCTGAAGTTCTGAACGACTCCCTGTGAGATCAGCAGCAGCGACAGCACCAGCGCCAGCGGCATCAGGATGTACAGGGTCGAGCGCGTGAGATCGACCCAGAAGTTGCCAATTGCCGACGCCTGACGTCGCATCAGACCGCGAATGAACGCGACCAGCGTGGCCATGCCGGTCGCGGCCGACACGAAGTTCTGGACGTTGAGTCCGAGCATCTGCGTCAGGTAGCTCATCGTCGATTCGCCGCCGTAGCCCTGCCAGTTCGTATTGGTCGCGAAGCTGACGGCGGTGTTGAAGGAGGAATCCGGGCTGACCGCGCCGAAGTCCATCGGGTTCAGCGGCAGGAAGCCCTGCAGCCGCTGCAACCCGTAGACCACGAGTGCGCCCAGCAGGTTGAAGATCAGGACGACGACCGTATAGCGGCGCCAGCCCATGTCTTCGTCCGGATTCACGCGGCACAAGCGATAGATCAGCCGCTCGACCGGCCCCAGCGCGCGCGTGATCCATGTCGGCTCGCCTTTGTAGACGCGCGCCATGTAGGCGCCGAGCGGCCAGGCGAGCGCCGTCAGCACGCCGAAGTACAGAACGATTTGCAGCAGGGCGTTGCCGCTCATTGGAAGTCCTCCGCCTTCAGCAGTGCCCAGACGAGGTAGACGGCCACTGCGACCGCCAAAGCCAGACCGATGGCGTGCCAGAGCGTCATCGATTTCCTCCCCTTGATTGCATCAGGCGGGCGCACAGCCCGACCAGCCCGAAGGTGGCGAGGGCGAGCACGAGCATCGCCGCGATGAAGACGAGATCGAGCATCGAACTTCTCCGTCGTCCAGAACGCTTGCAGGCTAGGCATCCGGGCGTAAAGAAGCCGTCAAGATTGGTGGCGCCGGACTGGAGTCAGGACTCGAAAAGTCCGACTGTGCTGGTCGGAAGAGCCGCACCGGCCCGATCGGGCGGGTCGCGGTGACGGAGCCGTGTCAGGGCACGCGGCTCGCTGCTTCCGCAGATGTGATTACGGAGACGACTTCGAAGTCGACCAGGTCGGACCATCGGCCGATCCACTCGTCGAGTGCAGCGCGGGTGTCGCAGTCCATCACCTGATAGCAGGACGCGAGATCGGCGGTGACCCAGCTGCCGACGTAGGCGACACCCGGCGGCATCATCCGCCCGGACTCGCGAAACCTGCGGTAGACCGGTGTCGGGTTGCTGCCCCTGAAGCGCTCGATGACCAGGAACAGCATCAGCCTCTCCGCCGTGTCACTCACTCATGCCGCGGCGATGCAATCGATCGCCGCATCACCGAATCAAGCCCGGGCGCGCTCCTTCTGCCAGCGCCTTTCCGCCTCGCGGCGTATCGCCGGCAACAGCAGCAGCCGAATCGCGACGATGCCGAAGCGCGCCCAGCGCCAGTATCGGAGGAACTTCGCACGGCTGCGCGCGTCGGTGGCGACGGCACGGGTTTCCTGCGCGAATCGTGTCATGGCAGGCGCGGTTTCATGCGCTTCGAGCGTCCAAGCGATCTTGACGTAGCCGGGCTCTTCGTAGTGAATGAAATCGTTCGGCGCGATCGCATGGAACTTCACGTCGGCCAGCCAGGGCTGGCACCGGGCGCCGCACACCACGTATTCGCCGGATCGCGACCCCAGCTCGCCCCAGCCCAGGTTCCTCGTTTCCTCGACGATGCCCTGCGGTCGGCGCGGAGGCGCGCCATGTGTGCCAAGAAAGATCTCCCGCATCCGGAATACGACACGGACCAGGAACACCGACTGCATGTCGAAATGTGTCGCGACATTCATCACGATCGCCGCCGGCGCATGGATCGTGGTCTCGAATCGCTCCCGCACGTCCGGGCGCGGGATGTATCGGTCCAGCAGAGCGGCCATGCGGCCGGCCTCCCGGTCCGGCTCGACGCATCGGCAGAATCGGACGCTGCCGAGGGGCTGCCGCGAGTCTAGACCGCGCGAGCGTCAACGGCACGGCGCTCGCGATGGCCGAGCTGCAGTCAGCGTGACGCTCGCGAGTCTGCGGTGTCCGTCCGCTGCGCAACTTCGATTCCGGAACGCAGCTCCTGCTCGTACCAGGCGAGCATCGCCTCGAAACTGCCGTCGAAGACGCGCGCAAGCAGCGCATTCCAGCCGACCGAACATGCCTTGATCTCGTCCGGATCCAGGCGGCGCTGTTCCGATGCGTGCGCGCACCGCAGGTAGAGCCGCTTCAGGTCCGCCTCGCTCATCTGGCCGACCAGGTCCTCCATCGCGACCGCGGGCTCGGCTCCCGCAGCGCGTGCCTGCAGCACGCGATGTGCCGCTTTCTTGTTTTGCTGCCACCACGCAAGCATCGATTCGAAGTTGCCGTGGAATCGTTCGATGCGAAGCGCCTCGGTCGCCTTACTGCAGACCTCGGCGGATCCGATGTCGAGCAGACCCTGCGTCGTGTCGTAGTCGCAACGCCAGAAGGTGGCCTCGAGGTCGGCGGGACCCCTGACCTCCTGAGCGGAGGCGGGCGCGCCTCCGGCAAGAGAACCTGCGAAGGCAACGGCGACGGCGATCTTTGCGAATCCGGCGGAGCGGGACGGCTGGATCATCTGGACCTCCTGTCAGTGGAGGCTCCAAGCTAGGCGGTGACACCCCGGATGTCTGTGGGATACCCTTGATTTTTCCTTGAGATTTTCCTGCGGTCGACGGCGGCGCGTTGGCGCGCCGCCTGGAAGGTGGCCAGCGGTGATCTACAACTTTGCCGGGCACTGCCTCGATCCGGAGCGGCGCGAGCTGCGTCGGGGTAACGAGGTCATCCCGGTCGAGCCCCAGGTTTTCGATCTGCTGCACTACCTGGTGCAGCATCGCGACCGCGTGGTCAGCAAGGAGCAGCTGTACGCGGCGATCTGGACCGAGAAGGTCGTCTCGGAATCGACGTTGAGCAGCCGGATCGCCGCGGTGAGGCGGGCGATCGGGGATACCGGCGACGGGCAGCGCCTGGTCCGGACGTTCTCCCGCAAGGGCTTCCGCTTCGTCGGCGAGGTGCGCGAACAGGCGGGAGCGCGCCAGCAGACGCCTGCCGTCGCAGCGCCATCCGTGCACGCGACGGCCACGGCCGAGCGGCGCCAGATGACGATTCTCAACTGCAGGATCGTGGAGCTGCCCTCCCGTCTGTCGCTCGATCCGGAGGACTTGAGCGCCGACATAGCGGCGGCCTGGCATGCAGTCGCGGCGATCGTCGAACAGTCTGGCGGTCATGTGGCGCACCGCAGCGCCGAGAACCTGCTCGCCTATTTCGGGTTCCCCGGCGTGCACGAGCACGACGCCGAGCGCGCGGTACGCGCTGCGCTCGCGATCGTCGACATGACCTCTTCACTCCGACTGAAGGTGCTGCCCGAGCCGCTGCGCGTCGCCGTCGGCGTCGCAACTGGGCTCGTCGTCGTCGAAAGTTCCGCCGCGGACGGAGCGCCGCAGGTCATCGGCGAAACACCGTTCACCGCGGCGCGCATCGTGGCGATGTGTGATCCCGGCGCGGTGATGATCTCCGGTGCCACGCGGGCACTTCTCGGCAGCCTGTTTGAATACCGCCGGTTTGAAGCGAGGGATGGCGGCGCAGGCCATGAAGGGGCCTTCGTGGTCCTCGGAGCCGGCGCCACTGCGAACCGGTTCCAGGCGTTGCGCGCGGGTGGCGCGCCGCGTGTCGGTCGCGACGAGGAACTGGGGCTGCTGCTCCGACGATGGCAGCAGGCCGGCAGCGGGGAAGGGCGTGTCGTGCTGTTGTCGGGGGAGGCCGGCATCGGCAAGTCTCACCTGGTGGCGGCGCTCCAGGACGCAATCCGGTCGGAGGATCACGGCGCCGTGCACTACTACTGCTCGCCGCACGGAATGCAGAGTGCACTGCAGCCGGTCATCACGCAACTGGAAGATCTCTGCGGCTTTCAGCGCGGCGACGCGGATCTGGTAAGGCTCGGCAAGATCGAACGCCTGGTCGGCGCCGCGTTTGACGGTGCGCCGGACAGCGTGGCGCTGCTGGCCGATCTGCTGTCGATTCCGGCCCTGGATCGTCACGCAGCGCTCGCACTCAGCGCGCAGCGCCGCAAGGAACTGCTTCTGGACCTG